>ENA-ORCO01000140-ORCO01000140.1-marine-metagenome-genome-assembly--contig:-NODE-140-length-53929-cov-5.219843_pt1 | contig 53929 bp, 67 predicted proteins | sample MGYA00248633_ERZ508508 | MGnify/ENA primary metagenome ERZ508508 (study PRJEB26179, sample SAMN06268845) | marine metagenome | isolation source: A23 P1 aerobic enrichment on pine of planktonic cells taken...
CCGACGGCGACCCCTAACCGTCGAACGGACGGACACCGGCTCGTGGCTCGAGTCGGCCAGACTACTCGCTGGGGGGCTCGTCCCAGTCAGTAAAGCAATCCTCCGGCCGGACATCGCGGATCGCCTCCTCACCCTCGGCCGGAATGTGTTGAAAGCACCGCGGTTCGTTCTCCGACGTGGCGATCCACGCTGCCTCGTTTCCACAGACGGCACACTTCGGGACACTGCCGACTCGCAGTGCGTACCACCAGCGCCAGTCATCGAATTGGCCGCGGATGCGCGCCCGCAGCCGTGACAGGACATTCACAGTTGATCGGCCCCCTCGCGGCAGTCTCTGGTCGTCATACTCGCACTAGCCGCCCACGCTACTTCGTCGCTTCTCATTACTGACGGGGTGGCGCGCGGTCACTCGAGCAGCCGGGTCGAACGACGACGAAACACCTAACACCGTTCCCGAGGCAAAAGACACGTATGAGCCAGTGCGTCGCGGCGGCTGTCAGGTCCTTCGACGGCCCGCGTGGCACCGTTTTCGTAGGGGCTCCGTAGCCCCACATTCCCAACCCCGTTTCGACGGATGTATTGTCGCCGATCAGTATTCACCGAGCAACGACTCATATGGACGAGCGCCAACCACAGTTCCCGACGACGCACCGACGACGCCCACGGCGGGCGGTGAGAGCATGAGCATGGACACGGCCGAACAGGACGAGCCGAGCCTCGAGGGGGGCTACGACCCCGAAGCCGTCGAATCCCGCTGGCAACAGCGCTGGATCGACGCGGACGTCTACGCCTACGATGGCGACGAAAAGCAGGACCCGAACACGGTCTATGCGATCGACACGCCGCCGCCGACGGTCTCGGGCAGCCTGCACATGGGCCACCTCTACGGCTCGACGCTGCAGGACTTCGCGGCGCGCTTCCAGCGGATGGCAGACGGCGACGTGCTCTTTCCCTTCGGCTACGACGACAACGGGATCGCAAGCGAGCGCCTGACCGAGAAGGAACTGGACATCCGCCACCAGGACTACGAGCGCCGCGAGTTCCAGAACCTCTGTCGAGAGGTCTGTCAGGACTACGAGGCCGAGTTCACCGAGAAGATGCAGGCACTCGGCACCTCGATCGACTGGTCGAATACCTACAAGACGATCGAACCGCGCGTCCAGCGGGTCTCCCAGCTTTCGTTCCTCGACCTCTACGAGAAGGGCCGCGAGTACCGCAAGAAGGCACCCGCGATCTGGTGTCCGGACTGCGAGACAGCCATCTCGCAAGTCGAGATGGAAGACGACGAGCGCGGTTCGCACTTCAACGACATCGCGTTCGAACTCGCAGGGGAGAACGCGCCGCGCGAGGAGTTCGTCATTTCGACCACGCGCCCGGAGCTCATCCCGGCCTGCGTCTCCGTCTTCGTCCACCCCGACGACGAGGACAACCAGGATCTCGTCGGCGAAACCGCTCGCATTCCGATCTTCGGTCACGAGGTGCCGATCATCGAAGACGACCGCGTCGACATGGAGAAAGGCAGCGGCGTCGTGATGTGCTGTACCTTCGGCGACCAGAACGACATCGAGTGGTACCAGGCCCATGACCTCCCGCTGCGCGTCGCGATCGACGAGTCCGCGACGATGACCGACCTCGCCGGCGACTACGAAGGCATGTCCACCGAGGAAGCCCGCGAGGCAATCGTCGAGGACTTAGACGATGAAGGTTCCCTGCGCGACCGCTGGGCGATCACCCACGCCGTGCAGGTCCACGAACGCTGTGACACGCCCGTCGAGTTCCGCGTCTCCAAGCAGTGGTACGTCGAGCTCCTGGACCACAAAGACGAGTACCTCGAGGCCGGCCGGGAGATGGACTGGTACCCCGAGAAGATGTTTACCCGGTACAAACACTGGATCGAGGGCCTCGAGTGGGACTGGCTGATCTCCCGCCAGCGCGACTCGGGCATTCCGTTCCCGGTCTGGTACTGCGAGGACTGTGACAATCCGATCATGGCCGAGCGCGAAGACCTGCCGGTCGATCCGCTCTCGGACGAGCCGCCGGTCGACGCGTGTCCGGAGTGTGGCCACGACGAGTTCGACCCCGAAGAGGACGTCTTCGACACGTGGGCGACCTCCTCGCTGACCCCGCTGATCAACGCCGGCTGGGACTGGGACGCGGACAACGAGGAGTTCCGGATGGATAACCCCGAACTCTACCCGTTCGATCTCCGCCCGCAGGGCCACGACATCATCTCCTTCTGGCTGTTCCACACCGTCGTCAAGTGCTACGAGCACACCGGCGAGGTCCCCTTCGAGAGCGTCATGATCAACGGGCACGTCCTCGACGAGAACCGCGAGAAGATGTCCTCCTCGCGGGGCAACGTCGTCCTGCCCGCGGAAGTGATGGAGGAGTACCCCGTTGACGCCATCCGCTTCTGGTCGGCCAGCGCCTCGGTCGGCGACGACTTCCCCTACAAGGAGGGGGATCTGGAAGCCGGCGAGCGCCTGCTCCAGAAGCTCTGGAACGCCTCGCGGCTGATCGACCAGCTCACTCCGGCTCCGGAGGCCGTCGCCGAGCCCGACGAGGACGACCTCGCCGCGGTCGACCGCTGGATGCTCGCCGAGCTGGACGACGCCGTCGCCTCGCTCACCGAGCAGTTCGAGGAACACGAGTACTCGAAGGCCCGCAACGAGCTCCGGTCGTTCTTCTGGAACTCCTTCTGCGACGACTACCTGGAGATCGCGAAACAGCGGCTCGACGACAGCGAGGGCGGGGCGGACGCCCGCTCGACGGAGTACGCGCTGCTGACGGCCCACCGAACCTTCCTGAAGCTGTTCGCTCCTTTCCTTCCCCACGTCACGGAGGAGCTGTGGCAGCGACTCTACGCCGACGATGATGCGGACGATCTCGACTCGGTCCACACGGTCGACTGGCCCGAGACCCGCGGCTACGAAGCGGATCTGGAAGCGGGTGAGACGGCCATGGAGGTCATCGCCGCGCTGCGCCGGTACAAGACCGACAACGGGCTGGCGCTCAACGCCGACCTGGACAGCGTGCAGGTCTACGGCGGTATCGCGGGCTTCGAAGACGCCGTCGCAGAAGCGATGCACGTCGCGGATCTGGAGACGCTCGACGAGGCCCCCGAGGTCACCACCGAGGTCACCGGCGTCGACCTCGATTACTCGCTGGTCGGTCCCGAGTACGGCAGCCAGGTCGGCGACATCGACGCCGCGATCCAATCGGGCGACTTCGAAGAGGTCGACGGGAAGCTGCAGGTCGCCGGCGTCGAACTCGATTCGGAGATGTACGAGATCGAGGAAGCGCGGACGTATTCGGGCGACGGCGAGATGATCGAGACCGAGTCTGCGGTCCTGATCGTGGGCTGAGTTAGGTTTTCTCAGTTCTAATGGTAGGGAATTGGCATAGATGTGTTATAACCCACCATATTATTTAACTTACGTATTGATCACGAATACAAGAGATTGTTTTTATATGGGGTGCCCCATAATAGAATTTTGAACACCATATAAATGTATATATAATTACACAAAATAAGCCATACACAGATACATTTCAGCCGGAATAGTGCTATTAAAGATAGTGGCTGATTTATTTCATAACCCACAGAGATTATGTCTATGAAACCACTGAGGGTGATCGATCTGTTATTCGATACCCGGTGGTGCCACCTTTCCATCTTCGCTCTCCTGCTTCAATTTCCGTTGTATGAGTCGGCTACCAATACCCGTGAGAACAATTGCTGGAAGCGATACATATGCTTCTATCTTTGTCGGAGATTGTGACCCCACGAAGAATAATTTCTGAAATGAAAGAACTGATGCAGAGAAGAATCCCCCAATTGCAATTAAAATCAAAGCCAGGATCACGCCCCCCTGCCATAAGTGCTCAATAGTCACTTTTGGCCGAAGGTTAATGTTTATATCTTTTCTCATACTTCCCAGTAAAGTTTCCAACCCCATAGCATCAGGCAAAATGCTAATATTAATGGTAAAGCTAATATCGACCCTTCAGCAATTGAAAAAGTGGCAGAAATTCCAAATATTACAGCCGACCATTTGAGAAATGGTCGGTAGAAATTATATTCAAGATCTTTAATATGGACACTTGAGGATGAATTGGGGCCTGGAACATCAACCTCTTTATTTATCGATCTGAGCACCTCGGCCTCAGACATCACATCCTCTTCAATCCGTTCTATTCTCCCCTCCAATAAATCTAATTTTGACGATATTTTTCCGACATTTGCAGACATCTTGTCTATGTCTTCCCTTGTAGATCTTACTTTTTCAGATATATTCTCGGGTCTGGGTCCCGGTTCTTGGGGCTGAGTGGGGCCTATAGTTCTATATACACTTGTACCCTTGTCAGATACATCATCCGATGAACTTGTGTCTGGGGACTTTATTTCACCCTCGCTATCCATCTTTCGCACCACCATTCAGATCTGTCTCATCAACTTGACCATCCATCTCAGAGAGAGCTTCTCTGATATTTTCTATGTGGGATTCGCAAGCGTCTAATGCTTCTAGAACTTCCTCTTGTTCTTCTTTTTCTAGTTTTTTATAATCGTCTAAATCATTGATGTTTAAATCGAGTGCTTCAAATATAGAACCCCCTAAGAACGCGAAATGGGGGAACGTAACGCGAGTATCCACTAATATTGATTCCCCAGATTTTGCTCGATATGAAACCAATGGCCCACCCGAATTATCAGTCTGGTATAAATTAGTGTCATATGAGGTGAGTGGGCTTTTTTGTTCATCATCAACTTCTGCCAATACTGCACTAACTTCTCTGCCAAGATCTGAAAATTGACGCTGGAATGAATTAAACCTATCAAAAACAGCTTCAGATCTATGCTCTTGGACATCCTCAAAGAATTCATCGAAGTCTTGGAGTGTGTATTTTATAATTCTCAGGACCTTTGGGTGTTCAGATCCGAATTTCCTTAATTTCTGTCTAGCTTTTTCACTATCCCCTCGTATATGGCTATCAGACACTTCCTCAAACAAATCAATTATATATTGTTCGTATGATATGAATTTATCTGCAGATTCTAAAATTTTCGATGGCTCTTCATCTAAATCATCATCGCTATCAGGAGGCGAACTTCCGCTCATTAGTAGGATTGAATCACGCCATCGTATTTAATGGTGTCTCTGGCAGGTCAGACTTTATACCTCTATCTACTTAAGCATGATTTTCAGATTTCTCTCTAAGTAGGCTGATCTACACTCCTAATCATACACTCACAAGACTATATCCACAATTATACATCAAGCGCTGGATTCCGCCCGCATATTATGTACGAACCATGTCGTGATCAACCAGCGCACCCGGCCGCCGTAATCATATACCAACCGGTCACGTTTCACAATAGGCACGTGAATATGATCCGCAAGAGAACCGTGACCCTATCACTAGTCCAAGAACGTAACCGCTTGGAACATTTCCTACCTATCGGAGAATCTGAAGTTGAGGGGCACGAAAGCGTCGTCTTTTGGTTTCCGAATTTCAACTTTTTTCAGTCAACATTCACCGCTAGGTCCGTCTTCCGCAATCGATACTCCGGCGGGTCAAACTCGGTGACGAGCGCCCGTAACTCCACCCCAGCCACCACCACCTCCCCCAACAAATCCGCGAACTCGGGGTCGACCTCCCGAAACGGCTCCCACCGCTGCACGTCCGGCCGCTGGACGACGAAGACGAGATGTGCCTCGACGCCGTCCTCGACCAGCGCCCAGAGACTCTTCAGGTGGCGACGGCCCCGCTCGGTCGGCCGGTCGGGGAACTTCGCGACGCCGTCGTCGACGTGTGTGGTCGACTTCACCTCAACGTAGGCGACGCGCTTGCCGTCCGGGGACGCCAGTCGGAAGTCGCTCCGCCCGTGGTCGGGGAGTTCGGGCTCGCGGACGACCGTCTCGGTCCAGTCGAACGCGGGGAGGTGTCCATCGTGGAGCGCCGCGGCGAAGAGGTCGTTCGCCAGCGCCGCGCGGAGGCTGACCCAGGTGTCGCCGACGCGGGCTGCGACGGCGTCGTAGTCGGTGGCCCGGTCGGGGTCGTCGACGGACTCGCACAGGATCTCGTGGCCCGGAACGAGGATGTTCCGCAGTTTGCCGGGGTCGCCCAGATAGGCGTCGTCGACGCCCGCGGCCACACCGTCGTCACCCGCGCCGGACGACCCGTCGGCATCGTCGAAGTCGCCGCGGATCACGAACCGGTTGACCCGTTCGACGAACGCGCCGCTGACGGGGTCGCCGTCGCGCGACACGAGGGGGTCGGTCATCGACGCGCCGTAGACGGCCGAGCGCTGTAGCGGTTCCGTTCGGTCGCTGACGGTCGGCCGTCCGCGCCTGGCTCACTCCGGGACGACCGGCTCGCCGCCCTCGATGAAGGGAACGCCGGCCATCGCGGGCCAGTATTCGAAGAGGTTCGCGGCGGCGTCTCGACGGACTTCATCGACATCTTCGCGGAAGAAGCGCTCGATCCCGGCCATGCGGACGCGCTCGCCGGTGTTGATCCCGGCGGTGTGGGTGAGCAGGCCGTGCCAGAGGACGACCGTCCCCGCCGAGCCCGCGATCTCGTAGGGGTCCCACTGGTCGTGGAATCGTCGGTCGTAGTCCCACTCGCCCGGTTCGTCGCCCGTCGCCGGGAGCTGGGAGTTGTTCGGTTTCCCGCCGACCGACTCCAGGGCGTGGTCGGCGAAGTAGGCGGCGGCCGCCCGATGAGACCCGGGCCAGACGGTGAACCCGCCGCCGCGGGGCGGGACATCGTCGAAGTAGACGGCGGCGCCCAGCTGGAACGTCGTCACCTCGGGGTTCTCGTCGAACGCGGCGTAGCCGTCGAGGTGACCCTCGACGGTCTTGGCGCCGTGGACGGGGTCGGCGGCGTCGCCGTCGGGGAACTCCAGCGCGACCTGCATCCCGGGGCCCGGGGCTTCGAGGACCCCCTCGCCGACCAGCGCCTCGGCTGCCGGGAACAGCCGTTCGGCGACCGCCGTCAACGGCGACTGGTCGACGCCCTCCAGCGCCACCTCGTAGCCGGCGCCGACCAGCGACTCGGGATTGGCCGCGTCGGCGTCCATCGCGTCGACGACCGCCGCACGGGCCTCGTCGACGACCTCGGTCGGAAGCAGGTCGTCGCGCACGAGGAAGCCGTTGCGCGCGAACGCCCGACGTTCCGAATCGGTGAACGATACCATACCACACCCATGGCCGAACGGGGGGTATAGCTTCGGACCGCGGAAGCACCTTCCCGGAGTCGTTGACCGCGTCGACCGGGTGACCGGTCTCAGGCCGCGCCGCGTTTCACCGTCTCGACGCGGGTCGCCAGCGCGAGAAACGTGGCGAGCAGCGTGAGGACGACCGCCCAGGCCGCGGCCAGGTCGTGGGCGGGGACGGTGTGGTCGGGGAGCCCGGCCGCGAGGAAGGGTTCGGCGCGCAGCCAGGTGTGATGGGGGCCCTCCAGGATCGGCCAGAAGTAGTCGACCACGTCGTTGAAGCCGTACCACGCGAGCGCGACGGCGACCGATCCGACGGGGAAGGCGGCGTAGCGGTGGATCAGGAACGCCTCGACGGCCATCGCGAGGTGGCTGAGGATCAGGAACCAGTAGAGCCACGCCGCGATGCCGCCGGGACCGTTGAGGACGAGCTGGACGAACGGCGTCCACAGTCCGAGCTTGATACAGCCGAAAAAGGCCAGCGCGTGCAGCGGGCCGGCGTCGATATCGAGCTTCCAGGCGACCAGCGAGAGGCCGATGAACATCGTCGCGACCGGTGAGTCGGGGACGAGCGGATAGGCGGCGAGCGGTGCGGCGCCGAGTTGCCCGCCCAGGAGCGGCGGGGCGAGATCGGTGGGTTGCCCGGCGTAGTACCAGAACCCGAAGAGCGTGCCGACGAGGTTGACCAGCGCGATGGGCCACGCCAGCCGGAGACCCAGGTCCTCCAGCCAGTCGGGCAGCGGCGCGACGTAGGCGGGGAGTCCCTGGGCCTCGGGGAGAGGCCCGTCGAAGTAGCGGGCGACGACCCGTTCGATCCGGCGACCCGCGCGGTTCACGGCCGACATGCTCGACCCTGTGGACGCCGCGCGCAAAACGGTAGCGGTCGGGCGGTCGATCCGGCCGGGACGGTCTCGGAGGCGTCAGCGGGACCGGGCGGGGGCCGCGTCGACGAGGGCGAACGATACTCGTTAAGTGAGTCCGACGCCAAGCCGGATGCATGACCGACGAAACGGACCTGGAGGAACTCCGTCGCGGGACCGAGCTGGTCAAGCGCGGGTTCGCCAAGATGCAGAAGGGCGGCGTCATCATGGACGTCGTCGACCGCGAGCAGGCCCGCATCGCCGAAGACGTGGGCGCCGTCGCGGTGATGAACCTCGAAGCCGTCCCCGCCGACATCCGCAAGCGCGGCGGCGTCGCCCGGATGGCCGACCCCGCCTCGCTCGAATCGATCATCGACGAGGTCTCTATTCCCGTGATGGGCAAGGCCCGTATCGGCCACACCAAGGAGGCGCAGATCCTCGAGGCGGCCGGCGCGGACATGGTCGACGAGAGCGAGGTCCTGACCCCCGCCGACGACCGCTACCACATCGACAAGCGCGACTTTACCGCCCCGTTCGTCTGCGGCGCCCGCAACCTCGGCGAGGCGCTGCGGCGCATCGACGAGGGCGCCGCGATGATCCGGACGAAGGGCGAGGCCGGCACCGGCGACGTGAACCAGGCCGTCCACCACCAGCGCAACATCAAGGGCGCCATCCGAAAGCTGGAGGGGATGACTCACGAGGAGCGCGAGAAGTGGGCCCGCGAGCACGAGGCGCCCGCCGAACTCGTCCACGAGACCGCCGAGATGGGTCGGCTCCCGGTCGTCAACTTCGCCGCCGGCGGCATCGCGACGCCCGCCGACGCCGCGCTCATGATGCACCACGGCTGCGACGGCATCTTCGTCGGCTCCGGTATCTTCGGCGCCGAGGACCCCGAAGCGATGGGGACCGCCGTCGTCGAGGCCGTCAACAACTGGGACGACCCCGAGAAACTCGTCGAGATCACCTCGAACATCGGTGCCGGCATGAAGGGCGACGCCAACGTCGACCTCCCCGAGGAAGAGAAGATGCAGGGTCGCGGCGTCTGAACGGCCGCGTCTCCCACCCGTTCTCTCCTGACTTCTCGACCCGGTCGAGCGGCCGCGTCGTCGACCAGCCCCGGGTTTCGTCCGGTCAGTCTGCGGGTCCGTCCGAGAGGGTATCGAACGCGGCACTCGACCGCCGGTAGAGGCGCCCGAGTCCGATACCCACCGCGCCCGTGACGAGGACCGGCGTCCCGGGCGTCGCGTCGGGCGCGGTCGGCGTCCCGACGAGCACCCCTGCCGGGCGACGAACAGCCCGCACAGAATCACGAACGCGACGTACGCGGGTGTACGCCAGCGCCGTCACCCCGCAGACGGTACCGGTCACGAGCGCCCTGTTCCCCCGTCCCTCGACTCTACCCGCCTGCCTATACCATCGGGACGGCGCCCGCAGTCGGGTGGACAAACGCAACGCCCAAGACTGTCGACTCACCAATCCCGACGTATGCTACAGGCGACGCCGGTCGACGCCGCCCGGTCGTTTCTCACGGGGTTCGAGACGCTCGGCGCTCGGCTCGGCGTCACCGCGTTGTTGCTCGTCGTCGTCGCGGGATTCGGCTGGCTGATCCTCCCGCGGCTGATCCAGGGGGTTCAGGACTCAGCGCTGCAGTGGGCCGTCAGCGGGGCTATCCTGCGCGCCGCCCAGCTGAGCCTGCTCGTCGGGGGCGGGCTCTCGCTGCTGTATCTCTGGGGGTTCGGACCGACACTCGCGACCCTCTCCGAGGAGGTGACGAACGACTCGGAACTCCAGACGCTCGGGCGGGCGCTGGGCTCGGTGGTCGTCTTCTTCGCCGCGTACGCGGTCGCCCGGTACCTCTCGAACGCCGTCGCCAACCTCAGCCGGCACGCCGACTGGCTGACCGACCACCAGGAGGAGATCCTCCTGCGGACCGCCCAGCTGTTCCTGTTCGGGTTCGCCGGGATCGTCATCCTGGGGATCTGGGACACCAACCTCGGCGGCCTCCTCGTCGGCGCCGGCTTCCTCGGCATCGTCGTCGGCTTCGCCGCCCGCCAGACCCTCGGGTCGCTCATCGCCGGATTCGTCCTCATGTTCTCGCGCCCCTTCACGATCGGCGACTGGGTCGAGATCGGCGGCGAGGAGGGCATCGTCACCGACATCACCATCTTCCACACCCGACTGGAGAACTTCGACGGCGAGTTCGTCATCATCCCCAACGACCGCGTCTCCGACCGGCCGATCACGAACCGGAGTCAGAAGGGCCTGTTGCGCATCCGCGTCGACGTGAGCGTCGACTACGAGACCGACCCCGACCGCGCCAAACAGGTCGCCATCGATGCCATCTCGAACTGCAGCGAGGTCGTCGACGCCCCGCCGCCGCAGGTGTTCCCCAAGGAGTTCGGCGACTCGGCGGTCGTCCTCGAGATGCGCTTCTGGATCGACCACCCCACGCCGCCGCGCAAGTGGAAAGCCGTCTCAGCCGTCGTCAGCTCCGTGAAATCGGCCTTCGAGGACCAAGGGATCAAGATCCCCTTCCCCCAGCGGGAGCTCACCGGACGCGCCGAGACCGGCGGCTTCGACGTCCGCGGTCAGGTCGGCCCCGACGCCGATGACGCACAGGCAGAAGCGCGCGGGAACGACTGATACGCACCGGCTGGCGGTCGTCCGTCCGCGACGCGAAGGGGGAGGAGCAGGAGGAACAGGATGAAGAAGAGAACCCCCGACTGTGTTAGCCCGGAACGCCACCGGGTCTAGTCGACGCCGAAGTATCCTTCGACGACGAGCGCGAAGCCGACGACCCACACGCCCGCGAGACCGGTGACCGCGGCGACGTGGAACGCCCACGAGAGGCCGGTACCGCCGACCAGCGGCGTCGTCATCGCCTCGCCGACCCAGGGGAGCGGCCCCGCCGCCCCCGGCCGAGTCACCGCCACCAGAAACGCCGTCACGACCGCCGGTCCCGCCGCACCGAGGAGCGCGAGTCCCAGCCGGCGACTCGCCCGCGCGACGCTCCGCGGTCGCGTGCCGTGTGTCACGAACGCGTCGGCGTCCGACCCCGAATGTGCCATGATAGATGATGTCACACGCCTGTCCTACTTAACTATACCGTCACGTGCGTGCAAGTGACACACGATCGAGACCGACGACGGGCGTTCGGACAACCAGATCGACAGAATCCGGCTCGACAGAATCTGATTCGATAAAATCCGGCTCGCAGGGTGTGAGAACGCCGCCTCAGTCGGCCGTGCGTTCGAACTCGGCGTCGGTCTCCGATTCGAGAGCCTCGCGTTCGGCGCTCGGGAGCGCGTCCTTGAACCGCCGGAGGACGCGCCGAGCGTCGTTGACCTCGGCACCGCCGAGCGCCCGGACCAGTGCGAGCGCTCGCCGCGCGCGGGTCTTCCGCCAGGACTCCTCGCGGTGCTCGTACGTGCGGATCGCCCGCAGGAAGTCGACCTTCCGGAACTCCGGCCAGTAGGGCGTACAGAAGTAGACGGCCGCCTCGTTGCCGTTCGCGTGCCACGGGAGGAAGTTCGACGTGCGCTCGTCGCCACCGGTCCGCACGATCAGGTCCACGTCGCGGCTCGGACCCTCGTAGAGTCGCTGCTCGATGGTCTCGACGTCGATGTCCCCGGCGTCGAGCGCGCCGCTGTCGACCTCGCTGGTCACGTCCCGGGCCGCCGAGAGCAACTCGGCACGACCCCCGTAGGCCAGCGCGATGTTCAACTGGAGGTTGTCGTACCCCGCCGTCCGGCGCTCGGCGTAGTCGACCGCCTCGCGCACCCGCTCGGGTAGTTTCCCCGTCTCGCCGATCGCGCGGATGCGAACCTCCGAGTCGTGGACCCGGTCGGCGTCGGCGAACTCGCGGAGCTTCTCACGGAGCAGATCGAACAGCGCCTCGTTCTCTTCCTCGGGGCGCTCGAAGTTCTCCGTCGAGAAGGTGTACAGCGTCAGTTCGTCGACGCCGGTCTCCCGGCACCACTCCAGCACTTGCTCGGTCGTCTCCGCCCCCGCGCGGTGGCCGTCGGAGGCGTCGTCCCCCTGCTGTCGCGCGTACCGCCGGTTGCCGTCCTGAATGACGGCGACGTGACTCGGCGTACCCGACAGCTCCAGTTCGAGCAACCGCTCGTACGCCGTCTGCGCCCACTGCCGCACTCTGTCCATCTGCTTAGGTTCTTTCAGCCCGGCGATATGAGTTTTGTGTTTAGCGCGAGCGGACGATCCCTCCGAAGCCGTTTTGATGCCCTGCGGTGTATCCCTCGGCTGACAGACCGCCTGCACCGCTCGCCATGATAGATCTCACTCCCGACCACGACGACTCGACGCTCCCCGCCGCTCGCGACGGCGTCGGCGCGCTCGACGCCGACAGCCCGCGTATCGTCAGCATCAGCGACATCCACGGCTACCTCGACGCCGCCCGGTCCGCACTCACGGCCGTCGGCGACCACCCCGACTTCGATCCCGTCGTCGAAGCCGACGCCGACGGCCGGCTCCACTGGACCGGCGACGACGAGTCGGTGCTGGTGTTCAACGGCGACCTCGTCGACCGCGGCCCCGACAACGCCGCAGTCGTCGAACTGGTCGAACGCCTCGCCCGCGAGGCCCCGCCCGGCCACGTCCGCGTCACGCTCGGCAACCACGAGTGGGGCGTCCTCTTCCGGGACCTGGTGAGCTGGGACAGCTGGTTCTCCGGCAGCCGGTCCGACGACGCCCGGCGCCAGCTCTGCGAGACGATCGCCGAGGGCCGCGTCGTCGCCGCCTACGACGGCTACGCGTTCACCTACGCCCACGCCGGCCGGGTCAGCGACTACGACGCCGCTCGACTCAACGACCGGTTCGCCGAGGCCGCCGGAGAGTTGCTGAACGCGATCGGGACCGACGACGACGAGCCGACCCAGAAGCGGCTGGTCGACGACTATCGGGAGGTGCTCGGCATCGGCCGCGGCGGCGGCCGCGCCTTCGGCGCCGGCATCGCCTGGCTCGACTTCAAGTTTCTGAGCGACGACGCACCGCTCCAGATCGTGGGCCATACTCGGCAGGAGGAGGTCGTCCAGAAGGGGAACGTGATCTGTGAGAACGTGATCCGCGCGAATCTGGAGGAATCCGGCGGGGAGGCCGTGCTGGTGGAGACCGAAGGGGAGTTAGTCGCGCTTGTGCGGCGTGGGAACGGGATCGTCCGAAAGCGGGAGTTCGAGATCCCCGAGCGGGACTGAGTCGAGTTCGGGTGTGCGGATTTCGGTCGTCTCGTCGATCAGAGTGGTAAGAGCAGAGTCGAGAGCCTGATCAACCAGTGCATCCGGAGCGAGGGAGTGCCCTCGACGCGCTGCTCGGGCGCGCTACTCGTAGCGTCATTCCCGAAACGGCAAAACTCCGCAGAGAAGCTGCTAGCCTTTATTATGAAGTGGGACCGCCGAGATGGACGCTTGGTTCTCGAAGTTGTGCATCCGTCGGTGACTAATACTGGTGGTCATGGATCTGGTTTATTCGAGGTAGCTACGGCGAGATTCCATTCGTTTCAGCAGATCAGGCTGATCGTAGTGAGTCCGAATCACCTCTGGAGTTGCGTTGACACGCTCGGCCAAGACTTCAGGCGGCCAACCCTCATCGCGGTGGTTCGTGATAGAACCAGTCCGTATTCGGTGGGGAGAACGCGCAGACGGACAGCGAGATTCATAGCCGTGTTCACGAGCCTCGCAGTCGTCAGGATCCCGGTCATGTGGACAAACTCCGTAGCGGCATGGCTGCGTGATGATATTGAATCGCGAGCGGATCGCTCCTTTCGACATTCGACCAGTCCCTTTCTGGCTTGAGAAGAGGGGCTTTCGCCCGTGATCATCTTCTACATCAAAGCGAGAAACCTCGATGTATTCCTGTAGTAGTTCACCAATCTCATCAGAAAGTCCAACTGGCCGTTCACCCTCTCCCTTGTTCTTGAGCGGGGTATCCGATTCTGGCCGATGGCGGAAATACAAGAAGGGGAGATCGACCGCTTCTAGCTGTTCTGGATCGAGATCATCTTGGTGGGCAAGCCGCTGAAGATCATCCTCGACGAGGTAGCAGTCACGGAGATCGAGAGAGCGAAGCGCTCCGAGCCGAGCTCCTGTGTGCCACCCTAAAGCAAACAGCAAATGATCCCGGCTGGCGTACTCGTACTTTTCGAGAGCTTCGATTATCGTGTCCGCGCGTTGGGCCGATAGCTTCTCTTCATTTGCTCGTTCAGCCTTCGATAGAGTCGGCACATCAACCTTTGCAGGTAGCTCAGGAGGCACCGCTTCTATGTCTGCGCAGAATTCCAAGAACAGCTTGATGGTCCCAAGCTGGTTGTTCAGCGCGCTTTTACTCAGGCCGTCTGAACGACGGGACGAATCGTATCGGAAGACGTCGCGACCTGATAGCTGATTTAAATTCGTTATTCCGTCCTCATCGAGCCAATCCACGAACTGACGTACCCGATAGAAGTAGCTTTGTACTGTATCCTCAGACTTCTCTGCTTTCTGCCGGTCAACCCACATATCCAGTGCTTGCCGAGGATCAATCGGAGTGAGTTTGTTAGTCATTGACGACTCCTCCGTTATGATTCGCCGTCCAACTCCGGCGCATCGTTAGTTTATCCCGTCGAATCTGGTTCGGTGAACGCCCCATATACAAATTGCAACTATTCGGCAGCCACATAAACGTTTACACTAATTAGTGAACTCTGTTCAGTGACCTCTATATCGGGGCTGGAATATCGTGAATAGCTTTTACAGTAGGCGGGCCAAAGCGGGGTGTATGGACGACGATGGAAAGCCTGACTGGCTAACCGAAATGGACGAGGAGATTATCGAAATTCTATCACCAGATCTCACTCTCAGCCCTTCGATTATTGCCGAAAACATCGATAGATCAAGAGAAGGAGTCTCAAACCGTTTGAACTCACTTCAAGCGGGTGGGTTAGTTGATAAAGTAGGAAGAGGGAAATATCAACTTTCAGAGGAAGGGGTGGAACTATATCTGGATTTCCTTTTCGAGAAGCAGGAGAAAACAGATGCTCAGAAGATTGGAGACGTCCGCGCAGAAATTCAGCAAAGACGTGAAATTCAGAAAGAGTTCGGTGTTTCTAAAGACGAGTACGAGGACCAAGTGGCAAAGGAGTATGAACGAATCCAATCTGACGAGTCGTCTATCGAGGATCCTCTTGTTGAAGCAATTGAGAGGGTAGAGACCCGTCTTCGAAAAAACCATTCGTATTACGAGAATAAGAAGGAGAGGCTACAAGAGGAGTCCTCGATGTTTGATGAATAGATTGGAAATCAGCCGAGCAACCTTTTTGATTACTTCTTTTCTATGGAGATCTCCCAATCATCATGCTCTTCATCATCCATGAATTCAAAGTGATTTTCAGCTTGTTCGTGGGTATTGAAACCACGGAACTGGAAGAATAGTGCATCACAAACAGGGCATCTGGGAGAATTCTTGAATGTGTCCGGTCTGGGTTCGGAAAGAGATTTGCCTTCTGTCGCTTGGATTGCACGATCAATATAATCGGTATCTGCTGGGGTATATTGATTCTCTATTTGGGCCATTAATGCTAGCAACCAATTCTTTGCGTCCTCTTCTGAGCGAATCCCTTCTTCAGGTTCATAGAAATCTTCTATAGCTCCAAATTCAGAAGCCCACTGTAGATACATACTATACTCATACGCCCCATCTGTTTCAATCCTCGATACAGAAATCTCAACATCGAGGTATCTATGTTGGTAAGCTCCAGACCGAAGATTGTCATCTGATGAACGGACTCTGCACCAACGACCTGGTAGTTCATCCTCCAAAGACATCGAACTAGTTTGTACAAGACATTGCCCTACACTTATATCCCTCATTAGGTTTGGTGAAACTAAATGATTCTTAACGGACTAAGGCTTCGATCCATACATCTATTCACTATTCTTCATGGGACTCATAGAGAAAATCACAGAATTCAATGATATGTGCATTTCTGTTTTTTATATATTGGTTTAATTTGTTTATCTTCTCAGCTTTTGAGTCGCCATCCGCAAATTCGGCAGCAATCTCTAAATCATGATGGAAGGCCAATATTTTAAAATGATCTGCCTTGCTACCCTCAACAAGAAGATGACACCGTAAAAATACGAATTCTTCATTCCAGTTCATTTCATCGACTTCGATTTCTGCAGAAATCTCCATTTCATCGGAAAGCCTGCTGTTAAAATTTGTTAGAAAGTGCTGATATGAATAACCATCCAAATCCGCGAGCAGAATCATATCTAATGGAAGTTCACAGATATCCACAGAGATGTCTGAGAACATGTCTATTAGTTTATCTAAACCCCCTTCGGACTTATATAAGAATTCACATGTTTCTCCTACCCGATGCTGAGTCAGTCGGGATGATTGCGAAGAGTCTGACAACTCATTGTTGAACGTATCAAATAAGAGATCATTCCTAACGAGGTAATGTAATTGTCTTAAAAATAGTAAATCGTTCTCACCCTCAGCCATTACAAATTTTGATCTCATTAAATACCCCGCAGATCTAAGTTTAGATCATCCAATTTGTGCTGAACCTCTTCATAGCCGTATTCCCGATTAACAGGCTCAGTCAATTGGAAAAGCTTGAAACTTTCCTCCAAATATTTTGAATGCTTTCTTGATATATGCTCAGAGATGAAAGCGTTGATAAAATCGTAGTTATGAGTGGTAATGAAAAGCTGAACACCTGATTTTTCAGAGATAGAGATCAACTGTTCCACTAGACTCTCAATATATCCTGGATGCATGTGATTTTCAGGTTCTTCTAATAATAGAATATTCCCTTCTCTATTCTCATCAAACAATTCCCAAAGGACTCCAACTACCGTTTTGAAACCGTCCCCCATGAATTCGTAGGGGATCTCGTAGGGTTCACCGTCATCATCTGCAAATACCAGTTTGTTGAAAGAGAAATCTTTAAGACCTTTAACAATGTTATTATCTCTGATATAATTCTCAATTCGCTGTGTCCGAATTGCCGCGTTATCTTTCTCTAAATTGACCTCCTCGGCGTTCAAGCGGACTCTCTTTTTGAACTTCACCCCACCAAACTGAGGCGGCGAATCATCAATGAACCGTCCTCTTCCAAAACGTGGCACTAACATATTTTGATAGGTATTACGGAGGGGTGCTGTATCTTGATTATCTACAAAATATTCCTCGGGTAGCGAATACTGTTCCTCAAAGATCTTTATTGCATCATCGATCAATACTTCTCTTAGCCGATCGTAGGATTCGTCCAAGAATATATATGGATAATCTTGGCCTTTGAACTCAAGTATAACAATGTTACTGGAAGCATTTTTTAACAAAGTTTCTTCTGATAGGTTTGAAAGACTCTTCCGAAGAGTCTGCTGAACTATTTCATTTAGTTCTCCTCCATTAAGAGAATCCTCATCAATAATATATGGAGATCTAGTCGGGTACTCTTCATTTAGTTCAATGATATCATCTATGGTATGGATTAGAATATTTGAGACTTCTCTATCTTTTGCCCTTCTAACCCCTAATTCGCCTTGTTCCATACCGGGATTCTCAGAAGAATAGTCATCAAAGACACTAAACTGCTCTTTTCTATATTTGTAGGAGATAGATAGGGATGACCGATTTACATTAATTATCTTCCCAACTCGGTCCTCAAATTCCTTTATATACTCTGGGTTTGACAATAGTGCTATCGACTCTAAGAGAGAGGTTTTTCCGTAGTTATTTCTACCGGTTATAAGATTGATTTTTGAAGGCTCCACCTCTATCTCGTCAATCGACTTGAACCCGCTAATTCTTAGATGAGAGAGGTGGGTCATTAGTTGGAAGAACTTGACCTTCCCCCTGTTTAGTTCTTCTCTTAGAATCTTCCAGGCATACATCTTCTGCCGCTCTAATCCACCGCTAGGAAACAGTATCGCTCACAATTTAACGAGGGATCTTTACCACTAAAGCGGATCAGGAGACAGTATTCGCAAGGTTCAACGCCAAGCATCAGTGACTGGATGATCTGTTTTTCGTTCCACCTTCGGCATGTAGCTATTTCGATCAAGGTTTTTCTCCACAGCTTCCAAATATTGCTTTCCGGTTCCAAAATCGCACTTAGGTAGGTCCCAATAAGTATAGGCCCCAAGATAGTCAACGACGCAGCGGAAGTTGACTTCCGGAGGGAGTGTTGACCGTACCTGCGGGTGTTCAACATTCGAGCGTGCCCTTTCTAAAGCAGCCTCAAGATCATCAAGGCTGTCCCATGACCGGGCTGCGAGTTCGTCGCGAACTTCTGATTCAATAGTCTCTTTTACAGAATCTAGTGAACACCAGCGGACAGTATCGCGTACATCAACGTCGTTGGTGTGGTCGTTCAGTTCGATCCCTTCGGTAATAGACTGGGAGCATGACCAAAACCGACGATTAGTCACCCAATAGAGCGAGAGTTTCCAAGTCGCAGCTTTGTCTGCGTACGTCTCCCTTTCACCAGCTACTTGATTAAAAGATTCAGTAGCATCGAGTAAGGAACCGAATGTTGCACTAAGATATTTTCCGAGATATGCGCCGGCTGTCGTCTCCATTTCTTTCGCCTCGTCATCGAACTCGATCAGATCATGAGCTCTTGTTCGCTCCCGAATCCATTCCTCATCATGGTCGTGCTCACCGAATCGATACCAGTCGACGAATCCTTCGTCGTCCTGGAACTCGGGAGTGAGGTCGTCGAGGTCGTCCCGATACACCAGCGGATAGGCGTCGACGATCTCCCCCTGTCCGTAGTCGGACCACTTCTCCGCCAGCTCCTGCTTGTCGCAGAGCCATGGCATCCCATCGCTCTCCCGCTCCGGAACGTCGAAGAATAGCACGTGCAGGTGCGGATATCCCTTCTCGGTAAATTCGAGCGCCTTGATGTAATCGGGACGGCATCGAGGCCGTCCAGTGACTGAATCATTAAGCTCCGGTCGCCAGCCACACGTCCCTTCCTGACGCGTGTCCGATTTAGTCGACGGGTCGGAATCGAAGTACGAAAGGAGCCGATTGAAATTCTCGTTGATCGAGTCGATTCCGTCTAAGAGGGAATCCTGTCGCTTCGGGTCGGTGGTGAGTGTCACTAAAACCGCGTTGTCGGCGTGGACGTAACCGTATTCGAGCGCGTCGTTGAAACGGGCGAACTGCTTCGAGACACGACCGGAGTCGTTGAAGCGGGTCTTGTAGTCCTTCGTCATCCGGCGGGTCGTCTCGCTCCCCTGGTCGTCGACGAAGTGGACATCGAAGAGTAGCTTGTAGTCCTCGATGCGATTGAGGTACGATGTAAAACCATCGACCAGCAGATCCTGAAGGTCTTCATCGACGGAATCGACCTTTGCGAGGTAGTTACGAAGAAATTCCCGGTCGTATACTGGGCTATCACGTTCAGTGGTTGTTTGAGTAATGCCTTCTGTAATCAAGTCAAGAAGGCGCAGTGTCGGCGTGACCATCAGCACCCCTGAAGACTCAGATTTTCGCACGTAGGGGTCCTCTCTGTCTGCGAGGTCGTTGACGAACCGATACGCGAACTGGTAGTCCGGATCGGAGCCTTCGACGCGCTCGCAGGCGTCTGGGGAGACGCCCTTGACGACGTAGGACACGATGTGCGTCAGTGGGGTCCCCTCCGGATGTTGCGCTATGAACTTCGCTATCCGGCATCTGTCGGTATCACGCTCTGTGAGCGTCCCGTCGATGAGTGGCCCGTAGCCGAGAAGATCTCGCCCTTCCATGATGTCTGCCAAGATGGGAGTGTTACATCTCTCGGAGAGGTCGAGGTGGCCCAGGTGTCCCGGAGGGTCTACGCAGCTCACCGGACGACCCTCCGCTCTCCGAAACCACTCTCAAAGTAACTTGAAGCAATCAAGATACCCCGAACCCGAGGGGTTCGGGGTGTGCGCTCGGGCTTCCGGGTCGCCCCGCAAGGGGGCGCTTCCGGTTGGTCGACCAGGTGCGCTGTGCGATTGGCGCTCGCACATCGTTCCGGGATGCTTGTCGACGCTGTGACACAGCGTCGACTGCGCTTCCGGGCAAACCTGGTCTCTCGTTCCCTCGCTTGCGGTGGGCAGACGCAAGAGTGTAGACTGTCGTCGAATTTGATGCGCGCGGCAGACCCCATTGAGGGGCCTGCCGCGCGCTCGCGCGCTCGCTCGTTCTGAACTTCCCACTCTACACGGGTGAGTGGCTGGGTGGGTGGAAACTCGACACGGCAGCCTGGTCTGTTCTTGGTGCAGAACATTGCTGAACAGACCTCTCACCGGTCTCCTTCGCGAGAGGGTGATCCTCCGTCGAGAGTCGGAACAGCGAAGCAATGCCGACACTCTTGGGCTTGTGCATAGACGGAATCTGAACGATTGAGACAGTCATCTAGACAGTGAATGCATTGGTAGCTTGTGTATCGCTGCCAGTCGATCTCTTCATCAAGATCAATGTACGGACGATCTTGTTCGGGCAGAAAGTCAGGGGTAGCACCTCGCTGAGAAGGACTCGGGCCGGAAGCAGGGGCCTCACCAGAAGGTGACTTACTCACCGCAATCACCTCCGCGTGAAATGGCGGCGAGACCGTTTTGCCTACTTAAAGAGTAGCATAGTTTCTCAGATGTATAGTGAGAAATTTGGACGTTCGCACCGCTAAGACGGTAACTGTGGGCATGTGATGAAACGGAAGATGGGACCGCCGAGCCTAGAAACCTCGGCAGATCGCCACTGCCCACGGCTGTACTTGTCGAACTCGTCTTCGGTGTCGTGGGCAGTGTTGGAACTCATTGTCACTCGGATTCCATCCGCTCGATGTACGGGCGCCGCCGCTCCTCGAGCTTCTCGAGGGCGGTAGCGTGGTCGTAGTACTGTTCGATCGTCTCGATCGACGCGTTCACCCGCTCGGCGACGACCTCCGGCGGGAAACCGAGGTCGCGCTGCCAGATGATCGAGCCCGTCCGGACCTGGTGCGGTGACCGCGACGACGGGCACTTGCTCGCCTGGTGGGGATCCTTGAAATCGCAGTCGTCCGGCTCGTAGCCGTGCGGACACGCATTATGCACGCATGGGAAGGTGACTCGGTAGCTCCAGTCGCGGATCGTGTTGGTCGCCGGTCGACCCTGCGACGTGGTGAACAACGGCTGGCGGCCGTGGTCGTCGTGGAGATCGTGGCGGTGGTGCTGGAGGTAGTGGTCGATCACGTCCGCCACCGACCGGGGGAAGCCGACCGGGCGCTCGCCGTCGAGCTTGTTCTTCAGCGGCGTATCCGTCTCCGGCCGGTGGTGGAACTCGACGCGCCGGTTCTCGCTGTCGTAGTCCCGAACGTCCAGCGCCCGGGTGCCGCCCATCCGGGCGCCGGTGTGCCAGGCCAGCTCGAGCCAGGCGTGACGCACCGTCCCGTAGAGGGGCGGCGTCTCCCGGTAGTAGTCCAGCAGCGGGCGAGCGTCGTTCGGGTGCAGTTTCGTCTCGTCCGACTGTTCCGAGTCCGGAACGTCCGGGACGTGGACCTTCTCCGAAAGTCCCTCGTCGACGGCCTCGATGCGCTCGAGGTACTCGATCCAGTTCCGGATCGTCTTCATCTCGTTCTGGAGCGAGGTACCGGCGATGTCCTCGGCGAGACGGTCGTTCTCGTAGGTGTCGAAGTCCCAGCCGGAGAGTTCCGAGACGGTCGCGATGCCCTTCCCCTCGCACCACTCGACGAACAGCTTCAGCCGGTAGAAGTACGTCTCCAGCGTCTCCTCGCTCTTGCTGGTCTTCTGCTGGTTCAACCAGCGGTCCATCGCTTCGCGAGCGGTCAGACTGCGAGGGCCACGCTCTCGTCCGTTCATCGCTGGTCGCCGTGACCCTCCTGGTTAGTGGCCGTCTGTACTGAGCCCGTGCCGTCTCCGAGCACTTCGGCAGGGGTCGGAAGGTCGTAGCCGAACACCTCGGCCTCGTACTTCGCTCGACACGGCTGACACTGCCAATCTTCGCCGAACTCGTTGGTGTCGCCCGCGAGTCGGTGTAGGGTCTCCTCCTCGCAGTTGTCACACCAGCGCCGTTCAGTGGCGCTCATCGGCAGCCCCCAGCGTGTTCCGGACAGACCGGGACCATTTTCGGATAGTACTCGTCTTCGGCCGAGAGGTCGAAGCCGTCGACAACGGCGGGGTCCCACGTCCGACCGCAGAAGTGACACTCCGCAATCTCAGCGGTCGGGTCGACGAACGGCGGCCGCTCAGTACCGCCTTCGGTCCGCAGGCGAGCGGAGCAACACTCGGCCGACGCCTGGGCGTTGAAGTACTCGGCTCCGCACCCACCACACATGTGCCGGGGAGAGACCGGCTCGTCGGTCGACGCGATGATACGACGGTCGTTCATGCCGGGCACCTCCAGCCCTCGAAGACCGCATCTGCACACTGCGTGTGCAGGACGTAGTCGTCGACCTCGTTGCGGTCGCGCGTCCGGACGGTCTCGGCGTCGACCGTGACGTGGTCCTGGTCGAGTGGGACGCTACGGCCGCACACCCCGCAGGTCGCCGACTCAGTGGTCACCGCTCGACACCTCCGTTCGCGTAGGGTCCGCCGTCGGTCGCGAGCGGCGCATCCGGTTCACTCGTCAGTAGCTTCTTGTGAGTCGGGCTGGTGTCGATGAATTGATGGCTGACACGTGCGCACTCTGTGGCGACCCGACCTCGATACGCCTCAGCAGCTTGCTGAGTTGGACCAGCTACCTCCAAGCAGAGCGAGGGCTGGAGCCACCGATCGGGAGCCTGCACATCCCGCTTTGCGAAGACTGTTTTATGCGAGGGGACGCGCTGAAGGGTCGCCATCCCGACCCGCGCTATCCCGACGACGTTCCCGATGCAGTCCTCGACGACTTGCTGGAGTTCCTCCACGAGCTGGACCTGGCCCAGCTCGAAGATGTCCAGCCGCAGTGAGTCACGCATCCGAACCACTTCCGGGGACGATCGTCACGCTGAGTTGGCCGTCAGTGACGTGGGCCATGTAGATCGAAGCCGGGTGGGCTTCGAGCGCCTCGCGGAAGGCGAACGTCGACGCGTCGCCCGGCACGAACTCTACGTGTAGCGTCGCCGCCCGGTCGTGGACGCTGGTGGAGACCTCCGCCGACGCGACGGTGTCGAGCGCCTGTATCTCTCGCTGGAGCGTCTGCATGGTGTCGACGGGGTCCGCGAGGCGGTCGCGTTCGGTTGTGGTGTGATCGCTGCCGTCCGTCTCAATTCCGCCGTCGGTCGCGAGCGATGCGTCTCTGTCTGTCATGGGTTCTCTCATTATCTGACTCGGAATCCGGTGTCCGCAAGGGGCGGCCCGCCGCAGGCCGGGACCGTCCGCAGTGATCCCGTCGATCGCGGTGCTGCACGTCGGGCAACTATCTGGAAATCGGTACCTAACCGCCGTAGTCCGGGTATGTTTTTGAGTCCGGGATTCGTTTGCCATAGCACGGTCCTCCAAGGACCGACGCGGCGCCCGTGGTGGAGCACGGGCGTCGACCCCGTTTTTCGAGAGTCGACGACCCCGAGGAGCGCCGCGTCGTCCGTGGTGAAACAATCTTGGCCCATAAGTAATAAGCATTGGGCTAATAATATTCCACTATGGGCTATGATTGGTCTGGAATAAAACAAATCGAAGACGGTATGAATTGGGTCTTCGGGGAAAGTGATATGCCGAGGCTCCGGGCAGATTGGATGACTGCCAGTGATGACGTGATTCTGGAGTTTCTCCAAGACAGCGGAGCTGCCCACAACAAACAGGGAATCGCGAATAACCTCCACAACCGAGATGTGGATGTCTCCTATACTACCCTGAACCGCCGTATCCCAAAGCTCGAATCCGCTGATCTCATCCAGACGATCCCGGGGAATGGGAAATACTACGAGATCACGGAGAAAGGGGAGGCCTTCCTGGACGGGGAGGCAGATCTCCGGAACGAACCGAGCCCTGATTGACTCGCGAAGTACCTGATCCTCAGGCATAGTACACTCCAGGAACGTCGAAGTCCAGCTCGACCTCGTCGCGGGTGTAGCTCCGCCCGGTCTTCTCGTCGATCGCCTCGTCGATCTCCGGCTCGGCGTCCTCGTGCCACGAGTTCGCGCAGCTGTGGCAGTACCAGTGGTTGTTCGTCGGCGCGACCTTGTGTCCGTGCGGGCACCGGAGCCGCCAGCTATCCTCCTGCGTCTCGATCTTCAGCTTCTCGGCCGACATGGGCGGTCAGCGAGTTTGAGAGGTGGTATATAAAAACCGAGTCTGAGGGTCTCAGTGAAAGTATAATATAGAGAATAGTCTTCTCTCCAACAGAGGTGACTAGATTTCGAAGATACGGCGGTTGTGAAAGTAGAAAAAGTATTAATCTTATCGTCTAGTTGTTGCCCACATAGCCCCAATCCGAGACAATCGTATCTTATGGCTCCCCCCTTGGCCTTCCGTACGCTTGATTAATCCTTTTTGTTCTAAGTTATCAACACGATATTGTACTGCGCTATTGGATGACGGGTCGTAATTCTCTCCAGCTTGGAGTCGAGCTAGCTTCGAGATCGATTCAACTTCGCCTTCCTCCTTCAGAATATTAAGCAGTTCTCCCTCTGCATCTGGAACGTCAACAATTGGTGGCGCTACAAACTCAACATGGTGGCTCCCCTCTCTGATCTCTCGTGCTCCCGATGTTGTCCCCTTTTCTAACTTTTGTAAGGTATCGGTGATGCTATCTAGCCTTTTCTCGACCTTTTCCTCTCCTCTCTCCGGGAGATCAATCTCTCGAAGGAGCTCTACAGTATCATCAAGTTCTTCTCGTACTTCGGTAATCAGGTACTCTTTTGGCGAGACATAATACGTATGAAGGTCCTCACGAGAATCTGGGTTTTCTAATATGAGAGTGTCAACTGCAGTCGCAAATGCAAATGCCACCGTTCTTGGCATTGATGAGATGTTCACATATGTCTGATTTCCTTTATCAAGTTCTTCTGCGATCCTCTGATAAGCAAATTTGTATATTTCAACATAATCATAGATGTCGGATATCACCTCGATCTCGACCTTGATGTTGAGCACGGATTCGATAGACCGCGACAAATCATTCACAATGTTCTCAGCGATTTCCGCTTCACGCTCATTTTCTGGACGTTTCTCTGACCGAAATAATACAACCCTGTCCGCATCAAAATCATCTTGGTGTAACGGTTGGACTAACCGTTCAAAATCAAATCCTACAGGGATATAGTGTATCTCCTCACCCATTAATTAGAGAGATGATTCGTCCCCACACAATAAACTCTTTTGTGAGGGGGCAGGGTCTTAACAAATCGATTTGTTACTGAAGGGGGCTCGGCTAGAACCAATTTCTAGAAACCCTCTATTTGCCGAATCAGCCAGTTTCAACCGCTAGAAATCCTTATTGGAATAACCGCCCTACTGTGTATCAAGCTGAGATAAGTTCATGCTAAGACGGTCATGGCAGGGAATCAGTGGTGTCCCGGAACCAGCGGGACACTTGAACCCAACGGTCAGAAGGTGCGAAAGTGCTGCACCTGTGGCATCTTTCGGGGAGTACTTATCTTCTGATATCTGGGTGAAAGTAATTGATCGACCGATACAGAAGTCAAAGCAATATGCCCACTCCGGGCATTGCGGCCACGGGATGCAAGTCCGCTACTAACCATGAGGATCGATACTATCGATTTTGACCCCGAAGCGCTGACCAGCAAAAAAGAGATTGAGGTTCAAGGAAAAGAGTTGGATACGCCTGCAAAGGCCCTCCAAGTCGGAAAACTACGCAGCTCAGAGAAGGTTTCACCGTTGGCCCGTGGTGTCGTAGAGATATATCGGGAAGCAAACGCAGTAGCTTTAGAAAATTCAAGAGACGGCTGGAAGGGTCTTGCAACTCGGCTCCAGAGACAAGCAGAAAGCGCAAATGATGACGAAGTCATCATTCCGTTCATAAAATATGACGATACAGCCGATATTGAGCCTGAAAACGCCAAAGAGATAGCGAAGTTACAAACAAACTCCGGAGACATTCTCACAGTCCCTCTAATGTCTCCGCTTGTAGATGGAGCCGACGATGGCGATGACAGGACGGAACCAGAGGTAGCTTCTATCATTCAAAACACAGAGATCTATCTAGAAGCTGTCGGTGAGCTGGAGATTACAAAACCAGTGATGGGAGTTGTTCCGGCTATTAGTGAAGACTGCACACAGGCGCTTGTAGACCTCTATATGGAAAATGGTCTGCGGGCATACTGTATTGATCTAAATCGCCGGTCTCCTATGGCCCAGTCGCAGATCGATAATGTCATCAATCCACTGATAGGGGCCCTCACCCAATACGATCTCCGCGAGGACAGCTTCGTGTATGCCGTGAATCCCAACAATAATAGTCGGAAAACCGCTGGCGGTCGGCGTACCCCAGACTCAATGTACTCTTATACCCTCGGACTTGATATTGTTGGTGACAACCATATCTCACCGGATATTCCGCAGGAAGTCCTTGAAGATATGGTGGGTGAAGGAGAGGTAGAGCTTAGACTATTCGATAGTGAATCCGTTTCAATAGTGGAGGTTCCAGTTAGTGAATTGAAATCCTTCCTCCCTAACGAAGCAGAAGTCCCGATTGAACGCGTCCAAGAGCGAGTGAATGTAGATCAGAGTGAGCAATATCGATTTGAGAAGATCATCAACACTGAATTGATCAGCATCTATCTCGACTCGGAAGAGGGAGTGGCCCCTGATGAGATCTTGGACGATCTCATTACAGGACCATTCAGCCAAGATTCCGATATCGAAAGAGTAGAGGACCTATTAGCTGAAATAAGGGATAGAGAATAAAGACAATTAGCGGCTTTGGGAAGTCAGCTATTAGTACAGGCTCCGATGACCGATCGGCGCCTATGTTCTACTGTCGAGATAGGTTCGTTACAATGGAGACAGATATCGTATTGCGGGTAAGAATCAGAGAATTCTAAACAAACCTCAGCGATACTTTTCCAGCCAGAACTAGAGTATTGCCAAAGGATAGCCTGTGATTCTGGACCCGGAATCGTGAGGCGGTATTGTTCACTGGCAGAACAGGAGCTCAAACGTAATTTTGGACCATAGTAAGTCAAATCACGTTTCACCACAGTAAGCGCATCTGGTATAGTCAGGTCACTAAATTTCGAACACACATCTGATATATGGAGAACATCATCGCGCTCAGCACGCATGAAAACGCGCTTTGTTGGATGATCTGTTTCCCTGGACTTTTCCGAACCGGCACCTGCTATCGCCATGGAGACCCCTCGTTCTACGTCACTAGAAGTATTGGGAAACCGGCGAAATCAGTTCCCATTAGCAAGGGTTGGCTTGCCTATTCAAGCTAAATTCGTAGGAGAGATCCACTTGTTGAATCACTCCAAAAGCTCGCGACACTGTGCAAGCGATAGCTCCTTCCCCTTGTGGAGAAAGTATCAAAGTTCGAGATAGACGTGGCGATGATGCAGTTACTGACTGAAGCTACTGGAGCGAAGTTAATGGTGAGAAACTCCTACAGGTTCGAAATGAAATCCCTCAATTGCAACCGATCTTGCCCTGAAAATTTTGCCGTTCAGGCCGGCTCTATCACTACCCCTCAGAAGGTTAATTCATCACCGAAACATTCAAGCCGTGGTGTTCGACAAATCGACCACCATAGAATGGCACTATAGTGTCGCATCGCGTCGCACTACGACGTACAAGAGGCTGGGGGGCCGCCTCAAGCTTTAAGTGGGATAAACCACCTCATATCAAGTAGAACAATCCCGCCGCCGCAGGTGATAGGTAAGCGGTTCTGTGGGCGGTCGGAGGTGAAAAACCGAATGCCAAAACGACGAGCACGATCCAAGACCGAGATCGACTTCTTGCCGCCGTTTGGCGAGCCGGAAGTCGTGACGACCGGCAGTGCAGCCTTCGACGTGGCACTTGTCGGCATCGCGGCTAGTGCAGCGATCAGCGCTGCCGCCTCGAACTGACTGTCTCCAGCAGTCAGTTCGTAGTTTCGCTTTCGTTCCGTTTTCAGAAATAGATTGTGACGCAGAGATGCCTAGAGATGTTCGTCGAACCAATCACCTAGATTGCCGTTGACTCCTGCATATCCCCATCTACCACCACCTCTTGAAGAGACCTCAGTGACAACAATCCCGTCGTTGCTGTCTGCCGCATCGAGAACCTCGTCTTTGACATCTCCAGCGCTCATGTTCGAAACGTCGACTAGCCACGTTGAATCGAGGACATGAAACCACGCTCCTAGCTCCTTGATCGCAGCATGGACATCATCGTAGTCCTGGCCCGGGTCTTCTAGATCGTAACTGATCGAATATACCGTCATACAGTAAAACAACACTTCGAGAGTTACTTAGTACTGAGTCGACCACAGTGAAAGTAATTGGCTTGGACTATAGCGTCGCGCCCTATGACGATTTCCACGTAAGGAATGGGGGGTAAATCCAATCCCGACAGAAAACTATGAATCGATTATAACCTCCACGGATACGCCGTCGGCGCCAGCCTCGAAGTCGAACTCGAAGCGGTGGGATACGCTGTTGAAGCGCTCGACCAGCTCGCGGCGTTGGGCGAGCGACAGCTCCTCGTCCTCGAGGAGATCGACGACCTCGGCGACGAACGCTTGCACGTCTTGGCTGGCGAGCATCAAGGCGCGCGTGTTGTTGCAGTCGTAGAACGCGGACACGTTCTCGACGGTGTCTTTCCGGTGGTCGAACTTGCCGTCGGTTCGGATTCTCATGCGATTAGTTCCTCGCAGTTGGGACACTGGTAGGTGTGGAGCCCCGTCCCGCAGGGCTCGTGTTCATACTCCATGGCGTCCGATTCCTCGCCGCAGAAGGGGCACTCAACCAGTCTCCGACGTTCCAGCCACCAGGCGAGTAGTCGCTTGATCATTGCTCTCTCGTACACACGACGGGGAAAATCGCGGTTCTCTCGCGCATCTCAATCACGCGCCCGTTATAAAGTGCGTCCGGATGCGGGTGTGATCACGCCGGCGGCCGGGTGCGCTCGTCGGTCGCGACCGCGGTTTCGTACACACGAGTTCCGCGCGCAGTTCTGCGCTCGTGTGCATATTCGCGGGAGCGGTTCTGCGGACGCGCAACCGGGAGCGATCGCGGCCAAACACGGTCGCACGGGGTTCGCGGGGGAGAAGTGAACCCGGCATGGTCAGACGCTGAACGTGATCGTGCCGTCGTCCCAGTCGATACCGTCGATCTTCAGCTCGTCACCTTTCTCGATACCGAACTCGTTGACGAATCCAGCAGGGAGACTCGTTCCGAGCGTTCCGGGACCCTGAGCGGTGACGGTACGGGTGTACTGCTTTTGACTCGACATGTGGTTACCGCTCGATTGCCACTTATCAAAAGCATTCCCGGTGGGTGAACCCGTCTCTATCTATTCTCTCCCTATCGTCTACCGATTCTCTATGTAGAGGTTAACCTATTATCTCCCTATCCTCGCGGCCAATTTGGAGGGTGGAGTCCATGAGAGAGGCGTTCCGGCGGCTTCCGCCGGATTACCCCTACCCGCATGCGGGGGTGGTAGAAAACCATGGACTCGGACACCCAACGCGGCGAAGACGAGGCGGATCGGGACGAGACTACGGAGCGACCGACGTGGCGCGACTGGCGCAACGTCGACAGGGCCGGCACGTGAGTGAGGGCGAGCCTCGAGGACTCGCCTGTTCCGACGCGTTTCTCGAGTACCTCGAAGCGTTTCGCGAGTCGTACCCGAAGCTCGGAGTACAGCCTTCGAACCAGCGGTATTCAGCAACCAGACATGATTTCAGCACAACTCAGACGTAGTGGTATCGCAGCGCTCGCCGTGTTCGCAGCCATCATGGTCGCGACGGCGACACCGGCGGCAGCGGCGTCGCCGGCACTCAACTTCAGCTCGGACAAGACGCCGAACCCGACGATCGTCGAGGACGAGCTCACGGTACACGAGCACGACCGCGCCCAGATGGGCGACCCGCTCGAGTACTACAACGACGCCGGCGAGGTGACGAGCTTCAACGCGTCGGTGAACAGCTCGCAGACAACGCCGCTCGGCGTGCGGTTCGACAAGGTCGACGCCGAAGCGTTCGCTCAGTTCCCCAGGACTGACGCCGAGAGCGACAACTGGGCGACGTGGACGGCCGCGAGCAACTGGACCACGTCGTCGGGCGCCAGCTCGTCGGTGTCGGTTACCGACGGGGACACCGACGGCGTCGAGCGTGTGACCGTCGACGCATCGGTCGCCTCGAGTGAGACGGCGACGGCCACCTTCGGGACCAACGTCTCGCTCACCAGCGATCCGAACAAGCGAGTGCTGACCTTCGGCGGCAACGTCGACGACCTCGCGAGCGGCGCGACCGTGGAGGTCCGCGTCGTCGACGGTGACGGCGACTACCGCTACGCGGACATCAACACGTCCCGAGCAGCCTCGGACGAGGCGGTCATCGCCAACGCGACCGGCACCAGCCTCGTCTTTCAGGAGCGCGTCTCGAACCTGCCGCTCGGCGGCAACGGCGACGGCACGCTCGACGCGATCCAGCAAATCGACGTGGTCGCCTCGGACGCCGACGCCCAGGTGACGATCTCCTGGCTCGACGCCGACCGCAAGGGCGAGGTCGACCTCGCGGAGATCGAACGCGACACGGACGACGACGGCGACCTCGAGACGACGACGGTCTCCAACATCTACGAGGGCGGCGTGACCAACATCACGGCGCTGTCGACGCTGGGCGACACCTTCGACACCGCGTCGATCAACGACCTCAGCGTCTACAACGTCAGCTACGCGCTCGAGGACGTGACCGACGCCAGCGAGTACTCGGTTAACTTCTCGAGCGCGGAAGCCTACAACTACCCCGAGAAGCTCGAACTCTACGCGGACCTCCAGGTGCCGACGGCGATCGACATCTCGCACGGCGACCTCGCACTCGAGTTCGACCAGGGGCTCATCAACGAGCGCTACGCCGTGCTCGAGGTCGGCAGCGGCGTCGATTCGTCGACGGGCTTCGGCAACGCGTCGGACTCGGCCATGACCGGCATGACGGGCGCGCTCTCGGGCCAGGACACGACCGCGGAGCTGGTCTCGTCGGCGACCGCCGACACGAACTACCGGTTCCACGCGGTGGTCCTCTACCAGACTGAGGAGGTCGACTCGGTGCAGGGCTCCGCGGGCGGCATGGGACCGACCGGCTCCGGCGGCGGCGGCTTCTTTAGCTCCTTGTTCGGTCAGATCGTCGGCGTCGCCGCGGCTGTCGGCGGCGCCTTTGGGATCTCTCGCTACTTCGGCGGAGGGAGCTAACATGTCGGCGGCTGGTGGTCCACGCGTTCGCCGGCTGTTCTCTCGTGCAGCCAACGCTGGGGACCTCCGGACGGTGATATTCCAGGGGATCGGCGCTGTTCTGCTCGCCGCGGGGAGCGCGGTCGCCTCGGGCGTGCTGACAGTCGCCGACCTGATCATCATCCCGGTGTCGGCACTCGCCAACGCAGGCGGTGCGTTCGTCGAGGCGACGTTCGGCGGTGCCGCTCAGATCATCAACTTCGGCGCAATCGCGACGGCGCTGTCGATCGGGCCGGGCGGCATGTTCAACCTCGGTCCACTCACCTTCGCGCTGGGGATCGGATCGGTGCTGCTGGCGCTGTATCTGGTCGTGGCGTATCTGAGCGAGGACCCGACGGGGAACTTCATCCCAGGCATCCCGTTCGACATCCCGACGCCGGGATTCGCCGGGCCGGAGGAAGACGACGAGGACGGCTAACATGGTCGAGCCCGGCGAGTACGTGGACGGCGTGACGATCCGCTGGGGGCGCGTAGCGACGACGCTGTTTGGCGCGACGATCCTCGCGTACTTCCGGGGTGCCATCGCGACGTTCCTGTCGCTCGTCGATATCCCACTCGGGCTCCTGGGCGGACTCGGCGAGTTCCTCGGGTCGTTCGTCGCGGTCGTGACCGGCATCTGGCCGGCGCTGATCCGCGGCGGCTGGACCGGCGCCGCCGGGTTCGTACTCGAGGCGGGAATCGCCGGCTACGCAGTCGCGATCGGGCTCGTACTGGTGACGTTCTACGTCGCAACGGTGGTGATCCGAAGTGCCACCAACTGACGGGAGCGACGGCGGTGGCGGGTTACTCATCGGGATCCCGAAAGCGTGGGCCAGTCCGATCCGAGAGATCGCGGCGCTCTATCGCGAGTACGGGTCGATCCCGCGAGCGATGGCGGCGATCATCTCGACGTACGTCGTCGAGTCGGTGTTCGGCCTCGGGAGCTACGTCGTCGCGTCGGTGCTGTCGGTGTTCGACTACGCGACGCTCTCACTGGCCTGGGTCCAGACCCAGCTCGGCGGCGCGTTCGCCTGGGTCGGGTTCGACATACTCAGCGCACTCCGCTGGGTCCAGATCCAACTCGGGACTGCCGCCACGGCGGCCGGACCGCTCGCGCCGCTGGTGGCGATCGCGATCGCGTCGGTGACGCTGGCGGTGTTGTATCGGGCAGGGATCGCGCTCCTGGGCGAGCTGCCGGGCGGGAGTTCGCTCGTCGACTTCCTGGGGTTAAGATAGCATGGTCGTAGAGAAACTGAAACACCCGCTGACCGGGCTCGCAGTGGCTCTGGGCACGCTGGGGCAATTCGGCTTCGGCTGGTTCGAACCGGCGTGGGCGCTTGTCTCGTCGACGGCGACCTACTGGTTCCCGGCGCTCGCGACGAGCGGCGCGACGATCCTTCCGGAGCTGGGCTTCCCGGATCTCGGGACCCAGCTCCTCCTCGGGGCGGCGCTGGTGTACGTCGGGGTACAGCTCGACAAACTGGTCGACAAGATTCAAGACTGGCAAGAAGACAGATGAAACGGACTAACACGGCGGAAACGGCGAACAGACACCCCTCGGACAGAGGGCGCAACACCCTACCCGCATGCGGGGGTGGTCGGCGTGCCTGGTGACCTCCTGGCGGGGCTCGACTTCGTCGGGGCGTTCCTGATGGGGTTCGTGCTGGTGCTGCTGGTCGTCCTCGGGCGGTTCCTCATGGCCTACGCTCGGGTTCGGGACCGCGAAGAAGCGCTCTCGACGGCGTTCGTGATCACCGGCCGCTGGGCGCTGGCACTGATCCTCGGCGGCATGAGCGCGGTCGCCGTCGGGCTCGTCCAGTTCGGCGATATCATCGGAGCAACGTTCGGGTTCATCGTCGGTCACCCCTACTTCGTCACGAACTTCGGGATCATCGGGATCGGCGCTGGCGGGCTGTCGGGCCTGTTCACGATCAGCGGCCAGCAGTTCATCGGCGTCGGCATGCTGATCGTCGGGGTCGTGTTCCTGAGCGTGGAGGTGGACGATGCGGTCTAAGCTTCCGCTCGAGGCCGACGACGCGCGGCTCTCGTACCTCCCACTGTTCGGGTGGCTTGCGCTGGTGTTCATCGGGATCGGTATCGCGGTCGGCATCGATCAGGCGCTCGCTGGCGAGTACGTCGGTGCAGTGCTGGCAGTCGCGATCTTCGGCGTGTCCGGTGCCATGATCGCCTACGACGACGCGACGCCGGAGTGTGAGGCGGCGTGTGCCAACTGCGGGGCGCACGTTTGCGGACACTCGAGTAGAGAGGGCGTCGACGAGTTCGTTGAGGTCCACGCTTCGGGATCGCCGCGGCGTGTCTCTCTCGGACCGCTGTCAGCGGTCATGAGTACGAACACCGAGTCGCTGATCTACTGTTCGGGCGAGTGCGCCGCGGCCGACGAGCGAGTGCTCCTCGAGCGCGACGGCGACCAGCTCGAGCCGGTCGCAACGAGCGACGACCACCGCGAGGGGGAGGTCGCGTAACATGCTCCCCGAGTCGGTGCCCGTGGAGGGAGCGCGCCTGGCCGGTGCGGCGGTCGGCGTGCTCCTGATCCTGTACTGGACCTTCGAACGGCTCCGCGGTGAGGGCCACGACCCGGTGCTACGCATGAGCTCGTCAAGCGACACGGGCTCGGCGTCGTTCCTCGCGAGCGGCGTCGCCGCGGTCGTGATCGTCGCCGGGATAGTCGCGGTGCTGGTCCTCGGCGTCGGCGGCGCCGCGCCGATCGTGTCGAACCCAGCGTACCTGCTGGGGTTCCTGGCGCTTCTCGTGTTCGCTCACTGGGTCGTCGAGAAGGAGGAGAGCGAAACATGACCGAGCCGTACTCGCTCCGGACACTCGTCGCTCCTGACCTCCGAAAGGAGACGGCGTGTGTCTTTTCGTTCATGGGTGTGGCTGCGGCGGTAGCTGGATACGCAACGGTTGTCGGAATGTGGCACGTGTTCGCCCTCGAAATAGTGGCGTTGATCGGCGGACTGGTGGCTCTGAGCCGAATCGACGAGCGAGCAAGGGAGCTCGAGAGCGAGGCATGACCCGCACGTCCACCGTCCCCCTCGCGGCGCTGGTGCTGGTCGGCCTCCTGGTGGCAGCGCCGCTGGTCGCGACGGTCGCCGTCGACGGCGCCGCAGCGACCGCGGCCAACCAGTCGGCCAGCCCCTCGAGTGACAGCGAGTACTCCCTCGAGGAGCTCAAGCGCGACGGCGCTCGCCAGAACGTCGACAGCGTCCGCATGGCCAACACGGACGACCTGATGTACTGGCTGGTGTACTGGCCGGCGAACGACGTGTTCGCCAGCCCCGGCGGCGACGAGGGGGGCATCTACACGCTCAACGCCGCGCGGTCGTTCCAGACGTTCGTCCGCGAGGTCGACAACCTGCTCGTGTTCGACAACGACGCCTGGCGCAAGTCCGGCGAGTCGATGGAGGGCGGTTACGAACAGATCAACGACGAGATCGTCCGGCGGTTCGGCGTCCTCTTCGGCGCCGGCGAGGTCGGCTCCGGCGACGAGGTCGCCGAGAGCGTCGTCGACTCCTCGGAGATCATCAACACGCTCTCCGGCGGCGGCGTCTCCACCGTGGGGTACGCCGCCGAGACCGTCGAGGAGCAGGACTCCGGCGGACTGCTCTCGCGGTTCAAGGGCGACGACGACGGCCTCGACGACAGCGGCATGGACACCGCGAACACCACCAACCGCATCACGTCGCTGGTGCGCAAGGCGGCGCTGGGGCGGCTGACCCTGCCCTGCGAGATCGACGGCGCCGAGCGGGCGCTGCTCGTGATGAGCGGTCCCTCGAACCACCTCAACAGAAAAGGCATCGAGCGCGGTCGCAAGTGGCTCGAGGAGCAGACCGGGTCGATGGAGGTCCGCGGCGGGGACTACCCCGTCCGCGAGAACAACGTCGCGGCGTCGATCCTGCTGTCGGGCGTCCACAACGTCCCGCGGATCAAGGAGCTCCAGCAGGTTGCGATCGAGGCACAGGACAACATCGACGACATCCGGCAGCAAAGCGAAGAGAACTTAGAGGACTTGGTTGAAGATGACGAAGATGAGCTGGATCCGCTCTTCTAAGAGCGCCGCTCTGGTCGCATTGCTCGCCCTCTCGCTCGTCGCGGTCGGGACAGCCGGTGCTATCTCGGTGTCTCCCGGCGAGGTCCCGTCCGAGACGCAGGTCGGCGAGACGGTGACGACGACGGTGACCGTCGAGGACCCGTTCGTCGACATGCCCGACGAGTGGACGCTCCAGGGGAGCACCGAACTCACCAACGTCAGCTGGACGGTGACGGTCCGCCAGCAGGGCGAGCAGGTGAGCCAGGAGACCTTCGGCGAGCAGTCGTTCGACCACCCGCTCAACGCGAGCAACGGCGGCGACACCGTGGTCGTCGAACTCACCGGTGACACGCCGGCCGTCGAGAACTACACGTACGAGCCCGCCGAGACCTACACGCTCTACGACTTCGACACGGTCCAGGGGAGCTCGACGAACGACCTGAACGCCACCGCGGTCCACCACTACACGAACGCCAGCAAGAGCGCGCGACAGGCCATCGACGACGCGAACGCCGCGATCAACGAGAGCGGCGGGAACGACCAGGCCGAAGAGCAGCGCGACCGGGCAATCTCCGCCTACGAGAACGGCAACTTCGGCAACGCCGAATCGCTGGCCGGTGACGCCCAGAGCCAGGCCGAACAGGCCCAGCAGTCCGCCCAGCGCAACCAGACCATCCTGATGGGTGTCGGTGCGCTCGTGGTCCTCGCGATCATCGGCGGCGGGATCTACTACTGGCGCTCCAACCAGAACGAACCGACGAAACTGCAGTAGATGCGCGTCGTCGTCCCGTTCGCCCCCGAGCGGCCCAAGACCCGCCTCGCGCCGGTGCTCGACGAAGCCGGGCGGGCCGCCTTCGCGCGGGTGATGCTGGACGACACCCTCTCCGTTCTCTCGACGCTCGACGACGAGCGCGGCGTCTCCCTCGACCCGCTCGTGCTCTCGACGGCACCGGTCGACTGCGACGCGCCGGTGGTCGTCGACGACCGCCCGCTCACCGATGCCGTCAACGACCACCTGCCCGCGAGCGACGGCGACGACCCCGTCGCGGTCGTCATGGCCGACCTCGCGCTCGCGACGCCGGAGGCGCTCGCGCGACTGTTCGAGCGCGACGCGGACGTGGTGGTCGCGCCGGGTCGTGGCGGCGGAACGAACGCCCTCGTGGTACGGGACCCGGCGTTTCGCGTCGACTATCACGGCGCGTCGGTCCGGGACCACCGCGAGATCGCCCGCGAAGCCGGGCTGTCGCTCGCGCACGTCGACTCGTTCCGTCTCGCGACGGACGTCGACGAGCCGGCCGACCTCGTCGAGGTGTTGCTTCACGGGCCGGGCGAGGCCGCGGCGTGGCTCCGCGAGGCGGGCTTTTCGGTCGTCGCGGCCGACGGCCGGGTCGATGTCGAACGGAATTCGGGGTGAACCCGAACGAAATTCGGACAACGGTTTTCATGCAGTGAGACAACGATCCACATGCACGGGCCGATCCCGTGCAGCCGGATCGCGTCTCACCCAGCGTCTCTGGACCGTGTCGTCGGTTTCGTTCCCAGACGTCCCAGCCGTCGGGGGAACGGCTGGCCGTTCCGCGGTCGGCGGCCCGCCGGATCCGTCGCCGGCCGTCCCATTGTTCACCCCGGTTCGACGGACCCACTCCCCCGCTGGCATCCCCGCCGCCGACCGCTCGGTACCGAATCGGTCCGGTGGTTGGTTCCTTCGTCCCGACTCGCACTCGTCCGTCTCCGGGAGCGTCAACGCTTTGCCGGTCGAACGTGGACGGGGGAGTGTGATCCCCGGCGCCGACGAGTACGACGTGACCGTCGACCCCGACCCCGAAGCCGTCGAGCGCCTGCTCGCGGTCACGCCCGACGACGTGGCGGCGGCCGACGAACTCACCTTCGCCCGCAACGTGTTCGTCCCGCTGACGACCGCCTGCCGGTACACCTGCACGTACTGCACCTACTACGACCCGCCCGGCCAGGCCGAACTCATGTCCCCCGAGGCCGTGCGCGAGGTCGTCCGCCGGGGCGCCGACGCCGGTTGTACGGAGGCCCTCTTTACCTTCGGCGACGACCCCGACGACCGCTACACCGCCGTCCACGAGCAACTGGCCGAGTGGGGCCACGACTCCATCCACACCTACCTCCGGGAGGTCTGCGAGATCGCTCTCGAGGAGGGGCTGCTCCCCCACGCCAACCCCGGCGACCAGACGCGCGAACAGCTGGCCACCGTCGCCGACGTGAATGCCAGCATGGGCGTGATGCTCGAAACCACCGCCGACGTGCGGGCCCACGGCGGCCCCCGCGCCAAGAACCCCGGCCAGCGACTCCACACGATCCGCACCGCGGGCGAACTCGGCGTCCCGTTCACGACCGGCGTCCTCGTCGGCATCGGCGAGGACTGGGCCGACCGCGCCGAGAGCCTGCTGGCCATCCGCGAGTTGCACGAGCGCTACGACCACGTCCAGGAGGTCATCGTCCAGCCGGTTCGGGAGAACGAGCGCTGGACGGGCGGCTCGCCGGGCGTCGAGACGTTGCGGCGCGCGGTCGCGATGGCCCGCGTCGCCCTGCCCGAGGAGGTCTCGGTACAGGTGCCGCCCAACCTCGCGCCCGTCCGCGACGTGCTCGACTGCGGCGTCGACGACCTCGGTGGCGTCTCCCCCGTCACCGACGACCACATCAACCCCGACTACGCGTGGCCCGCCCTGCGCGAACTCGAAGACATCGCCGAGTACGCCGGCGTCCCCCTCTCCGAGCGGCTCCCGGTCTACGAGCGGTTCCTCCCCGCTCGACTCCGGTCGGCGGGCGTCGAGCCGGCCGACCCCCCTGCCGAGGCCGACCGCTGGATCTCCGCGCGGATCGCCGATGCCATCGACGCCGGCGACGACGCGGGCGAGCGCTACCGGTCGGTGCTGTCGGGCGAAGCCGCGGACTGAGTCGTCCGCTATCGCCTGATCCGCGGCGCCAACAGCCACCGCCCGGTCCCCGCGCCGCCCGCGATCGGATGGTCCAGCGAGAGCGGACAGCCGCCCTCACCCCCGCCGACGAATTCGACGGTCACCGAGACGCCGCTCGGGATCGCCCGCGCGATGTCCCTGAGGTAGTCGACCGAGTACAGCGACTCGACGGCCCCCGCTTCGAGCGCGTCGAGATCCGACTCGTCGAAGTCGAGTCGCACGTCGTCCGTGTCGCCGCTGGCGGCGACCGTCAGCGTCCGCTCGTCGGCGTCCACCGTGAACGTCGCGTGGTCGGCGACCAGGGCCGCGGCGCGGACCGCTCGCCGGAGGTCGCCGGCCGCCATCGTCGCGCTCGCCGCGACCGACCCCGCGTCGACCCATTCGACCGCCCTGACCGCCTCGGCGGCGATCGGCGCGAACGCGTACTCGACGGCACCCGCGCTCACGTCGAAGCGGCCGCTCTCGCCGAGTGTCAACCGGACCGGCTCGTCGCCGGCCAGCGAGACCGCGTCACCGAGGCGGTCGAGCGCCACGCCGAACGTCGCCTCGTCGGCCTCGTAGGCGTCGAAGGCCTCGCGGTCGAGGCGTAGTTCGGCCATCGCCACGTCCGCCGGGTCGCGCGCCCGGAAGGCCATCCCGTCGTCGACGGTCAGTCGACACTCGTCGGCGATCGCCATCGCGGCGTCGACGGCCGTCGCCAGTCGGTCCGCGTCGAGACGTACGTCGAGGCTCCCGCTCGCCGGGTCCGTCGTCTGATTCGCTGTCGATCCCTCGCCGTCGCCGTCATGTCGTTGTCGGAGAGTCATGTCTGTGGTCGTCGGTCGCGTGCGGGAGGAAGCGTTAACCGACGCGCCGACGAACCGGCGGCCGGGCGCTTCGCCCGCGTGCTGCGCGGCCGGCGACACCTGCCAGGGAGCCCGGCCGCGCGTCGTTTCGGCCCGAGCGACTGCGTTCGCGCTCGGTGTATCTCCTCGTTCCCCGACGACCCCGTTAAGCGTTGCGTCGATACGCTCGGTCGTAACCTATTTCGAAGTATATCTGCTTAAATAGTGTTAGAATATAATTCGAAATAGATTATGTCGAACGGCGATCGACCGCGGGGAATCCTCTCGCCCGCGGACCGGGCGTATCTACGCGGCGAGACGGACTTCGAGAGCGACCAGAGCGAGCGGAACGCTCGGGCGCGGATCCGCGAACGGGTGCTCGCGGGCCTACGGGACTTCGACCTGCTGGCCGACGGGCTCTCCGAGCGCGACCGGGAACTCGTCTTCGGGAAGCACGTCGGCGACGATCCCGAGGCGGTCCGGTCGCTCATCGCCGCGCTCGCCGTCTGTTACCGCGGCGCGGAGGACGCGAGCCTGGACTTCGGGACGCTCCTCGAAGAGGGCGTGAGCCGAGCGGAGGCCGACCGCGACGTCGCCGCGGGCGTCGACTTCGAGGTCCGTCGCGAACCGCTCGACGCCGACCGACTCACGCGGAAGCTCCGGCGAACCGGCTCGCTCACGCTCTCGGAGCTGGCCTACCTCCGCGAGGCGGACGACGTGAGTCTGGACCGTCTGCTCGACCGCTACGCGACCGACGTGGAGACCGACGAGGGCGGCGACTGGGTGCAGGCGAAGATGACCAGCTTCTGACCGTCAGTTCCTCGGCCGGGTTCTCCGCTGGTCACCGACAGCGTCGGATGCTACCGACAGGTGACTGAGTGAGCAACTGCGGTGGCGCACGCTGTCGAGCGTGCCGAGCGAACGCGAGGCCGCTCGAAACAGTCGTGCGAGGGACGAGCGAGCGGAGTGAGCGAGTCGGTTGGGGAGGTGTGTGGCGCGGTGGCTGTGCGCGGTTGTGCTATTCCTGGTGGATTGAAAGCCCTCGGCACTCCCTGTCGAGTGGAGTCGCTGTCTCTCTACTTCGGTTCACAGCAATGCAGTACGAAACTCCCGCTACACTTGCACCCACACCGAACGCTCCCGACGGGGTCGCCGACAGGTATTTGACCGCGAATCCGAATACTGGGACGATGCGTCGGTCCTCGGTCGCCCTCGCAGCCCTCCTCCTCGTCGGTGCGGCGGCGACGCTGGCACTCACCGGCCCCCTCCCGGTCGGCGATAGCGCGACGAACGACTCCGCGGACACCGCCCCCCTCGGCGAGGAGGCCACGGCGACGCCCGCCAGCGACGCTGACGGCGACGGCCTGGTCGACGGCGTCGAGCGCGCCGAGTACGACACCGACCCCGCGAGCAGCGACACGGACGGCGACGGCCTCGCCGACGGCGTGGAAGTCGAACGGGGACTGGACCCCGCCGCCGCGGATACCGACGACGACGGCCTCGCCGACGGCCGCGAGACCGAACTCGACACGAACGCCACCCGCGCGGACTCGGACGGCGACGGGCTCGGAGACGGCGCCGAACTCGAACGCGGGACGGACCCCGCGGTCGCCGATACCGACGGCGACGGGCTCGAAGACGGGCGCGAGGCCGACCTCGGGAGCGACCCGACGGTCGCAGACACGGACGGCGACGGGCTCGACGACGGTGCCGAACTCGACATCGGGACGGACCCCACGAGCGACGACACCGACGGCGACGGCCTCGACGACGGCGCGGAACTCGACATCGGGACGAACGCGACCCGCTCCGATACCGACGACGACGGGCTCGCGGACGCGACCGAGGTCGAGGGGGCGACCGACCCGACGGTCGCGGACACCGACGGCGACGGCCTCGACGACGGCGCCGAACTCGATATCGGGACGAACGCGACCGTCCCTGACACGGACGGCGACGGGCTCACCGACGGCCGGGAGATCGACGTCGGCGCGAACGCGACGCTGGCGGATTCGGACGACGACGGCCTCACCGACGGCGAGGAAGTCGACCGCGGACTGAACGCGACGGCCGCCGACACCGACGGTGACGGGCTCGCTGACGGCGAGGAGCTGGTGCGTGGGACGAACGCGACCGTCCCCGACACGGACGGCGACGGACTGTCCGACGGCCGCGAGATCGAACTCGGCGCCGGGCCCACGGTCGCGGACACGGACGACGATGGGCTCGTCGACGGCCGGGAGGTCGCCCTCGGAACGAACCTCACCCTCGCGGACACGGACGGGGACAGCCTCCGGGACGGCGCCGAGGTGGCCGGCCGCACTCGCGGCGGCGCCCGCTTGCCCGACGCCGACCCGCTGCACAAGGACCTCTACGTCCAGATCAACGTCAGCGAGAACGCCGCGGCCTTCGACGAGGGCGAACTCGCCGACTTCCGCGAGGCGTGGGGAGCGATGCCCGTCGCGAACCCCGACGGCGAGTCGGGGATCGCCGTCCACGCCGACCAGGGACCGCTCAACCGCTCGGTCACGATCGCCAGCGACCGCGACTACACGGCGCTGAAACGCCAGTACGACACCGAGTCGTTCATGGGCAACCGCAGCGGCGTCTACCACCTCGTCACCGTCGTCGACGTCGACACCGAGTGGGCGGGTCGAGCGCCCGCGCCGGGCACGTTCGCCGTCGTCGGCACGCAGTACCACACCGAGTTCGACGGGACGAGCTACCGGACGTTCATCGCCGTCCACGAACTGCTGCACAACGTCGTCGGCCGCCTCGACGAGGGAAACCGCTGTCCCAGCGAGCACGCCGGTCGGAGCGGCGCCTACCACACCTGCGAGGGGTATCTCAGCTACGACGACCCCGGCTCGGCGCAGTTCCTCCCCGAGTCGGTCGCCGCCGAACTCGAACGCGACGGGCTGTTGAAGCGGTTCGAACTCGTCGAGTAGCCGGACCGTCGATCGCCGAACAGCCCCCGCTCGCGGGCCGACCGTCGCCACGCATTTGCACCGACGGCCCCAAGGGCGGCCATGGCAGACCCTCGGGGAAACCCCGCCGCGCGGGAGCGGGGGTACTGTCCCTGCTGTGGCTATCGGACGCTCGCGCCGGGACCGCCCGGCTCCTACGAGCGCTGCCCGGTCTGCGACTGGCTGGACGACCCCATCCAGTTCGGCGACCCCGAGTTCGTCAGCGACACTAACCACGTCGCCCTCGCCGAGGCCCGCGAAAACGTCCGGGAGTTCGGCGCCTGCGTCGAGGACGCCGCGCCCAGCACGTGCGAGCCGACGGGCGACGAACCCCGGGACCCGAACTGGCCCTACGAGCGCGAGGAGTGAGGCGGGACGGAAGGCGGCCGGAACGGAGCGGAACCGTGCGACGTCGACCCGTCACGGACCCGAAGGCTTATTCGCGAACGAGGCGGAGACACGTGCCACGATGGACGTATCGCGCGGCAGCGCCCTGGTCCTGCTCGGCGTCGGCCTCTTCCTCGTGACGATGGTCGTCGGCGCCGCGACCGCCCCCTCCGGGTCCGCCGGCGGCGTCGACGCGCCGGCGACGCCCACGCCCTCCCCCGACGGCACCGCGACGCCCTCCGACTCCGGCGCCACGGCCGCCCCGGGCGGCACGCCCTCCTCCGACGACCCGCAGACGCTCGTCGGCAACCAGGGCGGCTGGGTGACGCACGGCAGCGTCATCGCCTTCGACGGCCGGTCGGTCGCCTGGCGAAACACGCAGGCCGACGGCTACTTCGAGGTGAGCAGGCTCGACGACGGCACCGTCCTCGCCGCGTTCGCCAACGAGAGCTCCGAGGACTGCGGCGAGATCGGCGCACCCTGCGCTCGGACGGGCTACCGGATCATCGAGCCCGGGAGCGGGGAGATCCTCTCGGAGTACAGCTTCCCCGTCGGTTCGATCACCAACAGCGAGGTCCACGCCGCCGACGCCACGGGCGACGGCGGCATCGTCTACACCGACATGGACGCCGAGCGGGTCGTCGTGGTCGAGAACGGCACCGAGGTCTGGGAGTGGCGCGCCAGCGACTTCTACGAGGCGCCCCCGGACCCGACGAGCCGCGACTGGTTGCACATCAACGACGTTGACGCCATCGGCGACGGTCGCTTCCTCGTCTCGGTGCGCAACGCCAACCAGCTGGTGGTCGTCGAGCGCGGCGAGGGCGTCGTCGAGGTCGTCAACGAGGACACGGGGACGAGCGACGCCAACTGCCTCGCCAGCGGTCGGCTCTACGACGCCGACGGCGACGGCGACGTGCGCTGTGGCGACCCGAGCGTCATCAAGGAACAGCACAACCCGCAGTGGCTCGGCGACGGCGCGGTGCTGGTGGCCGACAGCGAGAACGACCGCGTGGTCGAACTCCACCGGACCGACAACGGCAGCTGGGAGCCCGTCTGGGCGGTCGACCGGGCCGGTGGCATCGCGCTCACCTGGCCGCGCGACGCCGACCGTCTGCCCAACGGGAACACCCTGATCGCCGACTCGCGCAACCGCCGCGTGATCGAGGTCAACCCCCGGGGCGAGATGGTCTGGAACGTCTCGGTCGGCGCCGCCGCCAGGCACGGTCCGGGCATCGTCTACGAGGCCGACCGCCTCCCCTACGGCGAGTACGCGGGCAGCTACGACGGCGGCTCGACGCCGACCGACGGCGACGGCACCGCGACGGACGGCGGGACCGCGACGCCGACGAAGACGCCCCTGCCGCGGATGACCGCCGCGAACGGCTCCGCCGCCCTGACCGCCCCCGACGACAAGATCCCACTGCTCTCGGAAGCGGTCGCGGGCCTCCAGGGGACCTTCGCCTGGGTCCCCATCTGGTTCGGCGAACGCCACCTCGCCGCGACGGCGCTCGGACTCCTGTTCGTCCTCGTCGGCGGCGTCGACCACCTGCTCGCGGCGCGCGGCGTCTCACTGTCCGGGCGGGAGTAGACGATCCGCCCGCGGCCGACACCACCCCGCCGACCTATTCTCCGACCGTCACCGACAGCTCGTCGAAGGACACGAACGCGGTTTCGTAGCCCTCGTGACGGGCGATCTGCGGGATCGCGTCGACCGAGAGCGTCAGGTCGTCGCCCGACTGGACGCCCGCGACGGCACCGTAGTGATAGCCCAGGTCGGGGTCGACGGTCGCGGTGAGCGGCCCCTCGAAGGCCGTCGTCCCGTCGCGCGCGACCGTCGCCGACAGCGACGCCTGCGGGATCGGGTAGCCGTTGTACGGCGTCCGCATCGAGACGGCGAGATACGAGCGGGCGCCGTCGGCGGGGACGCCGGCCGGCGGCGACTCGAGTCGCGAGACGACGAAGCGGGCGTCGCCGCTGGTCCCCTCGCCGACGACGGTCCCCGGCATATCCCCGGGCGCGGGCGTCGCGGAGACGGGCGTCATGTCCATCGACACGGGGTCGACGGCGTCGCGGTTTCCCTTCGTATCGGGCAGCGTCTCGTAGGATATCTCTTCGAGCGCCGACTGGGAGAACTCCAGGGAGAAGGAGGCGCTCGCCAGTTCGCCGAAGCGGTCGCGGAGCGCGCCCGCGCGGCGAGTGGGGAGCGGCGGGACGGTGACTTCGACCTCGTAGGTCCCGTCGCCGTCGAGCGCGAGGTTGTCGCCGGCGTGGACGCCCATGTTCTGGGAGAGCATCGGCCAGAGCGACTTGCCGCTGGTGAGCGTCTCGCCGTCGCGCGTGATCGTCGTCGTGACCGACCCGTGCGGGAGGACGGTGCCCGTCTCGGGGTCCCAGACGGTCGTCATGAGGTGCAGCGAGTCCGACCCCTCGATCTCCACCTTGTTCGGGCTGTCGCCGCTGACGAGCCAGAACCGATGGGGGTAGCTGTAGGTCAGCGCGACCCGGAAGTCGCCGGCGGCGGCCGCGCCGACCATCTTCATCCCCTCGACGTGACTGGGGACGTAGACGGCGTCGGGGCGGTCGGAGACGAGCGGCGGCGACCGCGCCGAGCGAGTCTGAAACAGGGATCGACACCCCGCCAGCCCGACCGACGCCGCGGCCGCGCCCGCGGCGAGGAAGCGTCGTCTGTGCATACCCGGCCCTAATCGCTATACCCAAAAGCGGCTTCTGGTTGGGTTCTCGAAAGCCATCGGTCGCGTTCGGGGACCGGGACGGCCGCGCCGTCTGTCGCTCGCCGCGACTCCCGCACGCCAGTCACTCCCGGGGTCGCGGCGTCGGGAGCGCCCGCGACGCCCGCGGCGGGAGCAGGTAGTTGCCCCGGCGGCGGACGTTGATGTACTGGAGGATGCCGTTGTTGGCGCGCTGGCCGACGGCGCCCTCGGCGGCGGCGTCGGTGCCGTTCATCGACTCGCGGGTCTTCACGAAGTCGGCGATCGACTCCTGGAGCGCGAGGAAGTGCAGGCCCGCGCGGTCGCCGTCCGTCGAGTCGAAGTCCCGGCGGAGCATCACCGGGCGCCCGTCCTCGCGGGCGCGAGCGTTCTTCTGTGCGTGACCGACGACGCCCCCGCGGGCGTCCTCTTCGACGGTCTCGGCGCAGCCGCCGACGCCGCTGGAGTCGCCCAGGTTCCCGCCGGTGCCCTCGATCACGTCGTTGTCGGCGTGAGCCGGGCAGAACATCGACGCCTCGCGGTGCTCGCGGCTGTCCTGTTCGTACCACTGGGTGAGATTGAGGTCCATCGAGGAGACGTGCTGGGTCGTGCCGCCGGCGAACGGCCCCTCGCCGATCGTGACGCGATCTTCGGTGGCCTGGGTCTTCTCGAAACCGGACTTGAAACCCATGTACAGCGGCGAGTCGTCGGGCACCGGTTCGGAGTCGGGGACCCCCGCCACGTCCTGATTGTCGGCGGGGAGGCCGTCGCCGATGAACCCGGTCCGGCGGGCGCGGCCGTCTTCGGCGAGGGCGGCGCGCTCGAAGACGCCGTCGAAGGCGGCGTCCAGCTCGCGGCCGTTGACGCTCGTCTGCTCGCCGAGCAGGCCCTCCTCGGCCGCCAGCAGGACCGAACCGTAGTCGCTGGCGAGGTGGACCACCGCGTCCGGCTCGTCCGGGACGGGGTCCTCGAAGGGGGCCAGCGCCTCGGGCGCCGGCAGGTCGACGCTCTCGGGGAGGCTCCCCTCGAAGCGCTCGAAGTAGGCGGGGGCGTAGCCCATCGTAAACAGGAGCCCGATATCGCCGTCGTCGGTGCTACGGGGGTAGGCGCGTTCGAGCGAGCGCAGGGCGGTCTCGGCGGTCTCGCGGTCGGCCTCGGTGGGCGCCCCGTCGCCGGCGTAGTCGAGATAGAGGAGGAGGTGATGTTTCGGCGGGACGTGGTTGCCGTGGTCGTCGGTGCGGAGGGCGTCGTTCCAGGCGTGCTGGCGGCGGGGCAGTCCGGAGGGGTCGTCGGGCCCCTGCGGGAGATCGGGGTTCTCCCGACCCAGGCAGGCCGACAGCGCCGCGGACCCGCCGATGGCGACGGCGGCCTTGACGAACTCCCGGCGCGAGACCCCGCGCTGGCGACTGGGTGGCATCGGCGACACTAGCGACTGGTCCGACAAGGGGGTTCTGGTCGGCCACTCGAAAGCCGTCGGAGTCGACGAGTCACGGGTTCGAGCGGCGCGGTCGCCGGGGCGACGACCCTACTCCGCGAGCAGGCGGTCGACCAGACGGGTGAAGCGGTCGACCAGCCGCTCGGGCAGCGACGGCTCGACCGTCCGGAGCAGGCGAGCGGTCTCCTCGGGCCGTTCGAGGACGAGGGTCACGCGGCCGCGTTCGTCGCGGCGCTTGGCGACGAGGTCGAGGTCGACGAGTCGGTCGAGGTGCCACTCCAGCGTGCTGCGGGCCACGCCGACGCCCTCGGCGGCCTCCGCGGCGGGCGTCGGGCCCGTCCGGAGGAGGAAGACGACGATATCGGCGGCCGTCTCGCGGTGGAGGACCGCGAGCGCGCGCCGCTCGAAGGCGTCGCAGTCGGGCGGGTAGTAGTGGGTGCGGCCGTACAGGTCCGCGGCGACGACGCGGTCGCCGAGTTTGCGCAGGTGGTACTGGACCTGTCCCGGCGCGAGGTCGAGTTGGCGGACGAGTTCGCTGAAGTAGACGCCCGGGTTGTCGGCGACGTGGGCGGCGATGCGGGCGCGTGTGTCGGTGTCGGTCATTCGGTTACAGCGGCTCCTCCGGGGCGCTCGGGGCGGCCGACCGGGCGTAGTAGATGGCGCCGAGCAGGAACGTCGCGAGCATGGCGTCGAGGGCGTGTTCGGCGAAGTGGTGCAGACCGGCGTCGAGCGGGCCGAACATCGCGAGCCCGGAGACGAGGGTGCGGGCGAGCAGCGCACCGAGCGCGAGGACGACCAGCAGGTACGAACGCGAGCCGCGCTGGCCGAGCGCCGCGACCGCCAGCGCGAGCAGGAGTCCGGAGCCGACGCCGGCGAGCAGGTGAACCCCGAGGAGGCCGGGATCCGGCGAGGGCGCGGCGTGGGCGACCGAGCGGAGGGGTGTCACGCTCGCGCTAGCGGCTCCCCGTATCTAAACGAGTCGCTTCCGCGCGCCGAGCGCACAGCGGGGACGACCGCCCGCCCCGCGAACGGCCGGGAGACGATCCACAGCGAGATCACGAGACGCTACCCCAGCGAGATGTCCAGGTAGAGCATGACGACGACGCCGACGATCGTCCCGAGCGTCGCGACCCGCTCGTTGCCCCGGAGGTGGGTCTCGGGGACGATCTCGTCGCTGATGACGAACAGCATCGCGCCGGCGGCAAAGCCCATGGCGTAGGGGAGGATCGGCGCCGCGACCGTGACCGCGGCGGCGCCGAACAGCACCAGCGGGATCTCGACGATCCCCGACCGGATCCCCGTGATCGCGGCGTAGGCGCGGCGGTCGAGCCCGGCGTTGACGGCGGCGACCGAGACGGCCAGCCCCTCGGGGATGTTCTGGATACCGATGGCGAGCATGAGCGCGACGGCGCTCCCGATCGACGCGTCGCCGGCCGCCGCGGAGCCGAATCCGACCCCCACGGCGAGCCCCTCGGGCATGTTGTGCAGCGTGATCGCGAGGATGAACAGGACGACGGAGGCCAGTCGGTCGTCGTCGACCGGGAGGTCGTCGCCGGGGTCGGCCGCGTCCTCGCGGCGCTTGCCGGTCAGCAGGTAGTGAGCGTGCGGGACGAGCACGTCCGCTCGGTCGAGCGCGAGCGCCCCCAGGAGGACGCCGCCGAGGACCGGCAGCGGGTTCCCGCCCGGCGTCGCCTCGATGCCCGGGAGGATGAGGCTCGTGAAACTCGCCGCGAGCATGACGCCGGCGGCGAACCCGAGCGCTCCGTCCAGCGCCCGCTCGGAGGGGTCGCGCCAGACGAACACCAGCGAGGCTCCCAGGAGGTTCAGCCCGGCGATGACGAGGCCGCCGATCAGGGCCTGGATCAGCAGCGTCTGGGCGCCGAGCATCTCGACGAGCGCGTCGACCGGTCCGACCATTCTCTCTGCCGGGACGCGGGCCGCTCACATAAATGTCGGCGACGCGTGTCTCGCCGGCGGTGCCACCCGTACATATACCAGCCCGGCGGCCCAACTGACGCAATATGAACGGCCAGCAGCTCGTCGAGGCGGTCCGCGAGGCGCGGGCGACGGAACTGGACCGATTGGGGTCGGACAAGTACCTCGTCGCCGCGACCGGCGCCGACCTCGAACGGGCGCCGGTCCTGCGGTCGGTCGCGGAGTCGGCCGCCAGCGGCCGAGCGACCGTCTCGCGGTGGGCCGACGAGGCGACCGGCGACGCGGCGTCGGCCTTCGGGACGGCGGCCGAGGTCGAGGCCGCGCGGTTCGACCGCGTCGTCGACTCGCTGGCCGACCTGCCGGACGACGGCGCCGACGCCGCGGCGACCATCGACGGGACGGACGCGCCGCTACACGCCGCGCTGGCCGACACCGACGGGACCGTCGAGCGGCTGGCGGCCGCGTTCGTCGGTCGCCCGCTGGTCGCCGACCGGACGCTGTTGCAAGTGGTCAACTTCTTCGTCAACGAGGCCGACGAGGGTCGAGCGGACCTGGCGCGGGAGTTCCGGAGCGACGCAGGGGAACGGCTCGAGGAGGGTGTCGCCCTGCTCGATTCGGTCTGCGAGACAGACGCCGACTGGGAGCGCGCCCAGCGGTCCGCCGAACGCGTGGTCGAGACGGCCTACGAGGAGTACGCGAGCGCGCTCGAATCGATGGGCGTCGACCCGAAGCCGGTGTGTTGACTACAGAACAGCTACCGAGCAAATGCTGTGGCGCGCGCTGTCGCGCGTGCCGAGCGAACGCGAGGCCGCGCGAAACAGTCGTGCGAGGGACGAGCGAACGAAGTGAGCGAGTCGGTTGGGGAGGTGTGTGGTGCGGTGCGATGGCCGCGCGGTTGTGCTGTCCCTGGTGGACAGAACGGGCGAGGCATGGTCGCGGGGTCTGCGCGGCCCCTATCTGAGCGACCGCAGGGAGCGAAGATATGTCTCACAGACTCCGCGAGCGTGCCGAGGGCTTTCATCGCCTGTCGTCGAGGGAGGTTTCGTCAGTCACTATTCAGTTCACGCAGATCGATACAGAACCCACTGCTCAACTCGCACCACGACCCGCACACCGACGGACCGACCCCACGTTTTTGCCCGGAGCGGCCGGAGACACGGACATGACAGATCTGACGGCGTTCGTCGACGGCATCGTCCACGAGCCGACCCAGACGGAGGGGCGGGGCCTCGATCTCACGGTGACGGAGGTCTACGAAGTCGCCGAGCCCGGTCGGGTGGACTTCGGCGGCGGCGAGCTGGAAGACGCCGATCTCGAAGCCCACGACCGGCAGTTTCGGAACGACGAGGACGACTACGAGTGGTGGCACCTGGCGGGGGGACAGTACCTGATCGAGTACAACGAGTCGCTGTCCGTCCCCGAGGGCTCGGTCGCGCGGGTGCAGACGCGCGACGCCGTGGTCGCCCGCGGCGCGTTCCACCCGACGCTCGAACTGTCCGAACTCGGTCGGGTACCGCTGTCGGTCGGCGGCGCTGGCATCCGCTTGAAGGAGAACGCTCGCGTCTCGACCGTAGTGAGCGTCGACCGGGACTGAACGGCGACGGAAGCGGGGAGGGGCAGGCTATCGCTGCTCGCGGTCGTCGGCGATGCGCTGGACGCCGTCGGCGATGGCCTCGACCGCGGCGAGGACCCGCCAGACGAGGTAGCCGAACCCGGCGAACAACACCGGGAGGAGCCCCAGCAGGAGCGCGCCCTGGATCAGCAGCGCGTACGCCAGTATCAGGACCGAGACGACGCCGAACCCGGCGACGACACCGCGCGACAGTTTCGGCGGGGACCACCCGGACATGGGCGGTCGTTCGCCCCGTCGTGTCAAAGTGTTTGTGATAAAACGCGGATCGCATCCGACGCGGTCGTGGGATTGACGGGACGACCCGCCGGAGAGCGAGACGGATGTCGACGGCCACGGTCAGATCCGCGCGCCGGGACGAACTGGACGACCTACTCGAACTGTACCGGCAGCTCAACCCTGACGACCCCGAACTCGCCCCCGAGGCGGTGACCGATCGGTGGGCGTCGATGCTCGCGGACGACGACCTCGATGTCGTGGTCGTCGAGCACGACGACCGGCTCGTCGCCACCTGCCTGCTGTCGGTGACGAAGAACCTGACGCGGGGCGCACGACCGTTCGCGGTGATCGAGAACGTGGTCACTCACGAGGGGTATCGCGGCGGGGGGTTCGGGAGGCGATGCGTCGAGGGAGCGGTCGAACGGGCGCGCGAGCGCGACTGTTACAAGGTGATGTTGCTGACCGGCTCGGACGCGGCGTGGAAACACGACTTTTACGAGTCCTGCGGGTTCGACCGCGACGCCAAGACGGGATTCACGATCGACCTGGGGTGAGTCCGAGGGCGGCGAGGACGCCAGGCGGGCGACGGCGTGGCGCGCGCCGGGAGCGGTCGAGCGGGTGGCTCGGCGTGGACAGCGACGGACGGGGCGTTCCGACGGGCTTTTGAACGCGCGCCGAGTTCGACCGGGTATGGCAGATTTCACGGTCGCCGTCTCCGACCCGGAGGACGGCCACACCTACCAGGTCGAGATCGACGGACAGGACGCCAACCGGTTCATCGGCCGCGAGATCGGTGAGGAAGTCGACGGCGGAAGCGTCGGCCTCTCGGGCTACAGCCTGGAGATCACCGGCGGCTCCGACGAGACCGGCCGGCCGATGCGCGGCGACGTTCGCGGCACCGAACTCAAGCAGATCATGCTCGAAGGCGGCACGGGCTACGAGCCCGGTCGCGACGGGGAGCGCAAGCGCGTCACCGTCCGCGGTCGCGAGGTCGGCGAGGCCACCCGCCAGATCAACGCCCGGATCGCCGAGCGCGGCGGCGAGGACCCCGCCGACCTCCTCGGCGACGACGAGTAAGTTCGCGACCGGCCTCCGGTCGAGACGCCGCAGTCGCCTCTTTCTGTCCGGTGTGGTGTTCGTTGACTCGCGACGAGCGGCGCCCGGACGCGCGACGGGTCACACCACGAGGTCGACGGCGGCGAACGCGCCGTAACTGACCCCGAGCGCCAGCACCAGCGAGCCGACCCAGGCGGCCACGGTTTTGAGCATCTTCTCGCGGCTGACCGCGCTGTTGCCGGCGGCGTAGCCGCTGCCGATGATAGCGGAGACGATGATCTCGTTGAACGAGACGGGGATGCCGAAGAAGACGGCGGTCTGGGCGATGGCGAAGGACGGAATGAGCGCGGCGATCGACCGACGGGGGCCCAGCGAGGAGTAGTCCTGTGACAGCGCCTTGATCATCCGCGGGGCGCCGGTCCACGAGCCGATCAGGAGGCCGAGCCCGCCGCCGAGCAGGACGGCGACGATCGGGAGCCCGAAGGGGTCGAGCAGGGGGACCAGCGGCCCGATCGCGAGGCCGACCTGGCTGCCGCCGGCGGAGAAGGCGACGAGGCCGCCCAGCACGAGCAGGAAGTGTCGCTGTCCGCGCTCGCCGTTCGAGCGGATGTCGACCCACAGCGCGAGCGCCGCGGCGGCGGCGAACGCGAGCGAGACGCCGACGCGGACGGCGAGCAGCGGCGCGTCGACCGCGGCCCCGACGGCGGTGACGACCGAGTCCTGTTCGCCCGCGGGGCCGAGGAAGACGAACTCGACGTTGGCGAGGATGACGCCGACGACGCCCGCGAGCGCGGGCACGGCGAGTCGCTCGGCCACGCCCTCGCTGCGGAGCAGGCGGGCGGTGCCGTAGGCGACGCCGCCGCCGACGAACGGGACGGCGACCCACAGCGTCGCGATCTGGCGGTACTTGGCCCAGGCGGGGTCTCCCCCGAGGGCGAGTCCGACGCCGACGACGGCGCCGGTGACGGTGAAGGCGGTGGCGATCGGGTAGCCGGCGAAGACGCCGACGGCGACCAGGATCGCGGCGGTCGTGAGCCCGACCACGGCGGCCGTCGGCGAGAGCGTCACCCCTCGGATCAGTTCCTGCCCGACCGCCTCGGTGACGTTTGCACCCTGGAAGACCGCGCCGGCGAGCCCGAGGATGCCGACGACGAAGCCGGCCCGCATCACCGAGATCGCGTTGGCGCCAACAGCGGGTGCGAACGGTGTCGACCCCGACGACCCGGCGCCGATCGCCCACGCCATGAACAGACTCGCGGCGGCCGCGACTATCAGTATCGCCAGCGATGCCATCTGGCCACGGGTAATGGGGGTCGGTATAATAGCCTGCCGACTGCGGCGGAGTAGGACGGTGCGGGCGGCGTGGGGTCGACGGGTCAGGTCGTCTCCGAGTCGGCCTGGTCACCCAGGTCGGGCGCCTCGACGCCCTCGGCGGCCTCGGCGGCGTCGGTGACCTTCTCGGTGTCGACGTGCCACCGGTCGACCTCCGACTCGTAGTCGGCCAGCCTGTTGGACACCTTGATCTTCAGGTCGTCGTCGTTGACGTTGATCTCGAAGACGTACTCCGGCCGGTCGTCGCCGTTGACCCGCTGGAGGTTCGCGCTGACGAGTTCGTTGTCGAAGTAGTACGGCGCGATCTGGGTCATCACGTTGCGGTAGACGGCGTCCTCGACCTTCCGGACGGCCTTGCGCCCCGCCGAGTCGGCGGCGCGGGCGACGTAATCGAGGGACTCGCCCCACTTGTCGACGGCCTCGTCGGTCTCCTCGTCTTCGAGGCGCTCGTAGGACTCCGTGAGCTTCTCGCCGGCCTTCTGGAGGTCCTCGTCGGGGTCCTTGCCGGCCTTCTCGCCTTCGCCCTCCTCGACGCTGGCCTGGTCGGCCGTCTTCTCGTTGACGTCCTCGTCGAGCCGCTCGTGGCTCTTGGGGCGCCACTCGTCGAACTCGTCGAGGGCGGCCAGCGACACGTCTTCCTCGCCGTCGTCGCGTAGGTCCTTGAGCGCGCGGACGATCCGCTCGCCGTGTTCGACGGCGTCGACCCATCCGCCGCGGGTCTTGAACCCGGAGACGCTCTCCTCCATTATCGCCCGTAGGTGATCTTCGTCGCGACTCGGTCGATCCGTCGCTTCGCCCGACCCAGCAGGACCTGGGGCGTCGCGGCGCGGCGCAGCCGGTCTTCGGGGACCTCGATGCGCGCGTCGCCGAACGGGTCGCGGTCGCCGTCGTCGCCCTCGCTCGCGGCGCTGACGACGCTGGTCATACTGCAGCGACCGCACGCCTCGGTGTCTTTCGGAGCCATCGATTCAGCCGGTGGTTCGCGCTCGCCGCGGTTAAAGGTTGCCAGCCCATCTTTTTCTCGGCGGGGTGCCCTCGGGCCGAAGG
>ENA-ORCO01000145-ORCO01000145.1-marine-metagenome-genome-assembly--contig:-NODE-145-length-52463-cov-7.647501_pt1 | contig 52463 bp, 55 predicted proteins | sample MGYA00248633_ERZ508508 | MGnify/ENA primary metagenome ERZ508508 (study PRJEB26179, sample SAMN06268845) | marine metagenome | isolation source: A23 P1 aerobic enrichment on pine of planktonic cells taken...
CGTCGACGAGACTCTCGACGCCCGCTCCGTTCACCACGACTAGCCGCCGCCGCTGTGACTCCAAGTCGTCAATGAATCGCTCGAGGTGTGTCACGGCTCCCACTCGGTGCGCACGTTGGGAGCCACCCCACTAATAACTGCGCCGCAGTCTCTCGTGACTGCCCGGACGAAAGTGGGTCCCCCAGAGACGGCCAGCAATCACTGGTGGCCCCTTTTGTCACCGGTACAGCCGTGTCTCATCGTTCGGTGTGAGTCACTACTGGTTTGCTGCCCCGTTCCGACGAATCAGCGGGACACGGTCACAAGACACACTATCAGAACGCGCCGTTGGGGCGATAGCGGCGAACGCGTGGCCGGTCGGAAGGCATCTACGTGGCGACATCGAACAGGGCGTATGCGAAATCGTGAGTGGCACTTCGCCCAGCGCCCCGAGGGCGAACCGACGATGGACAGTTTCGAGTTCCGAGAGACGGGGGCGCCGACGCCCCGGTTCGGCGAACTCCTCGTACGCGTTCACTACCTCTCCGTCGACCCGTACATGCGCGGCCGGATGAGCGACAGCGAGTCGTATGCCGAGCCGTGGGCAGTCGGCGACGCGTTGCGGGGCGGGGTCGTCGGCGAAGTCGTCGAGAGCGAGAGCGACGCGTACGACACCGGTGACCTCGTCACCGGTCGCGGGACGTGGGCCGACTACACCGTCCTCGACGCCGACGACGTCGCCCCCGTCGACCCGTCGGTGGCCGACCTTCCGGCGTATCTCGGCGTCCTCGGCATGCCGGGGCGGACGGCGTACTTCGGCTTGCTCGACGTGGGTGAGCCACAGCCGGGCGACACTGTCGTCGTCTCGGGGGCGGCGGGCGCCGTCGGGTCGACGGTCGGACAGATAGCCAATCTGAACGGCTGTCGGGTCGTCGGCTTCGCCGGCACCGACGAGAAGACGGCGTGGCTCACCGACGACTTGGGCTTCGACGCGGCGATCAACTACGAGACGACCGACGACTACCGTGCGGCACTCGACGACGCCGCGCCGGACGGCGTCGACGTCTACTTCGACAACGTCGGCGGACCGATCACGGACGCGGTGTTCACGACACTGAACGTCGACGCCCGCGTCGCCGTCTGCGGACAGATCGCTCACTACAACGACGAGAGCGTCCCGACCGGCCCGCGAAAACTCCCGCAGCTCATCGCGCCGCGGGCGAAAGTGGAGGGGCTCCTCGTCAGCGACTACGCGACGAGATTCGGCGTGGCGCGCGACCGGCTCGAGGCGTGGGTGGCGGCGGGGACGATCGACCACCGCGAGACGGTCGTCGAGGGACTGGAGAACGCGCCCGACGCCTTCCTCGGGCTCTTCTCTGGGGACAATATCGGCAAACAGGTCGTCCGCGTCGAGTGAGACGGCTCGGTGTCGGTCAGTACCGGGGAGTTACCGACACGCTACGGCGGCTCACGGACGAGCGGTTACAACATAGGAGCGGCTACTCGGGGAACAGGGGCGGCTCCAGACTCTCGCGCTCGATGAGCTCGATCTCGTGGCCGTCCTGGTCTTTCGTGAAGGCGTACATGTCGTCACAGGAGGCGGGGTCGCGGTAGTCGGCGGCCTCGCGGACCATCAGTTGCTCCCAGTCGTCGTGAAGGTCGTCGACGCGAACGCAGAGATGGCCCCAGGCGTCTCCCATCTCGTAGCTCCGACCGTCGTAGTTGTAGGTGAGTTCGACCGCCATCGCCTCTGGCGCGGCGTCCCGAGGCTTCGTGAAGTAGTTCGCGAAGGTGTCGGCCTCCCACCGACCGGTGGGGACGTGCTCGAACTTTCGGGTCCAGAAGCCGAGGGCCTCGTCGGCGTCCTCGACGCGGATCATGGTGTGATCGAGGCTCCAGCGGGCGCCGTGGTCGCGTTCGACGAGTTCCACCTCGTGGCCGTCGGGGTCTTTGACGAACGCGTAGCTCCCGCCACAGGAGTCGGGGTCGCGGTAGTCCTCGACGCCCGCGTCCATCAGTTCCGCGTAGGCGTCGTAGACGTCCTCGACGCGGACGGCGATGTGCCCCCACGCGTCCCCCATCTCCTCGGGGGCGTCGTCGTGGTTGTGGGTGAGCTCCAGCATCGCCCCCTCTTCGTGCATCTCCTCGGGGCCGAGGTAGACGATGGTGAAGGTGTCGGCCTCCCACCGATCCTTCTCCTCGTAGTCGAGATGTGACCGATACCAGTCCAGCGAGTCGTCGAGATCGGCGACCCGCATCATGACGTGATCGAGCGTGCCGGACATGGCCGATAGGACGGCCGGCGCGCCGAAAAACGTACCGCTATCGGCGATCGGAGCGGGCGTACACCCACCCCGCGGCGAGCCAGCACACGGCCGTGCCGAGTGGCCACGCGGTGCGCCCGGGCTGAACCGAGAACCCCCGCGCCAGCGTCAGTTGCGCCACGCCCGCCACCACGAGCAAGCCGGCAGTCACCCGTGGGTCCTCACGGTCGATCCGGGCCGCGAGCGCGCTCACGAGGGCGGCGAGATAGCAGGCAACGGAGAGCGGCCAGGCCAGGATGTAGTCGGGCAGCCCCATCGTGTACCGAACGAGGAAGTCCCAGAGGAAGGTGACGCCGAGCGGAGCCACGTTGACCAGCCCCCACGCGAAGACGAGCGTGGGCGGGCGGCCACCCGCGAACGTCTGGACCGACCACGGAACTGCGAGGAGTACGAGGAGGACCGGAAGCGACGACCGCACGGCCTACCGCCGCGCGATGACACGCATCACGTCCTCGTCCTGCAGTTCGTGATCACGGCCCACCTGCTGTTCGTCGTGTTTCGCACTCGGACCCGTGACACGCGCAAAGCGGAAGCGCTCGTCGAGCGATCCGCCGAGTTTGCGGAGCGCGTCGTCGACGGTGTGTTCCCCCTCGCGCAGGACGAGAGGCTCCTCGTAGTCGACGCCACGGCCCGGTTTGTCCATGTACACGCGGATGAGGCCGAGCGCGTCCCAAATCTCCGCTTTGAGGGCGTCGAGGCCACGCTCCTCCTCGGCGCTGATGAACACTACTTCCTCGGGATCGAGCCCGTGGTCGCGGAGGTTCTCTTTCACCGTCGGGAGGTAGTCCTTGTCGATCAGGTCGGCCTTGTTGACGGCGACGATGGAGGGGAGGTAGACGCGGTTGTCCTGGATGCCGTCGATGAGTTCGTCGATGTCGCAGTCTCCACGGATGGTCACGTCGGCGTTGACGTAGCCGTGTTCGCGCAGGACGCTCTTGATCGTCCCCTCGTCCAGTTCCACGCCGTCGCCGGTGGTGACGCGGAGGCCGCCCTTCCCCGTCTTCGAGATGGAGAGGCTCGGCGGCGACGTGTCCAGTCGAACCTTGTTGGCGTAGAGTTCCTCGCGGAGGCGGTCGTAGTGCTGAATCTCGAAGACCGAGAGGAGAAAGACGACGAGGTCGGTCGTACGGACAACCGACAGGACTTCCTGCCCGCCGCCGCGGCCACCGGCCGCTCCCTCGATCAACCCGGGCACGTCGAGAATCTGGATGTTCGCGCCGTTGTGCTTGAGCATCCCCGGGTTCACGTCGAGGGTGGTGAACTCGTACTCACCGACCTCGCTTTCGGCGTTGGTGAGCGCGTTGAGCAGGGTCGACTTGCCGACACTCGGGAAGCCGACCAGGCCGACGGTGGCGTCGCCGGTCTTCTCGACGGCGTAGCCGTGGCCACCGCCCGAGGAGGATTGCTTCTCCAGTTTCTCCTTTTTCTCCGCGAGCTTCGCCTTCAGCCGGCCGATATGCTGCTCGGTGGACTTGTTGTACGGCGTGTTGGCGATCTCCTCGCGGAGGTCCTCGATCTCCTCCTCCAGACCCATCACCCGATGCTCGGCCGGCGGCGTCGAAAAACCTGTTCCTTCCGACCGGCCGGGCGGTCCCAACCAGCTTTCCGCACCAAGTGATAGACTTTCGACACGGTTATACCGAGGTACCGAGACTGGTAGGGTACCGATGCCGAGTCCCGAGCGGTTGCGAGACAGCACGCAGATCGTCGTGCCGCGCGAGTCGCTGTGTGGGCTCCGAAGCGACCTCGAATCCGACTTCACGGTCAGCGTGTTCGCGACCGGTGACACGACGTGTCGCATCGTCGGGAGTCCGGTCGAGATCAAGGAGGTCGGCCGCTTTCTCGCCCGTCACGGCATCAACGTCGCCTGAGCGGATCGGTTACTGTGGCCGTCGCCACGCCCGTGCCCACCGACAGCCGGCAGTCCGTATGACGAAGGTCGAAGCGTTTTCTACGGTCCGGCGGCTACGGCGAATATGGACGACCAACCGGGATTGAGTGATCAGTATCGGATGGCGAGCCCCTGGCCCATCTTCGTGGCACTCGGCATCCCCCTCGCGGAACTTGGCATCCTGTTCGACGTGTTCGTGGTCGCCGTCGGCGGTTTGCTCCTGTTCTGTGGTAGCGTGACTGGACTGCTCCGGGAAGCCGGCTACGCGAAGACGACGTGGCGGCCACTCGCCGTGTTCGCTCTCCTCCTGTTCGTCGTCGGCGGCGTCCTCGCGTTCACCGACGTGAACTTGGTCACGCGGGGCTACGCCATCATCACCGCGGGCGCAGTCCTCGGGGCCGTGGGCATCGGGGGTGAACTGCTGGTACCCAAGCGCGAGACCATCTGAGCCTCGCCACCTCGTCCGGCCGATAGAAACCTATTTGTCCGGGGTGTGTTTTTGCATCTGTATGGCGACGAAAGTGTTCGATCGGGACACCCTGCTCGATCTGACGGTGAACTTCATTCCGCTGTTCATCATCCTCTTTTTCATCGTCGGATACGCCGTCTGGAGCCCGTTCGGGGTCGACTCGGTGTCGCGCATCATCCAGTACGTACTGTTGGTCGCGCCGTTCGTCCTGCTGGCCATCCTGACGTATCTGTCGGGGAAGGCCATCGCGACGGCCGAGAAGACGTCGGCGGTGTACATGCCGGGTGGCGCGACGGTCGACGACGCCGAACCGATCGAAGAACACCACGAGGAGTAAGCGGGACGGCGGCGGGACGACGCCCCCTCGGAGAGCTTCGTGTGTCCGCCGACATCGCCCGACGCGCACCCGAATATTTCTTAACCCTGGGTTCCTGAGCAACGTCCATGCAGATCACCGGACAGTTAGCGTTGACGGTGCTCATGGGGCTATTCCTCGTGATCATCGCCGCGTGGCTCGCGCGGATCGAAGACTGGCGGTCGTACACGCCACTGGGAAGTGGCGGAGCGGCCGGCGAGTCGGGATACGTTTCGAAGGAGAAGCCAGCCGGCATCAGCCGGTGGCTAACGACAGTCGACCACAAGGACATTGGCATGCTGTACGGCGCCTACGGCGTACTCGCGTTCGTCGTCGGCGGCTTGATGATTATGATCATGCGTCTCGAACTGCTCGACCCCGGCATGACCCTGATCTCGAACTCGTTTTACAACTCCCTGTTGACGAGTCACGGGATCACCATGCTGTTCCTGTTCGGGACGCCGATCATCGCCGCCTTCGCGAACTACCTCGTCCCCCTCCTCATCGGGGCGGACGACATGGCGTTCCCGCGGATCAACGCCATCGCCTTCTGGCTGCTTCCGCCGGGCGCACTCCTCATCTGGGCGGGCTTTTTCCCGCTCGGTGACATCGTCCCCGCCCAGACGGCATGGACGCTCTACACGCCGCTCTCGGCGGGCGTCGGTGGCGGCAGTCAAGGTAACGCCGGTGTCGACCTCATGATCCTCGGCCTCCACCTCACCGGCGTCTCGGCGACGATGGGGTCGATCAACTTCATCGCGACCATCCTCACCGAACGCGCGGAGGAAGTGACGTGGGCCAACCTCGACATCTTCTCGTGGACGATCCTCACCCAGTCGGGGCTGATCCTCTTTGCCTTCCCACTACTCGGGAGCGCGCTGATCATGCTCCTCCTAGATCGCAATCTCGGGACGACGTTCTTCGCCATCGAAGCCGGCGGGACGATGCTCTGGCAACACCTGTTCTGGTTCTTCGGCCACCCCGAAGTGTACATCCTCGTGTTGCCGCCGATGGGCATCGTCAGCTACCTCATCCCGCGGTTCTCGGGACGGAAGCTGTTCGGGTTCAAGTTCGTCGTCTACTCCACGCTCGCCATCGGCGTGCTCTCCTTCGGCGTCTGGGCCCACCACATGTTCGCGACCGGTATGGACCCGCGCCTGCGCGCGTCGTTCATGGCGGTGTCGCTCGCTATCGCCATCCCCTCGGCCGTGAAGACGTTCAACTGGATCACGACGATGTGGAACGGGAAACTCCGCCTGACGACGCCGATGCTCTTCTGTATCGGCTTCGTCTCTAACTTCATCATCGGCGGCGTCACGGGCGTCTTCAACGCCTCCATCCCCGTCGACCTCGTGCTCCACGACACGTACTACGTCGTCGGGCACTTCCACTACGTCGTCATGGGTGCCATCGCCTTCGCCGGCTTCGCCGGGCTCTACTACTGGTTCCCGATGTTCACCGGACGGATGTACCAGCGCAGCCTCGGCAAGGCCCACTTCTGGCTCTGGATGATCGGCTCGAACATCACGTTCCTCGCCATGCTCGTGCTCGGCTACGGCGGCATGCCCCGGCGCTACGCCACGTACCTGCCCCAGTTCGCTACCGCCCACCAGGCGGCCACGCTCGGCGCCGTGCTGATGTTCATCGGTGGCCTCATCTGGACGTACAACTTCGTCGTCTCGTGGCTGGAAGGTCCGAAGGTCCAAGACGGTGACCCGTGGAACCTCCGCGATGACGGGATGTACACCAACGAGTGGCAGTGGTTCGAACACCAGCAGGAGATGGCGCTCGCCGACGGCGGTGAGGAAGAAGTCGCCACGGACGGCGGCGAACCGACCGACGACTGAACGGCCCGGTTTCGGTTCCGACTCGACTATTTTACGTCGCCAGCAAAATTCCGGTGACGAACATCAGGAGCGCGACGCTCCCGAGGATGATCCCGAAGATGTCCTGATTCGACATGTGTGAGCGCACGGGCGGCGGCGTCAAAGACCCATCGGTCCGAAAGGGAAGCCCTAATCTTCCCTCGCACCTACCGTCGAACGTGACAGCAACACGCCGTGACGGCCGGCAGACGATGTTGCTCCTCTATGTCGCCATCGTAGCGATCGCAGGCGTCCTCGGTCTCGTTCTCGGGGAGTACATCTTCGCCGGCGAGGGACCGGAGCTGTTCTTCCTGATCGATCTGCCGGCGACCGCGTTCGGCTTCGCCACCTTCGGCGTGGTGACCGTCGCCGTCGGCCTCGGAATTCCGCTGGCCCTCGTCGTCTACGTCTCCCGCCGGCTGGACGAGGTTGATAAAGACACTTAGCCCTGGCTGGCGGAGAGAACCATATGTACAACGTCGTGATCGGCGTCGACGACAACGAGGAACGAGCGATGACGTGTGCACGGGCGGTCGCCGACCTGCCCGGTGACGCATCCGAGAAGCGAGTGACGGTCATCCACAGCTTCACCGACAATCCGAGCGGTGCCTCGGCATCACAGCTCGCGTCCGTCCGCGACGTGACGGATTTCCTCGAAGAGCAGGGCATCGAGGTGGAAGTGACAGAATCGAGCGGCGACCCCGCCGATCAGCTCCTCGAAACGGCGCGGGAGTTGGATGCGAATCTCATCGTCGTCTCCGGACGGAAGCGCTCACCGACGGGCAAGGCCCTGTTCGGGAGCGTCACGCAGTCGGTGATTCTGAACGCGGAGCGACCGGTGATGGTCGCTGGCGAGTAGTCGTACTGTCGGCTGTACGTCAATCAGGATTTTCGCCATCCCGGAATGGTAGATCTCCTGAATGACTTACAAAGGCTACTATAGGAACAGTTACGATAACCCCTATCAGTACAGTTCCGAGAACCGATCGGCGTAGGCGTCGGGCGACTGCCGCCCCGTCAGGACCGCTTCGAGCGCCCCGTCACGGAAACAGCAGACTGCGGGCGCAGCGTCGACATCGAACGTGCGACGGAAGTCCGGCACCGACTCGCCGTCGACGCCCGCGACCGCCACGTCGTCCGGGAGTGACGACAGCACGGCGTCGAGATCCGCTTTCAGCGCCTCGCAGGGCGCGCAGTCGTGGCGCCACACCGTCACGACGGCGTCGGGATGCTCGTCGAGGAAGGCACGCCACGACTCGTCGTCGAGGTCGTCGAGCACGTCCGGCACCGGCGATCCGGGCGAAATCTCCGCAACGAGCGTCGCCATCGTCGCGAGGCGCTCGTCGTCGACGCCGTCGTCGGCCTGCGACCGACCGCCCGAGGGACTTCGTCCCTCGCTGTCGAACGCCGATCGGAGCGAGAGGTAGGCGATCAGATCGTCGCGGGTAATCTCCCCGCTGTCGATTCGCTCGGCAGCGGTCGCCTCGTCGACGCCGAACGCGTCGGCGACCGTCTGCCGGAAGGCATCGTCGCCGAGATTGGCGTAGGAGTCGCGGTAGACGCGCCGCACGGACTCGAACGTCTCGGTCGTGACCAATCCGTCGTCGCGTTCGGCGACGAGGCCGGCGTCGATCAGTGCGTCGAGCGCGTCTTCGAGTGCCGCGGTGGATAGACTGGACATCTCAGACACCCAGATAGCGCTCGCGGGTCTCCTCGTCCTCGCGGAGTTCGTCGGCGGTCCCGTCGAAGACGATCTGCCCCTGGTCGACGACGTACGCCCGGTCGGCGATCTGGATCGCGGCCGCGGCGTTCTGTTCGACCAGCAGGATCGTCACGCCCTGTTCGCTGATGCGCTCGATAGCCGCCTCCACGTCCTCGACGATTTTCGGGGCGAGGCCCTCGTACGGTTCGTCGAGGAGGAGGAGATCGGTGCTCTGTTTGAGCGCGCGGGCGATGGCGAGCATCTGCTGTTCGCCGCCCGAGAGGGTGCCGGCCTTCTGGGTCTTGCGCTCGCGGAGCCGGGGGAAGTCCTCGTACACTTGTTCGGTCGACATGGACTGACCGGTCGTGGTGCGTGGCCGGCGCCACGTGTTCGAGGCGTTGCGTGACACCTCCGCGATGCGGAGGTTCTCCTCGACCGAGAGGTTGGCGAAGACGCGGCGCTCCTCGGGCACCAGAGAGATGCCCTGCATCGCCACGTCGTCGGCAGGCATCGACGTGATGTCCTCGCCCCTGAACCGGACCGATCCGTCGCCAACCTGCGGCGGGTCCGCACCCGCGATGGAGCGAAGGGTCGTCGTCTTGCCCGCTCCGTTGCGCCCCAGTAGCGCGCAGATTTCGCCCTCCTCGACGGTGATCGAGAGGTCGCGCAGGATGTGGCTCTCGCCGTAGTAGGCGTCGACAGCGTCGACTTCGAGCAGGCTCACAGGTCCACACCTCCGAGATACGCCTCCTGCACCTCAGGGTCGCCCCTGATCTCGTCCGGCGTCCCCTCGGCGATGACGCGACCGCGGTTGAGCACGACGATGCGGTCCGAGATGCTGAAGACGATCTCCATGTCGTGTTCGATGAGGACGAACGTGAGACCGAGTTCCCGCTTGACCTCTTCGACGAGTTCGACCGTCGCCTCGGTCTCCTCGGGAGACATTCCAGCCGTGGGTTCGTCCATCAAGAGGAGATCGGGTTCGGCCGCCAGCGCGATGCCGATTTCGAGGCGGCGCTTGTCGCCGTAGGGGAGTTCTGACGCCGTGCGGTCGGCCTGTCCGAGGAGGCCGACGGCGTCGAGGGTGTCCCGTGCGACCTCGTGGACGTCGGTGAGGCTGTCCCGGTGTTCGAGGAACTTGAACCCGAACGAACCGTGTTCGGCGGCGAGTGCCGCGATTTCGGCGTTCTCTCGAACGGTGAGATTCGAGAAGATAGAGGCCGTCTGGAACGACTTGCTGACGCCCATCTGGACGACTTCGTGGGGGTCGCGGTCCACGATGGACTCCCCTTTGAACCGAATGTCGCCCGACGTGGGGTCGAGACGGCGCGTGATGAGGTTGATGAGCGTCGACTTGCCGGCGCCGTTCGGGCCGATGATCGAAACGCGTTCGTTCTCCTCGACGGTCAGGTTCACGTCGTCGGTGGCCACGAGGCCGCCGAACTCCTTGACGAGGTTCTCCGTTTCGAGCAGTGCCATTACTCGTCACCTCCCGTGATCATGTCGCGCACGTCGCGGACGAATCCCCAGATCCCCCGGGGGAACATCCAGATGGTGACGACGAACACGAGGCCGAGGATGAGATGCCAGAACGGGGCGATGAAGTCGACCGGATGGCCCCCGCTGACGATGTTCTCGACGTAGAGGTAGACGCCGGCGCCGATCATCGGCCCGAACAGCGAGCCCGTCCCGCCGAGGACGGTCATGATGACCACCTCGCCACTCTCGGTCCAGTATAACGACGAGAGCGGGACGTAGGTGCCGTGGATGGTGAAGAGGCTCCCGGCGATGCCGGCGAAGAGGCCGGAGAGAATGAACGACATCAGCCGGTAGCGCCAGACGTTCAGGCCGACGAACTCCGCGCGCTGTTCGTTCTCTCGGATCGCCCGAAACACCATGCCGTACGGCGATTGAAGGATGCGGTAGGCGAACGCGATGCACAGGACGGTGATGATCGCCACGAAGGCGTACAGCCACGTCCCCAACAGTAGACCGAGGACTGACGGAAGCTCCGATTCGAGCGCGAACATACCGAACAGTTCGCCCGTCTCGACGCCCGTGAAGCCGTTCTCCCCGCCGGTGATGAACGCGAGCGGCGAGGACGACATGTAGAACATCATCTGCGCGAACGCGAGCGTGAGGATGGCGAAGTAGATTCCCCCTCGTCGAAGCGACAGGAAACCGAGGAACCACGCGAGCAGGACGGCAAAGAGCGTCCCGGCGGCCACCATCAGAATCGGCGAGCCGGAGACCTGCTGGCTGAACACGCCGGTCGCGTAGGCCGCACCGCCCCAGAAGGCAGCGTGACCAAAGGAGAGCAGACCAGTGTAGCCGAGCAGGAGGTCGAACCCGAGCGCGAAGATGCCCCAGATGAGGATGAGCGTCGCGAGGCTCTGATAGCCCTGTAGCAGGTCGCTCACGACGGGCATCCGGGAGAAGATGAACGGGAAAAGCGCGAGAATGATGGCGCTGCCGGCGACGATGCGCACCTCGTTTCCACGGGGCGCCCAGATGCCGATGGCGTCGCCGAGGGCGCTCGCGTCGGTATCCGTCTCGCCCGCCGATGCGGATTCGTCGCTCATGAGGCCACCTCCGCTTCGCCGAGTAGGCCCTGTGGCCGCACCAACAGGATGACTGCGGCGAGGGCGTAGAGGCCGACCTGTGCCCACGCGGAGTAGGTCGCCACCAGAATCGCCTGCGTGAGACCGAACAGGACGCCGCCGAGGACGGCGCCGGCGATGGAGCCGACGCCACCGATGACGACAGTCAGGAACGCAGGGACGAGAATCTCGTTACCGATCGTCGGATTGACGGGGTTGAGCGGACCGCCGACGACGCCGGCGACGCCGGCGAGCGCCGCGCCGATACCGAAGACGACGATGTACGGTCGGCTCAATCGAATTCCGAGCAGTTCCACCATCTCCGGATCGCGGGTGCCGGCGCGAACGATCAGGCCGAAGTCGGTGAACTCGACGAGGAGATAGACGATGAGCACCAGCACGGCCGTGATGCCGATGACGTAGTATCGCCACGAGGAGATGGGAATCGCCGTCAGGAAGGGAACCTGCGGCGGCCCCTGTGCCCACGCGGGCTGGCTGAACGGGAGACTGCTGGACCCGAAGAAGGCCCGGAACAGCTCTTGGACGATGATCGCCAGTCCGAAGGTGACGAGAATCTGATCGGTGTCCGGGCGATCCTTGAACGGCTCGACGACGAAGCGCTCCATCGCCAACCCGACGACGAAGACGACGAAGGGAACGATGATCAGTGCAGGGATGTAGCCGAGTCCGAGTCCGAGTTGGCTGAACCCCCACTCTTGGAGTTGGCCGCTGGTCAGGTTGATTTCGAGTGCGATCAACAGGCCGGCGTAGGTGCCGATTAGGTACAGCGCCCCGTGCGCGAAGTTGACGAATTTCAGCGTCCCGAGGATGATCGACAGGCCGACCGCGAGCAGGATGTAGATGGCGCCCTGCTGGAGGCCGTTGAGGAGGACGGTGATCACATCGATGTGGAAGCTCATGGTCTCACCCTACCGAGGAGATCCCGACACCCTCGTCGGAGTCGGCGTGTGTGACTGGTTGGAAGTATCATGTCTACGTGTAGCTTGATCATAATTGACTATAGTCTTGCGCTACGGAACGGGGTCGGAGTAGTCGAGCCGGGTGCCGTTACTCGTCGCCGTACTCGCCGAGCTCACACTCCGCAGCGGGACCGGCGTCGCAGGCGTAGCCGAGTTCGTCGCGGCTCGTGATGTTGATGATCTCGAAGTACTGCCCCGCAGACTGCTCGGATTCGGGGAGCCCGCGGACGACGGGCACGTCGCGCTGGGCCTGGTGGTCACAGGCGCGCATCATCTCCGAGCCCATGCCGATGTTGCTGTACTCGAGGCCTTCCAGCTGGCGGATGACCTCGGGCGGGTAGAACGTACCCGCGCGCTCGGCGGCGGCCGCATACTGGAGCGTCTGGGAGTAAGCGAGCTGTGCTGGCCCGGATGGGATGCGGTCGTACTCGTCCTGGAACGCCTGCAGGAACTCCTGGGACGGCGTGTTGTCGATCTGGGAGTCCCAGGCGACAGTGCCGAAGACGCCCTCGATTGCCGCGCCCGCCGCCTCCGCCATCGGGCGGTTGTAGAGCGGGACGACGATCTCCATGTCCTCGTCGAGGCCGGCGTCGACCGCCTGGCTCACCGACGTCGCGCCGTCGAGTCCGTAGTGGTCCAGGAGGAGCACGTCGGCGCCGGAGTTCGCCGCCTGCGAGAGGTACGACGAGTAGTCGCTGGTGCCGAGCGGCGTGGCGACGGAGTCGACCTGTTCCCAGCCTGCCTCGGTCAGGAACTGGTTCATCGACTCCTGGACGGTCTGGCCCCAACTGTAGTCGGCGTAGAGTTGGTAGAACTGCAGGTCGCTCCCGTACTCGTCGGTGAGAACCGGCGCGAGTGCCTGCCCCGTCATGTACGCGTTGAACATCTCGCGGAAGCCGTAGCGCACGCAGTTCTGCCCCGTGGTGTCGTTCGAGTGGGTCAGACACGCCATGAACAACGTGTTCTCACGCTGACACAGCTCTTGAACCGCGATAGCGACGGCGGACGACGAACCGCCACTCACCATGATCACGTCGTCCCGCTGGATCATCCGCGAGGCGGACTGACGCGCGGTGTCGGCGTCGGTCGCCGTATCGCCGCTCACCGAGTCGATCTGGTAGTCGAGGACCCCGTCGCCGGAGAGGTCGTCGAACTGGGAATCGACCCAACCGCCACCGTTGTTCAGGTGCTTGACTGCGAGTTCGTACGCGCGAAGTTCGTCCTCCCCCTCGGAAGCGTAGGGACCCGACTGCGGGACGTTAAACCCGAGTGTCGCCGTGTCGCCCTCGATGGGATAGTTGCCGAGTTCGGGGTATTCGGACTCACCGCCACCGCCGCCGCCACCGCCGCCGGAACAGCCAGCGAGGCCGACTAGTCCAGCGGTGCCGGCAGCGCCGGCAGCTTTGATCACGTCACGTCGATCCATATGGCCATCATTGCTACCCATGCACAAACGGGTAGCCAGAATGCTAATAATAGTTTCTGTTCTTAGAGTGAAATTCGGGCAAAATCACGGCGATTAATGTAATACTACTTGCATAAGTCGTCCGCGACGGCCGGCAGCGTCGCGACTTCCCGGTCCGGACGGGCCCCAATAGCCTCGGGCGGATCGCGCGCGCGGTTCACCCACGTCGTCGCCATCCCGGCGGTGCCGGCGCCAGCGATGTCCCAGGCGTTCGAAGAGATGAGTCGACAGTCGGCGAGCGGCCGGTCGAGTGCCTCGGCCGCGTGTTCGTAGACGGCTGGATCGGGTTTGAACGTCCGAACGGCATGGGCGCTCAGGATGTCGTCGAGATGCGGCGAGAGTCCCGCATCGTCTGCGAGGCGTTCGAGCATCTCCGGATTACCGTTCGACAGAACGACCACGTCGTGGCCGGCCGCGGAGAGACGATCGAGCGCCTCGACGGCACCGGGGAACGGGTCGAGACGATCGTACGCGTGAAGGAGTCGGGTGCGCGTGTCCGCGTCCGGGTCGAGGTCGTACTGCGCGAGCGCGTAATCGAGCGCGTGGGATGTGATCTCCCAGAAGGGTTCGTAGTCGTCCATCTGGGCGCTCTGGTAGGAGTACTGGAGCTGTTTCCGCCGCCACATCTCGTCGATGGCGGCGACCAAGCGGTCGGCGACACCGAGTTCCTCACCGAGGCGCGTCCGCACGCTACTCGTATCACACAGCGTCCCGTACATGTCGAAACAGAGTCCGGCCATGGGAACGTCGACGAGCGACAGACCCTTGATTCGTTCCCCCATCGTCCACCGCGACCATTTAAGGAGCGGCACCGCACACTGCCACACATGGACATCCGCGAGGCAACGGCGGCAGACATCGACGGCATCCGAACGGTCGCCCACGACTCCCTCGCCGCGTCGTACGGACACGCGCTAGAGGACGACATCATCGCACAGGCGGTCGAGCGATGGTACGACGAGGAGACGCTCACCGACGACCTCGACGACCCGAACACGGAGTTCCTCATCGCCGCCGACGGGGATCGGCTCGTCGGGTTCGCCCAGAGCTACGTCGTCGAGCGGCGCGAGGTTGTCGGCGAAATCGACTGGCTCCACGTCGAACCGGAGAGTCGCGGCAGCGGCATCGGTGACGGCCTGCTGGCGGCGCTCGAACACCGCCTCCTCGACCACGGCGTCTCCCGTATCGAGGGGCGCGTCCTCGAAGCCAACGAGGCCGGGGCCGGCTTCTACGAGACGGAGGACTTCGAGGCCATCGGCGAACGCACCGTCGAAATCGGCGGCGAACCGTTCGTCGAGAAGCTCTACTCCAAATTCCCGGAGACGGGTGGCCGACAGGTGCTCACCGAGGCCGCGACGCTCCCCGACGGCCGTCAGGTGTACGTCGCCCTCGACGAGAGTGTCCGCGGGTCCGACGGCCCCTTCTACGCCGTCTACCTCGACCGCGACCGCACGGAGCGATACGGCTATCTCTGTGGCAACTGCGACGGGTTCGGGATCTCGATGGACACCATGGGCCGCGTCGTCTGCAACGAGTGCGAGAACCGACGCAAGCCGACCCGGTGGGACGCCAGTTACCTCTGATTACTCGGTTATAACACAAACTATTACAGCGTCCGTCGCGTGCCGACGGACATGCACGACAGTGGAGGTGAGCCGCCGTGGTGACGGCGACGGCACTGATCGGCCTCGTCGTCGTCGTCCTCGTCGCGTTCGCGGCGCTCGGCGCATGGTCTGCGCGCGGACGGATCGAGACGATCGAGGATTACATCACCGCCCGTAACTCGACGGGCGGCGGAACGCTGACGGCGACCATCGTCGCCTCCAGCATGGGTGCGTGGATCCTGTTCAGCCCCGCCGAAGCAGGGGCGGCGTTCGGCGGGATCACCGCCGTCGCCGGCTACGCCGCGGGATCGGCGCTCGCCCTCGCCGCCTTCGCCGTCGTCGGGCCGCGCATCCGCGATCTCCTCCCCAAAGGACACAGCCTCACCGAGTACGCCTACGCCCGCTACGGACCGGCCATGTACGCCTACGTCCTCCTCGTGAGTGTCGCCTACATGTTCGTCTTCCTCGCGGCGGAGTTCACGGGCATCGCGAGCGCACTCTCCCTGATCGCCGGAGTTCCGGGGTGGCAGACCGCGACAGTCGTCGGAATCACCGTCCTCGCCTACACCGGCTACGGCGGCCTGCGAGCGAGCATCGTCACCGACACCGTCCAGACGGTGCTCATCCTCCCGCTCCTGATCGTGAGCGTCGTCGTCACGCTGGTCGCACTCGGCGGCACGAACGCCGCCCACGCCGCCATCGTCGAGTCGTCGCCCAGCCTGCTGACCGTGGGGTCGGCGGGCGGTCTGGAGTTCGGCGCCTACGTCGTCGTCGCCATCGTCGGCGCGGAGATGCTGAACCAGGCGTGGTGGCAGCGCGTCTACGCCGCGAACGACGAGGGAACACTCCGACGGTCGTTCCTCGTCGCCGCCGTCGCCGTCGTTCCGATGGTCTTTCTCGCCGGCGTTTTCGGCCCCATCGCCGTCGGCCTCGGCCTCGTCGAGGCGCCCGCCGACGCCAGCGTCTCCTTCTTCCTCGTCGTGACCGACGTACTCCCCGAGCCGGCCGTCGTCGCCGTGGCGGTCCTCGCGGTCCTCCTCGTCGTCTCCAGCGCCGACACGCTGTTCAACGCCATCGCGAGCGTCGTCACCGTCGACCTACCGCGCGTGGCCGACCTCTCCGACGACCGACTCACGGCCGCCGCCCGCGCCGTGACCATCGTCGTCGCCGCCGCCGCCACCGTGGTCGGCGCGCAGGGCTACTCGGTGCTCACCCTGTTCTTGCTCGCGGATCTGCTCGCCGCGGCGACGTTCGTCCCCCTGCTCTACGGCCTCTACTCGCCGCGGGCGTGGTCCGGGGGCGTCCTCGCCGCCAGCGCCGCCGGCCTCGTCGTCGGCCTCGCCTTCTTCCCGCCAGCTCGGGGCGTCCTCCCCCTCGCGGCGCTTCCCGCCGCCTCCTACTTCGTCTCCTTCATCGGCGCAGCCGCCGTCTCAACGGTACTGGCCGTCGTTACCGCCCGATTCGGCGGCCGACGGTACGACCTCGATCGCTTGGACCAAGACGTGCGCGGTCTCGACGACGACGGGGCACTGGCCGACGGAGGTGAACGCCAGTGACCCTCTCGGCGCTCGGGTTCGCCGTCCTGGTCTGGGGGTCGCTCGCGCTCGTCGGCGCCATCTTCGTCTACGAACTGCTGGCGGTGTGGAAAGAACGAAACGCAGCGCGGAGCCGGTAGCCGAACCCGGTCATACGGATTATTGTAACTGTGTCCCGGTGGGTCGCCAAGACGGTCCGGCGAACGACCGGTGCTGGTACTGTCGGCTGTAACTGTTTCAAGAGATTCGCCCTCCCGGGAGGGCGAATCTCTTGATTGACTTACAGCCGGCAGTGTGACTCACGACGAGCCGTATCAGTCGCCGCTGATCTTGCCCTGAATGTCCTCGACGATGTCGGGATTGCGGAGCGTCGAGGTGTCGCCCAGTTCGGCCTCGTTGGCGATGTCTTCCAGCAGACGCCGCATAATCTTCCCCGACCGCGTCTTGGGCAGGTCGGGGGAGAAGACGACGCGCTCGGGGCGAGCGATGGGACCGATGGCGTCCTCGACACCCTGAACGATGCGGTCGCGGAGTTCGTCGTTCTCCTCGTAGCCCTCCTCGGTGATGACGTAGGCGTAGACGGCCTCGCCTTTCACTTCGTGTTCGCCGCCGACGACAGCGGCCTCGGCGACGCCCTCCACGCCGACGATGGCGGACTCGATCTCCATCGTGCCCAGCCGGTGGCCGGAGACGTTGAGCACGTCGTCGACGCGGCCGAGGACCGTGATGTAGCCGTCCTCGTCGATCTTCGCACCGTCTTCGGGGAAGTACACCCAGTCCTCGGGGTCCGAACTGTCGGTGTCCGAGTACTCGGCCCAGTACTCCTCGATGTAGCGCTCGTCGTTCTTGTAGAGCGTGCGGAGCATGCCGGGCCACGGCTTCTGGACGGTGAGGTAGCCGGCGCGGCCCGCGTCGACCTCGTCACCGTTGGTGTCGACGATCTGGGCGTCGACGCCGGGGAGTGGCGGCCCGGCGGAGCCGGGCTTCATGTCCTTGATGCCCGGGAGCGTGGTGACCATCATGCCGCCCGTCTCGGTCTGCCACCACGTGTCCACGATGGGACACTCCTCGTCGCCGATGTGCTTGTAGTACCACTTCCAGGCGCGCGGGTTGATGGGTTCGCCGACCGTCCCGAGCAGTCGGAGGCTGGAGAGGTCGTGTCGGTCGGGGTACTCCGCGCCCCACTTCATGAACGCGCGGATCGCCGTGGGGGCGGTGTAGAGCTGAGTCGCCTCGTACTCCTCGACGATCTCCCAGAGACGGTCCCGATCCGGATGGTCCGGCGTCCCCTCGTACATCATCGTCGTCGTGCCGAGCGCGAGCGGCCCGTAGACGATGTAGGAGTGGCCCGTGATCCAGCCGATGTCGGCCGAGCAGAAGTAGGTGTCCTCGGGCTTGACATCGAGGACGGCCTGACTGGTCCACGCGGTCCACGCGAGGTAGCCACCCGTGGTGTGTTTGACGCCCTTTGGCTGGCCCGTCGTCCCCGAGGTGTACATCAGGAACAGCATGTCCTCGGCGTCGCGCTGGACCGGCTCGACCGTCGCACCCTCGTGGTCGGCGACGAGACCCGCGTAGGTGTGCTGGTTGTCCGCGAGGTCGTGACCGAAGCCGTCGCCGTCGCGGAGGCGCTCGGCCACGATCACGTCCTCGACCTCGTGGTCGACGCCCGCGAGACCCTCGTTGGCCTTCGAGAGGTGGTCGAGCGGGTCGCCGCGGCGGTAGTAGCCATCACACGTGACCAGATACTCGGAGTCGGCGGCGTTCATCCGCGTCGCCAGCGCGTCGGCGGAGAAGCCCGCGAACACCACGCTGTGGGGGGCGCCGATACGCGCACACGCCAGCATGGCGATGGGGAGCTCCGGGATCATCGGCATGTACATGGTCACCACGTCGTCCTCGCCGACGCCCAGGTCACGGAGTGCCGCGGCACACTCGTTCACCTCGCGGTGGAGCTCCTCGTAGGTGAACGAGCGGTTGTCCTCGTCGACGGGTTCGCCCACCCAGTCGATGGCGACCTCGTCGCCGCGCTCGTCGAGGTGACGGTCCAGACAGTTCGCCGACGCGTTCAGTTTGCCGTCGGTGAACCACTTATAAAACGGCGGGTTCGAATCGTCGAGCACCTGGTCGTACTCCTCGTCCCAGTCGAGGAGTTCGGCCGCCGCCTGCCAGCACTCCGGCCAGTTCTCCTCGAACTCCTCGTAGATATCAGGGTTCGAAACGTTCGCCTGTTCGACGAACGCGTCCGAGGGCTCGAACACCGCCTGCTCTTCGAGGCGCGCCTCCAGTTCGATGTCGTCGTCGGACATAACTCAACGTAGAATTTCCAATCATTCGTGATAAACTTACGCCATCCGTTTGGGCCACGGTCTCAGCCGTTGCGTCCGTCGATTTTTTCTCGTCGTCGTGTGCCGATTAACAGTGTCGACGCACGTCGATTGTCCGTATTTGCGGGAACCCGAAGCATACAGAAGGCTTTTGAGCAGTCCGGCGATAGCTGCACACACAGTATGCCTGCGGACTTCAACTGGGCGATCGGTGGCGAGGCCGGCGACGGCATCGACTCCACCGGAAAAATCTTCGCCCAGGCCCTTTCGAGGGCCGGTCGGCACGTGTTCACCTCCAAGGACTTCGCGTCGCGAATTCGCGGCGGTTACACGGCGTATAAAGTCCGCACGTCGGTAGAACAGGTACAGAGCGTCGTCGACCGGCTGGACGTGCTCATCGCACTCACCCAACGGACGATCGACGAGAACCTCGACGAACTCCACGAGGGGAGCGTCATCATCTACGACGGGGATCGGACGACGATGCAGGACGTGGAGATTCCCGAGGAGATGATCGGTCTCGACGTGCCACTGAAAGGCCTCGCGGAGGACGCCGGCGGCGCGATCATGCGCAACGTCGTCGCCCTCGGAGCCGCCTGTGCCGTCAGCGACTTTCCGATCGAGAACCTCAACAGCGCCCTCGAGAAGCGCTTCGGCGACAAGGGGTCCGCCATCGTCGAGAACAACATGGCTGCCGCCCGCAAAGGCCGGGACTACGTCCACGAACACTACGCACAGGAGTTCGGATACGATCTCGAATGCACCGACGAGAACTACGTCCTCCTGAACGGCGACGAAGCCATCGGCATGGGCGCCATCGCGGGCGGCTGCCGATTCTACGCCGGCTATCCGATCACCCCCGCGACCAACGTGATGGAGTATCTCACGGGGCGGATCGAGCGCTACGGCGGCCACGTCGTCCAGGCGGAAGACGAACTCTCGGCGATCAACATGGCACTCGGCGCGGCGCGCTCCGGGGCACGGTCCATGACCGCCACCTCCGGCCCCGGCATCGACCTCATGGCCGAAACGTTCGGCCTCGTTGCAACCAGCGAGACGCCGCTGGTCATCTGTAACGTGATGCGCTCCGGGCCGTCGACCGGGATGCCGACGAAACAGGAGCAGGGCGACCTGAACGCCATGCTCTACGGTGGTCACGGCGAAGTGCCACGGTTCGTGCTCGCGCCGACGACGATCGCCGAATGTTTCCACAAGACCATCGAGGCGTTCAACCTCGCGGAGCAGTACCAGTTGCCGGTGTACCTGACTGCCGACCTCTCGCTCGCGGTCACCGAGCAGACGTACCCGCCCGAGGAGTTCGACATGGACGCCGTCGAAATCGACCGCGGGAAGGTCGTCGACGAGGAGACGATCGGCGAGTGGCAGGACGAACAGGGGCGGTTCAAACCTCACGCCATCACCGAGGACGGCATCAGCCCGCGAACCTTCCCCGGGACCGAGGGCGGCGTCCACATGTCTACCGGCCTCGAACACGACGAACTCGGGCGCCGGACCGAGGATACCGACATGCGCGTCGAGCAGGTCGACAAGCGCTCCCGAAAGGTCGAAACGGCGAAAGAGCGGGAGCCGTTCGAGCCCCGCGAGTTCGGCGACGAGAACGCGGAGACGCTGGTGATCTCGTGGGGATCGAACGAGGGGGCGATGATCGAGGCCATGGAGTTCCTCGACGAGCAGGAAATCGGCGTGCGCTTCCTCTCGGTGCCCTACGTCTTCCCGCGACCCGACCTGACCGAGGCAATCGGGGACGCCGAAGAAGCCATCGTCGTCGAGTGTAACGCGACGGGGCAGTTCGCGGATCTGATCGAGCACGACACGCTGACGCGAGTGACGCGAGTGAACAAGTACGACGGCGTCCGCTTCAAGGCGGACGAACTCGCCGAGCGGATTGCGGCGATTCTGGCGGACGAAACGGAGGCGACCCCATGAGTTCCAACGTTCGATTCACTGATTTCAAATCCGACGCACAACCGACGTGGTGTCCGGGCTGTGGCGACTTCGGCACCATGAACGGGATGATGAAAGCCCTCGCCGAAACCGGCAACAGTCCCGACGAAACGTTCGTCGTCGCCGGTATCGGCTGTTCCGGTAAGATCGGGACGTACATGCGGTCGTACGCCCTCCACGGCGTCCACGGCCGCGCGCTCCCGGTCGGCGCGGGCGTCAAACTCGCCAACCCCGACATCGAGGTGATGGTCGCGGGCGGTGACGGTGACGGCTACTCCATCGGTGCCGGCCACTTCATCCACGCCGTCCGGCGCAACATCGACATGACCTACGTCGTCATGGACAACCGCATCTACGGGCTGACGAAAGGGCAGGCCTCCCCGACCAGCCGCGAGGACTTCGAAACCTCGACGACACCCGAGGGACCCCAGCAGCCGCCGGTCAACCCGCTCGCGCTCGCCTTCGCTGCCAGCGGCACCTTCATCGCCCAGTCGTTCTCGACGGACGCCCAGCGCCACGCCGAGATCGTCAAGCAAGCGGTCGAACACGACGGGTTCGGCTTCGTCAACGTGTTCTCCCCCTGCGTGACGTTCAACGACGTGGACACCTACGACTACTTCCGCGATCACATCGTCGACCTCGACGACACCGACCACGATCCGACGAACTATCAGGACGCCCGCTCGCGCATCCTCGACCCCGGGACGGAGTACCAGGGCGTCCTCTACCGCGACGAGGACTCGGTGCCGTACGAGGAGAGCCACGGCGTCGACGCCAACATGTCGGACATTCCCGACGGGGCGCCGGAGGACGCGATGGACCTGGTCCGCGAGTTCTACTGATAGGGATTATCGGAAGTTACGAGAATCCCTGTGAGTCGTCCGCCGTTTTTTCACAGCACGACCGGCCAGACGAATCTGAGCAACAGGGTGAGCACGCCCGTCGCGAGGAGAATCACGACGGCGTCGAGGGGCAGACCTGCCCGGAGCATGTCGTCTTTGTCCATGTAGCCCGCGCCGTAGGCGATGGCGTTCGGCGGCGTCGCCACGGGGAGCGCGAAGCCGTAGCTCGCGGCGACGGCGCCGACGAGCGCGAGAAACGCCGCCGCCGTCGTCGACGACGTGCCGAGGACGTCGGCGTAGGCGGGGCCGATACCCACTAGCAACGGCGCGAGGATGGCTGCCATCGCCGTGTTGGACGCGAGTTCGCCGACGGTGACGACCAGCGCCACGACGACGAGGACGACGACGGGAAGCGGGGCAGGACCGAGTGCACCGAGCGTCACCGACGCCAGCCACTCCGTGGCGCCGGTCGAGACCAGCGCGTTCGCGAGCGAGATGCCGCCCCCGAGGAGGATGAGCGTCCCCCAGTCGATATCGAGCAGGTCGTCCCATGCAGCGGCACCGGAGACGACCAGCCCGACGACGGCAGCCAGCCCAACGAGGACGTAGTAGAGGAGTCCCTGGTGGCCGGTCGTGCCGAAAATCGAGACGCCCGCGCCGCCGAACAGGGTAGTGTAGACGGCGCCGGGAAGGAACGGACGAACGAGGAAGCCGAGACCACCGAGCAGCCAGAGCGCCGCGGTGACGACGAAGATGAGGACGGTCCGCCGGGCGTCGGAGTCCAGCTCGCCGGCCGCCGCGAGCCCCCGGCGGGCGCTCTCGCGGGCGTCGCTCACGTCGCCCACCTGTGGCGGGTAGACGACGAACGTCAGGAGGACCCACGCGACGGGAAGCGTCACGACCACCATCGGCAGGCCGACGAGCAACCAGTCGAGAAAGGAGACGTGGTAGTCGAGGAGTTCGCGCAACTGACCGACGACGATGGCGTTCGGGGGCGTCCCGACGAGGGTTCCGACGCCGCCGAGACTGGCAGCGTAGGCGACGCCGAGGAGCATGGCGAGCTGGAAGTTCGAAGGGTCGGTGTCGAGAGCGGACACGTGGCTCCGGTCATCGGCGTCGGCGTCGTCGGCTGCCCACACGTCGGTCACCTCTCCCACGAGGCCGACGGCGATGGGAACCATCATCGCCGTCGTTGCGGTGTTGGAGATGGCCATCGACAGGAGGGCAGTGACGACCATGACCGCGAGGACGAGGCGGCGCGGCGAAGTGCCGAGCCGCAGGAGGACGTGGAAGGCGACGCGCCGGTCGACGCCGTGGCTCTGGAGCGCCTCGGCCAGCATAAACCCGGCGAGCAGGAGGAAGACGACTGGGTCGGCGAAGCCGGTGACGGCGTCGCCGAAGTCGGGGACGACGCCGAACGCGACCAAGAGGACGGGAATCGCGAGCGCGGTCAGTGAGAGCGGAATGGCGCCGGTGAGCCAGAGGATGGCGGCGAAGACGGTGACGCCGAGGGCGTAGCCGGCGGCAGGAGAGAGGGCGACGACCGGACCGGCCGCGGTACCGACGGTAAGGGCGCTCGCTACCGCGAGCGCGAACACGGCGGCGCCGCGCCCAGCCGTCACCACGCTCCCACCCTGTGGTGCATCGACTCGGACCGCGTCGGCCACCGGCAATAGTTTGTTCCTCCATTCCCGGTTAGCAAGACTGATTACGCTCACCCGGTAGGGAAAGATATGCCCGACCGTTTCGACGTGATCGTTGCCGGCGCGGGGCCCGCCGGGGCTCAGTGCGCCCGCGATCTCGCTCAACGGGGGTACGATGTCGTCGTCCTCGAAGCCGAGCCGGAGGCCGACTTCCCCCGCCAGAGCAACAAATCCACCGCGGGGACGTTCTACTCCATGATGGCTTCGTTCGGCGTCCCCGACGAGGTGGTCATGAACTACACCGACGACGTAGTGCTGGAGTCGCCGAACGACCACTACGTGCAGCGTCAGCCCGGCGCCGTACTGGAGTTCGCCGACTTCAAGCAGTGGCTCGTCCGGGACGGCCGCGAGCAGGGCGCGACCTACCGGTTCGACGCCCGGGTGAACGCACCGATCATGGAGGACGGCCGGATCGCGGGCGTCCGCTATGCGGGCAGCGAGGAGATGTACGCCGACATCGTCGTCGACGCGACCGGGCCGGCGGCGCCGCTGGCGAAGGAACTGGGCGTGAGCGATCTGAAACGGACCAACCAGGCGATCGGTGTCGAGTGGGAGATGGACGGCGTCGATGTCGATCATCCCGACTACGCCGACCTCACGGACGCGATGATGCTCCGTCTGGATCACGAGTACGCCCCCGGCGGTTACTCGTGGATCTTCCACACTGGCGGCGACACCGCGAAGGTCGGCCTCTGTTACATTCAAAACGAGAGTCACGAGCGGTACGGCCGCGACGGGGCGAGCATCGACGACTACCTCCATCACTGGCTGGAGACCGATCCCCGTTTCGCCGACGCCAAGCGAATCGCGGACAAACAGCAACACCGGGGCTCCGCACACATTCAGATGCCGGGCAACCTGTACGCCGACGGGTTCATGGCCGTCGGCGACACCGTCCCGACGATCGATCCGCTTTGGGGGGAAGGCATTCACAAAGGGATGAAGTCCGGTCGTATGGCCGCCATCACGGCCGACCGGTGTTTCACGAACGGGAACCCCGACACCTCCGCAGAGGCGATGTCGGTCTACAGCAAGCTCTGGCACAGCAAGGTCGCACCCCGGATGCGCGAGCGACTTCTGATGACCGAGTTGCTCTATCTCGCCCCCAACGACCGGTACGACACGCTGATGGCCGATCTCCGGGACGCCGACAGCGACGTACTGGCGAAGGCCAACGCCGGCAACGTTCGGGCGATGATGGACCTAGTCCACCTCCGTGACCTCCCCCTCCTCGGCAAGTTCGCGAAAGAACGGCTGTCCGAACGGTAGCGCGGCCGTCCCGAGCTAGTGCAGTCGCCGATTCCACAACGCCTTTTGCCGTCTCGACCGTCCAGAAGGACATGACTCAGTCCCCGATCGACGAGATGCCGAGCCTCGGTATCGGCACCTGGCAGAACACTGACCCCGAAGAGTGCGCGAACGCGGTCGCGACGGCCCTCGAGATGGGATACCGTCACGTCGACACCGCGCAAGCGTACGACAACGAGGAGTCGGTCGGCGACGGCCTCGAACGGGCGGCCGTTCCTCGCGAGGACGTGTTCCTCGCGACGAAAGTCTGGATCGACGAATTAGCGTACGACGACGTGCTCTCCACGACCGAGGAGAGCCTGGAGAAACTCGGCGTCGACTACGTCGACCTGCTCTACGTCCACTGGCCCGCACGCGAGTACGATCCCGAGGAGACGCTCGCCGCCTTCGACCAGCTCCACGACGACGGGCTGATCGAGCGGATCGGCATCAGCAACTTCGAACCGGCACAGGTGGACGAGGCAATCGAGACGGCCGACGCCCCCATCTTCGCCAACCAGATCGAATGTCACCCCCTCCTCCCGCAGGACGAACTCCGCGCCCACTGCGCGGACCGCGACGTGGAGGTGGTGGCGTACTCGCCGCTGGCCCGGGGCCAGGTGTTCGACGTGCCCGAGATCCAGCAGGTGGCCGAGAAACACGATGTGAGCGAAGCACAGGTGTCGCTCGCGTGGCTCCGCGAGAAAGGCGTCACCCCCATTCCGAAGGCGACGAGCGAGGCCCACATCCGCGACAACTGGGCGTCGCGGTCGCTCGACCTCGACGACGAGGACGTGGCGGAAATCGACGGGATCGACCGACGCGAGCGGGAAGTCGACCCGAGCTTCGCCCCCTGGTAATACGCCCGGGCACACCCGTTTCGAGGGATTCACCGCCGGACTGGCGACCCGTCTTTTCGACAGATGGCCGACGGAATAACTACGGGTCGACCGCCTCGGTGTCGGACTCGTCGTCGGGGTAGTCGTGGGCGACTTTCGCCGCCACCCGGACGCCGACCAGAGAGATGACGATGGCCGACACCACGAAGACCGCGAGCCTTTCGGTCGGCTGGATCGTGATGCCGACCACCTGGAGATGCGGCAGGACGCTCTCGCGTTCGAGGAAGTAGCCCGCGAACCCGCGAACGACGAGACCGAGGGCGACGACGCCGAAGGGCAAGTTGAGGTAGGGCCGCGGGATGCGATCAGCGTCGATGAGTTCGTCGAGCAGTCGCCCGGCGCTCGCGGTGAGCGCCGCCAGCGCCAGCCACGGAATGCTACTGTAGAAAAACTGCATGACGGGAACGAGGACGGCGCCGTCGCTCACGGGCGAGACGGCGAGGCCGCCGAGAAAGAGGCCGACGAGCGCGAGGCCGCCTGCGACGGCGTAGGTGACGACCGACACCTGTCCGGAGTAGAGGGCGTCCCGAATCTGGTCGGGCAGACGGGCGAGGTAGACGTCGATGGCGAGACCCTTGTACAGCACGGCCGCGCCGAGGAGGGAGGCGAGGCCGGCGAGCGCTACCCCGAGCGAGAAGCGCACGAGTAACACGGGGAGCAAGAGGAGGCCGACACCCAGCGGAACGAGGACCGTCGAGCGGAGCTGCTCGTCGGCGAGAAACTGCTTGAGGAGGTAGTAGGTGGACTCGATATCGCGAGCCTGCCGGACGACGACGCGGTCGACGGAGTCGACGGGAAGCCGACTCTCGATGATGGGGACCAGCCGCTCGTCGTCGGCGCTGTCGGTGACGATGATCGTCGAATCGGGGGCGTGCCGGTCGAGGAGGGCGTCGACCTGTGCGGCGACCGCCCGGTCGGCACCGACGGCGGAGTCGCCGGCTCCGGAGACGACGGCGACGATGGCCTCCTCGCCATCGCTCCGGAGGTCGCGCGTGACCCGGAGGGCTTCGAGCAGGCAGTTGACCGTCGAATCCTCGGGGTCGGCGAGACCGACCTCCGTCACCAGCGACCGCACCGCGTCCCACCCGTCGACTGGCATCGACACGCCGACCGTTCGACCGATGTCGTCGGCCCGGTCGACACACAGCACCAGCGTAGTCACGCTCGTGAGAACTATCCACGGGGATAAATATTCCCCGGCGAACGGTCCGCAGGCAGGCCGTTCGAGGACTGCCGACGGTATCAGTACCGGAGGCGGAGGTCGTGGTCGTCGTCGACGAAGACGCTCGCGGCGCCGGCACCGGCCGCGTAGGCGACGGCCGTCGCGCCACCCCGGAGGCGGGTCATCAGCCCTTTGTCGGGTTCGAACTCGCGGACGGACACCTCCGTATCGAGCCGATCCGATACGTGATCCTCGACGGCCGACCGATCCCCGAGATCGTCGACGAGTCCCAGTTCGTGGGCGTCGTCACCGAGGTAGACGCGCGCTTCCGTGTCGCGGACGTCCTCGGGATCCATGTCGCGCCCCTCGGCCACCCGTTCGACGAAGTCGTCGTAGAAGCCGTCGATGATCCCTTGGAGGTACTCGCGCTCGTCGGCCGAGAGTTCCTTCAGCGGCATCCCGGCGTCCTTGTACTTGCCGGCGGCGAAGCGCTCGTAGGAGACGCCCAGGTCTTCGGCCAGCTCCGAGACGTTCACTCGAGAGCCGATGACGCCGATGCTCCCGACGATGCTCCCGCGGCGAGCCCAGAGTTCGTCACAGCCGCTCGCGATCCAGTAACCGCCGCTGGCGCAGACGTCGGTGGCGTACGCGACGGTCGGTCCGTCGAAGTCGGCCGCGGCGTTCCGGATATCGTCGCTGGGGACGACCTGTCCACCCGGCGTGTCGAGTTTCACCAACAGGGCGTCGACGGCGTCGTCCTCGTCGGCCCGCTCGATCTGTTCCACGACCTCGTCGGCGGTGGCGCCGAGCGCGCTACCCGGGATCGGTCCCGGCGTCGAACCGTCGCGGGTGATCGGTCCCTCGACGGCCACTTCCGCGACGTTGTAGTCGGGGTAGACGGAGTCCGCGTAGTCACCGGCCGCACGCGTCCCGAGGATCACGAGGCCGATAGTCACCAGCAGACCGAATAGGTCGACGAGCGATCCCGGCACGATCACGAAAACCACGATCCCGAAGACGGCCGTGAGAAGCCCGCCACCGAGGACGATACCGAGTCGACCGAGGTCGTCGTCCTCACTCACACTGTCTCACCATACCCGTCGCTGGGAGGCGAATTGGCATAAAACACGTGCGTCGGTCGGCCGGCCTACAGGAGCCCCGTCTTCTGGAGCTTCATCAGGTCCTCGGTGTCGAGGGTTTCGCCTTCTTTGAACTTCTGGTAGATCTCCTCGGCCTCTTCCTTGGCGGCCTCACGCTCGGCCTCGCGCTCGTCCTGCTGCTCCTGCTCCTCTTCCTTGTCGAGTTCGCGCAGGCGCTTCTGGACGCGGACGAAGTCCTCGTGGTGGCGGTCGGCGGCCTCCTGGGCCTCGACGAAGAGTTCGTGCATCTCGTCGGCCTTGTCACGAATCTCGTCGGCCTCGCGGTAGGCCTCGATCATCTGGTTGTGGTGTTCCTGGGCCTTGTCCGCGAGCTCCGTGACCTTCTGGTGGTGCTGGGACGCTTCGGAGCGGACCTCTTCGGCCTCCTCGACGAGCTCTTCGAGTTCGCTGGCGTCGTCGAGCTTGTCTTTGCGCTGCTGGTACTCCTCGCGTTTGTCCTCGATCTTCTCGATGAGTTCGCGCTCGTCCTCGGCGCTCAGAACTTCGGTCTGCTGGCGGAATTCGAGCTGCTCGATCTCCTCTTCGAGCTCTTCCAGGTCCTTGCCGTCGCCGAGTTCGAGGTCCTGTTTCATCTCCTCGACCTCGTCGAAGAGCTCGTTGGCTTTCGCGTTGAGCTCGTTTCGGCTCTCTTTGTGTTCCTGGACCTTCTCGTTGAGTTCGTCGCGCTTCTCGCGATGTTCCTGAGCCTCGTCGACCTTTTCGCGCGTCTCGGCGTTCAGGTCGTCGCGCTTGGAGGCCCGTTCCGACGCCATCTGATTGAGTTCGTTGCGTCGGTCACGAAGCTGACCAGCGAGTTTGATGAGCTGTCCCTTCGAGTCGTTTTCGAGCTGTTCGTCGGTGAGGTCGACATTGTTCTCCCCTTCGAGGGCCGCGACGTCGAATTCGTTGAGTACTTCTTCAGTTGTTACCATTGTTGAAACCTCGATACCACCGCTCCGAGCGGACTGGCGGCTCTTCGTCCAGCGACCGGCCGTGTATAAGAATTCCCGATCATTCTGCGTGCGATGCCGCCAAAGCGCCGGAGGCGCGTTGGTATTACTGAGTACAGCCGACATGTACATAAATACTTCGGTGGCCGAACCTCTGCGAAACGGTACCAAGGGCACCGATAACGGGCGTGTGAAGGACTCACACTTTCGCCCGATAGTATATAAATAGACGTGCCCCCATACGATTTATCGTAAGTCATACTGTCGGCTGTGAGTCAATTGAGATATTCGCCACCTCGGGGTGGCGAATTTATTGAAACAGTTACAGCCGACAGTATCAGTACCGGGGGGTCGCCGGACCATCTCGGCGAACCACCGGTTAACGGCAGTAATCCGTATCAGCGGTCCGTGGGCACACCGTCCACTTTCAGTTTCACTCCGGGGATGGCTCGGGTTCATGTCGGTTGCGCAACTATGGAAGGACATGCTCGAAGAGCTCACCTGCACGTGCGAGGCGGCCGGCTGTGACCGTCGGCTCGACGACGACGCCCTCATGCTGGCGATGCGGACCGAGGCGGGCGAACGCCGGGCCTACGAGTGTCCCTGCGGCGCGGTGACGGTCACCATCGCTCGGTCCGGCTTATAGTAGCCTTTGTAAGTCATTGCACACCTAATCGCAGGACTGCGTTCGATCAGGTGTGCAAACAGTTCCAAGCGCTACGATAGTACCGTAGCCAACCGGGGTCGAGCGACCGGCGTCGATCACTGTAAACCGGCACCGCTATCCGAGACGCCCGGAGAGTCGCGGCCATGCGAGAGGTCATTCGGGCGCGCGGCCACGAACACGTCGCCGCGACCCACGAGAGCACGTTCGAGGTGACGACCGACGACTGGTTGACGCCAGCGGGCGACTGCATCGTCGGCATCGAGGCCGACCGTGCGCCGGCCGACTTCGATGCCGACTTCGTCGCCGCCTGCCGCGACCCCGAGACGACGATCACGCTGACCCTCGAAACCGCGGACACGAGTCAGCAGGTCCGTGCCCGCGGCCATCCCGACCTCACATTCGAGAGCGACCGGAGCGCAGTCGTCCGCACGAGTGCGTACGTCGACGAGCGAACCGTCGCCGTCGGTGCCGACGCCGCCGCCGCCAATCTCGATCGGGATCTCGTCGCCGCCCTCGCCGACGGCGCCGACCTCACGTTCACCCTGACCGTCGAGTGACCCTACGCTTTTGCCGATCCCACCCTCACGGCCACCCATGCCAGAGGAACCCGCAGAGAACGTCAGCGGCGGACGCGACGGCGGCGGCGCCGCGACTCGCTTCGAAACCGGGACGCCGGACACGCGGGCGGAGGCCGTCGTCGACGCTCTCGGCGACAGCTACTGGCAGAAGGCGTACGGAGGGCGGGATGCCTTCCCCTGTCTCGTCCGTACGATTCTGAGTCAGAACACGAGCGACACCGCGAGTCAACCGGCGTTCGACGCCTTGATCGAGCGATACGACGACTGCGAGAACCAACGGTCCTCGGGCAGCGAGGGACGCGGTCTCTCGGACAGTCGGCCGGAGGCCGACGACGGCCGGACACAGTCCGGCGATGACGACCTGGCGTCGACGCTCGCCGACGCCGACCGCGAGACGCTCGCCGACACCATCGCGTCCGCGGGGCTGTACAACCAGAAGTCCCGCGTCATCGTCGAGGCAGCCACGGAAATCGTCGCCGACTTCGGTGGCGCCACGGCGTTCGACGAGTTCGTCCGCGCGGGCGACCCCGCCGAGGTGCGCGACCGACTCCTCGACATCCGCGGCGTCGGTCCCAAGACCGCCGACTGCGTCCTCCTCTTTGCCGGCGGGCAGGACGGCGTCTTCCCCGTCGACACGCACGTCCACCGGATCGCCCGCCGGATCGGACTGGCACCGCCCGACGCCGACCACGAGGCGGTCCGCGCGGCGCTAGAAGCGTCGGTTCCCGGCGAGAAGTGCGGCTTCGGCCACACGGCGATGATCCAGTTCGGCCGGGAGTACTGTCGCGCACGCAAACCGGCCTGCCTCGACGGGCCGAGCGCCTGCCCGCTGTACGACCAGTGTGATCGCGTCGGCGTCGACGGGGACACCGAGACGGTCGTCGACCCCAGTGAGACGGTCGAGACGGCCTGATCGTCATACGGATTATTGTAACTGTGTACCGGTCGTTCGCCGGGCCGATCCGGCGAACGACCGGTACTGACTTACAATAAACCGTATCAGTCGCCGTCGCCCAACGACGCCCGGATCTCGACGATGCCTCGAGCGCGAACGGTCACCGTGTGATCGAGATAGCGAAACTCGAGGATGCGGCCGTCGGTGGCGCCGTTCCCTTTCACGAGGCGGTCGAGTGCCATCGGGTCGACCGTCTCGACCAGCGGATCGAGTTCCGTCGGTGTCGTCTCACGGACCGCCGCCATGGTCTCGATGATCGCCATGCTCGGGGAGACGGCGTCGGCGTCGAACCGTGCCCGATACGTCTCGTCTTCCGAATCGTAACTGATCGATACGGCGCTATCGGTGGAGTCACGCAACGGCACTCGCCTCCGAGAGTACGGACGGTTTCGCGTCCGTGCCACCGTGGCCGGTGCGCGTGCCCGGGTCGTCCGAGTCCATAGCCGAGGGACACAGTCAACTGTCATGGATGTTTCGCATGAACGCTGCCGTTCCCTCGCGTCGGAACGACGACACGCCCCCGTGCTGGGCCGTTGTTACTTGAACCGGAACGTCTCGAGGTTCTTCGGCGCGAACGTCCGCATGTTGTAGTCGTGGTAGAGCGCGGAGGAGAGGTCCTGGACGGAACGCTCGTCGCCGTGAACACAGAGCACCTTCTCCGGTCGGGGGTTCATCGTCTTGACGAAGTTCTCGAGGCCCTGCCGGTCGGCGTGACCGGAGAAGCCGTCGACGGTTTCGACGCCCATCTTGAGCGAGAGGGTGTTGCCACGGCCACCGCGACCGTTGCCGCGGTCGTTCATCGGAATCTCGTCCCAGCCGTTCTGGATGCGGCGGCCGAGAGTCCCTTGAGCCTGGTAACCGACGAAGACGAGCGTCGAGTCCGGGTCGGGGCCGAGGTGGCGGAGCCACGACATGATCGGCCCGCCGGTGACCATCCCGGAGGTGGAGAGGATGATCGCCGGGTCGCCGTCGGCGACCTCCTGGCGTTCGTCCTCGCCCGCGTCGATGTGGTTGAACTCCTCGGCGAGGAAGGGGTTCTCGTCCTCGTGGAAGATGCGGTCCCGGAGGTCGTCCCGGAGATACTCGGGGTAGGTGGTGTGGATGGCGGTCGCTTCCCAGATCATCCCGTCGAGGTGGACGGGCATCCGCGGAATCTTCCCGCTCCGCATCGCCTCCTCGAGGACGAGCATGATCTCCTGTGAGCGCCCGACAGCGAAGGCGGGGATGACCACCTTCCCGCCTTGCTCGTGGGTGTCGCTGATGATATCCAGCAGGTTGCGCTCGGAGTCTTCCTGATCCGTCTGGTAGTCGTTGCGGCCACCGTAGGTAGATTCGAGGACGAGCGTCTCCACCCGCGGGAAGTCGTTGACGGCGCCGTTGAAGAGTCGAGTATCCTCGTAGTGAATGTCGCCGGAGAAGGCGACGTTGTAGAGGCCATCGCCGATGTGGAAGTGGGAGACAGCGGAGCCGAGGATGTGGCCGGCGTTGTGGAAGGTGAGCTTCACGTCCGGCGCGATATCGGTCACGTCGCCGTATTCGAGGGGGACGGTGTGTTTGATCGCCTCGCGCACCATCTCGCTCTCGTAGGGCGGTGTGCGACCCTCCTTGGCGGCCACATCGAGGTAGTCGAGCGTGAGCAGTCCCATCAGATCCCGGGTCGGCTCGGTGCAGTAGATGGGGCCGTCGTACCCGTACTTGAATAGGAGCGGAATGAGCGCGGAGTGGTCGAGGTGGGCGTGGGTGAGGACGACAGCGTCGATGGAGTTCAGCGGCGTGGCTTCCGGCACCTGGAGGTAGGGCACCTCGCCCTCGGCGCCGGGTTTGTCGCCACAGTCGACGAGAATGCGCGTCTCTGCGGTGGAGAGAATGAAACTCGCCCGCCCGACTTCACGACAGCAACCGAGGGTCGTAATGCGCACCCACTGGTCGTCGGCCATCTCCTCGCGGTGGATCTGTCGCCCGACGCGTTCGAGGATGTCGCGGCGTTCCTCGCGTTCCTGCTTGAGGAAGTTGCGAACGTTCGAGACGGTCGACGACTCGATGGGCGGCGTGCGGACCACCTCGGGTGTCCAGCCGATGGCTTTCGTGATCTCGCGGAGCGTCGACCCGTGGCGGCCGATGACCATGCCCGGTTTCTCGGCTTCGATCACGACTTCGCCGGTATCGACGTGGAAATCCAGATCCGTGACGCCAGCGTTATCGGGAATCACCTCGCGAATCTTCTCGCGGGCCGCCGTAACGTCCATCAACACGTCGGGGTCCGGGCGGACCGTGATCCGCTTGCGGAGTTTGCTCGCGAGCTTTCGGATGAGATCGCCGTTGCTGGCGAACTGTTTCGGATCGCGTGTGTACACGACCAGTTCCGGGCCCTCGTATTTCACGTCCGACACCGAAATACCGGGCGGTAGCTCGTCTTCGATCTCTGCTTTCAGGTCCTCGAGTTGCTTGTCTACGGAGCTCATATGTGCCGATTGAGAGCACTCCGTACGGCCGTTCTCGATCGATCCCCCGACGCGTCGGCCGACTGTATCGACTGCCGACGGTCGTGCGTCACTGTCGTGCCGTGTGGGAGCATAGGTGAACGGCCCTGTACGGGAGGTGCTCGACTGCGGGAAGAGGCAGCGAAAACCCGCTTGAATCACCCTATCATCCCAGCATTATAAAAGCCTTCGCAAAATCGAAGGCGCTGGGAACCGGACGGCGGATATGGAGCTCACCCCGGCGACGGTCGACGCGGAGTACGAGTGGGTTCGCGACCGGGCACCCACCGTCGTCCCCCTGATCAACGAGACACGTGACCGGCTGGCCGATTGCTTCGGCGTCGAGGTCGGCTCGGTGACCGAGGACGCCTACCACGAGGAGGTCGCCATCGTCTTCGAGGACGGCGCCCGCGCGGTCAACGTCGCCGGCTACGTCGCCCTCCTCCGTGACCTCGATGTGACTGGGGACTACCCGGGATTCGTCGTCGACGAGGTGCTCGGCCGAGAGCTCGCCGCGGCCATCGCGGGCGGCCAGCCGTTCTCCCTCCTCGCGCAGGCGACGTTCCACGTCGCGGACGTGATGACCCACACGGAGGGCGTGGCGGGCGCCGACGACCTCGACGCCGCCCTCGCGGCCGGCTTCCAGACCCGACTGCCAGGATGGGGCTGGACCGAAGGGGAGAGCCCGTTCGCCGTCGGGAACGATTAACTGCCGGCGGGTCGAGAGAGACGATGTGCAACCGAAGACCGTCCTCATCACGGGCTGTTCGTCCGGCATCGGTCGTGCGACCGCCGAAGCCTTCCTCGACGAGGGATGGGAGGTGTACGCCACGGCCCGCAACCCCGCCGACGTGGAGACGCTCGGGGACCGCGGCTGTACCATCGCAACCCTCGACGTGACCGAGGACGACGACGTGGAGCGCGTCGTCGACCGCATTCTCGACGAACAGGGCCGGATCGACTGCCTCGTCAACAACGCCGGCTACGCGCAGTTCGGGCCGCTGGAGGACGTACCGACCGACGCCGTCCACCGCCAGTTCGACGTGAACGTCTACGGCCCCCATCGCCTGATCCGGGCCGTCCTCCCGCACATGCGCCGCCGCCGGGAGGGCACGATCATCAACGTCTCCAGCGTCGCCGGCCGCCTCGCCTTCCCCGGCGGCGGCGTCTACTGTGGCTCGAAGTTCGCCCTCGAAGCCATGACCGACGCCCTCCGCGCCGAAGTCGACGAGTACGGCATCGACGCCGTCCTGATCGAACCTGGTCCCGTCGACACCGCGTTCACCGACCGCGCCGAGGCGGAGATCGAGGGCGTCGAACGCTCCGGCGCCTACGAGTCCTTTTACGACGTCTTCGAGGACACGCAGGCTATCGGCGGTGGCGGACCGGGCGCGGTGGCGCCCGAACGGGTCGCCGAGGACGTGCTGAACGCCGCGAGTTCGACCAAGCCAGCGAGCCGCGTCCCGGTCGGCACGCTCGCTCGCGTGAGCGTCCTCGGGCGGTTCGTCCCCGACCGACTCCGCGACCGGCTGTTCGGATTGATGGACAGACTGCGCTAGAGAAACGCCGTGAAGAAGGCGTACACGGCACCGAGGAGCAACATCGCGGACAGCAGAACGGCGAACCACGTCCGACCGTCACCGGGAACGTCGGGAACTTCCGACGGGTAGTACGGCGAGAGCGGGTTCTTCGGGTCCGGTTCTCGGTCCGTCATCGCGAACGATTTCCGGATGGAGTCTGATATGCCTTCCTTCGGCGACTACGTCAGACACGCCGCGACGACCCGGAGCGCCCGCTCCCCGCGCACCTCGTCCGCCAGCAGGGGGACGCGTTTCACGTCGTGTCCCCGGAACAGGTCGGTGGCGCGGCGGAGCGCCCGCTGTTGCACGTCCCACCGGCGCTGGCAGAACTCGCAGTCGTCGAGATTGGGGGAGACGACCCACTCGGGGTCGACGTCGGCTACGTCCGCAAGGTCCTCCATCACGCGATTGACGACGACGGTGTTGACGGGGATGGAAAATTCGTCGAGACGCGCCACCAGCCGTTCGGACTCGACGACGCTCATCTCCTCGGGCACCATGACGACGCGGAAGTCGGTGCGGGACGGGTCCTGCAGGACGGCCCGGAGGCGTTCGATCCGGTCGCGGAGTTCGTCGAGGTCCGGTGCCTCGGCGTCGTCCTCGCCGCCGACGCCGAACATGCCCTTGAATCCCTCCATCATCCCCGAAAACTTCTCGCGCATGGAGAGCAGGCGCCCGACCATCGAGTCGAGCATCTCGGGCAGTTCGAGCAGTCTGAGAGTGTGGCCCGTCGGCGCCGTGTCGATGACGACGCGGTCGAACCGCGGGTCGTCCAGATATTCGAGTAGCTGCCGCATCGCGGCCGCCTCGTCGGCGCCGGGCATCGACCCACCCATCAGCGGGTCGACGGCGTCCTCGCCGAGCATGTCGCCGAGTTCGCCCAGACCGCCGAGGGGGGCCCCGCCGGCACCGACGGCTTCGCCGTCTCCACGAGGCGTCTCCGACGCCTCGCCGTCGACGCCGATCCCCCCCTGTCCGAACATCCCCTCCTCCATCGCCGCCTCGGGGTCGATTTCGGCGGCCCACAGCGGCATATCCTCGCGGATACGCGTCGGACGCGGCGGAATGTCGGCGTCGAGGGTGTCCGACAGAGAGTGGGCGGGGTCGGTGGAGACGACGAGCGTGGACGTGCCATCCGCCGCCGACGAGAGCGCCGTCGCCGCCGCCATCGTCGTCTTGCCCACGCCACCCTTCCCGCCGTAGAGGACGTACTCCGGCGCGTCGACGCCCGCGGGCAGGTCTGTCGCTGCCTCGACGTCGATGTCGGCGGGACCGTGGTCATGGTCGGCCGTCTCGCCCTCATCGTCGACCTCGTCGACCGGCTCCACGTCGATATCGCTCATACGCGGTGAGAGACGGGCCGGACACCTGTACCCGTCGATCCGCGAAAAACACTTACTGGCGGCCCAGGAGTGGCTTCACATGATCGAGCGTCCCTCCAGTCGGTCGATACTCGTCGCCTTCGTGGCACTCCTCGGTGTCACCTCGGGCTGTCTCGGCGCGGGACCCGGTGCGTCCGCGACGGCCACGCCGACCCCCAGTCCCACCCCGACCGCGAACACGGACTGTCCGCCGTCGCTGACCGTCACCGAACTCCCCGCCGAACAGGTCGACACCGAGTCGGCCGTCGCCTACGCGAACCTCACCACGGAGCAACAGGAGACCTTCGACCGCGCGCGCAACGGATCCGCCGTCGAAGGTTTCGACTACGCGTGGCGCGACATCGACCTCGTCGAGTACGAGGGCCGGTACTACAACACGGGTATTCTCGTCTGTTAGGCGGTGGTCGAGAAGTCGTAGTCGGCTAACCGCCGCGCAGCCTCCTCCGCCCGCGGCGTGACGAGCGCGAACCGTACCCACTCGTCGTACGTGCCGAACGTGTCGCCGGGCATGCAGGCGACGCCCGCCTCGTCGACGAGGCGTTCGACGTTGTCGAGGGTGCCGGGGAACCCCTCGAAACGCGCGAAGACGTAGAAGGCGCCCTCGGGGACGATGTACTCCGCGCCCGCAGCGTCGAGGGCGTCGGTGAAGGCGTCGATGCGGTTCCGGAGGAGGTCACGCGACGCCTCGTAGTATTCGGGGCCGGTCTCTTGCAGGGCTCGGAGGACTGCCGCCTGCGAGGGACGGGCGCCGGTGACGTTGACGAGCATGTGTCGCGTTCGCGCAGCGTCGACGAGGTGGGGTGGGAAGATTCCGTAGCCGACGCGCAGACCGGTCACAGCCATCGACTTCGAGAAGGAGTTGGTGACGACCGCGTGTTCGGAGTCGAAGGCGAGCGCGCTCTCGAACCGGCCGGAGTAGTCGTAGTGGTCGTACACTTCGTCGGAGAGGAGGAGCGCGTCGTGATCCTCGGCGAGGTCGACCATCGCCGCCATCGTCTCCGCGTCGTACACCGCACCGGTGGGGTTGTTGGGGGAGTTGACGAGGATGGCGGCGGTGTCGGCGCTCGCCGCCTCGCGCATCGCGTCCACGTCCAGATGCCCATCGTCGGCGACGGGGACGAGACGCACGTCGGCGCCGAGCATCTTCGCCTTGCCGGGGTAGTAGGGGTAGACGGGGTCGATCAGCAGAATCTCGCTGCCCGCGCCACGCTCCAGCGCCGCCGCCATGGCGAGGTAGTTCGCCTCGCCCGCGCCGTTCGTGACGACGACGCGGTCCACGTCGACGCCGCGGCGGGCGGCGATCTCCTCACGGAGTTCGCGCAGACCGTCGCTCGGCGGATACTGGAACTCGGCGGGGTCGCCGTCGGCGTAGTCCCGGAGGCCCTCACGGAGTGCAGTCGGAGGCTCCCAGTCCGGTCCACCGCTCACCAGATCGATCACGTCACGGTCGGCCGCAGCCGCGTACTGCATGACGTGAAAGAAGAGTGGCGTGTCGTAGTCCATGGTCCACCTGTGACCGGCCGTCAAATCCCTCTTTCGCTCGCCGATGACCGACACTTTTGACTGGCGAAGGCGTAGCCGCTGCCGGATGAACAAAGAAGGACACGTCCTCAACGCGGCGCTGTTGAGCATCGGTCTCGGCGTCGTACTCGTGTGGCCGACGACGCTCTCGACGTCGGCGGCGCTCGAAACACTCGAAATGATCGCCAGGCTCTCCGTTCCCATCGTCCTCGGGGCGCTCTTCCCCGACGTGGACACCGCCTTCGGCAAACACCGCAAGACCCTCCACAACCTGTTCGTGCTCGGTGTCGTCGCCGCCTACCCCGTCTTCTTCGGCAACCTCCAGTTCGTCTGGATCGGCGTCGCGACCCACTACCTCCTCGACGTAGTCGGCAGTCGCCGGGGGATCGCCTTCTTTTACCCCCTCACGAGTCAGGAGTGGGGACTCCCGTCGGGCGTCACGACGAGTAGCAAGTACGCCAACCCGGTGACCGTGGTCGTGACCGTCCTCGAACTCGCCGCCCTCGGCGTCGTCAACGTCTACGTGATGCCGCTCGCCGACGTGGCCGGCACGATGACCGCCATGTTGCTCGGCTAGCGTGACCGACCAGCCCGTGGAGTGAGACGACGAGGGTCTCGGCGTCATCCACCATCTGGTCGCCGGTACCGGAACGCTCGGTCTCGGCTGTCTCCTCGCTGGACCGGTCGGTTGGTTCCTCCAAGCGAGCAGCGACGCGACGCTCGTCATGGGATATCTCACGCTACTCGGCGCGCCCGTCGGCATCCTGCTACGGCGGCACGCTCCGGCGACCTAGTACGCCGTCACGTCGTCGAACCGGCCGCCGTAGGCGATGTGGCTCGGATGGGTCGGCTCGGTACCCGAGAGGAGGAGCCGATCGAGCTTCCCCCACGAGTTCTCGTAGCCGAGGTGGGCGAACTCGGCGAGACAGCGCAACCGGTGACCGACGCCGGGGCGGTGGGCGACCCGCCGCGGCGCGCCCGACCGGAGCGCCGAAACGAGGTCTGCCTCCGAGTCGACGGCGGCGTCGAAGGCCGTCCACGCCTCGCCGACCGTCTCCCGGAGGTGTGCGTACGACGACCCGAAGCCGGGCTGGTCGATCTCGCGAACGACCGTCCGCGCCCGGCGGTTCTGGTGGGGAAGGCACTTCGCGTTGTACGTCTCGACGGCATCGAACGCGTCGGGGTCGGACGCCACGTCGGCACGGGAACAGCTGACGTTCAGCATCTCGGGGTGAGGGACGAGGACGGCCGCGTCTTGGCGTTCCAGTTCCGCGAGCGCGCCACGGAACGTGGTGAAGTCGGGGATTGGGGCAGAGAGGCCGATAGCGAGGAGATGGCGGCGGTCGTACCACGGCCCAGTGAACACCTCGCGTGCGGGGACGACGAGCAAGTCGTCGTCCGAGAAGCGATCGGCGCGGGCACGGATATCCGGTAGACGCGTGAAATGGGGGGCGTAGACGAGAACGTCGATGCCACGGGCTTTCGCCCGCGAGACGACGTGTTCGTCGAGCACCTTCACGTGCATGTCCACTCGGGTCGTCCCTGCCGTCGTCACGGGCGAACCTGCACGGACGGCGCAGTTATGGGTTACTATTCGAGCGAACGAATGTCGGCAAAACGAAGGGACGACGTGGGTGTGGTATCGCTCGTCCGGGCTCCCGCGAACGAAGCGAGCGGGCGCAAGCCGAACGCGTCAGCGCTCGTCGGAGTCGAGCACGCGGATCTGGTCGCCACGAACCGTAACGGGGATCGGGACAGTCGCCTCGTACAGCTCGACAGTCACCTGATCCTTGCCTTCGTCGATCCGCTGGACGCGGGCCTTCTCGCCTTTGAACGGGCCGGCGATGAGTTCGACGATGTCGCCCTCTGCGATCCCCTCCACGTCCGGGGTGGGAGAGAGGAAATGCTCGACTTCGGTGAGCGAGGATTTGCCGGGGACGATGGATCGAGCGTGGGGAATTTCGTCCATCACGCGCTCGAGGACGGCACTGTTGTCGGCTTCGACCATCACGTAGCTCGTGAGGGAGTCGGGCGCGAGGACGGCGTGAACCTCGTCTTCCTCACGGCTGGCGATCATGTCCGCGACCGTGCGCTCCTGACTGGCCGTGGTCTTGACGGCGAAGATGCCCATATTACACGCCTCCGGGGAGGAAGGTCATGACAGCGAAGATGACGAACCCGAGGAGGCCGATGAGAAAGATGCCCGCCCCCGCGACTTTGGCGATTTGCGAGAACTCGTTCCACGACGGCGTACTCGCCATTTTGAGTACGCGGACGTAGCTTGCGAGGTCGTACTTGACGTCCATAGCGGTCATAGACGAGCGGGCTTTTTCTATCTATTGATAACACGCCGAGGGACGGCGGCGCACCGTCAGTACGGGTCCCGACCGTGAGACAGCCGCCAACCCGGTCGCCGCGGCCAAGCGTGTCTGTTGTTCTCACGCCAGCAGTGGGCGTATCACAGGCAGAGTACTATTTCGAGGATCGCGTCCACGCGCACGACGGATTGAGGCGACCGCACGGCTGTCGGGGAGAGCGGCTGAAACCCCCTCTCGATCCGACTACTCGACGTAGTCGATATCGTCTGCGGGTTCGGGGGCCGCGTCCTCACCCCGGCCGTAGATCTGTGGCGACTCGACGCCCGTGACGACGATCATCGTCCGCATCGTGCCGTCGAGTTCCTCGTCGATGGAGGTACCCCAGATGATGCGGGCGTCGGGGTCGATCCGGTCGTAAATCTCCTCGACGACGCCCTCGGCCTCTTCGATGGCCATGTCGGTGCCGCCGGTGACGTTGACGAGCGCCGAGTTGGCGCCGGAGATATCCACGTCGAGCAGGGGTGACCGGAGCGCCGAGCGGACCGAGTCCTGGGCCTTCTGTTCCGAGTCGCTCTCGCCGAGGCCGATCATGGCGACGCCGCCTTTCTTCATCACCGTCTTCACGTCGGCGAAGTCCAGATTGACGAGGCCGGGTTTGGTGATGAGTTCCGTGATGCCTTTGACCGAGCGCATCAGCACTTCGTCGGACACCTTGAACGCCTGCCGGACGGGGAGTTTACCCACCGAATCGAGCAGTCGGTCGTTGGGCACGACGATGACGGTGTCGGCCACGTCACGAAGTCGCTCCAGACCGGCCTCGGCGTTGGTTCGGCGGACTTCACCCTCCGCGGTGAAGGGTGTCGTCACGATCGCGATGGTGAGCGCGCCGGACTCGCGGGCCGCCTCGGCGACGACGGGCGCGGAGCCAGTACCGGTGCCGCCTCCGAGGCCGGCCGTGACGAACACCATGTCCGACCCTTCGATGGCGCCGTAGATGTCGTCCTGGCTCTCGATGGCGGCCTCCTCGCCGACCTGCGGAACCGATCCGGCCCCCCGGCCGCCGGTCTTCTCCTCACCGATCAGAATCTTGGTGTCCGCTTCCACGTCGACCAGATGCTGCACGTCGGTGTTGGCGGCGACGAGGTTGGCCCCCTTGATTCCCTCCTCGGCCATCCGGTTGACCGTGTTGCCGCCGGCTCCCCCACAGCCGACGACCGTGATATCGGTCTGGAGGTCCTCGAGTACGTCCTGAAGCTCCTCGTCGGTCATCTTGCCGGTGCGATTCGTCCCGTCGTTCGACGCGTCGGGCGCAGGTTCTCGGGTAGCGTCCATGTCGGCCGCGGCCCCATCCCCCGGCTCCTCGGCATCCTCGATTGCATCCTCCACGATGGAGTCCATGGTATGACCACGCGTTTCGAAGGCAACCACATTATCTTTCCGCCCGTTGTCACGCGCGTGTCTGACGCTCACCGAAATCGAAGGGTGAAACGCGTCATGCGCACGTCAGACAATGATATAATATCTGATATTATGGGGACGCGCTCGGGAAGCGTTCCACCCGCTCCGTCCGCACCGTCTCGGGATCGATGCGCTCGCCGTCGATGTCGACCGCCTGGCCGTCGGCGAGGCGGCCGAACGCCGGCCCTTCCGGCACACCGAGTTCTCTGGCGGCAGCGGGATCGAACGCCGCCGTCCGGGCGATTACTTCACCGTCCTCGCGCCGAACCTCGTCGTAGGACGCCCGGAGGACGGCCGCCAGCGCGTCGGTCAAGTCGTCGGCCGCGGCGGCCGGATCGGTCGCCGGCAGGGCGATCCGGCCGTGGGGGCGGGTGCCCCCCTCCGTCGTCTCGAAGGCGACGGCCACGTCGGCGACGGCCGTCCGCGCCGCCGCCGGATCGACGCCGTGGGCCGCATCCACTAGGTCGGCCGGGAGGTCGGTGACGACGATGGCGTCGGCGGTGTCGGGAACGACCGAACCGAACCGGAGCCCCTCGCTCACGCCGGCCATCCGGGCCTCGACCGTCTCGACGACGGGGAGGGGGTGTGCGCTCGTCTCCTGTAGCCACGTTTCGGAGACGACGCGGTAGCCGAGATCGTCGAGGACGTCCCTGAGGCCGGGTCGGTCACCCTCGACGAGGACGTACTCGGCCGCGCTCGCCTCGACCGCCCGCCGAACGACATCGCGGTTGGCGGCGGGATTGCCCATCGCCTCCAGTCCCCAGTCGGCGCCGACGTGACCGACGGCCCACGTCGTCTCGCGGACGATGCGGCCAAAGCGGGGAGCGTAGTGGCCGCCGCCGAAGCCCGCGACCTGTTTCTCCCGATCCGCGTCGACGCCGCGCAGGTCGAGGACGGCGCGGGCGACGGCGCGCGCGCCCTCGGGGTCGTCCCACTGGTCCTCCCCGCTCCCGAGTTCGACGAACATCGAGGGGACGCCCACGTCGGTCGGGCCGTGGTGGGTACACTCGGTGCCGGCCTCGTAGCCGTCCGGTGCGTGCCGGTCCAGCGCCGCGACCGCCTCCGCAGCGGCGTTGGGGCAGGCGCGGGCGAACTGTCCCGCCGCGCCGCCGTACTCCGCGTCGCCGAAGTTACCCGTGAAATGTGCCGTGAGGAGCGGCCCCGTCTCGCCCGAATGGCGGGAGACGACGAGCAGGAGGTCGGGGTCGTCGAAGGCGGCGTCCGGGCGGTCGAGGTAGATGTGGAGGTCGTCGAACGTTCGGAGGCAGAAGCCGTCGGTCCGGTAGTAGGTGCCGCCGCCGTCGGCGTCGGGGCGGGTGTCGTCCGTGTGTTCGGTCCAGTCGCCGAGTTCGAGTAACTGCTCACCGATGTGTTCGGAGGCGCTGTCGGCACGGCTGACGACGATTGCGATCACGGCCGGCAGGTCGGTGGAGGCGGAGAATAACACTGTCGACTGTAACCAGTGGGAAATGAACAGCACATCGAGGGGACGACCGGCCCGATCGACGGACAGCCAGTAGGGCCGTACGCCGATGGGCAACGCTTATTCGCGCGGCCTGAGGAAGCAGGCGTATGAAAGTGCTCGTCCCAGTCGATGGCTCGGAGTGTAGCATGCGTGCGCTCGGATTCGCCGCCGACTTCGCGGACCGGTTCGACGCGACGCTCGATGTCGTCCACTTCACCGACTCGCCGGGCGCCGACACCCAGCGGCTGAAAGAGCAGGTGTCGGAGGTGCTGGAATCCCACGGGTTGGACACCGAAACGGAGGTCATCGGCGACGTCCGCCTCGACAATCTCAAGGCCTCCGATCAGGTCGGGAAGGACATCCTCGAACTGGTCGAGGAACGCGACTACGACCACGTCGTCATGGGCCACCACGGCACCGGACGGATCGGTAAACTCCTCCTCGGGAGTGCGGCGAGCACCGTCTCGAAATCGACGGAAGTCGCCACTACGATCGTCCCCTGATAGTGATTAGTGTAAATCAGTACCGGTGGTTCGCCGGGACGGTACGGCGAACCACCGGTAAACAGTTACAATAAACACTATGAGACGGCTTGTTGTAACCGTTTCCCGGTGTTCGCCAGGACGGCTCGGCGACTACCAGCACTGATTACCGATACGCAAGCTCGCCTCGCGCCAGCCACACATCGCTGCCGCGTCACGATATCGGCCGCGGTGGGCAAGGATGAAACGGTTTAACTACCTCCCTCTGAAACCGCCGGGCAACAATGACCGCCAGTCCGCTAACGCTGGTCGTCGGGCAACTGTTACCCCCGACGGTAACGAATATGACACTTCTCGTGGTGTCGTTCATGCTGTTGCTCCTCGGGGCCGAAATCTTCACCAACGGCGTGGAGTGGCTCGGTCACCGCCTCGGCGTGAGCGAGAGCGCCACCGGGAGCATTCTCGCGGCCGTCGGGACGGCGCTTCCGGAGACGATGATTCCGGTCATCGCGATCGCCCAGGCCGCGGTGGGGTCGGGATCACAGGAAGCAGCCGACGCCGTCGGCGTCGGTGCCATCCTCGGCGCCCCGTTCATGCTCTCGACCATCGCGATGTTCCTCGTCGGTTCGAGCGTGCTCTACTTCAGCGGCCGACGCAACTTCGGCGCACAGATGCACTTCAACGAGGAAGCGACACAGCGCGACCTGTCTTTCTTCCTCGTCGGCTACACGCTCGCCTTCCTCGCGGCGATCATCACGAACGAGCTCTTCGGCATCGCCATCGGGATCAGCCTGGTCCTGCTGTATCTCATCTATCTCGTCCTGTCGCTTCGGAGCGGTGAACTCGTCGAGGGCGAGGAACTGGAGGAGCTCCACCTCGGCGAACTCGTGGAAGGACTCAGCGAACGACTGAGCTCCGGCAAGACGGGGAACCACGCCGACGACCCCAACACCGTCCTCGTCGTCCTCCAGACGCTCGGTGCCCTCGGCATCATCATCGCCGGCGCACACATGTTCGTCGGCCAGACGACGTGGGTCTCCGAGGAGATTCTCAACATTCCGGCCGCGGTGATCGCTCTCCTCATCGCGCCGCTGGCGACCGAACTCCCCGAGAAGTTCAACAGCGTCATCTGGATTTCGCGGGACAAGGACACCCTCGCGCTCGGCAATATCTCGGGTGCGATGGCGTTCCAGGGAACCCTCCCGGTGACGCTCGGTATCCTGTTCACCTCGTGGGACCTCTCGCTCACGTGGGGGACGACCGGCTTCCTCAACGCCTTCTCGGCCATCCTCGCTATCATCAGCGGCGGTATCCTCTATCTCCGCGCACGCAATATCAAAGAGGGGAATATGAGTCCGTACCCCTTCCTCGTCGGCGGTGCGTTCTACGCGCTCTTTATCGTCGTGCTCCTGTATCACGTGTTCGTGATCGGGATCTCCGCGGCCGGCGCCGGCCACTAGGGGAAGGGCTTTTCACGGGGTCCGCGCACGGAGGAACATGCACGTCTTCGGACTGATCGGCAACCCCGTCGGCCACTCGCTGTCGCCGCCGATGCACGAGGCGGCCTACGACGCGCTGGGGATGGACGCGAAATACGTCACGTTCGAACCCGATCCCGACGCCGTCGCGGCCGCCATCGAGGGTGCGGACGCCCTCGGCATCGACGGTCTCAACGTCACCATCCCGTTCAAACAGGACGTTCTCGATCTCGTCGAACCGGACGACCTCGCGGCGCGCATCGGCGCGGTCAACACCGTCGACTTCTCCACCTCACCGCCCCGGGGCTACAACACCGACGCCGCCGGCGTCCGGCGGGCGTTCGACCACCACGACGTGACGCTCGCGGGCGCCGACGCCGTCGTCGTCGGCGCCGGGGGCGCCGGCCGAGCCGTCGCCGTCACGCTCGCGGACGCCTGTGACACCGTCCACATCGCCAACCGGACGGCCGAACGGGCGGCGTCGCTCGCGGGCGACGTGCGCGAGGACGCCACCGCGACGGTGACGAGCGGCGGCCTCGACACGCTCGCGGACCGCGTCCCCGCGGCCGACGTGCTCGTCAACGCGACGAGCGTCGGGATGGAGGAAGACGAGACGCCGGTGCGGTCGGATCTGCTCCACGGGGGACTGGCCGTCCTCGACGCGGTGTACGCCCCGGTCGAGACTCGTTTGCTCCGGGACGCCGCCGACGCGGGCGCGACGACCATCGACGGCGGGTGGATGCTCCTCTTCCAGGGGGTCGTCGCGTTCGAACACTGGACCGGACGGGACGCGCCCGTCGACGCGATGAACGACGCCCTGCGCGCTCGCCTCTGACACTCCTCGAAGGTTTTTAAGTATCGGGCCGTCGTAACTGCCAGTAATGGGAATCTTGGACACGCTCCTGTCGTTGCTCGGACTGAGTAACTCGTCGTCTGACGACGACCGGCGAGAGACGACCGTCAGCGTGGAACGGGACGCGAACACGGAGACGGAGGCGGCCGTCAAGGGGACCGACGAGGCGGACGCGGGCGCGGCCGGGACGGACGCAGCGGCGTCGACCGAATCGCTCGTCGACGAGGCCGACGAGGCCGACGGGGCGGCCGAACCCGCCGAAGCGGTCGACACCGAGGGCGCCGAGACGGAGCTCGAAACCGCCGAATCCGAATCGAAAGGGGAGACGACCAGCGAACACGAGGCGACCGTCGACATCGAGGACGCGGAAGGGGACGGTACGGCCGACTCCGAACCGACGACGGGGGGCGACGAATCGGTCGACGTGATCAAGGGCATCGGTCCCGCGTACGCCGAGCGCCTGGCGAACGCGGGCGTCCACTCGGTGGCGGATCTCGCAGCTGCGGACGTGGCTGCCCTCGCCGAGGCCGTCGATCTCTCCGAGAAACGGGTCGGCCGCTGGGTCGAGCGCGCGCAAGACCGCTGAATGCGGCACCACGTCGACGGCCATCTCGTCGACGCGGAGGCCGCGACGCTTCCAGTCGACGACCGTGGTGTCACCTTCGGGGACGCCGTCGGGGAGCCAGTCCGCGTCGACGGCGGGACGCCCGTCGCGTGGAGGGCCCACGTCGACCGCCTGCTCGACGCGTGTGACGCGCTCGGATTCGACCCCGGCGTCGGCGATGCGGAGCTACGGGAGCGAGTCGACGACACCCTGGCCGCCAACGGCCTCGACGACGCGCTCGCCCGCCTGTCGATCACGCGTGGTCGGACACAGTCGTCGCGCGGACCGTTCGGCCGGCTCCGCCCCCCGGCCGATCCCGAGCCGACGGTCGTGGTGACGGTCGAACCGCTGTCGGTCGACCGATCGGCCGTAACGCTCCAGACTGTTCGAAGTCAGCCCATTCGCCCAGCGGCGGTCCCCGCGGCCCCGGTCACGCACAACCGCCTCGACGCCGTCCGCGCGCAGGCCGAACTCCGTCAGGCGGCTCCGCCGGACGACGACCCGGCGGACGAGGCGCTCCTCCTCGACGACAGCGGCCACGTCGTCGGCGGGACGGCGAGCGATCCAATCATGGTCGCCAACGACGCGCTCCGACTGCCGGCGCTCGCGGAGTGGCCCGCGCGGACGGCGACGCGGACGGTCGTCCGCGAACTCGCCGAGGCGGAGGATCTGCCGGTCGTCGACGGCGCCTACACGCCCGCCGACCTCCGGGCAGCGGACGAAGTCTTCCTCGCGGAACCGACTGCCGGCGTTCGCCCCGTCGCGAAAATCGACGGCGTGGACGTGGGCGGCGGTCCCGTCACGCAACTCCTCGCACACCTGTTCGACGAGGGCGTCGTGGCGGCCGACTGACCGCTGGCGCCGAGCGCGGAGTATATATTCCGGCACCCGATACGGACGGGCGATGGCTTCCGATCCGGACCGGCGGATCACGTCGGTCGACGACGTACCGGCCGACACGACCTACCTCTTCACCGTTCGCGACGCCGAGGGCGATCAGCGGGAGGCGGTCCTCGTCCGGACCGACGACGGGGTGCGTGGCTGGCTGAACTACTGTCGTCACCTGCTCGACGTGCGTCTGGACAAGGGATCGGGCGCGCCGATGCGGGACGGCGAACTCGTCTGTGCGAACCACGGTGCCTACTTCGAGGCCGACTCCGGCTACTGCACGTTCGGCCCGTGTGAAGGCGCTACCCTCGAAACCGTCGAGGTGGCCGTCGACGACGGCGACGTGTTCCTGACCGACGAGGCGTACGCGTTCGTCGAGAGCGGACCGATCGACGACGGCGAAGGGCCGTCGAACACCTCGAACGTCGAGTTCTGAGACTTCGGCCGTCGTGTTTCCGTTCGCACGAGTCGGCTGCCGACACGACCACCGCTGGCGTGTCGTCTTCGGGCGCGCCGATACCCCGCCACCGCAGGCACAATTCGGTTTAACCAGGTTGAATTTCGGTGTACTTCCGACCGGTTACTTTCCGCTTCGGCAGCGAGGAGAACACGATGAATTCGGACCGACCGGCGGCGACGGAGCGTAGTTCGGACGATCAGACGAACACCGACAGTAGACGGCAGTTCCTGGCGCTCGGAGCGAGCGTCGGCGCGACCCTGCTCGCCGGGTGTTCGTCCGGATCGAGTCCCGGCACGTCCGACGGCGAAGCGACGGCGAACGACGCCTCGTCGGGCGCCGATGACGGCGAGACGGCCGGCACGTTTCGGCTCCTGATCAGCGACCAGCCGGTCGCCATCGACGAGTTCGACTCGCTCGAAGTCTCGTTGGACCGCGCCCGGATCTTCCGTGGGGGCAGTGAGGACGAGGATGGGACGACCACCGCGACGGCAACGTCCGACGGCAACGAGACTGCCACCGCGACGGCGACGCCCGACGGCAACGAAACCGCGACCACGACCAGCACGGCTATCCCGGACGACGATGCGGAGCAAGGGGGATTCTCGGTCGTCGGCCTCGACGGCGCGACGGTGGATCTCACCCGCGTCATCGGCGACGACGCGATCACCGTCTTCGACGGCGAACTTCCCGCGGGCCGGTACACCAAGATCGAACTCTACGCCGCCGACGTGGAGGGTGTCGTCGACGGCGACGCGGTCGACGTGAAGATTCCGAGCGGGAAGCTCCAGATCACCAAGCCGTTCGAAGTCAGCGCCGACGAGCCGGTCGATTTCGTCTTCGACATCAACGTCGTCAAGCGGGGGCAGTCGGGGGGATACAACCTCCTGCCCGTCATCTCGGAGAGTGGCGTCGCCGGCAAGGACGTCTCGGTCAACGAAATCGGGGACCGAACTGGCCGTTCGGGGCAGGGTAACGGTACCCCAGAAAACGCTAGCGAAAGCGGGTCGGGGAACGGCGACGGACAGCGGCCGACCGAGACCGAGGAGAGTTCGTAGGTCGCAGTCGTCGGCCGGAACATAGCGGGAGGTGGATTCGAACCACGGTCGTTTCGCTCAGTACGTTCGCTTCACTCCCCGGTTCAAATCCACAGGCCATTTTGAGGCGACGGACTCACTCGTCGCTCCGCTCCTCGTTCGTCGTTGTCGCCTCAAAATAGCGGGAGGTAGATTTGAACTACCGATCTCCGGGTTATGAGCCCGGCGGAATCTCCTGGCTATCCCATCCCGCTACCTGAGTCGAATCCGGTCGCGGCATTAAGGGTTGTGATTCGCGTACCGGATGTCGATCACGCGGTCGACAGTGAGCAGTAGCGGTGGTTCGCCAAGACGGTCCGGCGAACCACGGCGCACAGGTGCGACAGGCCGTCTCATAGGGATTATCGTAACGGTCCATAGATTCTCGCCGACCCGTCACGGCGAGAATCTATGATGACTTCCGATGATTCCTATCACTCGGCGCCGACGCGCCACGTGAACAGCCCCTCGGTGAGGTAGTTGAGGAGCATCCCACAGCCGATGCCGATGGCGTTCGCGACGGTCGGCCAGAGGTCGGCGCCGGCGACGACGAGCCGAACGTCGGTCCACGCGGTCAGCGCCGTCAGGACGGCGAAGCCGACGAGCAGGCCACCGGCGCGGACCAAGTGCGACTTGAGGTATCGACGGAACCGCGGGAGCAGCCCCGCGGCCCCCGCCTCAGCGAACGTCCACCGGTCGTTGATGAGGAACATGAGCGTGATGGACACCTCGGCACCCGCGGCCTTGGCCAGTTGGGGCAGGATGCCGTAGCCGGCGGTCAGGATGGCGACGACGATGGTTTCGGCGGTAGCGCCGACGGCGCCGACGGAGACGAACTGCCCGAAGCGAAGCCCGGAGTAGAGCTCCTCGAGTTTGCCAAGCCCGCCGTTCATCGGTGATCCCGCTCGACGAGCGCGGGCGTCGAGTCGCGCGGTCGGTCGAGGAGCGTATGCAGCGGATCGTTGCGGAGGAGTCGCGCCCGGTGTCGGGCGACGACCAGTCCACGGGCGAGCCGGAGCGTCGTCCCCACGGGCGAGACGGTCGATTCGGGGCGGTCCTCCCAGACCACGGGCACCTCGGTGACCCGACACCCCACCGCGTCCGCGATGGCGAGGAGTTCGATGTCCCACGCGAACCCGGGTTCGTGGAGGTGGGGGCGGATGCGGTCCCACGCGTCGCCGGTGAGCGCCTTCGCGCCACACTGGTAGTCGTAGAGTTGCACGTCGAGAAGCCGGCGGGCGAGCCACGCGAAACCGTCGCCGAGGTGGCGGCGGGCGATCGTCTGGTGAGACTCGACGGTGGCGTCGGGGTGTCGACGTGACCCCGCGGACACGTCTGCCTCGCCGTCGACGACCGGACGGATCACGTCCGCGATGGAGGTGGCGGGTGTGCTCCCGTCGGCGTCGGCGAAGGCGAGGATATCGGTCGACAGCGCTTCGAAGCCGGCGGTGATAGCCGCGCCCTTGCCCCGGCGCGTGGACGCTTCGTGAAGCGTGACCGGGAGGTCGGCGATTCGGTCGCGGACCGCCGGCTCCGCAGCATCGAGTTCGACGCGAATCTCCTCGGGGGCGACGGTGTCGTGGAGGGCACGGACGTACGCCCCGAGGCGGTCGACGTCCGGATGGTACGCGGGGATCACTACCCCCACGGAGCGACTCATGGGAACTCCTTTCGTCACCGTGGTAAAAAACCGACCGACTTCGGATCACAAACGGTTTACCGACGCTGGGCACCAATCCGGTAGATGGAGTACGGCCTCGTCGTTCGGTGGCTCGTCGTCTACGGCGCCCTCGCGGCGCTCGGACGGCCCGTCGCCGCCCGGCTGTGTTCGACGCTTCCGGGCCGCGGTGTCGGGTTCGCCCTTCCAACCGCGCTCGTCGTCGTCGGGACGGTCGCCTACTGGATCGGCCACCTCACGTTCGGCCCCGTCGCGCTCGGTACCGGCCTCCTCGCCCTCGTCGCCCTCGCCGTCCTCACCGGCCTCGACCACGGCGCCCTCCGCGAGCACCGCCTCGAACTCGCTCGCGGCGTCCGTCCGACCCGCCGGAACGCCGAAGTGGCCGTCGTTTTTCTCGCCGCGTTCGCCCTCCTCGTCGCCGTACGGGCCGTCGATCCCGCGGTCTATCCGCTCGGCGGCGAGAAGTTCCTCGATTTCGGCCTGCTGAAGACGATCCTTCGGGACACCTCGCTGCCGCCGGAGGACATGTGGTTCGCCGGCGAGGGGGTCCAGTACTACTACGGTGGGCACCTCCTGTCGGCGGCGCTCACGATCCTCTCCGGGACGGCGCCCCGATACGCCTACAACGTCGCGCTCGCGGGGTTTTTCGGGACGCTCGTCGCGACGGCGTACGGACTCGCGGGGTCGATCGCGGCCTCGCGGGGCTCGTCGTACCGCCGTGGCGGCCTCTTCGGTGCCTTCTTCGTCGGGATCGCCGGCAACCTGGTCGCGACGCTGCAGGTCGTCCTCATGCCCATCCCCGGCGGCCTCAAGAGCTTCATCGCAAAGCGGTTCGCGAACGGCGCCCTCGAAGTGGTCGAACTGACGGCGCCGTTCTCGCGTGAGAGCGGGCGGTTCTACTGGATCCCGAGCCGGGGGATCGAGGGGACGATCACCGAGTTCCCCCTCTTCGCGTGGCTGAACGGCGACCTCCACGCCCACATGATGAGCACGCCGTTCCTTCTCCTCCTTGCGGGCGTGGTGTTCGCGTACTACCTGACGCCGGAAGAGGAGATCCGGCGCCGTCGCCTGCTCGTGTTCGGCGCGGCGCCGCCGATCGCCGGCATGCTCGCCGTCGTGAACACCTGGAGTTTCCCCTCGACGGCCGGCGTGGCCTTCCTCGGGATCCTGTTTGCCGACAGCGACCCGCTGACGCTGTTTTCCGGGACGACCCGTCGGGAGGCGTCACCCGAACGCGTCGCCGACGGCGGGGACGGCGAGCGCCTGCCCGACGGCGGCGAGGGCGGCATCGCCACGCGGATCGGGCGGGGGTTCCGGGCGTTCGTGGCCGACCTCGACCGGACGGGGTGGGGGGCCGAGCTCACGCGGATGGGCGCCGCCTTCCTCGCCGGTGTCGGCGTCCTGGTCGTCGGGGCGATCTGGGCGTTCCCGTTCCTGATCGGCCCCGCGATCGGCGCGCCCGGGCGGAGAATCCTGCCCGTCCCCGACGGGAGTGGCTGG
>ENA-ORCO01000148-ORCO01000148.1-marine-metagenome-genome-assembly--contig:-NODE-148-length-51647-cov-8.024879_pt1 | contig 51647 bp, 47 predicted proteins | sample MGYA00248633_ERZ508508 | MGnify/ENA primary metagenome ERZ508508 (study PRJEB26179, sample SAMN06268845) | marine metagenome | isolation source: A23 P1 aerobic enrichment on pine of planktonic cells taken...
GTTTCGGTCTTTATACTTATCCATCGACCCCCGCTCGTCAAGCCACCGCGTGAGTGCCTTCGCTGTCCGACTCTTAATCGCACAGTTCCAACGCGCCTCGTTTTTCGTGGACTCGTCCTTGGGAATGTTCAGTTCGTTGTCTTCGAGATTTACCCACGACACCTTCGCTCGCCCAACCTCAATGGGACGTAGACCGGTATCCAGCGTGACCGCTATCATTGAGGGGTACTTCCACGAGTTTGCTTCTTTGAACTCTTCTGGGCCGACCTTCTCCTTCGGGATACCAAGCCGTTGAGCGACGAATGCTTTCAGTTGGCTACGCTCTTCGGGCGAGACAGAGTGGTAACTCTTCACCGACGAGTGTTCGAGTGCGGCCTGATATAGCGGCTCGAACTTACTACGTCGAAGGTAGTCACGCTCGTCACCGTTGGACTGTGAGAGTTCTACGTCGATTTCCCACTCGTAGTCTGTTCCCCGAACGTGGTTGCTAAAGCGGAAGTACCGCTTAATGTCCTTGCCGTGGTGTAGGACGGTCGAATCAATCATTCCGTCTGACTGGTCAAGGACTCGAATGAACTTGTTCGCGTGGTCTGGCGTGAGTTCCGTCGTATATTGGTCTTCATATCGCCATAACCAGCGGAACGCCGTTTCGAGTTTGTAGTGGGTAGATTCGAGCGTGGAACGCGCAAGGCCCTCGCGCTTCTCGGGGTTCTTTCCGTAGTTAGCCAGCCATGACAAGAGTTCATGCTTGAAATCATGATATTCATCTATCATGTTCAGGCCGAACTCGCGTAGGTCACTCTTCGAGCGTTCACTGACCAAGGGGTATTCAAACTCATAGTCTTCGGGCGCGGGCGGTATCTCTGCTGATACACCAGCCCCACTTCCGAGATTGTCCAGCGGGTCAGTCCGGTTCATTGGCTACGCTCACCCCCCGAACCACGGGACGGCACGGTGTTCGACCTTATGGTGTCCTGACAACTATACGAATCGCAAGACGGCGACGGGGTTGACGTGTAGTAGAACGTAACGTTCTTGAGTTCCATTTGTTCTTTCCCAAGAAGAGCGCAAATTGGGGAAAGAGGGCCTGTAGCCCGTGAAGCCTAGGCCGGGATTTGAACCCGGGGTCTCGTCCTTACCAAGGACGCGCTTTACCGCTAAGCTACCCAGGCACGCGTACACCGCTTGGCCGGAGCCATCTTTATTCGTTTCGATTTACGGGTCGGCGGCGGAGGGGGCGGCGTCGCCGCCAGCGAGCGCGAGGATGCGATCGGCCGTCGTCTCGGGGAGCGCGGCATCGGGCGGCGGCAGGTCGCCGTCGAACTCGCGAGCGAGGCCGGCGGCGTAGTCGAGGAGTTCGTCACCGGGATCGATGCCGACAGCGGTCGTCCCGGCGGCAACGGCGAGAACGAACACGTCGGCTTCGAGGTTGCGGTCGAGCGCCGCACGGTCGGCACCGTCGTCGCGGCGGCGCGTCTGATCGCGGCCAAACGCCCGAACCACTTCGACGGCACGCTCGGCCGTTTCGGTCCGCGCGAGGAGGTAGAAGCCCCGTGAGACCAGCACGTCGGCGGCGAGAATGTCGAGGTCGGCCCGTCGAGCCGCATCGTCCTCGCCGTTGGCCCACGGTTCGTCGTGGGCGAGCGTCCGCGTCAGACGTAGTCCTTCGTAGATGAGCTGGACACCGGCGGCGCGCTCGACGAGGGGATCGGCGTCGACGGCCGCATCGAGGGTGCGGGCACTGAGCAACGTCAAAACACTGGGCGTCATCGAGGCGTCCGCGAGCCGGTCGCGAAGCACCTCGCGGAGCCGTTCGGGTTCGATGTCGGCGAGCGCATCGCGAGCAGCACGCCGAGCCCGTACGGCGTTGTCCATTACTAATCGGTAGCGGTGGGAGAGGCAAAGACCTTTGGAAACGCCGGCTAGCGCGCCGTCCGTACCACCCGTGTGATCACCACGTGCCGTTGGCGTCGGGGACTTACAGGTACAGCGGCTCGGGAGCGGGCGGCATCTCGCGCTTGTGTGCGCTTCGCTCGTACAGATCGACGACGTGCTCGACCTGCTCGGCGTTCACGTCGAGGTAGCGGACCGTCGCCGACAGCGAGAGCGGGCCGTCGACGTGGAGCGCGAGGACGGCGTCGAGCGTGTCATAGTCGACGCCCATCTCGGCCTCGTCGGTCTGTCCCAGCCACATCTCCGCCGACGGGGTCTTGGTCACGAGATCGTCGTCGACACCGAGATGGGCGGCGAGCTGTCGGACCTGCTGTTTGTAGAGGTTGCCGATGGGGTGACAGTCGACGGCGCCGTCGCCGTACTTCGTGAAGTAGCCGGTGAGCGCCTCGCTCCGATTCCCCGTCCCGAGGACGACCCGATTCTCCGCGTTGGCGACGAAGTAGTCGAGGACGGCCCGAATCCGCACCCGAACGTTCCCGGCTGCCGTCCGGAGCGGGTCGGTCTCGATCCGTTCGTCGGTCGTGTCACCGGGGAATGCTTCGACGAAGGCGTCGAAGATCGGTCCGATATCGATCACGTCGTACTCGATGCCGAGGTCACGGGCGACACGCTCGGCGTCGCTCATGTTGTCCGCCGCGTTCACGTCGCTCGGCATCACGAGGCCGTGAACGCGGTCGGCACCCAGCGCCTCGACCGCGAGATGTGCCGTCAGCGTGCTGTCGATACCACCCGAGAGGCCGAGCACCGCTCCATCGGCGCCGGCACGGTCGACGATGTCCTCGATGAACGTCGTGAGATGCGTCCGCGTCGACTCCAGTTCGTCTTCCGAGAGACGAAGGTCGAGCGGGGCCGACTCTGCCACAATGACGGATTCGTCGCTCATCGAGCGGTAATACGATTGCCGGTTTGAAATACTCTCCCGTTCGACCGATCCGATGGACGTGCGTCCGCACGGAAGGGCTCGAATCGACCGGACCAGAAGTTCGATCTACTCCACGTCGAGTTCGGTTTCGTCGACGGTGCCGGCCGTCCCGCTGGACACATCCCGCCGTTCCCCGGTCTGGCGGTCCGCCTCGGCGGCTTCAGTCTCGGCCTCGTCGGTGGCGACGCCTTCTCGGATGCGGAGGATGCGCTCGTACGGGAAGAAGTCTCGACCACCGGCGTGGGATACCCAGACACCCGAGTCGTAGAAGTCGATGCTATCGGCGTGCAGCGTGCTGGCGTCGCCGACGCTCGCCGCCTCGGTCAGATGCACCGTGAACGACTGTTGTCCCGTCATGTCGGTTCCGAGCTACGACGGGCGGCGATATAATTCGTTCGACGGGTGAGAAAAACCGCAACCGTAACCGGCCGACTGCCGAGGGTCGTGGCGTCGCATCCGATGTATTTATACGACTCATGGGCCTTTGTTGGAGTGGCACCACGAGCGCCGTTGGTCCAGTGGTAGGACAGTGGCTTCCCAAGCCACTAGCCCGGGTTCAATTCCCGGACGGCGCATTTCTTCCGAACGAAGTGAGGACAGTCGCCGCAGGACAATTGAACCACGCGAGGCGAGCAGTGCGAGACGCGAGCAGAGTGAGCGTCTCGGCATGGCGAACGGCGAAGTCGTGAGCCAGCGAGTCTCGCCATCGGGGTCAATTCCCGGACGGCGCACCCCCTGCAGTCGTCTGCCGGCCAACCTCCCGCTCGCTCCGCTCGCGGGAATCCCGGACAGCGCACGATTTTTGTGAGACCACACCCGTACGACGGCCATGGTTGCCCTCCAGTCCGCCACCCCTTCGCTCGGCCCACCGCTGGTGTTTTTCCTCCTCCTCGTCGTCACGGGCGTCGTTCTCGGAGCCGCCGGGAGCGCCGTCGTCCGCCGCCTGTCGAACCCCGTCGGCAAGTACCGGCTTCTGTACGCGGGCGTTCTCTTCCCGTTCGCCCTGCTGTCGTACGGCGTGCTCGCCCTCCTCGGGTTCGGCAGCGCCGTCGCGGCGACGGCCGGCGTCACCGATCCGTTCGGACCGTTGCTCGCGGACGTAACGGAGACGCTCGCGGCTGGCACCGTCTGGCTGTCCGCCTACGGCTCGACGATCCGCGGCGTGCGGGCCGTCCGCGATATCGACCTCTCGACGACCACGGCGCTACTCCGGATGGCGCGGTACGTCGTCGTCGCGAGCAGTACCGTCGCCGTCGTGTTGCTCCCGCTCCGCCTCGGCCCGGCGGGCGTCTCCCCGCTCGGGTTGGCCGGCGTCGTGGCCGGCCTGATCCTCGTCGTCGTCGTCGCCTCGCCGTGGCTCGTCGCCGCGTTTCGGTCGACGACCACACCGAGCGAGTCGGCGCGCGATCGACTCGCGACGCTCCGTGAACGGGCAGGTCTCGAGGTCCGAGACACGCTCGTCCTCGACACGGACGACGAGGAGACGGCGGCCGTCTACGTCCGCGGCCCACCGGGCTACCGGCGGCTGTTCGTCACTAGCACGTTTCTCGATCGCTTCGGCGACGAGACAGCGACCGCCCTGCTCGCGGTGCAGGCCGGCCACGTCCGGGTGCACCTCCTCGCTCGCCGGACCGGCACCGTCGTCCTCGGTGCGGCTCTCCTCGTCGCCGCGGTCACCGGATGGGGGCCACGGTGGCCACTCCTCGGCGGAGCGATAGGGGTCGTTCTCGTGGGGTTTTGGCTCTCTCGACGCGGCGTTCGGGCGGCCGACGATGTCGCCGCGGACACCGTTGGGAGCGACATGGTGGCCGACGCGTTCGAGCGTTACGCCGACGTGCACGCCCTGGAGCCGAGCCGGCGACGTGTGCCGAACCCCCTCTCGGTGAACGTCGCGCTCGGGGACCGGATCGACCGTCTACGTGGGCGGTGAGTCCTCCGGTTTATCACAGGTCGGTACCGGTGAGTCGCCGATCCGTTCTGGCGATCCACCGGTGAACAGTTACAACAATCCGTATCAGGGCTGCCGTGCGTCGACGATGGCCCGCAACCGCTCCGTCGCGTCGGCGTCGTACCGCAACACTCGGCGCCACCACGGCCCCTTTCCCGAGTCGGCCGATAGCTCGGCCACGAGCGGTCCAGCAGTCGCCCCCGCGTCGGGCGCGCTCAACGGCACCGCCCGGTCCAGCAGTCGCGACTCCTCGGCCCCTGCCACCAACACTTTCGCGTCGAATGCGGTGCGTTTGACGTGGGCGTTGCTCGCGAAGCGTTTGCGCTCGACAGGGGCGAGGTCCCGGTACGTCGCCCCCGTGATCGCTCGCTCGATCCGAAACTCGCCGATCAGGTAGGCGCCCCACTCGGACGGGAAGTCGGGCACATCCTCGGGATCACCCCGAAGCGAGAGCGTCGCATAAAAGAAGAGGGAGTCGCCGGGGTCGAGCGTCGAGAGCGGGCCGGCCTTCACACCGTGTTCGTCGCCGTAGGTGTACGTCGTCGACCCGTGGACGCCCGCAAATTCGGGGTCGAGATGGACTCGACGGTCGGCTACCTCGGTCGTGTCGACGGGGAGCGGAAAGGTGAGGTCGGCGTACGTCGGCACCGGATCGGCCGTCGGTTCGCGTTCGGGGATGGGGACGTACGCGAACCGGCCGTCGGGGCGGATGGGGCCGCGGAAGCCGGGGAGGGTGGTGTTGGCGCCGACGTTGATGGCGATGGCTCGGGCCACGTCGCTCACGCCGGACGGAACCGGATCAGGCGGTCGTCGGCGGTGACCGGCGACCCCCGGCCGTCGCGGTTACTCGTCAGGGCGTGGAGATGCCCCTCCGGGCCGGTGAACACCGTCCGAATCCGACCGTACTCACCCTCGACGAGCCTTTCCTGCTCGACGACCGTGGCCGTGTCGCCCGCCCCCTCGAACCGGACCCGATGGACGTGTTCGGCTTTGAGCGTCCCGAAGAAGAAGTCACCTCGCCACGCCTCGATGGGGCCGTCGTAGAACGTCGCACTCGCGGGCGCAATCGTCGGGGAGTAACTGCTGATCGGATCGGTGAAGCGGTCGTCGTCGCTCGGACCACGCGCCTCGGGCCAGCCGTAGTTCGCTCCCGCCCGCAGGACGTTGATTTCGTCGGCGACGCGGGGACCGTGTTCGGTACTGTACAGCGTTCCCTCACGGATGGTGAGCCCCTGTGGGTTGCGGTGGCCGTAGCTGAAGACGGGCGAGTCGAACGGGTTGTCCGGATGCGGGTCGCCGTCGAGGGTCAGCCGGAGCACGGAACCAGCGAGTACGTCCCGCTTCTGTGCGTTCGTACCGGCCGAAGCGTCGCCACAGGTCATGTAGAGCGCGCCGTCGTGGACGAGCAAGCGGCCCCCGTCGTGGATGGGTGCGCCCGGGATACCGGTGAGGAGCGGCTCTGCCGCCCAGCCGTCCGTCAGGTCGTGGCGGACGAGGCGATTGGCTAGCCCGCCCGACTCGGATTCGTAGGTCTGGTGGGTGTAGGCGTACGGCTCGGAAGGGTGGAAGGCGAGGCCCAGGAGTCCCCCCTCGCCGACGTGGTCGACGCCGGCGACGGCATCGACGACGGGGGCGACCCCGTCGTCGGTGAGGCGGACGATTCGCCCGGGACGTTCGGTTAGATACAGCGTCCCGTCGCGGTAGGCGGCGCCCCACGGGATGTCGAGGTCGGTGGCGAGCGTCTCGACGGTGACGGTGCCGTCGTCGCCAGCACTGGTGGCGCCCCCGTCCGGGCCGCCTGTCGACCGCTCGGCACAGCCACCGAGTGTTGCGGCAGCCCCGAGGGTCGCGAGGTAGCGTCGGCGGTCCATATCTGGAGGACGGACTGGAGCGTGAAAAGCCTACTTCGGCGGGGAGAGGTCGCGCTGAAACTCGTCGAACACGTCGAGGTCGTCGGGAAGGTCGTAGTCGATGCGGCGCTCCTCCTTCCGGTTCTCGCCGCCGGCATCGAGCGGGTCAGCCACCCCGTCCCAGCCGGGCTTGACGCGGACGCTCTTGGCCGGCATCCCGACGGCGATGTGGTGGTCTGGCACGTCACCCTGTACTACTGCCCGGGCGCCGACGACCGCGTTCCGGCCGACTCGCGACCCGGCACTGACCATCGCGTCGTAGGTGACACGGGCGTCGTCCTCGATGACGGTGCGGTAGTTGCGCACTTCGGTCTGGTCGACGATGTCGTGGTCGTGACTGTAGATGTGGACGCCATCGGAGAGGGAGACCCGATCGCCGATGGTCAGTTGCCCCCGGTCGTCGAGGTGAACGTCGTCGTGGACGACGACGTTGTCGCCGACGGAGATGTTGTGGCCGTAAGTGAAGGAGATACCCTTGAAGAACCGACAGTCGTCGCCACAGTCGGCAAAAAGGTGGTCGGCGAGCATCCGTCGGAAGCGAAGCGCGAACTCCACGTTGTCGGCCATGGGCGTGGCGTCGAACTGCCGCCAGAGCCACTGGAGATATTTCGACTCGGTGAACCGCTCCTCGTCTTTCTCGGCGTAGTACTCGCTCTCTAATGTGGCGTTACAGGGATCGTACCCCTGCAGGCGAACGCGCTCGGCGGGCGATACGTCGCCGCCCTCCTGCCAGCGCTCGTACGCCTCGCGGTCCCCGAACAGATCGATCAGCACGTCCTGTACCACCCTACACGTGTCCTCGTCGGAGGAGAGTCGCTCGTCGACGTGGTCGATGAACTCCCCAACGCCCGCGTCGGCCTCGATGGGGAGCGAGACGTGTCGCTTCGTCATTGCAGGCGTGGTAAGTCGGGGGAACTCAAAGGGGTTCGGGTGTGCACGATGCGCGGGAAACGCGCCGTCTGGCCAAGAAGACGTGTCGCTCGTCGTCAGGCCAAGAAGACGTGTCGCTCGTCGTTAGGCCAAGAAGACGTGTCGCGGCCGGTCGGCGAGCACGTCACGCCCCCACGAGACGGTGTCCGAGAACTCGTCGGAGCGGAAAAAGTCCATGGCGTCGTCCTTCGAGCGCCACTGGCTGGCGATGAACATATCGTTCTCGTCCTCGCGGTTGATCATCAGGTCCGTCTCGCCGTGGCCTTCCATCTCGCCGAGGAGCCCGCCGACCGTCTCGAACTTCTCGACGAAGTCCTCGCGGTGTTCGGGCTTGACCGTGTAGAACATCCCCATCGTGCCGAACCCGGACTCCTCACCGGCCCGACTGACGATACCGGGGAGTTCCGACAGGAAGCCGGCGGCCGTGTCGGCCGCGCTCGCGGTGTCCCAGATGCTCACGACCGCGCGCCGGTCGCGTTCGAGGGCGTCGTACACCGCCGTCTTGACGTGCGTGTCGTAGTGATCGAAGTTCGATCGGAGGCCGTCGACCTCCTCGAACAACTCGTCGGCGTCTGCCTCCGAGTAGAGCACCGTCGCGTACACGTCCTCGCCGTGTGGCTTGCCGGCGTAGATATTCAGATCCTCGAGTTCGCCGCGGATGCCGTCCTCGGCCTGGTCCTCGTCGGAGCCGTGGTCGTGATCGTGTCCCTCGCTCTCGCCGTGCGCCGACTCGCCGTGGTCGTGGTCGTGGTGTCCACCGCCCTCACCGTGGGCGTGTGCGTCGCCCTCGCCGTCGACCGTCGGCACCGTTTCCCCCGCGAGGAACGCGGACAGGTCGGCGGGCGGGAACCGCCGGCCCACGTAGAAGGGGCCGAACTCGCTGTAGCGGGCACTCGCCTCGTCGTACCGCATCTCGTAGACGATGTCCTTGAGATCGGTCGGGTCCTCGGAGAAGAGCGTCACGCCCCACTCCCAGTCGTCGAGCCCGACCGAGGAGGCGACGATCTGTTTCACCCGACCACCGAACTCGCGGCCGTGTTCGCCGTGTTCTTGCATCATCTCGCGGCGGCGCTCGAAGGGGAGGTCGTACCAGTTGTCCTGCTCGCCCCGTTTCCGGCTCATCGGGTAGAAGCTGAGATACTGATCCTCGGGAATCTCGGGTTCGAGTTTCCCTTCGATGTAGCGTTTGAGACCGGTGTCGACCTCCTCCTCGTCGTCGGCGAAGTAGGCGTCGGAGACGTAGCCGCTGACCTCGGTGACCGAGACGTAGGAGGTGGACTGCTCGGTGAACGCGCCGAGGGCCGTCCGATCGAACCGACGCTCGGCGGTCGAGAGGGCGTCGAGCGTGGGGCGCAGGTGGACGATCAACAGGTCGGCCTTGTGGCCGACCATCGAGAAGGCGCCGGAAGCGCCGTCGGCGGCGTCCTCGACCGCTTCGTGACGCTCCAGATACTCGACACCCTCCTCGATGGCTCGGTCACGCTCCCGTTCGGGGGCGTCTCGCCACGCCGCCCAGTCGATCCGACGGAAGTCGTGCAGTACGTACCAGCCTTCGTCCGTCTGGGGTGGCTCTCGCATACCCCACCGTTGGGACCGGGGTAGTATGGGAGTTGCGTGTTTCGTGTCGGCGACAGCCCCACGCTTATCCGACCGCGCGGGCGACGTGCGAAAAGATGACACACACGAGCATCGTCCCGGCGCTCGGCGGCCCGGTCGGCCGCGTGGCGCTCCTGTTGGCGTTCTGCGCGCTCGTCCTCGCAGCCATCGCCCTCCAGTTCGCCAAGGTTCGGGCGCTGTACGGCGGCGACGGTGCGGACGCGGAGCGCGTCAACTGTCCGTCGTGTGGCGCGCGCACGCCCACCGAGGCGGACGTGTGCGAGTACTGCGGGGACTCGCTGGCAATCGGGAAGGAGTGAGGTGCCTGCGTCGAGGGTACCAACCGCGAGCGACCGCAGGGAGCGAGCGGGCCGAGGGCCGACCAACGGGAGGCCCGTGGGCTTGTGATCGAGCTTTTGCAAGTGACCGAGCGAGCGGAGCGAGCGAGAGAACGCAGTAAAAGGTCGGCGGGTGAACGGTCGGGTTACAGCAACCGCGGCCCGAAGATCATCAGGATGAGCGACGCGAGCATCGTCAGCCCGACACTCGTCGTGATGGTGCGCACGACGCGAGGGGAGTCGGAGACGGGGAGCCGCGACACCACCGCTTCGGTAGACATCCGCAGGATGCGTCCACCGTCGAGCGGGTAACCGGGGATGCAGTTGAACAGCCCGAGCTGGAGATTGACCCACGCGGCCCAAAAGAGGGTGTTGGCGAGGATGTACACGCCGTCGCCCAGCGGTGCGAGCGGCCCTTGCACGACGTAGAAGTTGGTCACGGCGGGCGTGAAGCCGGGGAAGTTCGGAATCCCGAGGACGACGGAGGCGAGCGGCAGGACGAGGGCGACATAGACCAGCGCGAACGGCGAGTCGGTCAGTCCGGAGAACGCCGAGCCGCCCGCCCCGCTCGATCCCCCGAGCAGTTCGAGGTAGGTGCCGGCGGGGTAGGTGCGGACGCCGAAGTCGGTGATCAGGAGTCCGCTCGTACCGGGGAAGATGTCGACGCCGATGAACCCGTTGCCGTCGCGCGGATTCTCGCCGAGCGTGACGGTGTACGTCTCGAACGCGCCGTCTCGATAGGTGCGAACGGGTACCCGGTCACCCGGCTCGTACTCGTCCAGCACGCGAGCCAGATCGGTCGAGGAGGTGACGCGCTTCCCGTCGATGCCGGTGACGATGAGCGTGGCGTTCGTCGGGGCGCTGGCGTTGGCCAACGGGCCGTTCGGGGCGACGCGGGTGACGTACGCGCCGATCGGAATCGTTCGCTCGCCGGCCGTCGTCTCGACGCGGGCGAAGGTGTCGTTCGCCACCGCGGTGCGGAACTCACCACGAGTGTCGACCGGCGTACCGTTGACAGCCGTCACTCGGATGGGATCGTCCCCGCTCTCGACGCTCAGATTCGCGGGGTTGCCGCCGACGCTCCCGACGATGGTGAGCGAGCGCTCGACGCGAACCGTCCGCTCGCCGTCGACCTCGACCGCGACGGTCCGGTTCTCGGCGGCGAGGAGGGCGTCGTCGAGGCCGCGCTCGCTCGTCACCTCGGTCCCCGCGACGGCCGTGATTCGGTCGCCGTGGTCGATGCCGGCGCTGGCCGCGGGCGACCCCTCGTACGCGCCGTCGACGGCGACCCCCGGGGCGACGCCGACGGCACCGATGACGGGGCCAAAGAGGAGGACGAAGGCGACGGCGGTGAGGAGGAAGTTGTTGGTCACGCCCGCCGCGAACATCCGGGTGCGGGCACCGCGGTTCGCGTCCGCCTGACTCTCTTCGTCGGGCTCGACGAACGCACCGATGGGGATGAGCGCCAGAAAGACGACGCCCATCGACTCGATGTCGATGTCCTCGACCCGACAGAGCAGGCCGTGGCCGCCCTCGTGGACGACGAGGCCGATCAGCAGGCCAAAGACGATTTCGGGGGCGACCGCGAGCGGCAGGAAGTCGTTGACGCCGGGGACGACGAGGAAGTTCTGTGGCTGGTTGACCGCCGACGGCGCCGGTGGGTTCCGGACGATGGTCAGCGCCTGAAAGAGGAGGAGGGCAAACATCCCCGCCATGATGACGAGGGCGACGCCGACGCCGACGTTGCTGTACGCGCGCCAGAAGCGTTTCGGCTGTGCGAGACGAGTGAGGAGGGCGCGCCCGCGGCGAGTGTGAATCGTCGCGATCGGGCCCTGCAGCCGGATCGCATCCGGGAGATAGCCCCGGATCTGCAGGGCCTTCGCGACGAGGGAGTAGACGAGGACGCCGACGAGCACCCACAGCAGCGTGTTCATCTATCCGAGCGAAGGCCGCGACGGCAAAAGGCGTTCGGATACCGAGGGACGCCTGCGCCTCGGGCGTCCCGCTGCCGAGAGTAACGGATGAGCTTTGCAGAGCCCGGCCGCGTGTACAGGACGTTGGGCGGTGAGCGGTGAAGGGGTTCGCGATGCGACGGTGGCGGCCGGCACCGCGACCCGCGCGGCTTTTTCCCGACGGGCGTCCAAGCTCTCCCCATGACACGATTCGACGCGGCCGACACCGCCGAACGCCGCAAGCTGTTCGCGGAAGCGGTGCTCGCCCACCGAAACCGCGGAAGCCAGTTTTGCACCATCGAAGTCGACCCCGCGGACGTACCGGGCGGCGACGAGAGTGACGACGACGAGCCCACGCCTGTCCCCTGGATTCAGTTCGCCGAAAAGACGTTCAACCTCGACTGTACCGAGTCGGAACTCGACCGCCTGAAGGACCTGCTCTCGGAGTTCCCGTCGTGTCGCATCGATCGGATCGAACGCCCGGACGAGGCCGACGGCGTGAACGTCCGCATCACCGCCCGATCGGACGCGAATCGGCTGGGCCAGTTCGCTGATCGGGCCCTCCAGGTCACCTACGGCCTCGACGACGACTACCGAGCGTGGGTGACACAGTTGTAACACAGGGGAAGCATCATAGTCGTCCGGAACGGGTGACAGGGTATGAACGGAACGTGGACGCGACGTAACCGAACGACTGGAGGGATGGATCATGAGTGATGCGACCGACGCGCCGGATCTGCTGTCCCGACCGCTCGTGCCCATCGCGAGCGAAGAGGACGCGGTCGAGACCTGTCGGGCGGCCTTCCCGCGAATCGCCGCCGTCGGCGGGCGTCCGGTGGTCGTCCACGTGATCGAGAAAGCGGGCGGCGCGCCGGACAAGGCGTCGGTCGAGCAGCGCGAATCGGCCGCGCAAGAGTCGTTCGACGCCGTCGGCGCCTGCGCCGCCGACTACGACCTCGACGTGGAGACCGAGATTCGCTACGGCCGCGACGTTGCCGGCGTGATCTTCGAGACGGCCGAAGATATCGGCGCCAGCGCCATCGTCTTCCACCCCCGCGGTGGGTCGTGGGTGCTGGACCTCCTGACTGGTGACGTACGGGACGCGCTCGTGACACGAAGTGACCGGCCGGTTGTCGTCCTGCCGGACGCCGACTCGGGAGCGCGGCAGTGAGCGACGAGGAACTCGCCAAGGACCTCGGCCCGCTCGCGGCGCTCACCATCGGCGTCGGAACGATGATCGGTGCGGGTATCTTCGTCCTGCCCCGGACGGCGATCAGCCAGGCCGGCTCCTTCGCCGTCGTCGCGTTCGTCCTCGGGGGCGGTATCGCGCTTCTGACGGCGTTCTCCGCGAGCGAACTCGGGACGGCGATGCCCAGATCCGGCGGCGCGTACTACTACGTCAACCACGCACTCGGTCCGCTGTTCGGGTCGATCGCGGGGTGGGCCAACTGGCTCGGCCTCGCCTTCGCCTCCGCGTTCTACATGGTCGGATTCGGACAGTACATCCAGCAGATTTTCGGCATCACCGGGACGGTCGGCATGGGACCGGTCGCACTCGACCCGGTGAAGGTGATCGCGCTGGCCGGGGCGGTCTTTTTCATCGGCGTCAACTACGTCGGCGCGAAAGAGACCGGACGACTCCAGAACGTCATCGTCGTCGTGCTCGTCGGGATTCTCGCCGTCTTCACCGCCTACGGCGCGCTCCGGGCCGATCCGGCGAACCTGCCGCCGACGGCGACGTTCTCCGACACGATGGCCGTGACCGGCATCATCTTCGTCTCCTATCTCGGCTTCGTCCAGATTACGAGCGTCGCCGAGGAGATCAAAGATCCCGGTCGGAACCTCCCGCGAGCGGTCATCGGGAGCGTCCTCCTTGTCACGGTCATCTACGCGCTCGTGTTGGTGACGATGGCCGCCGCGGTCGAACGGGGATTCATCGACGCACTCCCGACCGAACAGATCGCCGTCGTCGAGGTGGCCCGCCTCCTCCTCGGCCCGGCCGGCGCTATCGCGATGTTGCTCGGGGGGCTGTTGGCCACTGCGTCCAGCGCCAACGCCTCCATCCTCGCGTCCTCGCGCATCAACTTCGCGATGGGCCGGGACGGCATCGTCAGCGAGTCGCTCAACGAGATCCATCCACGGTTCGCTACCCCGTACCGCGCCATCGCCATCACCGGCGCGCTGATCGTCCTCTTCATCGCCGCAGGGACGGTCGAGACGCTGGCCGCGATGGGCAGCGTCCTCCACCTGCTCATCTACGCGCTCCTCAACGTCGCGCTGATCGTGATGCGGGAGGCGAAGCCGGCGGACTACGAACCGGACTACACGGTGCCGGTCTACCCCGCCGTGCCGATACTGGGGGCGCTCACCGCACTGGGCTTGATCGTCTTCATCGCGCCGCTGGTGATCGCGCTGAGTGCCGCCCTCGTCGCTGGCGCCATCGTCTGGTACTTCGGCTACGCGCGCAGCCGCGCCACCAAGCAGGGCATCCTCTCGGAGTACATCCTCGATCGGGCCGAGGCGATGCCCGACGCCGCCGTCGACGCCGCGGCGAGCGTTCAGCCCGACGGCGGCGAGTACCGGGTGATGGTGCCGCTCGCCAACCCCGAACACGAGTCGGAGCTGATCGAACTCGCGAGCCTCGTCGCCAAGGAACGGGGGGGAACCGTCGTCGCCACCCACATCATCACGGTGCCCGATCAGACGGCACTGGAGCGCGCGAGGGACCGAGTCGACGAAATCGACGAAACCTCGAAGTTCCTGCTCGACCGCGCCCGCGAAGACGCCGAGACGTTCGGCGTCGAGGTGGAGACCCACACCATCCTCTCCCATCGCTCCTACGAGGAGATCTTCGACGCGGCGCGTACCCACGACGCCGATCTCGTGGTGATGGGCTGGAACCCAGGCGCCCACGGCGCTCCCGGCCGCGTCGAGGGGACGGTGGACGAACTCGTCCACACGTTGCCCTGTGATATGCTGGTACTCAAGGACCGCGGTCTCGATCCCTCGCGGATCATCGTGCCGACGGCCGGGGGTCCGGACTCCGAACTCGCCGCGGAGGTGGCGGCGCTGCTCCACGCCACCCGAAACGCCGAGGTGCGCGTCCTCCACGTCGCCGACGACGTGGCGGCGGGCGAGGCGTTCCTCGAGGACTGGGCGAGCGAACACGGCCTCGAAGAGGCGGAGCTCGTCGTCCGCACGGGCGACGTGGAGGCGGCCATCGAAGCCGAGGCGGCCGACGCGACGCTGCTCGTCATGGGAGCGACCGAACGGGGCCTGCTCTCCCGGCTGATCAGCGGGGCGCTCGTCATCGACGTGGTGAACGACGTGGACTGTTCGGTGTTGCTGGCCGAGCGCGCGCGGGACCGCAGCCTGCTCGAACGGCTCTTCGGCTAACCTGACGGTTTTTATTTCTCGACCGCCCGGTAGCGGGTATGGACGCGGATTCGGACACGGGCGCGAGCGCCGATGCCGACGCCGACACAGAGGCCATCACCGGCCCCCCGGACGGCATGGTCGACGCTCGCGACGAGCTGACGCCGATGCTGAGTCAGTACTTCGACCTGTGTGCCGAGTACGAGGACGCCCTCCTGCTCTTCCAGAACGGCGACTTCTACCAGACCTACTGCGACGCCGCGGCGGAGGTGGCACGGGTGTGCGAACTCACGCTCACCTGTCGCGAGGACAGCACGGGCACCTATCCGATGGCGGGCATCCCCGTCGACAACGCCGCGAAATACGTCGAGCGGCTGCTCGACGCGGACTACCGAATCGCCGTCGCGGAACAGGTCGAACCGCCGGAGGAGGCGTCGGGACTCGTCGACCGCGCGGTTACGCAGGTGATCACGCCGGGCACGTTGGTCGAGGACGAGTTGCTGGGCGCGGGGACGAAAAACTACGTCGCGGCGGTGACACGGGCGGCGGAAACGCGCGCCGTCGCCGCCGTCGACGCCGCGACCGGAGAGTGTCTGCTGACGAGCGTCGACGACGACACGAGTCTGCGGGCGGAACTCGACCGGCTCGCCCCCGCGGAACTGCTCGTCGGGCCGGACGCGACGGTCGACCGCGAGTCGCTGTCGGGCGCCCCGATGGTGACCGACCACGAGGCAGCGGCGATCGGAGCGGAGGAGGCGAGAGAGCGGCTGTCGGCCTACCTCTCGCGGCCCGAGGCGGTGATCGAGGGTGAGGCCGAACTCCGGGCCTGTGGCGCCGTCCTCGCGTACGCGGAGTGGACGCAGGGCGACGACGGGTCGCTCGACTACGTCACGCGGGTCAGGCGCTACGATCCGCGGGAGGCGCTTGGTCTCGACGCGACGGCCATTCGCAGCCTCGAACTGTTCGAGAACCGGGGCGCGGGGTCGAGCGAGACGCTGTTCGGCGTCCTCGACGACACCGCGTGCGCGCTCGGCCGACGGACGCTCGACGGCTGGCTCCGGCGGCCGCTGGTCGACCGCGAGGCCATCGAGGCGCGACTGGACGCCGTCGAGGCACTCACCGAGGCGGCGCTCGCCCGGGAGACGATCCGCGAGGCACTCCGCGAGGTGTACGACCTCGAACGACTCGCCGGCCGCGTGTCGCGCGAGCGGGCGAACGCCCGGGACCTCCGGTCGCTGAAGGCGACGCTCGACGCCGTACCCGAGGTGCTGGCGGGCCTCGACGGCGTGGCAGCGGACGCCGACCGTCTGACCCACCTCCGCGACCGTATCGACCCGCTCGACGACGTGCGCGATCTGATCGACCGGGCGATCCGCCCCGATCCACCAGTCGAAGTGACGGAGGGCGGCGTGATCCGCGAGGGGTTCGACGACGAACTCGACCGACTTCGAGAGACGGAGCGCGAGGGTCGGGAGTGGGTAGCCGACCTCGAAGCTCGCGAGCGCGAGCGGACGGGCATCGACTCCCTCTCGGTCGGTCACACCCAGGTGCACGGCTACTACATCGAGGTCACCGATCCCAATCTGGACCGAGTGCCGGACGACTACACGCGGCGCCAGACGCTGAAAAACGCCGAGCGGTTCTACACGCCGGAACTCAAGCGCCGCGAGGACGAGATCATCGGCGCGGCCGAGCGGGCGGACACGCTGGAGTACGACCGCTTCCGCGAGGTTCGGGCGGTGGTCGCCGAGGAGACGGCTCGACTACAGGGCCTCGCCGACGCCCTCGCCGAACTCGACGCCGTCGCGACGCTCGCGAGCGTGGCCATCGAGCGCGACTACGCGAGACCGACGTTCCACGACGGCGGGATCGAAATCGAGGCTGGCCGCCACCCCGTCGTCGAGACGACACAGAACCGGTTCGTCCCGAACGACGCCGCCTTACCGCCGGGGAGCGTGACGCTCGTCACCGGCCCCAACATGAGCGGGAAGTCGACCTACATGCGGCAGGTGGCGCTGATCGTCGTACTGGCGCAGGTGGGGAGTTTCGTGCCCGCCGACGCGGCCACGCTGCCCGTCGTCGATCGCGTGTTCACCCGCGTCGGCGCGAGCGACGACATCGCGGGTGGGCAGTCCACGTTCATGCGCGAGATGGCCGAACTCACGTCGATCCTCCACGAGGCGACGCCCGACTCGCTCGTCCTGCTGGACGAGGTGGGCCGCGGCACCAGCACCGCCGACGGCCGCGCCATCGCTCGAGCGACCGTTGAGTTCCTCCACGACGACGTGGGAGCGACCACGCTGTTTGCCACCCACTACCACGACTTGACGGGACTGGCCGAGGCGTACGACGGAGTCCACAATCTGCATTTCGCGGCCGACCGCGACGACGGTGACGTGACCTTCCTCCACCGTGTGGCGGAGGGGCCGGCATCCTCGTCGTACGGCGTCGAGGTGGCGCGGCTGGCCGGCGTGCCCGACCCCGTCGTCGAGCGATCACGCGCACTCGTCGGCGGCGAACGGGAGACGAACGGCCACGACGAGGGCGTGCAGGTGACGCTCGACGGGGTCGAGGCGAGCGGTGACGACACGTCGAAAAATGGGAGCGAGGCCGACGACGATCTCGTCGAAACGCTCCGCGAGACCGATCTCGCGCGGACGACGCCAATCGAGGCGCTGAACCTGCTCGCTGACCTGATCGAGCGGGTGGAAGAATGATACTGTCGGCTGTAAGTCGATCAGTATATTCGCCACCTTGGAATGGCGAATATATTGAAACAGTTACAGCCGACAGTACGAGACGGCGGCGACGAATCGTATGAGACGACTGGATCGCGAGACGGTCGACCGGATCGCTGCGGGGGAAGTAGTGACGCGTCCGGCACGGGTCGTCGTCGAACTCGTCGAGAACGCACTGGACGCGGGTGCCGAGCGGATCGAAATCGAGGTAGAGGGGAGCGGCACGGAGCGGATTCGTGTGGTCGACGACGGAGCAGGGATGAGCGCCGACGAGGCGGCGCTGGCGGTCGAACGGCACACGACGAGTAAGCTGCCGGACGGCGACCTCGAAGCCGTCGATACGCTCGGCTTCCGGGGCGAGGCGCTTTCGAGCATCGCGGACGTGGCCCACCTGACGCTGACGACCAACGATGGCGGGGCGCGCGGGACACAGGTACGGATGACCGGCGGCGACGTGACCGTCGACTCCGCCGGCCGGGGGCGCGGAACGACCGTCGAGGTGCGTGACCTGTTCCACAACCGCCCGGCTCGGAAGGAGTCGCTGGCGGCGCCGGCGACGGAGTTCGAGCGGATCAGCGACCGTGTCGCCGCCTACGCGCTCCTCCGACCCGAAGTGGCCGTCGTGCTCGACCACGACGGCCGGCGGGTGTTCGCCACGCCCGGATCGGGCGATTTCGCGGACGCCGCGCTCTCGGTCTACGGGCGCGAGGTGGCCCGCGAGAGCACGACCATCGACGCCGAAGCGAGTGTCGGCGTCGGCGACCGGACGGCCACGGTGACCGTCCGAGGCCTCCTCGCCTATCCGTCGGTCACGCGGGCCGGCGCCGACCACGTCCGCGTCGCGGTCAACGGCCGACCGGTGTCGGTGCCGGCCCTTCGGCAGGCGGTCGAACGCGGCTACGGGTCGCTCCTGCCGGGCGACCGCCACCCCGTCACGGTCCTCGCCGTCTCGCTCCCGCCGTGGGCAGTCGACCCGAACGTCCACCCGGCGAAGGAGACGGTCGCGCTCCGGGCGGCCGACGCCGTCGCGGACGCCATCGAGACGGCGGTGTCCGACGCCCTCTCGACCGTCGACCTCCGGCGGTCCGCCGACGTGGCGATGGACCTGGAAGCGGCGCTCGATCCGGTCGACACCGACGAATCGACGCTCGGTGACGCCACGTTCGTCGGCCGATTCCGCGACCTGTATCTGCTCTGTGAAGCCAGGGGCGAGTTGCTGGTAATCGACCAGCACGCCGCCCACGAGCGGATCAACTACGAGCGCCTGCGCGAGGCGGTCGAGTCGGAGGGCGTCCCGTCGGCGACACTTTCCCCGCCGGCGACGCTGTCGCTCTCGCCGGGCGAGGTGGCGGCCGTCGAGGCCCACGCCGACGAACTCGCTCGCCTCGGCTTCGACTGTGAACCCTTCGGCGGCGGCACCGTCCGCGTGCGGGCCGTCCCAGCACCGCTCGGGCGCGTGGCGGACGCCGACGCGCTCGAACCGACGGTCGCCGCCCTGCGGGCGGGCGAGGCGGTCGACCGTCGAGACGACCTGCTCGCCGACCTCGCGTGTCACCCGTCACTGAAAGCGGGCGACACCCTCACCCACGACGAGGCCGCGGCGCTGGTCGAGCGACTGGGGGCGTGCGAGCAGCCGTTCGCCTGCCCACACGGTCGGCCGACGGTGCTGGCCATCGACGAGGCACATCTGGCCAAGGGGTTCGAGCGCCACCCGAACCGGCGGTGACGGCTACCACTCCTTGCAGTCGGCACAGACGAAGGCGTCGCCATCTCGCCAGCGGCGGGAGACGGCGCCGGCGCAGTCGTCACAGATGGCGTCGACCGCCCACCGCATCGTCGGCGTCGCGGGGTCGGGCGACGCTTCCGTGCTGGCGGTGTCGTTCGGGGCCGGGTCGGAGTCCCCAGTCCCGTCCACGTCGGCCCCTTCCTCCGAATCCACCCCCGTCGCGAACTCGTCGAGTGAGCGATCGGACACGCCCACACCAACGGACGCGTCGGGTTTAGCTATTCGGTCGCGCGGTCGTGGGCCGTCGCGGCGAGGTCGACAGCCGTGTCGAGATCGGGGCCGAGCGGCGATCCGACGACGACGCTGTCGGCGTGGTCGAGCACGGCCGAGAGCCGGTCGGCAACCTCGTCGACCGTCCCCGCCGCACAGAAGGCGTCGATCATGGCGGGCGTTACGAGGTCGAACGCCTCGGTGAAGTCGCCGGCACCGAGGTGGTCGCCGATGTCGTCGGCGCGGTCGGCGGCGATGCCGTGACGCTGGAGGACCGGCGGAGGCGATCCGGCGGCGATGAAGGCGACCGGCGGTCTGGCGGCCTCGCGGGCCGCCTCGCCGTCTTCGGCGACGCTGACGCTCGCGTAGGCGGCCAGGTCGAACTCGCCGAGGTCGTCGAGGCGGTCGTCGAGGCCGTCCGCGACCTGCTCGCGCGCCCAGCGCAGGTCCGCGGGGTGGGCGCCATTGTAGAGCAGGCCGTCGGCGTGTTTGGCGGCCATCTTGCACATGTGCGGCCCCTCGCCGCCGACGTAGGTCGGGATGGGCGTGGGCACGTCGAAGTTGAGGCCAGCATCGGTCGCCTCGAAGGTGCCGTCGTGGGTGACGCGCTCCCCGTCCCAGAGTCGCTGGGCGACTTTGAACGCCTCCAGAACGGGTCGGAGTCCCCGGTCGTCCGCGAGGCCGAGATTCCGGAGCGTCGAGGGGTCACCGGGACCGATGCCGAACACCGCACGGCCGCCGCTAGCCTCGGCGACGGTGGCCACCTCGCCCGCGAGCGTAACGGGGTGGCGCTCCAGCGGGTTGACGACACCGGGACCGAGCCGCACCGTCGCCGTCGCGTCGGCGAGTCTGGAGAGCGCGGCGAAGGGCGAGCGGTTGTTGTAGTGACTGGAGACGAATATCGTGTCGTAGCCGGCGGACTCGGCGGCCGTCCCGAGGTCGACGAGTCGGTCGAGCGGATGCTCGGGCGTGAGTTCGATACCGAGCATCAGCGGCGGTGCCACCTCCGAGGGGCGGGCGTGGGCGTCGGGATCATCCGTGCGTCGGTTGGCGCCGACCGGGAAAAGCCGTTCGTCGTACGCGGTACCTGCCGGTGTCTATAGTAGCGATCGAAAGTCGTTGCACAACTGATCGAAGTGCGGCATACGGTCGGCTATGCAAACCGTTTCACTCGCTACTATCTGCCTCGAACGACCAGCCACGGAGCGCCTGCCGGACGAAGTCCCCCTCCACGTCCCGAAAGAGGGCGTCGCTCCCCTCGTGGTCGCCGAACTCGAAGTCGCGGACGACGACGACGGGCGTGCCGCCCGCCCCCTCACCAGCGACGAGGTTGGCCGCGGCGGCGAGTTCGTCGACGATGACCTGAACGGTCACGCCGAGTTCGCGCCCGTCACGGTCGGGTTCGCCCCGCCAGTCGCGGGCGGCCGGCGTGCCCGCCCACCCGATGGCGACGCCGCGCTGGCCGTGGCGGAAGGGCCGGCCGCAGGTGTCGGTGACGACGACGCGGTCGGCCGAGAGGTCGGCGGCGATGCGGGCGGCGCTCTCACTGGGCCGCCGGGGCAGGAGTAGGAGGTCGCCGCCGGGGACGTTCGAGCGGTCGATGCCCGCGTTGACCGTCACGTGCCCGAACCGCGTCTCCGTGAGGAGAAAGGGCGCCTCCATCAGGAGGTCGGTGCTCTCCTCCAAGACCGCCTGTGCGAACCGGGGGTCTTTCTCGTCGCCGGTTGCGCGTTCGAGGCGGGCGGCGATCTCTCGGGCGCGCGGCCCGGCCGGGAACTCGGAGAGGTTCGCGGTCCGATCCTCGACCTTCGAGACGACCGTACTCGCGACACAGACCACGTCGGCCGGGCGGAGATCGACCCGCTCGGAGACGAGCTCCGGGATGGAGTCGCCGGGGCGAAACTCCGGGAGATCGGGGACTGCGAAGACCTTCATGCGCCACCCTCGGGAGCGAGCGGCGTCACCAGTCGCCCTCGCGGTGAAGCGTCACGTCGAGGTCGCCATCGGCGGCGGACGCGGTGAGCATCGTCGTCTCGGTCGCGGGAGCGGCGCCCGTGGCCGATCCGGGGTTCAGGATGCGCACGCCGTCGTGGACGTCGTCCAGCAGTTCGTGCGTGTGGCCGGCGACGCCGACGGCGTCGGGGCCGCCGTGTTCGGTCACCGCGTCGACGACGCGGTCCTCGTAGCCGATGCGGTCGCCCGTGCCGTGCGTGACGACGAACTCGACGCCGCCGCACTCGACCGTGTCGACGGCCGGGAGGTCGACGCTTGCCGGATCGACGTTGCCGCGAACGGCGGTGAAGGCGCCGTCGGCGAGCGAGCGCATCTGATCGGCGACGGCCGGCGTCTCGAAATCGCCGGCGTGGATGACGTGATCCGCCGCCTCGATCCGCTCGCGGACCCAGTCGGGGATGCCACTCGCCCGCCCCGGGACGTGCGTGTCGCTGATGATCGCCAGCTCCATACCCGCCCGTTGTCGCGAGGCGTGAAATCGTTGTCCCACCGAGTGCGCCCGGCACAAGAGTCGTGTCGCTGGCCGCCGAACGACGCCCATGGCCCACGTCGTCACCTGTTTTCTCCGCCACCGCACGTCGGTTCTGCTCGGCCGCCGGAGCGACGCCGTCGGCACCTACACCGGCCGCTGGGCGGGCATCTCGGGCTACGTCGAGGGCGACCCCGTGGACGCCGAACGCGACGCTCATCGGGAGATCCGCGAGGAGACCGGCCGGATGGACGCGACGCTCGTCCGCGCTGGCGACCCTCTCGACGTGCGGAACGGGGATCGAACGTGGACGGTCCACCCGTTCCTGTTCGAGGTTCCGGAGCGGACCGTCACGCCGAACGAGGAGATCGACGCCCACGAGTGGGTGTCGCCACCCGCGATCCGCGAGCGGCCGACAGTGCCCGGCCTGTGGGACGCCTACATGGCCGTCGCGCCGACCGTCGAGGCAATCGCGAGCGACGAGATGCACGGGTCGGCGTGGCTATCGGTGCGGGCGCTCGAAGTCCTGCGGGACCGGGCGGCCGTGGCCGACGACGTGGCCGCGGTCGAGTCGGTCGCCCGCGATCTGCGGGACGCCCGGCCGAGTATGGCCGCCGTCGCCAACCGGATCAATCGGGTGCTGGCGACGGGTGAGCGGACGCCGAGTGCCGTCCGAACCCGGGCGCAGACGGCGGCCGAGGCGGCCCTCGACGCCGACGCCGAGGCAGCGGCACGAGCGGCCGAGCGGTGTGGCGAGACCGTCGCCACGCTCTCACGATCCGGGACGGTCCTCACCGCCCTCCGCGAGTCGACGCCGGCAGTCCTGATCGGTGAGTCACGACCGGCCTGCGAGGGGACGGACGTGGCCGCAGCGCTGGCCGACGAGGGGCTGGACGTGACGCTGACGACGGACGCGGCGCTCGCGAGCGAACTCGCCGATCGGGACGCGGACTGCGTGCTGGTCGGCGCCGACGCCGTCCTCGCGGACGGCAGCGTCGTCAACAAGGTGGGCACGCGAAGCCTCGCGCTCTCGGCCGCCCGGGAGGACGTGCCGGTGTACGTCGTCGCCGCCGCGGCCAAGATTCGACCGGACGAGGAGATGCACGGCGAGACGGGGGCGGACGCCGACCTCTACGAGGGCGACGCGCCCGTCGCCGTCGCGAACCCCATCTTCGAGCGGACGCCCGTGGATCTGGTGGCCGGGCTGGTCACCGAGCGGGGGTTGCTGGGCACGGACGGCGTCCAAGCGGTGGCCGCGGAACACCGAAAATACGCGAACTGGGAGGAGGGAGCGTCAGCGGGGGGGTAGGCTCCCGGCACGCCCGGCGCCGGGCGCCGAACAGGTCGAGGGCCGCGAGAGCGGCGACGGCGGCCGCCCAGGCGGCGATACCGGTCGCCCCGGCGCGGAGCCAGCCGCCCGCGTATCGCCACCGGACGACGGCGCCCCACGCGACGATGGCGAGGAGGCCGCTGATCACTGGCACCGGTTCGAGCAGCGCCCAGACGAGGGCGCCGAGGAGCGCGGTCATACTGTCGGCTGTAACTGTTTCAAGATATTCGCCACCCCGGGGTGGCGAATATCTTAATTGACTTACAGCCGACAGTATCAGCACCGCGTGGGCGTAGCTCCGCGCGTCCGAGGCAATCAGGGCGCTCTCGACGAACGTCTACGGATCGTTGTGAGTCATTCCCGGCCGTCGCTGACCACGGAGGACAGCGACGGCCGGTAGACGGATACGACGATGCCGTATCAGGAGCCGGTTCTCGATGCCGGCACGGTGATCGGGGGCATGTGTTACGCGGTGCCGGCATCGGCGTTAGCGTCGTCCGGCGTCACGTCACTCACCGACTCGCCGAGCGAGCCGTCGCCGTCACCGCTCAGGAACGAGCGGATCAGGTCGTGAATCTGCGTGACGTGATCGGGCACCTGCGCGGGCAGGTCCGCGGGCGGGCCGCGGCGGTCGCTGGCTTCGGCGTTTGCGGCCGAATCGGCGTTGTCGGCACCGTCGTCAGCGTTATCGGCGCCATCGGACGCGTTCTCGTCCGAGTGCTCGTCAGCGTTATCGGCGCCATCGGACGCGTTCTCGTCCGAGTGCTCGTCAGCGGGCGCGTCCGGCGGCTGACCGTCGGACGCGTTGTGCGCGTCGTCCGCACTGTCGGCGTTCTCTGCTGCTCGGTCCGCCTCGTCGTCGTACTGGTCGTCCGCACCGACATCGACGGGCGCGTTCCCGGGCGCCGCGGCGACCGTCCCGACGGTCACCAGAAGCGCCGCGAACACGACCGCGACGAGTTTCGTTTGGATCATCGTTGCGCTCGGGGCGTGTGTCTGGGGGGTATTGAACCCCGATCCCCGTCAATCCGGATTTTCGGCGGTTTGAACCGGTTTTAATTCGGCTTTACCGTCGATAAAGCGCGATGAACGTGGGTGAATCGGAGCCGGCCGGGAGAGGGGGGAGTGACGGCGGCACACGCCGCGTGCGCGACCCGTCTCTCCGGGGAGATTTATGCCGACCACCGCCGAGTCGACACGCATGAGCGAGGGTGACGATGAGCGTGGTGTCCGCTCCCCGACAGCTCCCGAGGAGGCGTTCCTGACCCTGAGCAACGACCTTCGACTCGAAATCCTGCTGGCGCTGTGGGAGGCGCCGGGGTTCTCCCTCTCGTTCGCGGAGTTGCGGAAGGCCGCCGGCGAGCGCGACTCGGGCACGTTCACGTACCACCTCTCGGAACTCGTCGGTCACTTCGTCGGCGAGACCGACGAGGGGTACGAACTCCAGTATCCGGGCCACCGGGTGCTCGACGCGATCCAGAGCGGTGTCTTCCACCAGCAGGGGACGGTCGGCCCCGTCGACCTCGACGCGGACTGTCCGGACTGCGACGCCGCACTCACCTTCGCGTACGACACCGACTACATCGGCCGGGTCGGCTGTGCGGCCTGTGGAGAGCGGGTGCTCGAGTGGCCGTTCGATCCCGGCGGCGTCGCCGACCGGACGCCCCGAGAGGTCGCCGCGGCGTTCGACCGCCGCACCCGCCTCGTCTGGGCATGTGCGCTCGACGGCGTCTGTCCGTTCTGTGCCGGACGCGTCGAACGGCGACTCGTCGAGGAAGCGTCGTCGACCGGGCTCTGTGTCGGCGTCATGGAGGACCTCGGCCGCTACGACAAGTACTTCGCCCGCGACCACCCGGCCGTCGTCGGCCTCGACTGCCGGCGCTGTAGCTTCTACAGTTTCGTCCCCGTGGGCGTTGTTCTTCTGACTCGCCCGCACGTGACCGGGCGGCTGTGGGACCGCGGCCTCGACGTGCGCGACACGCCGCTGTGGGAGCTCGGATTCGTCGTCGACGCCGACGCGGTCACGGTTCGCGAGCGGGAGCCGGCCACCGCCGCCGTCACCGCCGATCCACCGGACGGCCCGCCGCTGATCGCAGTCGTCGACGACGAACTCACGGTCACGATCACCGACGCGTGAACGTATCGGATTCGTTACTGGAAACGAATCCACGAATCGCTTAACTGGCATCCTCCCCAGTGTTTCGAGTAGATAGCAAATGATCGACGAACCGAGAGTTGTGGCGATCACTGGCAGTCAGCGCGACGGCAGTCACACGGCGACGGCCGTCGAGATCGCACTGGAGCGGGCGCGGGAGATGGGCGCGACGACGGACCACGTCGATCTCGCGAGCCTCGATCTGCCGTTGTTCGACCCGGACGACCCGGACGCGGGCGACGCCGAGGCCCTCCGGCGGCGGGTGCGGCGGGCGGACGCGGTGTTGCTCGCGACGCCCATGTACCACGGCTCCGTCGCCTCGCCGCTGAAGACGGCGCTCGACTACTGCGGCTTCGACGAGTTCGAGGGGACGACCGTCGGCCTGCTGGCCGTCGCTGGCGGGTCGTTCCCGACGCTCGCGCTGGATCATCTCCGCGGCATCTGCCGGGCGCTGGACGCGTGGGTGCTCCCGCATCAGGCCGCTGTCCCCGACTCGCACGCGCAGTTCGAAGACGGCACGCTGACCGATCCCGACCTCCGGGACCGCGTCGAACGGCTGGGTGAGCAACTCGTCGAGTACGCGGGCGTCGCGGCGTATCCGGAGGGGGCGGTCGACACGAGCGTGGTGGCGGGCACCGGCGACTGACCGAGACGCGGGGTTCTTGAGGCCGCGCGACCAACGGCCACCGGTGGCAGTGAAGAAGGTTACCCCCTCCGAGCCCCTTGTGACGAGGAACCACCCCGAGCCACCGTTCGACGCGCGCCGGTGAGTCGACGCCGCAGACAGGCTTTTGATACTGTCGGCTGTAACTGTTTCAAGAGATTCGCCATCCCGGGGTGGCGAATATCTTAATTGACTCACAGCCGATAGTATGAGCCGCGGCGCTGATGCGGATTACTGTAACTGTGTCCCGGTGGTTCGCCGGACTGTCTCGGTAAACCACCGGTACTGACTTATCATAAGCCGTACGAATCCAGCGCCATGTCTCGAATTTCGACCCTCGGCGTCCACGAGTCGGTCGACGACGTGTTTCCGGCGACCGTCTTTCGCGACGCCCTCGACGACGCCGGCCCGTCGGTGCGCGTGGTGGGCGCGGACGACGACCTCTCCCCCCTCGACGCCCTCGTCACCTTCGAGTACGACGCCCGGTTCCTCGACGCCGGCCTCGGCTGGATTCACTCGATTCAGGCCGGCGTCGACCGCTTCCCCTTCGACGCCCTGCAGGAGCGCGACATCGCCCTCACCAACAGCACGGGCATCCACGGCGACGTGGTGGGCGAGACGGCGGTTGGGATGATGCTCGCCTTCGCCCGTCGCCTGCACGTCCACCGCTCGAATCAGGAGCGTGGCGAGTGGCAAAAACCCGCGTGGGACGACGCCTTCCCCCTCCGTCGGGAGTCGGCCTGCGTCGTCGGCCTCGGCACCCTCGGCCGTGGCGTCGCCACCCGCGCCGCGGCGCTCGGGATGGACGTGACCGGCGTCAAGCGTACCCCGACGCCCGTCGACGGCGTGGACGAAGTGTTTCCGCCCGAGGAGCTTCACGCGGCCATCGCGGACGCCCGCTTCGTCGCGCTCGCGGTGCCGCTGACCGACGACACGAAGAGGATGATGTCGACGCCGGAGTTCGAGGCCATGCGCGACGACGCCTACCTGATAAACGTCGCCCGCGGCCCGGTCGTCGATCAGGCGGCGCTCGTCGACGCCCTCGACGCGGGCGCCGTCGCCGGCGCCGGCCTCGACGTGTTCGAGACGGAGCCGCTGCCCGCCGAGTCGACGCTCTGGGACCGCGACGAGGTCATCCTGACGCCCCACGCCGCCGGCTTCAACGAGGAGTACTACGAGCGCGTGGCGACCATCGTCCGCGAGAACCTGCGGCGGTTCGCGGTAGGCGAGTCGCTGACCAACCGGGTGGTGTAAGCCGACGGGAGCAGGCGCTCATACGGATTAGTGTAACTGTGTGCCGGTGGTTCACCGGACCGCCTTGGCGAACCACCGGTACTGACTTACAATAAACCGTATCAGAGGAACTTCAGCAGGTCGTCCCGCTTCTGTTCGTGGAAGTGCGCCTCCAGTGCGTCGATGAGGGCGTCGATGTCGCCCCGCTTGGCACAGATTGGCGCGACGGTGTCCTGCCACTGCTGCCACGGCGGGAGGATGCCCAGCCGGTCACAGAGGTCGTCCAGTCGTTCGTCTCGGTCGTCGACCTTGTCCATCTTGTTGACGGCGACGACGGTTGGAATCTCCAAGTCACGCAGGAAGTGGAAGAGCTCCACGTCGTGGGGCACCTCGTCCGCGCCGCTGTGGCGGTCGATGATGTCGACGACGCTCTTGCCGTCGACGACGAGGACGCCAGCGAGGATGTCGTCGGCGTTGGCTTCGAGGTAGCGCACCACGTCCGTCTTGATCTGCTCGCGTTGCTCCTCGGGGACGCCGGACATGAACCCGAAGCCGGGGAGGTCGGTGTACATGAAGCTCTCCGACGCCCAGTCGAAGTGGTTTGGCTGGCGGGTCACGCCCGGTTTGCGGCCGGTGGAGACCGAATGGCCCGTCAGCTCCCGCATCAGCGTCGACTTGCCCACGTTCGACCGGCCGACGAGGACGACTTCGTCGCGGTCCGGGCGATCCTCGAACATGGCCGTGCTAGACGGCTGGTGGGTTTAAATTCGACGTGTCGCGCACCGGCCCGGTCGCTACTCCTCCACCCCGTCGTCGTCCGACGCCTGCACCGTCACGTCGTCGGCCGCCTGCGCCGCTCCCTCGTCGGTGGAGCGCGTCCGTCGGAGGGAGTACGCCAGCAGCAGCGTGCCGGCCACCGCACCACCGCCCGCGAGCAGCGTGACGTTCCGGCCGAACGGGAGCGACCCACTCGGGTCCGAAACCGGGACGGGAGTCGACGTGGGGGTGGGCGTCGGCTCGGGTGTGGGCGTCGGCTCGGGTGTGGGCGTCGCCGTTCGAGTCCGCTCCGGCGTTCGCGTCGCCGTCGTCGATCCGTCGCCGGCGCCCTCGGTGGACGTGGGGGTCGACGTCGACGTCGACGTCGGAGTCCCGGTGGAAGTCGCCGATGCCGTCGACGCCGAACCCCCGTCGAGCGCGTACAGGGTACCGCTCTGGCCGGCCGCGTACACGTCGCCGTCGACGACGGCGAGCGACGGCAACGCCCCCGAATCGGTCGAGTACGACCAGTGCTGAGCGCTCGTGCCGGCGCCGATAGCGCGCACCTGCCCCGTCGTGCCGAGACAGAGCGTGTCGCCCGCGATGACGGGAGACTCGCATCCGAGACCGGCACCGAACCGGTATCGCTCGGCGCCCGTGGCGGGGTCGAGGACGTGGAGCGTGCCGCTGACGCCCGCGACGGCGACTCGGTCGGCGGTCACGGAAAGCGCCGACTCCGCCTCGACCGAGACGTTGGCCGACCACTGTCGCTCGCCGAACTGCGTGGCGAGTGCGACCACCTCGTCCCCGGTCGCGACGTAGACGGTGCCGTCGGCCACGGCCGGCGGGGACCGGACGCGCGCGTCCAGAGCCACCTCCCAGTATCGCTGGCCGTCGGCGGCGTCGAGGGCGTACACGGTCCCGTTTTCGGTCGCGGCGTAGACGATGCCCTCGACGACCGCCGGCGCGCCGTAGACGGGATCGTTCGTCGTGAACGACCACGTCTCGTCGCCGGTCGCGGCGTCGAGGGCGTACACCACCCCGCCGACGCCACCGACGTGGACGGTCCCGTCGACGACGGTCGGCGACGAACGGACTTGGAGGCCGAGGGAGGTTCGCCACTGCTCGCTCCCGTCGGCCGCGGAGACGGCGTAGACGTTGCCGTCGTCGCTCCCGAAGTACACCGTGCCGTCGACGACCGCCGGCGCGGTGCCGACGTCGTTGCCAGTCGAGAACCCCCACTGCTGCTGGCCGGTCGCGGCGTCGAGGGCGTAGAGCGTGCCGTTTCCGGACCCGACGTACACCGTCCCGTCGACGACGACGGGCGGAGCGAAGGCTTCGTCGGCCACGTCGAACCGCCACCGTTCCCGAACGCCGTCGGTCGGGACCGCCGTCGACACGTGTGCCGTGTTGGCCGCGTCGCCCCGGTGCATCGGCCACGACGCGCCGTCGACTTGTGCCGAGGCGGGCGCGGAGGCGGCGGGAGCGGCGACGCCGGCCGTGACTGCACCGCCACACCGAGCGAGAAAGCCCCGCCGCGAGACGGTGCGCTCACCGTCGTCCATCGTTGCCCGTCCCGTGTGTCGGTCGATCGATCGACGGCCGATCGCATCCGGCTTCCCTCCCCCTCCGACGAGTCCATACACGCCTCATACGAAGGTACCGACGGAGAACGCCGATAAACATTGGTGTCGCGACAGGCGAAACCGGTTCACGACGATCCGTACGAGGAACGGGACACAGGCTATTTGCCCGCGCGGCTGGATATGCGCCCGTGCGACTCGTACAGGTCATGGTTCCCGCGGGCAAGCGCGAATCGATTCTGCGGACCCTCGACGACGAGGGAATCGACTACGTCGTCACCGAGGAAACCAGCAGCCGCGAGTACACGGCGACGGTGACCTTTCCCCTGCCGCAGGCCGCGGTCGAACCCGTCTTGGAGAAACTGCGCGACGCCGGCCTCGACCGCGATGCCTACACCATCGTCCTCGACGCCGAGACGGTGATCTCTCGGCAGTTCGACGAGCTCGTCGAGCGCTACGAGGAGGACGAGGAGAACGGCGATCGGATCGCTCGTGAGGAGCTCGCGGCGCGAGCACGCTCGCTCGCCCCGAACTGGCGGACGTTCGTCGTGATGACTGTCGTGAGTTCGGTCGTCGCCACCGCGGGCCTTCTGCTCGACTCCGCGGCGGTCGTGGTGGGCTCGATGGTCATCGCCCCGCTGATCGGCCCGGCGATGGCCACGAGCACCGGATCGGTCGTCGACGACCGCGAACTCCTGCTCCGAGGGGTGAAACAGCAGGTCGCCGGCGGACTGCTGGCCGTCGTCGCCGCGGCGGTCTTCGCGACCCTCCTCCGGACCGCCCACGTCGTCCCGCTGGAGGCGGCGGACGTGTTCGCTATCGACGAGGTGCGCGAACGCCTCGTCCCCGACGTGCTCTCGCTGGTCATCGCGCTCGGCGCGGGCATCGCGGGGGCGCTCAGCCTCTCCACCGGCGTCTCGACGGCGCTCGTGGGCGTCATGATCGCCGCGGCGCTCGTGCCGCCCACCGCCGTCGTCGGCATCGGTCTCGCGTGGGGGTCGCCCCGCACCGTCTCCGGGGCGCTGGTGCTCGTCCTCGTCAACTTCCTCTCGATCAACTTCGCGGCGCTGGCGGTGCTGTGGCTGACGGGCTATCGCCCGAAGAACTGGTTCCGGCGCGAGGAAGCGCGGACGGCGACGCTGAAACGCATCGCCACGCTCGGCATTGCCCTCCTCGTCCTCTCCTCACTCCTCGCGGGCGTCACCTACAACACCTACCGAACGGCGACGTTCGAGGAGGACACCCGCGCCGCCGTCGACGACGTCCTCGCCGACTACGAGGGGCTCAAAAGTCTCTCCGTCACCATCGCCTACGAGGAGACGTTCCCCTTCTCCCGGCCGGAACGAGTGACGGTCACCGTCGGCCACCCGCCCGGCCGTGAGACGCCGGAACTCGCCAATCGCCTCGCCGAACGGATCGAGCGCCTCGACAATCCCGCCTTCCGCGCCGACGGCCCCATCACCGTCGAAGTGCAGTACGTCGTCGTCGACGTGGGGACGAGCACCGCCGGGGCGACGGCGGCGAAGCTGTCGGCATCTCCCCGAATCGCGGCCGATCGGCCGGCCCCTGCTACCGTCTGACTCGTACTAGTTCATATTCCTCGCCGACCTCTCTCCCCTATGAATCGTGTGATCGCTCTGACACTCGTCGTCGTCGTCCTCTTGGCCGGCTGTACCGCCCCCCTCCAGACCGTCGCGAGCGACGGCGACGGTGCTGGTTCGACCATCTCGGTGTCAGCAACTGGGTCGGCGACGGCGGACCCCGATCTGGCGGTCGTCCGACTCTCAGTGGAAGCGACGGCCGACAGCGCCAACGCCGCCCGAACCCAAGTGGCTCGCGGCGTCGAGGGTGTCCGGACGGCGCTCGCGGACGCGGGCGTCCCCGAGGCGAACGTGACGACGGCGGCGTTCGGTATCTCGCCGGTCTACGACCGTGGCGGGCCCGAGAGCGAGAACCGGATCGTCGGCTATCGGGCGATCCACGCGCTGACGGTCGAGACGGTGCCCGCCCGCGCCGGCGAGATCGTCGACCTCGTGGTCGGTGCGGGGGCGACGAGCGTCGACGGCGTCCGCTTCACGTTGAGCGACGAGCGCCGGGCGGAACTGCGGGCAACGGCGCTCGACCGCGCGATGAGCGCCGCCCGAACCGACGCGGACGGCCTCGCGGCCGCCGCCGATCTCTCGGTGACGGGCGTCCAGCAGGTCACCACCGGCGCCGACTTCACGCCCTACCCCGTCGCCCGGTTCGAGGACGCGGCCGGGGGGACGGTCCTCCAGCCCGCCCCCGTCTCGGTGACCACGACCGTCGACGTGACGTATTCGGCCCGCTAGCGCGAGGGGAGGTCGGGCTCCCAGTCGACCGTCTCGACCGCCAGATCCAGCACGGCGTCGACGTTCTCGTCCTCGCTGACGCTCATGTAGGCGTCCGCCTCCATGTCGCGCGATCGGTCGCTCTTGTTACACACCGTGAGGACGGGCACGTCGAAGCGGTCGACCACCGCATCGCGCAGGTCGAGTTGGGCGTCGAGCGGGTAGCCACACGCCCCGCTGGCGTCGACGACGAAGACGACCGCGTCCGCGAGATGCGCCAGCGCACTCACCGCCTGACTCTCGATGTCGTTGCGCTCCGCCTCCGGCCGATCCAGTAGCCCCGGCGTGTCGATGATCTGGTAGCGGATGTGGTCACGCTCGAAGTGACCGATCTGAATCCCGCGGGTGGTGAAGGGGTAGCGCGCGATTTCGTTGTCGGCGCGGGTGACGCTGTTGACGAACGAGGACTTGCCGACGTTGGGGTAGCCCGCGACGACGATAGTGGGTTCGTCCGGGCGGATGTCGGGCAGGTCACGGAGGGCGTTGCGGGCCTCGCCGACCCGGAGCAGGTCGTCGGCGACTTCCTCGACTACGTCCGCCATGCGCGCGAACGCCTGTTTGCGGTGTTTCCGGGCGGTTTCGGCGTCGGTCTTCCGGAGCTTCCGGTTGTACTCCCGCTGTATCTCTTCGACCTGCCGGCTCGCCCACGTCACCTCCGAGAGGCTGGCGCGGAGGGCGTCGATACCCACCTGTTCGGCGCCGTCGTCCGCGATTCTGGTGCCCATCTCCCGCCGCAACACTGCGTCCGCGAGTTCGCGATAGAAGGGATCGACGACGCCGAAATCCGGCCACTCGGTCACCACGTTCTCCAGGTTGTCCGAGAGGATGTTCCCCGCCGTCTGCAACATGGACTGCTGGGCCTCGACCCCCGACTTGGCGCGTCCCGTGCGGGCAGCCCGCGAGAACGCCTTGTCGACGAGCTCCTCCGACCGGGGGGTGGTCGGCAGGCCTTCGAAAATCATTGTCGACGCTTCGACACGCGCGAATAAAAGGGCGTCCGTTCGCACCGAGGCTGCGTGTGCGGCCGTCACACGCCACCGTTCGCACCGCTACTGCGCCGATGGCGACGTGGCAGCGGGTATTCCACCGCCGTCGCCGTCGGGGCGAGTGCGCCAGCCGACGACACCCGCCCCGGCGAGGAGTGCCCCGCCGGCGACCAGCAGGAACGGTTCGGCGCCGAGAACGAATCTGGTCGGCCCGCCGTACGCCGACACCTCGATGTACAGGCCCGGATCGAGGGCGTAGTGCAGCGCCGCCCGGAGGGCGTAGAACAGGACGACACCGCCCATCGCCACGGGGACGACGACGAGATGTCGCCACCAGCGGGCGGCGACCGTTCCGACGACGCCGACGAGACCGAGGCGGGCGAGCAGGCGCTCCTCGTGGTTGAGGTCGCCACCCCACCCGGTCGTGATGGTTCCCTCGTATCCCGGTGCCACGTGGACGAGTCCCTGCTGAACGCCGATCACGATGGCCGCGAGGCCGGCGAGCGCGAGCGCGACGGGGACCAATCGTCGGAATCGCATACGGCGCCGTTCGAGCCGATCCACCCTCAAAGCACCGGCGTGCCTACCGATCCAGATACTCCCCTTGCACCGCCACCACGTCCGCCGAGTCGTCACAGTCGGCGTATCGCCGCAGCGGTTCGTCGTTGAGTTCGAGAAACGTCTCCCCCCACGTGAACTTCGAGAGGATGTCTTCGGCGTCGTCACGGTGGCCGAGGATAACTAGCCCCGCGGCCAGCGCCTCGACGGTCGTGAGCTGGAAGGGATTGCCGAAGTTGACGGGGTTAGCGGCGACGAGATAGGGGAGCGCGCGGTGCTCGCCGGGGAGAGAGAACCGAGCCTCGCCGGCCGACTCCCACGAGCAGTCGAGCGCGACGAGCGTCTCCGTCTCGTCCGCCGGCGAGAGCGCCTGCTCCGCGTGTGGGTTGAGTACGACCCCGTACGGCGTCGTACGATCCGACCGATGCAGCTCCACGAGGTCGAACCGGGCGAGTTTGCGGGCCGTACATTTGTCGGGGTCGTCGTCGCCCGCGTAGCGCACGTGCAGATCCACGTCGGAGGCAGACGGTCACCGAATAAATGGGCGTCGGCTACGCCGGCCCGAGCGGTCGGTGCGCGTCGCGGTCGGCGAAGAAGCCGTCAGCCGGCGTCCCACCGAGTGCCACAGCTACCATCCGTGGGCCGTAGCCGAGTCATAGTGATTACTGTAACTGTGTCCCAGTGGTTCGCCGACCCATTTTGGCGAACCACCGGTACTGACTCACGGTAATCACTATCAGGCGCCGAACGGGGTGAACGGTCGTCATAGCCGGGCGAAGGTTCATCGGGCCACCGGTGGAAGGAACACTATGGACCGCCGCGACGCCGTGCAGGAGTATTACGCCGCCATCGACGGCGGCGACTACGACCGCCTGCGAACCCTCCTCGCGCCCGGATTCGTTCAGGAGCGCCCGGATCGGACACTCGACGGCCGGGATCGGTTCGTCCGGTTCATGCGTGAGGAGCGACCGCGAACCGACACGGAACACGTGCTGACCGAGACGTGTGTCTCGGACGAAAGGGACGGGGCAGCGACGGTGTTCGTCCGGGGACGCCTCATCGCCGACGAGACGACCCTGTTCGGCTTCGTCGACGTACATCGGATCGGCGACGACGGGATCGAGTCGCTGACGACGTACACCGCCTATAGTGGCGATTGAAAGTCATTGCACAGCGGACCGCACGCCGTACTGCGATCGGCTGTGCAAACAGTTTCAATCGCTACTATAGATGCGTACGGGTGTTTCCTGCCGTTTCGCCCGGCGATACAGCGCCCGCCACGTCAACCCCTTCACTACGAGAGAGGAGGACGGTAGCGGCAAACAGCAAGAGGGGCGAAACGGGGACGTACGCGGAGACGAGGAGTAGGCCGCCGTAGACGGCGGCGAGTGCCCGCTCGCGGCGGACGAGACCCATCGGGGAGTCGGCGTCGAGCAACAGGGCGTCCCACACCCCCTGCAGCGCGACGAAGACGGCGACGACGGCGACGTACGTGGGGAGAGTCGACGCCGGCATTACGGGTAGGAACGCCCACACAACCAGTATCAGCATGTCGAGACTGAACTGGCCGAGGTGGGCATCGACGGTGTCCGGAACGGCGACCGTCGACAGCCGATACTCCAGCCAGTTGGCCGCGAACAGTCCGAACGCGAACAGCAACATGCCGTTCCGGAGGGTGGCCTCGGGCGTGATAGTGTTTATTGTAACTGTGTACCGGTGGTTCGCCGACCCGTTCTGGCGAACCACCGGTACTGACTTACAATGATCACTATGAGGCGAAAGAGGGCGTTCGAGGCGACGATGCCGTACAGAATGGTGTGAACTCGATGCCTGGCGCCGATTCGGCCATGTCGGTGGCTTCGGCGCGGCGGGTCTACAAGGTTGGACGCGGCCGACACGTCCCGTGGTGATACTGCCGGCTGTAAGTCTTGAAGCAGTTACAGCCGACAGTATGAGTATCGGAACCGACCGGCGGTCGATCGCTCCTCGGCTGGCGGTGGGCACGCGAATCTCGCGGAGCGAATCGACGAACGCCGTCGATCAGTCCCGGTCGCCCGCGCCGACCGCGCTCTCCCCAACCTTCTCGTGGCCCTCGATCACTTCCGTCCCGCCCATGTACGGTCGGAGCGCCTCGGGCACGGTGACGGTGCCGTCATCGTTCTGGTAGTACTCGAGGATGGCGACCATCACGCGCCCTACGGCGGTCCCGGAGGCGTTGAGCGTGTGGAGATACTCGGCCGACTCGTGGCGCTCGGGGCGGTAGCGCAGACCCGCCCGCCGCGACTGGAAGTCCTCGAAGTTCGAGGCGCTGGAGACTTCGAGCCACCGGCCACCCCGGTCCGGGCCGTCGTCGGCGTCGGTGCCCGGCGCCCACACCTCGATGTCGAAGGTCTTCGCGGACGCGAAGGTGAGGTCGCCAGTACAGAGCGAGAGGATGCGGTAGGGCAGGTCGAGGCGCCGCAGGACCTCCTCGGCCTCGTCGACGAGCGATTCGAGGCGGTCGTAGCTCTCCTCGGGTTCGACGAAGTTGACGAGTTCCACCTTGTTGAACTGGTGGACGCGGACGATACCGCGGGTCTCGGTGCCGTGTTCGCCCGCCTCGCGCCGGAAGTTGGGCGTGTACGCCTGATGCTTGAGCGGCAGGTCCTCGCGGAGGAGGATGTCGTCGGCGTACATGTTGGTGACGGGCACCTCGGCGGTGGGACAGAGCCACAGGTCGTCGTCGTCGTAGTCCTCGGTCTCCCCGCCGCCGATGCGGTAGGCGTCTTCGGCGAACTTGGGGAGTTGCCCCGTCCCCTCCATCGACGTGGACTTGACCGGAATCGGGGGAAAGAGGTCGACGTACCCCTGTTCGCGGTGGACGTCCATCATGAACTGAATGAGGGCGTGTTCGAGGCGGGCGCCATCACCCTTCAGGAAGTAGAAGCCGGCGCCGGTCGTCTTGGCGCCGCGGGCCTCGTCGATAACGTCGAGGTCCTCGCCGAGGTCGTAGTGGGGCGTCACCTCGCTGGGCAGGTCGCGCAGGTCGTCGAAGCCGTGGCGGCGCTCCTCGACGTTGTCGCTCTCGTCCTCGCCGACGGGTACGTCGTCGTCGGGGACGTTCGGAATCTCCATCAGCCCCGCTTCGAGTTCGGCTTCCAGTTCCTCCGCGCGGTCCTCGACTGTCTCCAGTCGTTCTTTGAGTTCCTGCGATCGCTCGATGGCTTCGGCTGCCTCCTCGTCCTTGCCGTCCGCCTTGAGGCGGCCGATCCGATCGCTCACCTGGTTGCGCTCGTGGCGCAGGTCGTCACCCTCGCTTTTGAGCGAGCGCCACTCCTCGTCGATCTCCAGGAGGCGGTCGAGATCCACGTCGTCGGCCATCCCCCGGTCTTCGAGATTCCGCCGCACCACGTCCGGGTTCTCCCGGAGGTACTGCCTGCTGAGCATTTGTGCGCCCTTCTCGGGGCCGAGACAAAACCGTGTCGGGACAGGGACCGAACGCTTTTGCCCGCCGCCGACGGCCTTGGGTTATGGCTATCGGCGACCTCACTGCGGTTGACGGCACCGATCTCTACTACGTCGACGTGGGCGCGTACGACGTGTGCGGCTACGGCTCCGTGTACGTTCTCGATGCGGACCGACCCGCCGTGGTCGACCCCGGTCTCGGGACGAACGTCGACCTCGTACTCGACGCCCTCGACGCGGTGGGAATCGACGCGCTCGATGCGATTCTGACGACCCACATCCACCTCGACCACGCGGGCGGGGCGGGGTATCTGGCCGCCGAATTCCCCGACGCAACGGTGTACACGCACGAACTCGGCGTCCGACACCTGGTCGATCCGGACCGCCTGGTCACGGGGACGAAAGCTGCCGTGGGCAGCCAGTGGCAGTACTACGTCGATCCGAAGCCGATTCCGGAGGAGCGTATCGAGTCGCTCGCCGGCGGCGACGAAATCGACCTCGGTGACCGGACGGTCGACGTGATCCACGCGCCGGGGCACGCCCCTCACCAAGTCGTGTTCCACGACCGCACCGACGACGTGCTCTTCTCGGGCGACGCTGGCGGCATCCGGCCGGGCAAGTCCGGCGACCTCTTTCCCACCTCGCCGCCGGTCAACTTCGATCTGGAGGGCTGTATCGCGGACGCCGAAACCATCGCCGACCGCAACCCGGAGCGCATCTGCTTCGGCCACTTCGGCGACGCCGCCTTCACACCGGAGCTGATGGACGAGTACGAACGCATCCTCACGGACTGGGTGGCACAGGTTCGGGAGAAGCGCGCGGAACTCGGCGACGACGAGGCCGTGATCGAGCACTTCGCGGAGACGGCCGACCTCGTCGAACCGTGGGGCGAGCGCAAGACCCGGGCCGAGAACCGACTGAACGTCAAAGGCGTCCTCGGCTACCTCGACAGCCAGGAGTGACTATTCGTCCGATTATGCCGCGAGAAAAGAAATATTTCGGCCGTTGTCATCCCCGAATTCGGGATCGAAAAGACGGGTTTTATCGGTTTCACTCACGTCGGCAAGTACGTATGGAGGTGTTTTGATGGCCGCCGGCGGGGGTAATCTCATCACTCTGGTTGCTGCCCTGATCGGGGTCGGCGTCGTCGCACAGATACTTTCGGACCGGTTCCGGATTCCGAGCGTCGTCTTCCTCCTAGCGTCGGGGGTCATCCTCGGCCCGGAAGTGCTGGGCGTCGTCGGGCCCGACTCGTTCGGGAACGCGCTCTCGGCCATCGTCGGCCTCTCGGTCGCGATCATCGTCTTCGAGGGGGCCTTCCACCTACGGATCGACCGCCTGCGCGAGGCCCCGGCGGCGACGTTCAAACTGGTGACGCTGGGGGCAGCCATCGCGCTGGTGGGAACGACGGTCGTCGTCCGCTACGCCCTCGGAACGGGATGGGCGGTCGCCGCGCTGATCGGCGCGTTGCTGGTCGCCACCGGGCCGACCGTCATCACACCCATCCTCGAAGTGGTACCGGTCCGGAGTCGCGTCGGCACCGCACTCGAAACCGAGGGGATCGTCAACGACGTGACGGCCGCGATTCTCGCCATCGTCATCTTCGAAGCCATCATCGAGGACGTCCGCGCCCCGGGCGAACTGTTCGCACTGTTCACCCAGCGTCTCGGGACCGGCATCGTCGTCGGCCTCGCCGTCGCTGCCGTCGTCTTCTACGCCCTCCGCTACGTCGACCTCTCGCCAGGTAACGCCCCGCAGAACGCCCGACTGCTCGTCCTCGGCGGGGCACTCGTGGCCTACGGAGCCGCCGACGCCGTCGCCACGGAAGCCGGCATCGCCGCCGTCGCCACCGCGGGCCTCCTGCTGGGCAACGCGGACGTGCCCTACGAAGACGAGATTACGGATTTCAAAGGCGACGTGACGCTGATCGTCCTCTCGTTCGTCTTCATCTCCCTCGCGGCACTCCTCCAGTTCGAGTACCTGCTCGCACTGGGGGTCGGCGGGCTGATCGTCGCCACCATCGTCGCTCTCGTCATCCGCCCGCTCCTCGTGTTCGTCAGCACCCACGGCAGCCGGTTCACCCGCGAGGAACGGCTGTTCATGAGCTTCGTCGGGCCACGGGGGATCATTCCCGCCTCCGTCGCGACGCTGTTCGCCGTCGAATTCCGGGCCCAGGGCATGCCCGAAGCCGCGAACCTCCTCGTCGGAACCGTCTTCCTCGTCATCTTCCTGACGGTCGCACTCGAAGCCGGATTCGCCAGACAGATCGCCGAATTCCTCGACGTGATACCCATGCGTATAATCATCATCGGCTCCGGAAACGTGGGTCGAACCCTCGCCCGGCGCCTCGAAGACCGCGGAGAGAACGTCGTCCTGATCGAACAGGACGTGAACAACGTGGAGAAGGCCCGCAACGCCGGGCTGACCGTCCACCACGGTGACGGCACCGACACCGAGGTGTTGCGCTCGGCCGGGGCGGAGAACGCCAAAATCGTCGCCACGACGACCGGCGACGACGACGTGAACCTGCTCGTGGCCCAGCTCGCGGACTCGAAGTTCTCTCCCGAGACCATTCTCGCCCGCGTGAACAACCCCGACAACGTCGACGCGTTCGAGGATCTTGGCGTCCGCGCCATCTCCTCGGTCGACGCGACGGCGATGGCCTTCGACGACTACATCGAGCGACCGTCGCTCGTCAACTGGATGAGCGAGATCGGACACGAGGGCGAAGTGCAGGAGATCGAGGTCACCTCCGAAGAGCTCGTCGGGAAGACGATCTCGGAGATCGGCCCGAAACTCCCCCCGCGCTGTCTGATCGCACTGGTCTCCCGGAACGGTGAGACCATCGTCCCGGACGGGAGTTGTACGCTCGAACACGGCGACCGCATCACCTTCATCGGCGACGACGAGTCGGTCATGGAGGCGCTTTCTTTCGCCCACCCCGAGGAGTGAACCACGGAGTCGTCCCGGAATCCGACGGTCTTAAACGGTTGCCACGTCAACAGCGGAGGGATGAGTGACCCGGCTCTCGAAGTCGTCGAGTTCCTGCTGACGGCCCACATCTACACGGACGATCGGGATCTCGACGAGAACGATCTACCGCCGCGCTACCGGCGCGTGTTCTGGGCCGACGAGGACGAGGACGACGAGGACGAGAACGACGAGGAAATCACGGGTGGGATCGAACGCCCGCTGGTCGTGACCGAGCGCACCGCTCGGCAGGCAACGGGCGTGGAGCATCCGTGGGACGCGATTTCCGACCTGCTCTTTACCGAGAAGGAGAACTTCTCCGGCCGCATCTCCCTCACCCAGCCCGACATGGCTATCGACTGGGTGGTCGAGCGGGCCGACCGCGACCGCATCGCGACCAATCCGACGCTCACGTCGGTCGTCGCCGACCGCGACGACGTGGACGTGACGCTCGCGGAGGCACGCGAACAGACCCGCCCGATCCACGCCGACCGCGTGTGGATCGACAGCCTGCTCGATGCCTACTTCGACGAGGACGACGACGCCGAGATGCTCGACCTCGTGCAGGTTCGTGCGCCCGAGGAGATCGAGATGACACTCGACGACCTCGTTCTCACCACGGACCAGGAAGGGGAGATCCAGAAGATCGTCAAGGCGATCGAACACCGCGAGTATCTCGCCGAGATCGGGCTGCGCGAGATCGGCAAACTCCTCTTCGTCGGGCCGCCGGGAACAGGGAAGACGACAGCCTCGCGCGCACTAGCCCACGAACTCGGCCAGCCCTTCGTCGAGGTGAAACTGTCGATGATCACCAGTCAGTATCTCGGCGAGACGGCGAAAAACGTCGAGAAGACCTTCGAAGTGGCCAAGCGACTCTCGCCGTGTATCCTCTTTATCGACGAATTTGACTCCGTGGCCAAGACCCGCCGCTCGGACGAACACGCGGCGCTCAAGCGAGCGGTCAACACCCTCCTCAAGAGCATCGACGACATCAGCCTCATCAGGGACGAGGTGCTCCTGATCGGCGCGACGAACCATCCGGATCAACTGGACGCCGCCGCGTGGCGCCGTTTCGACGAGATCGTCAACTTCCCCAAACCGGACGTACAGATGCGATCGGAGATTCTCGAGGTGATAACCCGCCGCATGGACATCGCCGAGTTCGACCCGCAGTCCGTGGCCGAACGGACGGACGGCCTCACCGGGAGCGACCTCCGGATGGTGCTCCGGGAGGCGGTGCTGGAGGCGCTCACGGAGGAGCGCACCACCCTCACACAGGAGGACATCCTAGACGCCGTCGAGGACTTCGAGGAGCGGGACAACCTCAAGAACATGGACATGATCGACGGCGACTCCGACGCGCTGGTTGCGGGCGACGGCGGGCACGCCGATCACGACCACTAGGCGCCCGGTCCTGTCGGCTCGATCCAGTAGCCGCCCGCGACCGACGCCAGCACGGACCGACTGACCGTGGTCCACGGCCTCCTGCACGAGGAGACGCGAGTCCACGGTGGGGGACTCGCCTCGACGGTGAGCGAGGGCGAACTCCGGAGCGCGCGTCGACTCCGGCCCTACTCCGTCCAGTCCGGGCGGTAGTAGGAATTATCCGAAGTCATCGTAGATTCTCGCCGTGACGGTCCGGCGAGAATCTATGGACGGTTACGATAATCCCTATAGGTGGGTTCGGGCGCGTCGGCGTCGGGGCGCAGGAGCGCCGAGACCACGACTGCGACGGCGACGAACGGAAGGATCGGCAGAATGAACAGGAGACACAGCGCGCCGACGGCGTGGCCGATCCGAACCATCACCAGTTCCGCGAACGACATACCGAGGGTTGCTCTCCGGTTCATGGTCAGTCGAACGTGACTATAGTAGCGTTTGGAACTGTTTGCACACCTGATCGCAGGGCTGCGTGCGATCAGGTGTGCAATGACTTACAAAGGCTACTATAGCAACCGTCGAGAAATTGGTTTCGATGTCCGGTCACGAGCTGGAGTCGCCGCGCAACTGACCGACGCTCCGTTCGATCTCTTCGACCTTCTCCGCCTGACGCTGGGCGGCCTGAGCGACCTGTGTGACCTCCTCGGCGACCCGGCTGGCTCGATCACGGGCGTCGTCGACCATGGCGGCGATTTCTTCGGCACTCGCGGCCTGTTCGTCCGTCGCGGTCGACACCTCCTGAATCCCCGCCACGGCCTCGCCGACGGCCTCGACGATCTCGTCGAGTTTCTCCATCCCCGCTTCGACTTCCGCGACACCGTCGTCGATCTGGTCCTCGGTCGTTTCGAGACTATCGACCGTCTGGTCCGTGCGCTGTTGCACGTCGACGATCATCGACTCGATCTCGCCGGCCTGCTCTTGGGCCTGCTGGGCCAGCGACTTGATCTCGTTGGCGACCACCGCGAAGCCGTCGCTGTCGCGATCGGCGCGGGCCGCCTCGATGTTGGCGTTCAAGGCGAGCAGGTTCGTCTGGTCCGCGATGTCGTTGATGACCTCGATCACCTCGTCGATCTCCTCGACGGTGCCGCTGAGTTCGTCCACGTCTTCGCGGACCTCCTCGCTCGACGTGCGGACCGACGACATCACGTCACGGGCCTCGGCGCTGACTTCGCGTCCATTCTCGGCGTGGTCGCGGGCCTGTCGACTCGTGTCGGCCACGGAGTCGGCCGTCGAGGCGACTTCCTCGATGGTCGCGCTGAGATTCGACACCTCGCCCGCCACCTCCTCGGTCCGCTCGGCCTGTTCGTCGGCGATTTCTTCCATCCGGGTGGCGCTGTCAGCGACCTCCTGTGTGATCTCCCGGAGTTCGTGGGTCTGCTCGTCCACGTCCGCGACGAGGCCGTCGAGCGTCGCTCCCATCTCGTTCAGCGAGTCGACGACCGTCAGGAGTTCCTCGTCGATGTACTCGTCGGCGTCGAACTCCGCTCTGGCGCCGAGGTTACCGCGCTGGATGGCGTGCATGGCGTCGGTGACCTCCTCGACGAGCGCCTCGATTCGTTGCCGGCGACGGACATCTTCGGTGCGATCTTTGACGAGTTCGACCACGCCGACGAGTTCGCCGTCGTCGTACAGTGGCGACGCGCTGAACTCGATGTGTCGTGTCTCGCCGCGGGTGTCGGTGAACGTGCTCCGGTCACGGAACTCCGGATGGTCGCCGTCGTCGATGCGGTCGACGTCGAACTGTCGGTGGGCATCCTCGGGCGCATCGAGCACCTTGTCCGCGAGGGTCTTCGCGCGCCGACCGTCCTGGTACCACGCCTCCCCGACGGAATCCGCTGCGCGCGCGTCGGCCTCGGTGCTCCCGGTCAGCGCCTCCATCCCCGTGTTCCAGAGGACCACCTCGTGATCGGCGTCGAGGATGAAGATAGGCGCGCCGATGCGACCGATTATCCGGTCGAACGAGAGGGGAAACTCGGCGGCCGGTTGCCCTGATTGCTGGGATACAGTCATGATTCTCGGTAACTACCCACTGACACTCGGTTTGAGTTTTATATAGCTACTGGGCGAATTATCCCGGCTGATACTGGAAACGACCACAGCGGGGTTGCACGGGGCGACACGAGCGGACGGACGCCGCGATCACGGGAGACGATCCCGGGACCGTTACGTGAGATCGAGGACGGCTCGGAATCGAGCGTCGTTGTTCAGCATCCGCTCGTAGGCCTCGGCGACCTCGTCGAGATCGAACCGCTCGACGACGGGAGTGATCTCGCGGAGGGCGCTGAACTCGAGGGTGTCCTGGGAGTCGCGGGCGTGGCCGGAGCCCCAGCCCGAGACGGACCCGCGCGTGCCGACGAGATGCTGGATGTCGACCGGGACGGAGTCACCGGGGATGCCGACGACGACCACCTCGCCGTCGGTGCCGATCCCGCCCACGACCGATTCGATGGCGTCGGCCGACGGCGCCGTCGAGAGGACGACACGGGCGCCGCCCAGATCCTGGAGCGCCTCGGCGGGGTCGTCCTCACTCGCGTCGACGAAGTGGTCCGCACCGAGGTCGTGCGCGAGATCGCGTTTCTCCGGGCTCCGAGAGATGGCGACGGTTTCGAAGCCAGCGGCGTGGGCGTACTGGACGCCGAGGTGGCCGAGGCCACCCACGCCGACGACGGCGACCACGTCGCCGGGACGGGCGTCGCTGTTCCGGAGGGCGTTGTAGGTGGTCACGCCGGCACAGAGGAGGGGAGCGGCGTCGACAGCGTCGAGGTCGTCGGGGACGGCCGCCAGCGCCTCGGCAGGGACGGTCGCGTACTCGGCGTAGCCGCCGTCGAACGTGAGTCCCGTGATCTCGGCGTTTTCACACTGGAGGAAGTCGCCGCGACGACACGGCTCACAGGTGAAACAGTGGCCGCCGTGCCACCCCGCGCCGACGCGTTCACCCTCGCTCCACGACGTGACCTCGGCGCCGACGGCGTCGACCCGGCCGACGACTTCGTGACCCGGCGTCCGCGGGTAGCTTACCCCGGGAAACGTCCCTTCCTTGACGAAGACGTCGCTGTGGCAGATGCCACAGGCGTCGACCGCGACCCGGACCTCCGAGGGACCGGGGTCCGGAAGCGGTCGCTCGGTAAGTTCGAAATCGGCGCCAGCTTCGGGAATCACGGCTGCACGCATCGTATCGGTCATACGTGTACACACAACGGACGCCGCGACAAAAGCCCGGGCTTTCGCAGGGGGCGAAATCACGACACACCCCCGAGAAGGGGTGCGAGCGAACAAGTCTATTACCGTGGCCCACAAGGAGTCGGTCGTGACGACACCAGTATGCCACCGGGGCTAACCGACGCCGTCCTCGACACGCTTACGGCTCGGGTCGCGGTGATCGACGAGACGGGACGGATCGTCGAGGCGAACGCGGCCTGGCGCACGTTCGCAGCCGATCACGACCATCCGCTCGTCCCGGACGACGAACCGTATCTCGAATCGCTACTCCGATCGTCGAACGAGCAAGCCGTTGCCATCGCCGGACGGCTTCGCTCCCTGTTCGACGGCGAGACGAGCGGCGAGTACCCCTACCACGCCGACGCGGACGGCGGCGGGCTCATCCTGCGTTACGCCGCGCTCAACCACGACGGCGACCGCTACGTGGTCGTGAGCCACGTCGACCGGACCGACCGCACGGAGACGGCCGCGGACCTCCGGCTCAAGGAACGGGCGATGGACGAAGCGCCAGTCGGCATCACCATCTCCGATCCCGACCTACCGGACAACCCGGTCATCTACGCCAACGATGCCTTCGAGCGGATCACGGGCTATCCGGTCGAGGAGGTCGTGGGGCGGAACTGCCGGTTCCTGCAGGGTGACGACACCGACCCCGAGACGGTGGCGAAGATGCGCCGCGCCGTCGACAACTGGGAGCCGGTGACGGTCGAAGTCCGCAACTACCGGCGCAACGGCGAGGAGTTCTGGAACCAGGTCACCATCGCCCCCCTCTACGACGACGACGGGGAACCGTCACACTACGTCGGCTTCCAGCAGGACGTAACCAACCGCAAGGAGGCCGAAGAAGCCCTCGAAACGGAGCGGGACCGTCTCGCCCTCCTCAATCAGATCGTCCGTCACGATATCCGGAACGACATGGCCGTTGCGCTCGGATGGGGCGGCGAACTCGCCGAGCGCATCCCGCCGGAAGACGCGGACGCCTTCGAGCGCATCATGACTGCCGCGACACACACGAAGGAACTCACCGACGCGGTGGGAGACCTCACCAAGATCCTCGGGACGGTCGATCCGGAACTGGAACCGATCGCGCTCGACGAAGTCCTCCACCAGGAGATCGATCGCGTGCGGTCCAACTTCGACTACCGCTCGGAGGGAATCGAGATCCGAGGTGACGACGACATCCCCGAGGTGGACGTGCTGGCGACATCGATTCTCTCGTCGGTGGTCGGCAACCTCCTCGACAACGCCGTCTTCCACAACGACGAGGCGGCGATCGAAATCGAGGTCGACGTGGAGGTCGGGCCAGAGACGGTCGTCGTCCGCATCGCCGACAACGGCCCGGGCATCCCCGATCCGCGCAAGCGCGAGGTCTTCGGCCAGGGAAAGAAAGGGCTCGAAAGCCCCGGGAGCGGCCTCGGCCTCTATCTCGTCGACAACCTCGTCGAGACGTACGGCGGACAGGTCTGGATCGAGGACAGCGATCTGGGCGGGGCGGTCTTCTGTGTCGAACTCCAACGCGCCGAGACGCACGTTACTTGAGGCTGCCTCGGCTAGGACGCACAGATGCCGGACGACCACGGGAGCTTCGAGGACGTACGCGAGACGCTCGACGGGCACCCGATGGCGAGCCTGCTCGCCTACGCTCGGCCCTACTGGCCGCGGCTGACGCTGGGCGTCCTGGCGGCGTTCTGTACCCGATTCGCCCGCCTCGTCCCGCCGATTCTCGTTGCGACGGCCATCGATCGGATCATCCTCGGTCCGGCCGATCCGGGGTTGTTGGCGTCGGCCGGCCTCCTGCCCGCCGGCCGAATCGCCGGTACCGCCGCTCGGACCGCACTGCTCGAACGCCTCGTCGCCATCGCGGCGCTCGCGTACGTCGTCCGGTCGCTCACCCGCTTCGGGTCGCGCTACCTCCTGCAGTCGGCCGCCCAGAAGATCCAGCGTGACCTCCGGAACGACACGTACGATCACATCCAGCACCTCTCGATGGATTTCTTCGTCGACCACCAGACCGGCGGCATGATGTCGATTCTGAACAGCGACATCAACCGGCTGGAGCAGTTCCTCAACACCGAGTTCCGGCAGCTAATCCGGGTCGTCGCCACCGTCGGCGGCATCGCGGTTATCCTCTGGACGTACTCGCCGAAACTCGCCGCTATCGCGCTCGCACCGGTCCCCCTCATCGGCGTCGCCAGCGGTCGATTCCTCACGTGGATCGAACCTCGGTACAAGTCGATCCGGGAAGCCGTCGCTCGCCTCAACACCCGGCTGGAGAACAACCTCGGCGGGGCAGCCGTCATCAAGACCTTCAACCGCTACGGATTCGAGCGGGATCGGGTCGCCGAGCGGAGTCAGGACTACCACGACGAGAAGGTGGGCGCACTGCGCATCCGTCGCGCCTTCTTCGCCGCGCTCCGCCTCCTCACCGGCATCGTGTTCGTCCTCGTGCTCTACATCGGCGGCATGGACAACATCACGGGCGCCGAAGGGGCCCTGACGGCGGGGAGTTTCGCGCTCTTCTTTCTCTACTTGCGACGGCTCTACTCGCCCATGCGTCGGGTGGGGAAATCGGCGAACAAGTACCAGCTCGCGAAATCCAGCGCCGAACGGGTGTTCGGCCTGCTGGGTCGGGAGCCAACCATCACGTCTCCCGACAGCCCCTACCGCCCCGAGAGCGTCGACGGCGCCGTGACGTTCGACGACGTGACGTTCAGCTACGGCGACCGTGACCCGGTCGTACGGAACGTCTCGATCGACGTGCCCGCGGGCACGACCGTCGGACTCGCGGGCCCGACCGGTGCGGGAAAGTCGACGCTCCTGAAGCTCGTGCCCCGGTTCCACGATGTTGACACCGGGGAAGTGCGGGTCGACGGCGTCGACGTGCGCGAGTACGACCTCGACGCGCTCCGGGAGGAGATAGCCGTCGTCGAGCAGAATCCCTACCTCTTCTCGGGCACCGTCGCGGAGAACGTCGCCTACGGGGACCGGGAGGCACTGGCGGCCGAGCGCCGGGACGACGACGACGCGCGCGACCGGGTCGTCGAGGCCGCGAAAGCCGCGGAGGCCCACGAGTTCATCACCGATCTACCCGAAGGCTACGATACGTTCGTCGGCGAACGCGGCGTCAAACTCTCCGGTGGGCAGCGCCAGCGACTCGCCATCGCCCGCGCGCTCCTCAACGACCCCGCGATCATCGTCTTCGACGAGGCGACCAGCGACGTGGACACGGAGACGGAGGAACTGATCCAGGAGAGCCTCGACCGCCTCATCGAGGATCGCACCGCCTTCGTCATCGCGCACCGCCTCTCGACGATCCGAGACGCCGACCGAATCGTCGTGCTCGAGGACGGCGAGATCGTCGAGTCGGGGACCCACACCGATCTGCTGGCGGACGACGGCGACTACGCGGCGCTCTGGGATGCCCAGGCCGACTCCCAACGGGTCGCGGACGACTGACCACCAGGCCGACGAACACGCTTATTTCGATCACCGACCGAGTGGGACGTATGAGCCGAGCAGTCCCAGACGGCTGGCTGAAAACCGGGCGGCGCGAGTACGAAAACCGGACCGTCGAGGTCGAGGTGAAGTTCCAGCCCACGCCGGAACAGGACGGCAACTTCGAGGTGTGGGTCGTCGACGAGGAGGCCGAAGAGTCGACACGCGTCGAGAACGTCCAGCCCAGCGAAGCCGACGTGCGCGAGCTGGCAAAAGACGTGATGGAAGCGTTCACCGCGGCGTTTCAGGCAGCCGCCGACGGCGGGGCCGACGAGGACGAAGCCGTCGCGACGGCTATCGAGGAGGCCGCGGCCGAGAACGCCGCGTAGGCCGTCGTGACTGTTTCGTACGGATCGTTGGCCTGTGTACCGGCGGTCGACACGTGGTGGCGGCACCCGTCGGAACTGACGGACGACCATCCGTATCAGCCGACAGCGTCAGGGCCGCGCCAGCGACACCCACGCCTGCCAACTACCCCGCAGGACCCAGAACAGGCCGACAGCGGCGAGCAACGACAGACGACGACGGCAGGAAAGCCAGCGGGTCGCCGCGACCCACACCAAGCAGACGGGCTCAAAAAAGCCAAGGGCCCGAGTTAACGCAGTGTTTCATATAGTACGAGGATTGAAATGAAGTGAATTTCGGGGGTGGCCGTATCTCAAGCCCGAATACGAGTCAATCCGAGAGCGCGGCGCTACTGGTGCGGGGACGGCGGTTGACTGTGGTGGAGGCCATCCACACGACCAGGGAACAAAACGACCTCAGTTCCATGGTACGCCTTGACGGATGAATATCGACGAAACGACCATCCGAACTCTGTGTACTGATGCCGTGTTCGAGGGGGACAGAAGTGCCTCAACGAGAGACGCATCCAGCGACTCGAACGATTCGACGACGTCGTCACCGCCGTCGTACAGGGATCGTCTCAGTACGACGTGACCGCCGAGCCGGGAGAGAAGACCATCGACGCCCGGTGTACGTGTCCCTACGATGATGCTGGCGAGTGCAAACACGTCGTCGCAATGTTGCTGGACGTTGCCGCCGACCCACCCCGAGACGAGAGCGGACGTGTGGGCTCAGTACTCCAAAACGTCTCGGCCGACGGTCTCCGGCCATTCCTACGCGACGTACTCGCCGAACACCCGGATCTCCGTGATCAGTTCCTCGCACGCTTTGCCGACACCACCAAATCCGTCAAAGAGTATCGTGCCGAAATCGAGCACCTGTTCGACCGGCACACACAGGACTATCCGGTCGTCACCGACGCCATCGACTTCTCGCACTTCTTCGAGTTGGCTGAGCAGTATCACGAGCGCGAGCGCTACCCGGAAGCCGCGGCCGTCTATCGCGCGCTGTTCGAGGGGATCGACGATAACGAAGTCCGTATCGATGCCACGTACGACCACTACGCCAAATCCCTGCAGTCCGCCCTCGACGGATACGTCGAGTGCGTGCTCGCGGCCGACCCTGACCAAGACGAGTTCGAGAAGTACAGGGGTGTGTTAGAAGACCAAGCGACGTCGAAACCGCCATCGAACACCGAGCAGTTCTACCGAGCGATCGACGACCTCGAAGAGCGGCGATGACGGTCGAGTACCCGCCCAGTAAAAGTTCGGTCAGCCTGTACCGAACGATCCTTGGAGCAGGGAACTATAGTAGCGTTTGTAAGTCATTGCCCAGCCGATCGTACGCAGGCTTGCGATCGGCTGTGCAAACAGTTCCAAACGCTACTATAGCTACTGAAATCCGGATTTGGGTGTTGACTACCGACTCCCGATAATTTATGCGCCCACCTGCAAACGAACCTCTATGGGCGGTATCGAGCTACGAAACGGCACACTCGTCGTCGAACGTGGACCGAATCAGCTCGACGAGTTGGCGATTGGGTTCTCCGAGATTCTCGATCAATTCGACATCAAGCACGTTTACATCGCGGGATACGTTTCCATCCTCGCTGGTCGGGCGCGCTCTACCGAAGACGTCGACGTCCTCATCGAACAGATCGACGAGGAGACCGCAGACGAACTCGCAGAGACGCTTGACGAGAAAGGGTTCTGGGGACCGGCAATGCCACTCACATCGATATACGAGATGCTCGACAACGGGGATAACATCTGGGTCGCGCCAACGGATCAGATCACGCCGCACCTCGAAGTCAAATTCGCGCGCGACGAGTTCGACCGCGCGTCCCTCGAAAACGCTACAACGGCCCGAATCGGTGGAAAGACAGTTCCGATAGGCCCCTTAGAGCTCCAGATTGCATACAAACTCCACCTCGGCGCGCAGAAGGACGTCGAGGATGCGGTCCACCTCTACACCCTTTTCGAGGAAAGTCTTAGTGTCCCCCGCCTCGAAGAGTGGGTAACGCGACTCGATGTCGAAGCCGAATATGAGCGACTCAAACGCGCATGAGCGCCTTGATGCGAAGCACGAACGCAACCGTGAGCAGCGCATCGAAGGTGTCAAGCGCTGGGTCGAGTACATCGAGTCCGAGCCACCGGAGACGTGGGGGCCCCAGCAGAACGCGGTCGTCAACGACCAACTCGATGCAGCCCAAAGCGTCCAGACATCGGTTGCCCACCAGCAGCACGTAACGGATGTAGCGGCGGAGATCCTCGAAGCGAGCGACGAGTCCGACGACGATTCGGAGTAGTCGATCTCCTCGTGGAAAATTCCTCTCGATAATCGTACATAGCGCCTCGAAATAAGAGGAGTCGCCAAGACGTAGTCGTCTTGGGCTTTAAGGTATCGTGTGAGAGCCAAGGGCCGGATTTGAACCGGCGATGGGCGGCTCTGCAGGCCGCTGCGTTAGGCCGAACTCTGCCACCTTGGCGCGTCCGCTACTATCGGTGTCTGTCGCTTAAGCCTAGCGGTCGGCGACGAGACAGCCTCGCTGACGGCTAGTGAATCGCACAGACGTATCTCTGCGGATGATGAAAATGGAGAGCGAGATAGCACTCGCTCTCGAACAGTGAATGAAGTATGAATGGTGAGGCGGCGAATCGGATCTCCCAGAGGGTCGCCCACTCCAGTACTGACCGATACGCAGGCAGGCTTAACGTCCGTGTTCGGGATGGGTACGGGTGTGTCCCTGCCGCTCTGGCCGCCTTCATGCCGACCGACGGAATCGAACCGTCGTCACACCAGGGTCGGTAATAACCGTATGATACGTGCGATCCAGTTAACGCCTGGACCCGATCAGTCAGATCAGGTCACAGTGCGAAATCAGATGAATGTGGCTTGGACTGTTAGTGCTCGCGGGCTGAACGCCTCGTTGCCTCGGCGCGTACACCCCGAGTCTATCG
>ENA-ORCO01000149-ORCO01000149.1-marine-metagenome-genome-assembly--contig:-NODE-149-length-51528-cov-5.824513_pt1 | contig 51528 bp, 42 predicted proteins | sample MGYA00248633_ERZ508508 | MGnify/ENA primary metagenome ERZ508508 (study PRJEB26179, sample SAMN06268845) | marine metagenome | isolation source: A23 P1 aerobic enrichment on pine of planktonic cells taken...
GGCGTCGACTCTCCGCGACCGCTTCGATTCGACGCCTCACCATCTCACCGCAATCTCGGCGGCACGAACGGCGTCGACTCTCCGCGACCGCTTCGATTCGACGCCTCACCATCTCACCGCAATCTCGGCGGCACGAACGGCGTCGAATCGAAGCGAGCCGTCCGAAGCAAGCCGAGACCAAACAGGCCGCCCACGGCGGCCGCCCCCCAGTTCCCGAACCAGACGTTTATCGCGCTCCAGAGCAGGACGAAACTCACCAGATCGTCGAGCGCGAACTCACAGGTCTCCAGCCGACCGAGGAGCGCGCGTCGGTCGAGAACGCTATCCAGGACGAGCACTGTGATCGTCGCCGACAGCACCCATCCCGCGAAGTTCGAGAACGGGACTCCGTACACCGAGCCACCGCCGGGATACGTCCAGAAGCCGAGCGCCACCGCTCCGGGGTCGAGGACGAAGTCCATCGCGACGACCGTCGCTATCACGGCCGGGAGGCGAATCCACGCCGTCCGCGCTCGATCACCGAGAAGGAGCAGGCTGAGCAGGTAGCCGTTGCACACGAGCGGCAGGAAGAAGACGGGGAGGCCGATCGGGACGCCCGCGACGGTCGGCCCGAGATCGATGGCGTAGTGGAAGTCGCCGTACGGCCAGCCGGTCCGCAGGCCGACGAACTCGATGGCGTAGGCGTACAGTGCGAGGCCGGCGACGCCGATCGCCGCTCGGCGGTCGATCAGCGGTGCGATGCCGACGAGTAGCGGCGAGCGCATGACAAGCGTCCCGAGCAGGATGAGAAACGGTTCGAACGAAAGCGGCGGTGGGAGGAGCCCCTCCGCGCTCGCGACGAGGAGGACGGCGCCGACGAGGGGGAAGACGACGGCGATGGTGAAGCGGTTGTCGCGGACGAGGGCGTCGAGGCGGGTCTGCACCTCGGATCGGGTGTAGCGGTGGGCGGCCGCCGGTGTCGCGACGGGGCCGCCACTGCCTCCACCGTCGCCTCCCTCCCCGTCAGCCATGGACTACCCTCCAGAGCCCGCCCATCGTGATGAGCGCGCCGACGGCGGTGTTCACCGCGGGGAACCACCAGTACGCCCGCGAGACGTCGACGGCCGATCGGGCGACGAGGGCGACGCCGATGGGGTAAAGGCCGATCAGAGCGCCGAGGCGAACGTCGAGGCGACCGAAAGCGACGGCGGCGAGCGCCCAGCAGGCGGCACAGTAGGCGTAGGTTCGTCGCTCGCCCAGCTTCGTCGCCGTCGTCTCGATGCCCGCGCGGCGGTCGGGGTCGATGTCGGGGATCGCGGAGAAGGTGTGCATCGCCATCGTCCACAGCCAGCCACCAACGACGGCAAGAAGCGGTGGCTGGGTGCCGGCGACGGCCGCATAGGCGGCCGCACCCGGCAGGATATACAGGCCGTTCGAGAGGGAGTCGAGCGGCGGGTGTGTCTTCAGGCGGAGCGGCGGGGCACTGTAGGCGACGCCGAGGGCGAGGAACCCCGCGAGCCACGGCCACGCCAGCGGCGGCGTCAGAGCGACGGGGACGAGGAGGAAACCGGCGCTGGCGACGACGACGGTCGGCACCGCCCAGTCCCCGCCGTAGCGCACTTCCCGGTCTTCCTTTTTCGGGTTCTCTACGTCCACGTCGGCGTCGAACACGTCGTTGACGCCGTACAGCAGAACGTTCGCGGGGAGCAGGAAGTACGCAAAAAGCGTGAGCGTCGTCGGCGTGAACAGGTCGGCCGTCGACGCCGCGCCGTAGACGACGCCCACCGCGACGGGGCCAGCAAGATAGAGCCAGAAGCGCGGGCGCGAAAGTTTCAGCAGGTAGCGGCCGCGCTCGCTCGCGCTCATCGTTCCGTGGCCATCCGCTCGGCCGTCAGCTGGCCGCTGATGAGACACATGGGGACGCCGATGCCGGGCGTGGTGTACGAGCCGGTGAAATAGAGGCCGTCGACCACGGTGGAGGCGTGCGGCGGGCGAAAGAGGGAGGTCTGTCTGAGCGTGTGCGCGAGGCCGAGGGCCGTTCCCTGCATACTGTTGTATCGCTCGCCGAACTCCGAGACGGAGAACGTCTCCTCGAAGACGATGCGGTCCCGAATGTCGACGCCGGTGTGGGTGGCGATGTCGTCGAGCAACAGATCACGGAACTGCTCGCGGCGCGCCGGGCTGTCGTCGAGGCCGGGGGCGATGGGGACGAGGGCAAAGAGGTTGCTGTGGCCCTCGGGTGCGACGGTGTCGTCCGTCTCCGAGGGGACACAGAGGTAGTACGCGGGATCTTCGGGCCACGACGGGTCGTCGCCGAAGATGGTGTCGAAGTGGTCGTCCCAGTCGGTCGGGAGGACGAGCGTGTGATGGGCGAGGGGGTCTACGTCGCCCTCGACGCCGAGATAGAGGAGGAAGGCGGAAGGGGCGTAGGTTCGGGAGTCCCAGTAGTCGGCGTCGTACTGGCGGTCCTCGGGCACGAGGAGCTCCTGTTCGGTGTGGGCGTAGTCGGCATCGGAGACCACCTCGTCGGGGAAGAACTCGCGGCCGCCCTCGGTGCGGACGGCGAAGGCGCCGTCTCGACCCCGAATCTCGGCCACCGGGTGGTCGGTGTGGAACTCGACGCCCAGCTCCTCGGCCATGGCGACGACGCCGTCGACGACGCCACCCATGCCGTTCTCGGGGTAGTAGACGCCGAGGTTGAAGTCGACGTGGCTCATCAGATTGTAGAGGGCGGGCGTGTTGTTCGGGGCGCCGCCGAGGAAGACGAGGGAGTACTGAACGATCTGCTGGAGTTTGGGGTGGTCGAAGTAGTCCTCGACGTGGTCCTGCATCGTTCCGAGAAGGGACAGGCCGTGGGCGTAGCGGAGGACGTCGAGGTCGACGAAATCGCGTAGCCGGGACCGATCCTCGTAGACGAAATGTTCCATCCCCACGTCGTAGGTGTAGGCCGCCTGTTCGAGGTACTCGTCCAGCGCCTCGCCCGCGCCGGGTTCGTACGACTCGAACGTCTCGCGGTTGGCCTCCAGATCCGGAACGAGATCGACTCGGTCGCCGTCCTTGAAGAAGATACGGTAGTGGGGGTCGAGGCGTTCGAGGCTGTAGTACTGCGCGGGGTCGCGTCCGAAGTCGCCGAAGAAATCCTCGAACACGTCGGGCATGAGATACCAGGAGGGACCCATGTCGAATCGGAAGCCGTCGGCGTGGAGGCGGCTCGCCCGGCCACCCAGCTGTTCGTTTTTCTCCAGAACGGTCACGTCCGCACCGGCGTCGGCGAGGTAACAGGCCGTCGAAAGACCGCCGAACCCGCTGCCGACGACGACGACCGACCGACCGTCGGCCGACTCCATCGGCGGGTGAGCATTCATGGCCCCCCGTAGGGACGTGATCCGTATATACTGCCCGCCGATCGGGTGGCCGGTGATCGACCGACTGCGAACCGGTCATACTGTCGCCTGTAAGTCAATCGAGAGCGTCGCCACCGTGGAGTGGTGACGATCTTCGGACAGTGATGGTCGGCAGTCTCATACTCCGTATCATACGGATTATTGTAACTGTGTACCGGTGGTTCGCCGCCACGGTCCGGCGAACCACCGGTACGGACTTACAGTAAACCGTATCAGTCGTCCGTGCGACCGTTCACCACTTTCGCAGCGACGAGGACCGGGTCCCACACCGGACTGAACGGTGGTGCGTACGCCAGATCGAGACGTTCGAGGTCGGCAACGGTCATCTCGGCCCCGATGGCGGTCGCCAGCGTGTCGATCCGGATGGCCGCCCGGTCCCGCCCCACGATGGCGCCACCGAGTACCCGCCCAGTCCGCCGATCGGCGACAAGCGTGACCGTCGTCTCGTCGCCGCCGGGGTAGTAGCCCGAGCGCGAGCCGGCGGTGATCGTCTCGCTGACGGGGTCGAATCCCGCGTCTGCGGCCACGTCCGTATCGACGAGTCCGACCCGGCCACACTCCAGATCGAACGCCTTCACTACCGCCGTCCCAGCCACGTCGCCGACGGGCGTGGGGACGCCAGCGACCGTCGCACCGACTGCGCGCCCGGCGCGATTCGCCGTGAGACCAAGTGGCACCCACGTTTCGTCGCCCGTTACCGCGTGGCGCGCGGTCGCGACATCGCCGGCAGCGTAGACGGCGGGCAGACTCGTCCGGCCGTAGGCGTCGGTTCGGATAGCGCCGCTCGGTCCACGGTCGGCGTCCGTCCCGTCCAGTGGGGCCGTGTTTGGACGGACGCCGACGCCGAGCAGTGCCATCTCGACCGGATAGCGGTCGCCGCCGGCGACGACGGCCTCGATCCGATCCGTACCCGCGAGTTCCTCGACCGCCGCCCCGGTGTGGACGGTGACGCCCCGGTCGGCGAGATGCGGTTCGACCCGGTCGGCGACCGCCGTCCCGAACGGCGGGAGGAGGTGCCCGGAGCGCTGGAAGAGGTGAATGTCGACCCCCCGGGCGGTCAGCGCTTCGGCCATCTCGACGCCGACGTAGCCACCCCCGACGATAGCCACCCGTTCTGGGGGCGCGAGCGCGGCGTTGTGGTCGACCAGCGCGTCGTCCACGGGCCCGTCACCGAGGCGGTCGCGGTCGTACTCGCCGGGCGAGGCGAGGTAGGCGTCGATGGCGGCCGCGCTGTCGAGGCCGTGAATCGTGAAAACGCCGTCGAGGTCGGCGTCGAACGGTCCCGTGGTCGCGCTCGCACCAGTCGCCACCAGCAACTCGCTGTAGGGCTGGTCGAATCGCTCGCCGTCCGCGCGGACAGTCACAGCTCGTTCCCGGGGATCGACCGAAACGACCTCGTGACCGCGCCGCAGGTCGACGCCCCGCTCTTCGATGGCCGAGGGGGAAAGCGAGAGCAGGTCGGTCAACCGTTCGACCGATCCCTCGACGAAGTAAGGCAGGCCACAGTGGGCGTACGACACCCATTTCCCCTTCTCGAAGACGATCACTTCGCGGTCGTCGTCGGTCTCGCGCCGAAACTTGCTTGCCGCACTCAGGCCGGCGGCATCACCGCCGATCACGACGAACGGATCGCGTGCCATGGAACCTCTTGACGAGGCCGCGACAAAAACGTACGTTGGACTCGCACCGGCACTGCGCATCCGATCGATAGCGGAAGTGGCCGACGACGTAGCCAACCATCAGGACGATACCGCCGACGGAGAGCCATCGTCGCTCGGCGCCCACGACGGCGGCCACCAGACCAGCGACGAGACCGACACCGGAGACGACAAAGAGCGACCACCGGAGGTCGGGTAGAACGAGGATGCCCGCACGCAGAGAGGTCAGCCAGTTACAGACACCTAGGTGAATCAGGGCGGCGAGCAGGGAAAACGGCCAGGAAGGGCGGGAGTGATCAGAAGCGGCCGCGGCGATGGAACAGACGCGTGAGGAACCGTTCGACCGGACCGGGCGTCGCAGAGGGGTTCGGCATGCCGGGAAGGTAGTTTTCGAACTCGGGCTGCTGGTCGGAGCGGGAAATCTTACTCATGTACTTCCCCCTTCGATACGGATTGGGTTAAAAATTCCGAAATAAAGTTGGTGAAGCACAAAGTAACATGAGTCATTGGCTAACAATCACACACCGCTCTCGCCCCGTCCGGGCGTTCATGCAGTTCCCTCCCCAACGGGTGCTATGGACGGAATGAACGCCGTCGTCACGGGAGCGAGTCGAGGAATCGGAGCGAGCGTCGTGCGGCAGTTCGCCGCCGATGGAGCGCACGTCACGTGTTGTGCCCGGACGCGGGAGGAGTTGGCGCCGGTCGTCGAGGCGTCGGACGGACCGGTCACACCGGTCCGTGCCGACGTGCGCGACGAGTTCGACGTGGAGCGGTTGATGGAGACGGCCGCACAGGAGGGCGCCATCGACGTGGTAGTGGCGAACGCCGCAGTCAACCACGGCGAACCGGGCGAGAGCCCGCTGCAGGAGGAGTCGTACACGCGGTTCGACGACACGATCCGCACGAACCTCCGCGGCGTCTTCGTCACGGTCCGGGAGGCGCTCCCTCATCTCGCGCCGGACGGCCGCGTTCTCGTCCCGTCGGGCGATGTCGCCCGTGAGGCGACGCCGGGTATGGGCGCGTACGCCGTCTCGAAGGCAGGCGCCGAGGCGCTAGTCCGGGGATTCGCTGCCGATCTCGACCAGTCGGTCGCCGTCGTCGACCCCGGCTACGTCGCCACCGATCTCAGCGGCGGCAAGGGCCGCGACCCAGACGACGTTGCGCCAATGTTCGCGTGGGCGGCCCGCGACGCCGACGATGTCGATGGGGAGATCCTCGATTTGCGCGTGTGGAAACGTGCCACCCGGTAGGTCGAACCGAATGTATTATTAATTTCGGCCATGTCGTTGTTAACATGGTTCGATTCTCCGTCATCGGCGGCGTCGCTGCTGGCACGCTGGCGGTGCTCTCTGCGCTCGCGGCGACCGCCGGGGCGTGGAAGCTTCTCGGTATCTCGTGGGTCGCCTTCGGTGCCATGGCACTCGGTATCCCGATCGGTCGGCGGACGCTCGGCGACCGGTCGTGGGCGCTCGTGTGGGGGTACGGCCTCGCGGCCGGAGCGATGGTGACGAGTGCTGCAGTCTTTCTGGTCCCACAAGCCATCGCTCACAACGCCAACTTCGGCGGCTTCGGTATCGCTCTCGGGCTGCTGGTCGGTTTCGCCGGTCACACCGTCGGCCACCGACTCGCCCACTACGACCTCCCGATCGACCGAACCGTCGCCGAACTCTCGGCACACGCCTTCTCCGCGGGGATCATCATCGGCATCGTCTACGGCAACATGCCGGATCTCGGTCCGATCCTCGGCCTCGCCATCGTCTCACACAAGGGGCCGGCGGGCTACGCGGCGGCGCGACGCCTCGTTTCGAACGACCGCGATCCGACCGTTCTCCTCCTGCCCGCTGCGGGCGTCGGCATCGCGGCCATCGTCGCCAGTCTGATTCAGTTGCCGGCCGCATCTGGCGTACGCGGCGTCGTCTTCGGCTTCGCCGCCGGAATCTTTCTCCACGTCGCCATGGACTTCCTCCCGCGGTGTGAGATCGGGAGCGACGTCCACGAGCTTCTGACGGTGACGGGCGACGCACACGCACTGCTGGATCGGCTCCGCATCCACGCCGTCCTCAGCACGGCCCTCGGCGGTATCGCCGTCTTCCTCGGATGGCTGACCGTCACCTAACCGTACAGCCGACGCAGCTGGTACGAGATACCGACGCCCGCCGCCAGCAACACGACGAGATTGAACGCCGCCTGGAACAGCGACCGGTACTCCGGATTGATCCACGTCCGGATGACGTTCGAGACGCTGAGATACAGCTGAATCACGGCGACGAACGCGAGCAAGCCGAGCACGAGCAGGATGGCGTAGTTGGCGTACCGCCGGACGCGGCTGCCGTCCTCCGTGTCCGTGTCCATCTCGGCATCGTCGGTGTTCTCGGGTGCTGACTCGCTCTCGTTGGGGGTGATATCTGTGTCGCTCATTGGCTTTTCCTCCGGGCGAGCAGGGCCGCGGCGACGAGGGCGACGAGGGCGGCGCCGACACCGAAGCCGGGGCCACCGCCCGCGGTGGGCATCCCCGTCTCCTCCGGCCGCGGTCGGTCGCCCTCCGCCCCGTCGCCGCGGGTGAAGTCACTCACGCGCAGTTCCACGTCACGCTGGGTCTCGTTGACGCTGATCGTCTCCGAGGGGTCGAGGTTCGCGGCCCCCCGGGCGCTGTCGATGACGACGCCGTCTTTCCAGAGGACGGCGTCGATGTAGTAGTTGTAACCCGTCGGCACCGTCAACTGCGTCTCGACCGTCTCCGTGCGGCCGGGGCGGATCGATTCCACCGAGACCGACGTGCGATCGGCGACGATGTTCGAGTCGGCCTGTCGGAGCGTCACCGTGACGCGCAGGTCCTCGGGTTGCTCGTCACCGGTGTTGGTCAGCGCCATCTGCAGGGCGAGCGTCGTCCGGTTGCCGCTGGTTTCGGCGACCGAGAAGGAGACGGGCGGAAGGGCGTCCGCCTCGGCGAACTGGACGGCGCTTCGGGCGTACGGTGGCTGGAGCGCGTCGAGACCGCGGAGTTCGCGCACCCCGCTGTCGACGCGCTGGCCGTCACGGTAGACGACGGCGCGGATGCGATAGCCGCCCTCTCGTGCGACGGTCAGGTTCGTCGGCACCGCCACCTCGCGTTCCTCGGTCAGGTCGCCGACGGTGGCCGTCTGGGTGGTCTCGACCAGTCCCGACTCCGCGTCGACGGCCTGCACCCGGACGGTCACGTTACGAGCCGGCGGCCCACGGTGTGAGAGCCGCGTCTCTACGTTCAGGGCGACCGTGTCACCGGTTACGTCGCCGGCCGAAATATCCATGCCGGTGATGTCGACCGGGCCGGGGCGGACCGGTCGCTCGTCCGAGGGGTCGGCGAGGGCACCGGGAGCGAGGACGGCCGCGACGACGGCGATCAGGGTGACGCCGGCCGCGCCAGCGGCCAGCGCGGTTTCACGACGCATAGCCGGGTGGAGTCGTGGCCGCGGCAAAGGCTTTGGGGACAGTAAAACACCCATTTATGTCTCCGAGCCACGAGGGGGGACGTATGACCATCTACGTGGTCGGGACCGACACGGTCGACACGAGCGCCGCCCTCTGTGACTACCTCGAACGCCGTCTCGAGGCGGGAGATACGATCCACGCCGTCAACTCCCTGCGCGGCGGCGACGCGACGGACGCGACGGACGTACGCGACGGTGAGGACGCGATGAACGTCGTCCAGTCGCGACTCGGCGCCGTCGCGACAGTCGAGACCCACCAGTTCGTCCGCGACAACGACCCCGTCGAGGACCTCCTCGCACACGCCGACGATGTCGACGCCGACGAACTCGTCATCGGCGTCCGCAAGCGTAACCCGACGGCCAAAATCGTCTTCGGGAGCACCGCCCAGTCCGTCCTCCTGCGTTCCTCGCGCCCCGTTGCAGTCGTGCCGTTGACCGAGCCGGTGTGAGGATCATCGGCCCCGTAACTTCGGGGCCGAGGACCGCACGGAGAGACGCCGAAATCGGGGTCGAACTGTCTCGTACGGGTTATCGGAACGGTATCCCGATCGTTCGCCAAGACGGTCGGGCGAACCACCGGTACTGATACGGTCGGCTGTAACTGTTTCAAGATATTCGCCGCCCCGGGGTGGCGAATAGCTTAATTGACTTACAGCCGACCGTATGACTCACGGTAAACCGCGGTCGACGCCGAGAACGTCGTCGAGGAACGCGACCTGGTGGGCCGCGGCCGTCTCGAAGGCCGCCCCGAGCGGGTCGACGTGACCGACCGGAAGCTCGAGATACGTCGCGCGGTCGATCCGATCCGCCGCATCCGCGACGGTTCCGGGCGGGACGAGGGCGTCGTCGCCGGCGGCGAGGAGGAAGGTCGGACAGGTCACGTCCGCCGCATCGGCGATCGGCCGGTAGCGACACAGTGAGAGGACCCCGCGAGCAGGCGTCTCGTTGTGCCAGTCGCTCTCCGGAGGGATCAAGTCGAGATATGCATCGCCGGTCGGGCGCGGCAGGACGCCGAACTCGTCGCGCCCGCCGACGACGGGGATGGTGTGACCCCGGCCGAGCGGCGCGGTCAGACGGTCGCGCAGGCCGGCGCCGACCGCACGGGCGAGATAACCGATCGACTGGGCGCGCGCGAACGCCCGACCGTCGAGCATCGGTGCGACGGCGACGACGCCGTCGACCCGGCGGTTCGCAGCCACGCGGACGGCGTGCCCGCCGCCCAGACCGAACCCCCACAGGACGACCCGCCGACGCTCGCCGTCGAGGCGGCGGACGCGGTCGATCGCCGCGTGCCAGTCAGTCACCTGTGTGTCGGGGTCGACGGGGGTGGGGGCACGCTCGTCGCCAGTGAGGCGAGCGACCCCCGACATCGGCGGTCCCTCGCTCTCCCCGAAGCCGCGGTAGTCGAAGACGAACGCGGCGTAGCCAGCGCGCGCGAACCGCTCGGCGTAGCGGGGGTAGCCGAACGTCCCCTCGGCCGCGAACGTCGGTCCCAGCACGACCACCGGCGGCGTCGCGGGGCGATCCGGTCGGTAGAGCTGGCCGCGACACGTCCGGCCCCCGCTCTCGAAGGTGAGCGTCGTCGTCGCGAGGTCGAAGCGGCGACGGGTGCGTGTCGCAGTCACCGTCATGTTACAGCTCTTCCTCGAGCGTTTCGAGGACGCGCGTCGAGAACTCGGTCTCCGAGAGGCGGTACTCGCGCAGCCCCTCGAACCACTCTGCTTTAGCGTACCACGTGTTCATCACGTCGTCCTCGAACCGGAGGACGGTCGCCTCGACGCGACTCGGCTCCCACTCGTCTTCTTCCTCCAAGTCGAGAAACGCGTTCAACACTTTTCCCATCTCCATGTGATTGACCTCGTCGCCCGGATACGCGGTGATGTACGACAGTTCGACGGGGTCGACGTCCTCGATATCGTGGATGTCCACACCGAAGTTCCGCAGCTCCTCCTCCAGTTCGGATTCGTCCATCGTAGTTCGCCTTGCATCTCAGCAGTCAAAACCCTTGCCGGATCGGGAGCGGTCGCTACGCGGGGTGAAAATGAAGGGGAGGAGGGGGCCGTCAGTTCTTGTTGGGCTTCGGTCCGATTCCACCGCGGTCGATCATCGGAATCATCGTCGCCGGCTCCGGTTCCGGCTCCGGCTCCGGCTGGTCCCGGCGGCCGTCGGTCGTCGGTCCGTTACCGGATCGCGGCTGCAGCGGGATGACGGGATCGATGGTGATCGTCGAGCGGTTCTTTCGGGTCGTGCGTCGGGACGTGCTCATTGGGGTGTGTCGTATGCTGTGTCGGTTTCCGAACTTCACTGCGTCGTCGAACCACATTCAGCATACGAGTACGACGCGTTGCATCGTGTTTCCTCCAAAGCGCCCATCCATAATAAACCTTCATGATCGATACTGATGTGTCGCCGGGTCACACGTTCTCGTGGCTTACTGTCGTCATCACACTCCGACATGTTGAATGGGCCTGCCCGTCTCCACACTCGAAGACGTGTTCCGCATTGGCCCCATCGTCGCCGAGTCCGTGGTCGCCGGAGTGGTGGCACCAGCCACGACCGCGTCCGGGATGCCCCCGATGACGGTCGACGCACTCGTCGTCTTCGGCATCGTTCTCCTCGCACTCGCGCTGTTCGTGACGGAACTGGTCCCCATCGACGTGACTGCCATCTTTCTCATGGTGTTGCTCATGTTGCTGGGGAGCGATGGCGTGGCGAATTTCACTCACATCTCTACCGTGGAAGGGATATCCGGGTTCTCCAACCCCGCGACCATCACCGTCCTCGCGATGCTCATCCTGAGTTCGGGGATCAGCCGGACGGGCATCGTGCAGATACTCGGCCGGAAGATGGCCGCGTTCGCGGGCGAAGACCGCGACCGACAGTTGCTCGCCACCATCGGCGTCGCCGGCCCCATCTCCGGGTTCATCAACAACACGCCCGTCGTCGCCATCCTCGTCCCGGTCATCACCGACCTCGCACACGCGGGCAAGACCTCGCCCTCGAAGCTCCTCCTCCCACTCTCCTACGCCTCGATGTTCGGCGGGATGCTCACCCTGATCGGTACTTCGACGAACATCCTCGCCAGCGACGTGTCGGCCCGTCTGCTCGGCCACCCGTTCTCCATGTTCGAGTTCACGTCGCTCGGGGTCGTCGTCCTCGTCGCCGGCAGTCTCTATCTCATGACCGTCGGTCACCGTCTCATCCCCGAACGCGTCCCCGTCAAGGACGACTACGTCCAAGAGTACGCCATCGAGGAGTACCTGACCGAGGTAGTCGTCGAGCCGGACTCACCGCTAGTTGACAAGACCGTCGACACCGCGATCGAGCACGTCGACTTCGACGCCGACATCCTCCAGCTCGTCCGCGACGGCGAGGAGTTCATCGAACCACTCGCCCACATGATGATCCGCGGGGGCGACGTTCTGCGGCTCCGCGCCGACCGCGACACGCTCCAGCAACTGGTCGACCGCGACACGCTCAGCCTCACGGGTAGCCCACCCCGGACGGAGGCGGAGCTCGAACCGGACACCGAGGAGGTGCAGACGCTCGTCGAAGTCGTCATCCCCCGTGGCTCCTATCTCGCCGGCAAGTCGCTCGCGAGCTCTACCTTCCGACAGCGCTACGACGCGAACGTTCTCGCCTTCCGAAGCCGAGGGGAGACCGTCCGCGACCACATGGACCGCCGGCGCATCCGCGTGGGTGACACCCTCCTCGTTCAGGCCGCACCGGACAGCATCGACCGCCTCGCCGATAACGAGGACTTCATCGTCGCACACGAACCCGACGAGCCACACTACCGCACGGAGAAGATTCCCCACGCCATCGCCATCATGCTCGGCGTCGTCGGCTTCGCGGCCATTCCGTGGGCGTCGGTCGGCGATGCGCTCGCGGGCCTGACCGGCGTCCCTGCGTTCACGCGGCTCGCCGCCCTCTCCTTGCCCATCCTCGTCACCGCGCTCGCAGGTGTCGTCGCCATGGTCGTCACCGGAGTTCTCGCTCCGACCGAACTCTACGACGCCGTCGAGTGGGACGTGATCTTCCTCCTCGCGGGCGTCATCCCGCTCGGCATGGCGCTGGAACAGACCGGCGGGGCCAACCTCCTCGGCGCCCTCGTCGCCGCCACGGGGACCTACCTCCCGGCCGTGGGCGTTCTCTGGGTGTTCTACCTCGCCACCGGCCTCATCACCGGCGTCATCTCCAACAACGCGAGCGTCGTGTTGATGCTTCCCGTCGCCGTCGACGCGGCGACGCGTATCGGCGCCGACCCCTTCTCCTTCGTCCTCGCGGTCACGTTCGCAGCGTCGACGGCCTTCCTCACGCCCGTCGGCTACCAGACCAACCTCTTCGTCTACGGCCCCGGCGGCTACAAGTTCTCCGACTACGTCCGCGTCGGCGCCCCGCTCCAACTGTTCCTCTCGGTCGTCACCGTCGTCGGCATCGTCGCGCTCTGGGGGCTGTAGCTGCCGGACGTTTTTGGCTCCACCGCCCATGGAGTTCACCGTCGTCCAGAGCGACATCGCCACACAGTCCGCCGACGCACTGGTGAACGCCGCCGGAACGAGTCTGCGAATGGGCAGTGGCGTCGCGGGCGCCCTCCGCCGCGGCGCCGGCGACCCCATCAACGAGGAGGCCGTGTCGAAAGGCCCGTCGACCTCGTCGGCGTCGCCGCTGGCTTCGACTTCGAGACGGGCACCCGCCTCGTCTGCGAGGAGATTCGCGACCACGAGCCGGTGAGTCTCGACGACGTGCGCGTGATCGCGTACGGCACCGACGACTACGAGACGCTCGAACGCGTCGCCGCCGGCGTGCAGCGCTGATTATCGCACTGCGTCCGCGGCGTCGACGAGGCGCTCGACGCGGTCGACCGACACGGGATTTCCAGCCTCACCACCCGCTTCGAGCGCGCTTCCGACGATCACGCCGTCCGCGACCGAGAGCACGTCGCCCACGCTGTCGGCCGTGACGCCGCTCCCAACGAACACCGGCGCGTCGAGTCCCCGGTCGTCGCGGGTCGTCACCGCCTCCCGCACTACCCCGTGATCGGTCGCCTCCCCTGTGCCCGCACCGCTCACGACGACGCCGTCCGCGAGCCCGCGTTCGACCGCGTCGGCGAGCATTCCCGGCCCCGATCCCGCGCCGCCGTCCGCCCGCCCCAGCGGCGCCGAGTGCTTTACGCCCACGTCCGCCAGCACCCGCACGTCCGCGTCGAGTCGCTCGCGCAGCCGAATCGTCTCGTGGGCACGCCCCTCCAGCACCCCCTGATCGGCCACGCGCGCGCCGACGTGGACGTTGACGCGGACGAACGCCGCGCCCGTCGCGGCCGCCACGGCCACTGCGCTCGTCCCGTCGTTGCGGAGGACGTTCACGCCGACCGGCCGATCCGTCACCTCGCGGACCGTCGCCACGGCCGCCGTGAGCTCCGCGACGACATGGCGTGGCACCGACTCGGGGTGAAACGGCGCGTCCCCGAAGTTCTCGACCAACAGCGCATCGACGCCACCGGCGTCAAGGCGTTCGGCGTCCCGTCTCGCGGCCGCGTGGACGGCCTCGCGGTCCCCCTCGTCGTATCCGGGGGCGCCGGGGAGCGCCGGCAGGTGGACCATCCCCAGGACCGGGCGGTCGGCGCCGAAGACGGCTTCGACGTCCATCGTCACACCAGCCCCGCCGGCTCGGCGTCCAAGATTCCCCACTCGTGACCCGGGAGTATTCGGTCCGCCCGGTCGAGGACCTCGCCCACACTCTCCCACCACTCGAAGTCGTTCATCGCGATTCCCCTGATCCGCTCGCCGTCCGCCGGCACGTTGTCGAACGTCGGCACCGCGTCGGCGGCGACGACCGTCGTCTCGCCGTCAGCCTCCACCGCGACCGACTGGTGGCCGACCGTGTGTCCCGGGGTCGGGAAGGCCGTCACGCCCGGACAGAGTTCCGCCTCGCCGTCGAGCGGCGTCAGATCCACCGTCAGCCACGGTGGTTCCCGCCCCAGCGACTTCGCGTCGTAGCGGTCCGCGTGCATCGGATACGGCGCGATGGCGTACTCCAGTTCCCGCCGCTGGACGTAGATGTCGGTGTCGGCGTCGTCGAAGATGTCGAGGGTGTAGCAGTGGTCCCAATCGAGGTGGCTGAGGACGACCGCGTCGATTTCGCCGGGCGCGTACCCCTCGTCGTCGAGGATAGATTCGAGCTCCTGCCCCGGCTCACGGTGACACTCGTAGCTCGGATGCAACTCGGCCATCAGATCGACCGGGCCGAAGCCCGTGTCGGCGAGAATCGTCTCCTCGGCTTCGATCAGGTAGACGATGGACGGCGCCTCGACGACGCCGTCCGCGCCCTGGACGAGGATGTCCGCATCGACGCGGAAGGAGCCACAGCAACGAGGAGTGACTGTCGGAGCCATACACACCCGTGGCTCGGCGGCGGAATAAACGTTGAAAATGTGGTGTGGGAGTTCGCGCTACTCCGAGCCGAACATCTGGCGCATCAACCGTTATTTGTGATAATTTGGTTATCACAGAGCGAATCAGTATATCGATCTGTGGCGGACAATCAAGTTGCAACACTAGACAGAAACCGTGCACTTGCGCGTTCCTTGGCTGGTGTCTCTCATGCACAATTATCAAGCCGCTATCCGTGAGGTCCTAGCGGACCTACTTGTAGGGCTCATCAAACTCCTGCTTTGCAGCCTCAATTTCTTCGTCGCTTACTGGCTCCTGATCCTGTCCAACGTTCATGCCCCTGAGCCGGAGCGTCGACAGCTCCCTCACTAGCGTTGGATCAAATCAGTCTCTAGGCAATAGCGGAACTCGTATGAGAAATCAACGTTGAAGTAGGTGATATCACCAATCGGATACACTGATAGCTGCCGTACCCGACGCGCAAGCAACGTGACACGATCGTTGTGGTTGATCTTAAGATGTCAGCGTGATCGTCGTCGTGAGAGAGCTGGAACTTTGTCGCACTTGTCCATGATTTCGGTGAACAGCGACTGCAAGTTTTTCTACGGTTCAATGGCTCTGAACTCGATTGAATCTCCCCTCTTCTTTGATGTATGACTTTAGTTCTGCGTACATCTCAGCACAACTATTGTCGGCCTCACGATGGTCGGCCACTGTCTCAAGGGTGTTCCAGTCCCCAATCAGCGCGATATGCTTTTTTGCCCTGGTGAGGGCCACGTTCAACCGGCGATATCCTTCGTCTGGGAACGCGAGGAAGCCACTGCTATTGTACGGGTTTGAGCGGACGAATGAGACAACAATGACTTCGCGTTCACTTCCCTGATAGCTATCAACAGTATCGATGTCAATCTGATCAGAATGGTCGATATCCTTGTTCCGGAGTTTAGAGGCGATCACGCCAATTTGTGCCCCGTAAGGAGTCACCACACCAATGTTCCCCGGAGGGACACCGTCAGCACACAATTCCTCAATATGCTCCGCAACGAGAGATGCTTCATCTGGATTGTACTTGGAATGGCTCTCTGAATCAGTTCGTTCGTCTCCCTCAATGTGATAACCGACGAGCGGATCGATATTGTTGATTGTCCAAGTCTTGTTCTCGGGACCGTGGTGGAGATCGCCGTCGTAGAACATCCGGTTTGAGTACTCGGCTATAGAGCGATGCATACGGTACTGCGTTGACAATCGTTCCATGATCGATTCACCGTACCGGCGGGAGAGATATTCGAACAACGAGATGTGCATCTCCTGCTCTTTGGCCAACTCATCCGATGCGTATGGGGGGAGCTGGTGATGGTCGCCGGCCAGTATCAGCGTCTCCCCCCGTAGCCAAGGGACAATCGTCGACGGCTGTGAGGCTTGTGTTGCTTCATCAACAACTGCAAGATCAAATTGATTCTTCGAGAGGGTAGCAGCCGCGTTGGCCGTGACTCCGACGATATCTGCCTTTTCTGGGTCGCCTTTCAGGTAGTGATCTTTGATTACTTGGTTCTGTGAGCGGCCTCCTGCACGAACCATCGAGATATCATCGTTTCGCTGTACGGTCGCATGGAGACTAGTCAGGTCTGTCCGGTTCGTGGTACTCCCACCAGTCAAGAGATTATCTGTCGCTTGATTTGAGTGCGCGCAGGCCAGTACCCGCTGACCCTCCGCGACGGCTAATTCGATAAGAGCGGTCAGAGTTTGTGTCTTCCCTGTGCCTGGTGGGCCGTGGATACACATTACGTCCTCGGCGCCTAAGGCCCTGTTGACCGCCTTCTTTTGGCTTTCGTTTAACCGGCCTGCATATAGACTCGCATCCCGTCGACTTTGTTCCGTCAAATCGGTAGCTCCCTTGAGGATTTCCCACTCATCACGTTGCTTGGCCTGTTTGACCGCTTCACGTTCTCGTTCAAATGGAGTGGGATGCAGTAGACTGACTACATGGAAGTTACCCTTCCCGGTCAGCGCTTTCTTGAATTCTGACTCAGTGGTCTCCTCATGTGAGGCTGGAGCAATTCCGAGTCGCTGATCGTCGGTGAAGGTAATCACCGCTTCGACAGGGAGGTTTGAGGACTCACCTTCGCGGCCCACTATTACTTCCTGTTTTGGATAGATATCAAAACGGCTTGTTAGGTCCTGTGGATCGTTTTCGTGGTCCGGGACTGGTCGCTCGAATACGATCTGTGTCCCATGATCTGGATGGTAGACCTCTCCCATTGAAATCAAGTCGTAGATCAGTTCCGTCTCGTATCTAAGCTGATAAACGTTATTATCCTGATAAATTTCACGGGCCTCCTGTCGTGCCGATTCTTTCTCACGGTCAATAAATTGGTCCAGAAGCTGGGCTTGTTTTTCGCCCTCCTCAGTAGAAAGGCGATCGCGACCGCGATGCGTTTGGTTGCTTCGGACCTCTTGGAAGGGAAGCTCGATGCCACTTTCGTCTCCCGATGTTTGCTGCAGGCCGGAACCACATCGAGCCATGCAACGCATATGTTTCTGAACGGACTCCATAGATTCGCCGCAGAACCGACACTCTGCGCCGGAAAAAGCTAGCAACTTCGGGTGAGAAGAGATGTGTTCAAAGAATTCCGACTGGGTCTGTAGGGTGTTTGAGCACTCGGGACACGGCCATTCCTGCGGAAGGTCAGATGACTCTTCAGGGGCTTGATTAATTATGCAGAAGAGGTGGTTCTTAAGCGCCTGAATATTGTCATTCGACGGGTGTTTACCGCATTCCTGGCATCTCCCGTTCGATCCGAGTATATCGTGTTCTGACTTATAATGTGTCCAGAGCTGCTTCGCACCGAATGGTGAGAATCCGCAGATTATGCAATCGCTAAGTGGAGATTGAATCAGTTCCTTTGTTTCGGTCTCGCTTAGCGGCCCAACGTGGGTGATGTGATTCTGCACGTCCCCAAGTGCTAGTTCGTCGCCGCATCCTGGACAATCTCCGAGGAATCCGTTCATCTTGAAGTGAACATCCCAGAGATGCCAGAGCATAGAACCCCTGTTGCTGGTTGAGTCCGAACAATCTTCGACGGGGCAATCAATTTTCGTACCGTGACTAGCCCGTTCAACGGCCCGTGAAGCAATACAGGAGCGATGGCCGTCCAAATCATCCGGCGATCGTCGATCTCCACTACAAACTTGGCATCGTCCTGCAGAGCTGAGCGTTGAGGTCACTTTCTCTTTATCGTGGTCTTCAATATGGCTATGCAAGTCCTGAGAAGTTGGGAATGCCTCCCCACAGATCGGGCAGATGCCTCTGATTCCGTTCTGAGACCCGAGAGATGGTATTGATTTGGTGTCGCTATTGTCGACAAGACAAGGGGAATGGACAAGTACGGATTGCCGCGTGATTGGAACATCGCAACTTGGGCAGTTCCACCGCATACCATCGGGTGCCTGCTCTAATTCGGACTTGTCTGCCGGTCCGTCCGGATGGTGTTCAATAAGAAGGTGGTCAGCGACATCGTCCCACTTGGAAAAGGTTCGGTCAAATCCAGGAAGTTTGATAACAGTCATGCCAGTAAAACAGCTTGTTTGATTTCGATCGGGATCTCGCGGCTGTCGGAGGAGACGTGTGACACTTAGGACTTGTTCCGGCTACTTATTCTTCGTCCGATGAGATACCCGGAACCAGCTTCAAGCCGAACTCTAATTTTCTCCCCCGGGATCCCTCCTTCGATATGTACCTGATGATTCTTGAATTGGCCCATGGTTTCTCTTGTTCCCCCATCAGATTCAATCTCTATTGTGACAACCTTTCCAGCCGCTTCTTCCTGTGAAATTTGGTCTGTAGAGTTGCTGCCGGCTGAACGTGTTTCATTCCCTCCGCCGGAGTTTGAGCTGTCCGTTTTCGCTTCTACAGAAGATCGTTTATGCGACTCAATTGAGCGTACCTCTCCATCTACGATTACGTTTGAGTCTTGCCTTGCCCGGTCGTGGAACGTACCCTTGCTATCTCCTATGTCTCCCGGCTTCGAGTCTCCTACTTTATGATTCGGGTCATCCCTATGGCGGTACCCATAGCGATCACGGTTACCTCTAGACATACCAACGTGTAACAGATCCACTTCATAAGAAAGTTTGCCCCAAGTACGATGAGTCTGTCTTCGTCCCATGATTTTGACCAGGTTGTTTCCGGAGGTAGAAAATTTCAATATATCTATAGGACGATTCCTTCCGGACTTTGAGACACAGGAGAGTGATGTGCTGATGGAGCCTATAGTGTTGTTCCAAGTAATTTAAGCGGTATCAAGCTGCAGCACTCTGTGTAACTGAAATCCCACCTCAACAAATTGGAGCAACCGTGACTCTGAGGATATCTGTATTTACTTACACTACCGATTGAATCTATAACTTTTCAAGGATTTCAACAGAGCTACGGACCATTCTGCTGTGATCAAATAGGTCCTCGACGGCAGGGCGTAGCCTCGTATTGATTCCCTTCTCGATTGAAATTACTGAGTCAGTGACTCGTGGACAGTCGTTTGTATCTCCCGGAAAAAGTGAGGTGGGTCAGAAAGGGTAGTGCAGAGCGCCCAACCAGGCTCTGCACTTACGTGTCCGATCCCTCCTCAACGAGACCAATGTCACGAATCCGACCTCAGTTGACGAGTTGCACCGCTGAACAACCAGAGGCTCTCGTTCACGGATCGTAATTACGTCAGTAACCGAGGGAACAGGATGAAACAATCTACCAATTACTTACAGTAGTTGTGAGTATCTAGCACGGCTAACAGAGGCGAATCGGAGAAAGATCCATATCCTGACCCTGCCACCGTGACGTTATGCCCTCGGATCGGCTCCGCAGTATCGTCCCAATGTTCGGCGGTGGGACACGCTATGTCGACACCCTTGACGCGATTCTCGAGTTCGTGGAGGCACATTCTCCGACGACCGACGAACTCGTCGGGTGGCACCGAGGCACGTTCGCGAACGTTTCGAGTCGCAATTCAATCATGCGGCGAGTCAAGTATCTCCAGCAAGTCGGATTCCTGCGCCAAAATGGAGAGCATTGGCAGCTTGGAAAGGTCGGTCGGGAGTACGTCCAACAGGATGATCTCGAGACACTGCTCCGGATCATGTGTAATCGGAATGTTGGTCTCCGGAGTCTCCTGTACGCACTTTCTGCTGGGCCGATGTCGCTCGCGGAGATCAGCGACCAGCAGTTGAATACACATCCAGAGTTGGGCTGGACGAGAGGCGAGACGGACATGGCGAAACAGCGCGTGAATTGGCTGCGGAGCATGGGTCTCGTCGAAAAACGAGACGATGAATACGGGCTGACAGATGATGGACTGCACTTTGTCGAGGACGCAGTCGTGACTTGGACGAAATCGGATTGGTCATCAACGGCAGCCGACACAGAGATGGACGCTGGAACATACCAGACAACCGTTCACGCCCGTGCGGTCGACCCTGAATTCCGAGCCACGGTGCTCTCCCGTCACGACGGCACCTGTCCGATTTCTGGTGTCGACCATCCCGGACTGTTAGACGTGGCCCACGTCCTGTCGTGGAGCGACTATCCGGAGTACAGAGCCGATCTGACGAACGTCCTTCCGCTGAGTAAAACCCACCACGCCGCATTCGACCGTGAGCTATTCACCATTGATCAGGACTACCGATTACGAGTGAACCCATCTTTCAACACTCAGAGTGAATTGCTGAAACGGACACTCGTCGATAGGGCTGGAGAGCGAATTCCGCTGTCCGAGGAGCGTCTGGATCCCGAATATGTGGCGCAGCACAACGCGGCGCTCGAGTGGGTATAAGCGCTATATTCGTGAGTAGTCGTTCTCGGCGTCCGTGTCAGGTAATCTAGGAAAGAACCATAATATGTCATCTAGTATGAATAGATATGGAACCGGAATACGGGCTGGAGTGTCCCCAAATGTGGGCACGAACCAATAGAGATCCGACACTACGTAGTAGATTGATTCTACTCGTGCCCCGAATGTGAGTTCATTAGAGAAGATCACTCATTCTAACTCGTGCAGTCGTCGCTGATTGACAAATCTGTTTTAAGTACTGTAGAGTTGTATACCTAGTGAGGGACTGATCCGAAGTCGATGAGTAACACGACGACAGAGTTGGCAGATATTCCTAGCGTCGGAGAGACTCGGGCCGAGGGCCTTGCGAATAACGGGTTCACGACGGTCGATCACGTTGCCGACGCCGATATCGACACCCTCTGCGAAGTCCCGAGTATCAGTCGGGATATGGCTGGGTGTATCAGGGAGGCAGCTCGGGGACTTCGCGGTGATGACGACACGATTTTTAGCCAAATTGCCGCCGAGTATTCCGTTCCCCGGGTAGACGTCATGGATGCGTTTGCAGACATCGCGTACCTCGGGGGGAGTTTTGAAACCAAACGGCACGCATTGGAAGAACTATTCGGCGACGAGGAAGCCTCCATTTTTCGACTCGACGACTATTCGATTCGTGACCGGTATCTTCTGTATGAGGCCGGCTACCGCGAACTCGAGATTGTCGCTACGAGCTCGATGGACGAATTACAAGAGACACGATACCTCGATGCTCAGACTCTGAGCCAACTCCGAGACGACGCCAAAGACCAGCGGTCCGCCAAGCAGAGATCCACAGTGTCGGACGGCGTGTCCCGGTCGCGAGCGCTCGATCTCCTACGCCAAAGTGTCGGAGACGACGCGACGTTTCGGCCACATCAGTGGGAAGCGATCGACCAACTCGTCAACCAGCGTGGCCGGATCCTGCTCGTTCAGCGAACCGGCTGGGGAAAGAGCTCGGTGTATTTCATCGCGACACGCCTTCGGCGCAACCACGGTGCCGGACCGACCCTGCTCGTCAGTCCGCTACTGTCGCTGATGCGAGACCAGATCCAGAACGCTGAGGAGACGCTTGGACTTGAGGCGGTGACGATCAATTCGAGCAATGTCGAAGAGTGGGAGGCAGCGAAGCAAGCGATTGTAGACGACGAATGCGATATCGTACTTGTCTCACCGGAGCGGCTCGCCAAGCCCAGCTTCCGCGACGACGTATTAGCCGAGATGGAGCAACACTTCGGGCTGTTTGTCGTCGACGAGGCACATTGTATCTCCGACTGGGGACACGATTTCCGTCCTGACTACCGGCGGATCAAGCGAATTGTCAATCGTCTACCGGAGGACCTCCCTGTTGCGGCGACGACGGCGACTGCAAACGACCGTGTCGTCGATGACATTCTCAAACAACTTCCTGGTCTCGATCCGATCCGGGGCCCGTTACTTCGAGAGTCACTCCACGTCCAGGCGATCAACCTCGAGTCACGTGAACGCCGACTCGCTTGGCTCGCAGAGAACGTCTCATCAACGGAGTACGCTGGGATAATCTACTGCCTCACTGTCGACGAAGTAGAGATCGTCGCAGAGTGGCTGATAAAACAGGGTCTCGATGTGCTTCCATATCACGGTCGATTAGAATCCGATACGCGCGAGACACGCGAGCAACTCCTCCTCGACGACGAAGTCGACGCACTCGTCGCGACGAATGCACTCGGGATGGGATTCGATAAGCCTGATCTCGGCTACGTAATCCATTTCCAGCGACCACCGAACCTCATTCGGTACTATCAAGAGATCGGACGCGCCGGGCGATCACTCGACGATGCCTATGCAATCCTGCTATCGGGAGCGGAAGACGATGAGATAGCTGAGTACTTCATCGAGAACGCATTTCCTTCGCCCGAAGCGTTCGAAGGTGTACTCTCAGCTGTCGAAGATAGCGATGAACCGGTGACGAAACACGATATCGCCAAGACAGCGAATCTCAGCTGGGCGACCATCGACAAAGCCATCGACATCCTCCACGTCGAAGAGGCGCTCGCTCGAGAAGAAGGAGGCTATGTCCGGACGACGAACGCGTGGACGTACGATGCCGAACACGTCCAAGCAGTCACCGCTCAGCGCCGTCGTGAGCTAGATCGAATGCGGGCGTTCGTCGACACCGACGACTGCTACATGCAGTTCATCGATAACGAACTCGATGGCGAACTTGAGGAACCCTGTGGCCGCTGTGCAAACTGCACCGGCCCGTTTCTTCCGACAGACGTTCAGGACGATTCGCTTGTCCAAGCGGCTCGGAGACACTATGAGCGTGAAGGAGGCACCGTAATCTCTCCTCGAAAAATGGTTCATCTGGAAGACGGTGGGCGCTCGCGTATCGACTCAGCAGAGACGCTTGAACCTGGCCGAGCCCTCTCGATACTGGGAACACCTGGCTGGGGAACAGAAGTGAGACAAGCCAAGCGCGAATCGACCCAGTTCTCGGAGGATCTCGTTGAGGCGGCAGCAACCCTCATCATAGACGAGTGGGACCCGGAACCAGCGCCAGCTTGGGTGACAGCTGTTCCCTCGATTTCAAACGATGGGGCTGTGGTTGACTTCGCGCAACGACTGGCGGCAACCCTAGATCTTGGTTTTGATGCCGTCGTCAAGAGGTGTGACGAGCGACCCCCGCAGCAGACGTTCGAGAACTCCTATCAGAAGTGTTGGAACGTCCGCGGCGCATTCAACATCATCGACGAGGTTCGAACAGAACCGGTTCTGCTTGTCGACGATATCGTCAATTCTCGTTGGACGCTTACCGAGGCAGGTATCGAACTGAGACGCGCCGGCAGCGGTCCAGTCCATCCGTTCGCTCTCGCCGAGCGCAGTGGATGGAATTGAAACCTTCCACAGATGTAGTCAACAGTTAGCGAGACCCTGGTACAGCGAGTCATCGACAAACCGATCATAGAGAGTGGAGTCTAGAAGAACCGCTCTAAGAAGTTCTTTGACCTCACCTGTCGACTGGACCAGATTATATCGGTTGACGAGGTCAGTCGCCATCTCCAGTTGAACCGGTTGGTCGGTTGCGATCGCCTCACGGAGAGCGAGTCGAACGATCTGCAGATCGTTTCGTGATCGGAATCCCCACTCGTGAGCACGTTCCTCGACTTGGTTGTCGTAGCTGTCGAAGCCGATGATGTCGTGACATTCTCGACAGAGCGTAATACCTTGGTCGGGATTCGTCGACCAGTGGTGATAGTCGAGGCTATCACGGACGTCTCGAATCTCCTGCTTGAGCTGACTGATTCCTCGCCGACAGAGCGGGCAGGTGAGTTCCCAGTCCCAACCGAACTCTGAGGCCTTCGTACTGAGACGATTCGTATACTCATCGTTTCGGGGCTGGCCTTTGTAGTTGGTAATACCAGCCCAGAGCCACTCGTTCCAGTACGCCTGTGTCATCGCCGTGAGGGTCGGCGGTTCGACTGACTCTCTGTAGGCTGCGTCGATGGCGATTGCACACCAGCGGCGGAGTTCGACTTGGCAGGTCGCACAACACGTATCGAATTGAGGCACAACCTGCGGAAGGCCTTGTTTGTGCGTAGCGACAACGTCACCGCAGTTCGGACAGAGAATGACCGTTGGTTTCGATTCGAGGATCGAGATGTTATCAGTCGCAGCGAGGACGTAGGCTTGGTCCCCGTACGGATTGGTCTCGGCAGCTGACTCCGATTGCACTGGTTGTAGACTAGATATCTCAGCCGAGGATTGGTTCGACCGGCCCATCACTCGATACGGTGCTGTCCGGCGTGATCGGGATGTGGTTCCGTCTGACCAACTCTAAGCCCCTGGATTGGTTCACAGCCGACAATACGCCAACTTCGGTCTTCTTTGATTTCGTGGAGTCGCCACATCCCGGGTTGCTCTTCGAGTTGGAGAAACCGGAACCGGTGTCGGGAACCATCCGCACGACTGGTGAATGCAATTGCTGCTTCGGGTTCTTGAGTCTCAGCGACACGTCGATCTCGTTCGGGAGTACTTGTTCCGCTCATACGTTCTACGGTGTGGACGGACCTCTCGAGCGTGTCTGCCACAACCCACGAGTCCGCTCCACCTCCCCCGGCGGATATAAATTAATCTCAACAGCGTACCTTACCAAGTAAATCAAAGACAGATTCGAATCGCTTGGTAAGGTTGCCCAGCACCACTTACGAGAGCTTCTGAATGTACTCTTCAACCGCTTGGAAGGCAGATTCTGCGTCTTCGAACGTCTCGGCGTACTCACTACTAATTAGCTCGGTAAATCCGGGTCGGTGGTAATTTGGCCCACACGTCTCTGACCCCTCGATGGCCCACTCTTCGCCGAGAAATTGTAGAGATACGACACGAATCGGAACGTCCGTTCCGACGAGCGATACCTCTCTCAGATCCCAGTCGTACTCGTCGTCCCGCATCTCACGAACCCACTGGTAACCGTCGGTATCGAATTTCTCCCGCTGCCACGTCTTGCCGTTCACTGTAATCGTATCCGCAGGGAGATCGCTTTCGACGTAGTCGATGGCCATATCTTGGCATCCACAGGTAACGTCTTAGGGGTTGTGTCCAACGAAGTCTAACACGATCCAAGCTACCGGTCTCGACGGGAGCAATAGGCAATTTATTCGTCATCTGCGATCTCGTCGACCACGCGTTCGGCTTCTTTGGATAGTCCGATGAGATGCCATTATTCATCCATTAAGCTTCAAACAGTTCCTTGAGTTAGTCTAATAGAGGCCGCCAATAATTTGGAAGGGAAGGCTCTGTTGAAGTGGTTCGACGAACTCTCTGTAGGCTGCGTCAACGGCGACGGCACACCTGCACCGAAGTTCGACTTGACCGGTGCTATATATCGAATTGCGGGACAATCTGCAGGAGGCCCTGTTCGTGGGTAGCGACGATGCCACCGCAATTCGGACAGAGAACGACTGTCGGCGCTGATTCGAAGATCGGCGTCTCGTCAGTAGTCGCGAGTACGTGGGCGCGATCACCGTACGGATTGGTTTCGGTTGCAAGCTCAGATTCCGGAGAGTGTAAACACGAGAGCTCAGTAGATGGTCGCTTGGACCGACTCATCACTCGATGAGGGGCTGTTCAGTACAGTCCGGATGAGGATCAGTCCGGCCGACTCTGAATTGGCGGATCGGTTCGCAGCTGACGATATGCCAGTCTCTGTCTGCCTGGACTTCGTGGAGTCGCCACCCCCGGCTGATCTTCGAGACGGAGGAACCGGAATCGATGCCGGGTTCCATCCGCACGACTGGTGAACGCGATCGCTGCTTCAGTTCCTTGATTCTCGACGGTGCGCCGGTTTCGCTCAGAGGTGTTTACTCTATTTATACGTTCTACACATGGACGGACCTCTCAGGCGCGACTGCCACATGCATAGTTCGTTCCATTTCCTCCGGTGGATATAAATTGATGCCGTCAGCGAATCTTACCAAGCGATTCGAACGTATTATCAACCATCTTGGTAAGGTGTGAAATCGAGTGTAAAACCAACAGACCACATCCAAATTGATGACCCTCCTCTTGCTAAGAGGCGTTATGGACGCGCTTACAGCAGATAGCATTCAGAAAGACCTCGACTTTGAGGTCGGCGAGCGCTACGTTCGCAAAGATCTTCACGAGGTTTGTGGCGGAAATCACCAACCGGGCATCTCTCCTATCAAAGAACTATCTGCTATCTTTCTGTTCGCATCGACTACTGAATCAGAATATGGATACAAAGACGAATGGCTGCCGAACGACCATTTCTTACTTACGGGGGTGGGACGAGACGGCGATCAGTCTTGGGAAGGATTCAATCGATCTCTCGCAAGGCACAAAAAGGCCAATCGGCGTGTATTTTTGTTTGAAAAGGTTCCAAATTCGACCCCAACGGTTGTGACGTACGTAGGCGAATATGAGTACGTCAACCATCGTGAGGATATGCTGCCCGATCGAACAGGTGAGTTGCGCCGAGCATATCGCTTCGAACTTCGTCCGGTCTCCGGAGAAACGATCCCGTCAGACGCTGAAATTGACGACATCGAACTCGACGAGCTATACAATTTAGCGAAGCAGGCTTCGCCCGATAATCCTAAAAAGGCTACAAACACAGAGAAAACTCGAAGTTACACGCGGTCAAGCGTCGTGAAGGAGTTCGCATTACGCAAATCTGAAGGCGTATGTCAGGGTTGCCAAGACCCTGCACCTTTCAGAGACGAAGAGGGCGAACCGTATTTAGAGGTTCATCATCTTCGCAGACTCAGCGATCAGGGCCCAGATGATCCGGATAACGTAATCGCTCTGTGTCCTAATTGCCATACGAGAGTTCACCACGGAGCTGATGGAGACGCGTTCAACGAGAAGTTGATAGAGAGAGCGAATTCACCGTCGCGTTCGGCCGAGTGACGCGGATATCGAAATACTAGTTACCCGCATTGGACTTGTCAGGCCGACCGTATCATCACGGTCTCTGGACCTACGTTCGGCATTAATTGAATCCAGCCGTCGTCCTGAACCTGAAGCGATCGATTCTCCTCCAAAATCTATTCCTGTATTATTATTCGCTTATTCGCTAATCCAAGCCTATTTTACGAACGAGTTTGAATAGAGTTAACGCACGAATGAACTCACCGGCTGACCTCAAAGGCGATTACATCGGGAAGACCGCGTCCGATGATGACGACGTACCGGACTTCGAGGAGATCCCGGTCTGGATCGATCCGAGTGGAGACGACGACGAAGGAGCCCCACTGGACTCCGTAGGTGACGTCCCCGATCCCGATCTGGATTCGTTCGCAGTAATCGAACGTGACGAAGGGCTACTCCAGTACGGACGGGTTAGCAGCGGTTACGAATACAGTGCGCGGGCAGATCCAAGCGTTCAGCAACGAGACACGTCGATGGGATACGACCCGCGTCCGGTGCGTGAGAGCGCACTGGACGAGGACGTGTACCGTCTCATTCGGGTCGAACTGCTCGGCGAAGTCGTGTTCGAGGAGGATGGGTACACCGTCCGACGGCCGTCGAAACTCCCACAGGTCGGGAGGAAGGTATACGAGCTCGGCGCAACCGAGCTTGCAAATCTCCTCGAAATGCCAGACGAAGAAATCGGTCTGGACATCGGTTCCATCGAATCGGGCGGGGAGTCCGTTCCGTTCCGCATCGATCCCGGCTTCATGTCTCGACACGTCGCTATCTTGGGTCGAACTGGAGTGGGAAAGACCCACACCGGGCACGTCATCATCGAAGAGCTAATCAACTACGACGACCCCGACACCCCCGGAGTTCCGGTCGTCACGTTCGACGCAGAAGAGGACGTAGCGAACATGGCCGACGATGTCGGCGGTGTCACGCTCGACCCAGAGGACATCGTGATGCCGGTCCCGTTCCAACTCATCGGTTGGAGCGAGTTCGACCGGTTCCTGGGGTCGATGGCCTCGGACATGCAACGACAAGTAATCGGGCGAGCGTACTCGCGCGTTCACAACGAAGCGCTCGAAGAACTGGAAGAGCGGGGGCAGGTCGATGTCGGGATGGCCGAATTCGAACGGTACGTCCACAACGCGGCCGATGCCTTCGACTACAATTACGGGGGCCAGGCAGCTAACAGAGCGACTGCTGTCGTGAATGGGAGCGACGTTCTCGCCGAGGGGATGAACGACTGGGCCGAATTGCTAGTCGAAAACCCGATCGTGAACATCGACATCGGCAATCTCGGGGACGCTAATCGAGGAGCCGTCATTTCAGCAGTCTCCCGCATGCTTCGCATCCTCCGAGAAGAGGATCAGATCCCGCCCTTCGTGCTGGCGATCGACGAGGCCCACGAGTTCGTCCCTGCTGGTCAGTCGAGCGAATCGACCGCAGTCGTTCGAGACCTAGTCAAGACGGCCCGCCACATCGGTGTCGGGGTAATGCTGATGACGCAGTCGCCGTCCGAACTCGACAGCCGTACGCTACGCACCTGTAACACCTACATCACCCTAGCTCTGGCAGACCCCGAGGTGAACGAGATCAAAGGACTGCTTAGCGATCTTTCGGATCGGTCGCTAGACCAGATCCCCAACATGGAACAAGGCCGTGCATTCGTCGGCGCCGCCCGAGACATCATGACCCACACCGTCCCAGTGAACGTACGAGATCGGGACTCGCCCGAAGGCGCTCCCACGCCGAATCTCGTCGAAGATTCGAGTGAGTGGCGAGACGACTACGACGAAGACGGAGGAGAGTGACGTGATGAATCCGTCCACAATTTCAGCGGACGCCGTAACAGGAGGTGAACTATCGTGACCCAAGATCAAGTTCGTGATAGCATCGTTATTATACTGACCCAGACGGACGGGGGGCTGACGGTTGAAGCCATTCAGGAAGCGCTCGAGCAGCAGTTCGGCATCGAACGTGGTGAACGTAGTCTGCAAGACGAGCTCAAGCAGATGGTTGAAGACGAGTTACTCGAGCGTGAACGTCTCTCGAACGGTACCCCTGGACGTCCTCCCTACTACTACTTCGTGAACGGCGGCGTAGAACCACCAGAAGAGCATGACGCCGACGGCGTCCCCGACGAATCGGCTCTCGGAGACGAGGACGAGATAGTCGCGTTAGAGATCACGTCCCGCGGAGACGTGGAACTCCAGGAGGACGACCTCAAGAGTGTGTCAGGTTTACCCGACGGTGTATACTGGGATATCGTCGAGAACCAGTTGGAGAACTCTCAGCTCGTCTCCCGCGTCAAAGAAGCAGCGCCCGAAATCGCTGCGCTGGATCCGCTCGAAACCGTCCTAGATATGCTCGAGTGGACGGTGGAGCAGCTTAACGATATGGGGCGCCGTCTCTGGAGCTTGCACAACGAAGGAAAGACAGGGCAGGTTCGCGTCCTACGAGACCTCTACGACGACCTCGCCGGATGGGCTAGTCGGTTCTTCCACGAATTCTGGCAGCTGACCCCGTTCGATCGCCAAGGACCAGACGTACTCCGGATTCCAGAACACGGCGAATTTCTAGGAGCCCGCGACGAGGAAGAACTGGATGAAGCTCAAGCTAAAGTACGTCTCGATGCGGCGCGCGAAGTTCTGAACCAGCGCATCTTCGGCGACGAATTCGTTCGCCTCATGCCAATCGACGAGAGCGTAACTGACGTCGTCGGCACCGATTCTTCCGTGGCCAGGGTATCTCTCCCGAACAGATCCCGTCTCACGCCCGAGACGGGCTTCGAGCTGTTCGCAGGTGCAGCAGCGCTCGACCATGACGAGCGCCGATTCACCGACTTCGACTTCGATCCGACGGACCTGAAAGAGTACCGGCGCAGAGCGGCGTTCCGTCGGGGCCTGATTCTCTCAGAACAAGCTACCCCTCAACTTCTTGAGGGACAGGTACGGAAAGCACGGTTCGCTGCGTTGGACCTCAGACAGTACCGAGAAGCCAACCGCATCATCGACGACGAGGCTAACTGGCGTCCCCACGGCGACGTGGGCGGCGAACTCGGCGACTACGCAGGTCCAGACATCATGTTTCTCGATGGCCGCCTCACGCCGATCGTCCACCTGATGTCAGAGTTCGCCTCGGACGACATATACGGGGAACTTGTCCGACGCGAAATACGGGAATTCGCTCAGATAGGTGAACTGGCGAGCGACGATAGCTGGGAGACAGAATCGGTCTTCGCAGGCGTGGTTAAACAACCGGGGATCTCGTGGTTCGCACCGATCGTTTTCTGGTACCTCGAAACGCAGCACGACGGCGACGTAGACCGTGATCAAAATGCCGTCATTCGGAACATCAGTCAACCCCCGATATCCGACGTCGTTCTACCACATCTCCTGTTCCTCGGACTCTCTGAGTCGAACGGGCCGCCCGATGAGGACGAGACCTACGTCACCTTCCGAGTTTTGAGGCGGTTCTACGACAACTCTGTCCGTCAGGAAGACCTCCCTCCGCAGGATCCAGATGATGAGCTAATCGATGTCGATTCGATCGACGGATGGATGTCTTTCTTCGAGCGCGTTCAACAGCGGAAGGAGGATTGGGACCGAGAGACTATCGACTTAGAAAAATATAGCCGGTTCGGGTTCGCCAGCGCTTGCGCGAATGTCGGATCGCTGATGTGCTACGCTGGCCCGCCTAATTTATACCGCACTCATAAGCAGGGAGTGATTCGATTGCCCCGAATTGAGGTGCTGACGAATCCCGCTGACGACGCACCAGAGAAACTCAATCGGGCCGTTTCCGCGTACGCTCTCAAGAATTACTCAGACGACGATCACAGTGTCGAAGGATTCTCCGCTCTCGACGAAGTCCCAGTCGTCGTTCCCCGAGTAATTGTCGAGTCAGACAAGATAGCCAAGTACGCCCGGGACCGGATCAGCGAGGACGTTACTCACGAGATTCAGAAGGCCGTCAGGGAACTGCGATAACTCCCTCTACAACGATCGTGTCACACTCCCCGAAAGTTATTACGACGGAAAATAAACCGCAGATGATTGCAAGTGAATGGCACGCGATGTCGAGGACCGCATGAGTCTCGTCGGTAGTGAGCCTTCCCAGAAGATTGGCTATAAGGATTCGTGAACAATCTTCCCGCCCTCAAGCTGGACGATGGCCCGTACGAAGTCCCTTACGTCGAGGAGGTCCATGCTGACCTCGTACAGAGTGCGGTGAGCCTCGAGGAAGATCTCTGCATTGTGACTCCTACTTTGAGGTCCGGATATCTTGATCATCATGCCCTTGCGTCTCTCTTCGCAGAAATGAAGAAGGCGGTGCTGGTGATGACGCCTAATTCGAACGTTCGGGACCGATATCAGTACCTCGAAAACGATAGCCTTCCCAGCGGTCAGATGCAATTCGCAAAGACTCACTGGCCGCTTGCGACGGTGACATCTAAGGAGACGCTGTCGAGGAAGACTTCGCTGGCGATCAACAATCGTCGAGACCGGACGAAGCCGCCTCAATTCATCTATTGCAAGCATAGCAATCGTCTTCCGAAAGGAGAAGCCGTTGATCGGATTGACGTCGTTCTCTACGACGATTCGCTGAAATTCGAATACGAGCGGTGGGAACGTTTCGTGGAATGGCGCGAAGAAAACGACGTATCCACGGTCGTCTATTTCGTCCGGGATCCGACGGGCCCCGTCGCACGTCAGGTAAAAGACGAAGTCGATACGACGTGGGCGTGGACTCCGAGCGCGATTCGAGAAGGATTGGAGTCCGACATCGCCGCAGACGGTGGCGAAGCTGAAATCGTCCCCGAGGCGACGCCTAGGGAAGAGAAGCTATTGAAGCAGCGAGCGGAAGGGATTGAGTACGACCTACAGGTACAAGCAGAAAGGGAGGTAGCAGAATTCTTCAACAAGGCGTGGTCAGCGGTACAAGACTTCGATTCTCTCGTCAACGACATCGGAGAACAAGACCTGTATCCCGTAGCGAACGCGGCTCGTCGCGCGGTAGCCGGTCACGCTCGCCTCCTGGCGAAACCGAAGTACAGTCTGAAGTACCGAGCCGGAAACCATAGAGCAACTCCCCACAAGACCAGAATCGACAAATTAGAACGTATACGGGACAGCCTCTCCGGTGATGCCGGTGCGGCCTTCGGCCCGCTGGACGACCTGATCGACGAACTCCGCAACCTCCGCGAAACGATAGAAGAAGCGGAGCATTCGTCTTGGAAGCGGGGAGCGCTGCTAGCGTCGTTGAAGACGGTCGTGGATAGAGAAGAGTCGCTCATCGTCGTCTGCCCGGACGGTGCGTCGAGAAAGGCTATTCAGTCTGATCTGCTGATAGAACGCTCTTCTTTGTGGAACCGGGCGACTCCGCACGTCGATTTACATACTTACCGTACGCTTCCCCAAGCAGAACCTGCAGACCAGTTGCTCCTGTATGGACCGCCAAAGAAGAGCCAGCGTTGGATCCTCCGCACTTGTCACGCCCCGAGAGTAACGATTCTCGCATACCCTCACGAGCTGGGATTATTGGTGAGCCAAACCAGCAACCTGAACGCTGCGCTAGAAAATCTCACGCCGTTGGAGGCTACGGATCCTGATTCTATGTGGGTCGCAAGCGACCCCGAAGGAACTAGGAACTACTCTATCCTCGACGAAGTCGATGCTCCGTCTCTGGCAGACGGTGCTGAGGATGACGAAGCTGATACCGACGATGCGTCCTCCAGAACGAAGGCGAGCCCCCCGTACGACGGAGTTTCGATCGAAGTGCCGGACGAGGAGGAAGTCGTCGAATTCGTGGAAAGCCAAGAGACCACATCGTCAACCCGTAGTGGCGGGAATTCGAACGGAGAAGAGAGTCTTGGCGACTACCAACTCGTAGACACCTCCGACACGAGGAACATCGATGATCTGCTCGACGAAACTGCCTCGGAGTACCGAAGCGAGCATCAGGGTGGAGCGAGCTCTGGAGGCAGTAGCACCACTAGTTCCAGTGGTAGTAGCAGAAGCGGGTCAGGTGGCACTGGCACCACTGAACTCGATGGATTAATCGACGTTCGAACTGAGGACGGCTACGCGCAAGCGTTAGAGCCCACCGACGAAATCGAAGTCGTGGATGCGGAAGCTGGCACGACAGTGGAAAAGCAAGCTGCCGACGTTCGTCCCGGAGAAATGGTCGTCGTCGTCCACGATCGTCAAGCCGTACGCGACGCCGTTGAGGATCATCTCGTCGAGGCGGGACACTTCGACTTGGTCGCTCAGGCCCGGATGTGGTACGAGCGCCTTGATATAGAAATCGAGCGTCACGACGACGACTTGGACGACTTCATCGAAAAGCTCGAAGACGAAGGCCTCGACAAATGGCGGGGCACGTACCGGGATTACTATCACGGCCGAGTCAACACGCCGAGGGCGAAAGACACACTCCGTGCAATCGCCCGAGCGTACGAGATGGAGGACGTACTCCAGAACTTGGACGACGTGTGGGACGCTAATTACACGATTCGCAAGCTGAAGGACGACCTCATCGAGGAACTCAAAAAGCGGATTCACGAATCACTCGCAGATGGAGACGACGACGAATTTCTGGACGAAGACCGCGACGTGAGGCTTTCAGACTTCCCTGTTCGAGACGAGGACGGTCGTCCCTTCGTAGAACAGCACGTCATCGATCGCGTCGTCACCGACGTGTCGAAGCCGAAAAGCTACGTTGGCAGATGGCGGAACGTATCTGGTAAGTAATGATTCGCTCTTGTTGAATCCCCCGTAGAGACAGTCTACTGCCTAAGCGGAATATAAGATGGATATGAAATCACATCGGATGTCAAAGAGTGCAGAGTATATTGTCAAAATATGATTTTGATAGTCAGAGCGTGCATCTAAATACTCCCCTCTGTAAATAGTCGTTAATACATGCCTGACCCTGAAGAAGGGAATAAACTCCGTGAGCGACTTGTGTCGAAGTACGGAGACAAGCGGGTAGTGGCCGAACCTCAGATCAAGCAGTCTATTCGCCCCGATTTTCTCATTTATGAAGAGGATGGGGAGACACCGTTCTTGATCATCGAACATCGTTCTTCGATCTCCTATGGTCGAGGGGATGAAGCACTTGAGCGGCTTTTTTCACTATTTGCAAAGTTGGGATGTGAGTACGGGGCCTTGGTCACCCCGTCAGTCGAGTACGTTTATACCAACTCGCCGTTCAGTCCCACTCTCGAACAGAGCCTCGGTGGTTTGCCAGATGGACCAGACGATTTACCAGACCCACGTCCGATCCGGTCTAAAGAGGAGGCCGGCTTTCTTTTAAACCGCTGTATAGACATCTCTTCGGACCCGTTATATGACTATGATGACGCAGAGATTGTGAAAGCTGTTCTTCAAGCATTACTATATAAGATTGTACTGCGGAAGAGCGAGCTGAGAGACTTTAATCCAGATGAATTTTCCGAAATAATTGAGGATGGGACTGAACGACTCAGTGAGCGATTTGATGCGTATCACCCACCCAATATTCCGGATTGGGAACATATTGCACGATCTACTCTGTCAATTTTCCAAGGATACGATTTGGAGGAGACCTCGCCCGAAGCCATCAGTGCATTAATTGAGTTCGAATCACGGGGTGGCGTCGGCATTGCAGAACATAAGACATCTCCAAAGTTAGTCGATCCGGTATTGTCGTTGGCGGAAATCAACGAGGGCCAGTCCGTACTTGATCCAGCAGCCGGATGGGGAAGACTCGCCAGATCAGCTGCGCGAGAAGGCGCAGAGGTTTCCGCAGTCGAGGTAGATCAGGCAGTAGTAAATATCGGCTTGATGATTTCAGAGCTGTCCGAGACATCCGTTGATTACGTGTGCGCGGATTTCCTCGAAATTGTGCAGGATAGCGACATTAGAACTCAAATATCTCTTTCCGATTACACCGAAGAGAAACGAGCAGATGATGATGAACCGCACATACGAACCTGGTTAAACGAACGTAAGCCGTTTGACCGAGTGATTCTGGATCCGCCAGCTGGAGATCGCGTCCCGAGCACACACGTTAGCTTCTCCGGAGAAGACCGAGGGAAGGTCCGTATTGAGGAGGCATTTCTCTCGAACGCCTTAGAACTGATTGCGGAGGACGGTGTTTTGGTGGCTATAATTCCGGAATACATCCTTTCGGGGACACGTGCTCAAGAGTTCCGACAGATGCTTCTTGAGAGCGTTACCGTTGAAGCGATCGCTATATTCGAGGCTGACATATTTTCCGGTGCAAAGGCGAAAGGTGCCTTGATCAAGTTGCGGAACAGCCCGCCCACTGAACCGCAGCAAATCAAGGTAGCAGAAGTTGATACGAGAGAAGTTAACGACATCGAAGAAGCATTAGATTCTGAAGTAGCAAGTCTGCTGTCCGGAGAGGCCGAGTCAGTTAGTGTATCGAGTGATACGGTTCGAACACTGCTTCCAAAACAAATCCTCGGTGAACAGGTAGTGTCGTCAGAGCTACAGGAGAGGTATCAACGAGTCGTAACTCTTGACGAGGTGGCCGAAGACATAATGAAGGGCATCGCCCGACCTGAGGACCGGGCAGGTGCAAATGAAGAAGATTCAATTCGATATCTTAGACCATCCGATGTAGTAGAGGAGTCAGGTCGTACTCCGGAATACGTCCCCGAAGATGCTTCTAGAGTCATTGCCGGTTCGACTGATGTATTAATTTTGACGAAGGGCAAAGAATTTGAAGTTTATCGACCAGAACAGGCAGTCGTACCGTCTTCGGATTGGGCTGTCCTTCGATTTTCCTCTGAATCCCTCGCGACGGACTATGCGGAGTATTTCGAGAGAGACATCGCAATTCAGTCGCTTGAATCTAACAGCCGTGGCACGATTGTACAGTACATACCAGTATCTGCCCTTCGAGAGCTCGGTGTTCCAGATCTAAGCGCTAGAGGGGATCCTGGGGGAGAATAAAAATGCCGTCAGATCAGGGACGACATAGTGAACTCCTTGATGCCGAAGTTGAGCGGGTGATTGAGAAAGCCGACGATGTGCTGCGTGAATATGTTGGGACAGTCGAAGACCCAGAAGACGATCCCTACGCTAAGGCTCTGGAAGCAATCGATTCAATGAACCGACAGACGACAAATACTTTGGAAGATGACATAAGTTTGGTATCACTGGAAGCTGCTCTACGAGATCTTCTCGGGTATATTGAGGAGGAGCAGGATTATGCTGAGAAAGTGGATAGTGACGCTGCACGAGATCGACTCTGGTGGTTCAAACTCCATGCATACGGGATGTTGGAGCAAGCTCCACAAATTGAAAGAGGACCGGTCATTGAACTACTTACGGAATTGAGCAACGAGGGGCGTCATGAACAGGGGATGACGGGAAGTTCCGATCCAGTTATTGTGAGTACGCTTGTTTACCTCTGGAGAGTCGTTGATACGGTTCTCGACTATTGGGATGATTTGATTCCGTACAGCGGGTTTGAGTTCATGCAATCCGAACTTGTCCCCGACCAAGGCCACGTTGGATTCATCCGTTCTCTTGATAGAGTTGATGGGACAGGAATTATCACGTCGTACCAACAAGGCGGCCAAGAGGAAGGGATACAATTCCGTTATACGCACGTTGAATTTTTTCCGGAGACGGGTGACCTAGTTCATGTGGTTGGCGAAGATTCCCTTCCACTATATGCAGGGAATCCAGTAGATGCTGATGAAGTTCAGGAGGTCAGGCTACTACTGTGAATATTCATATCGTTCCACACGGTCGAAACACGAGTCATATTAAGCGAGGTCTCCGAGCACTCCCCAGTGCTGACAAGGTCTATCTGCTCACCAGCGATGCATTTGAACAGGAGGGTATTGAGCTAACGGCCGAATTGGAGGAATTCGGGTACGATATAGAACAGACACTTATTGACGCATTTGATCTACGAGACGTAGTTGATACCATCGTCAGCGCCGCCAGACAACACACTAATGACACGATACACATTAATGTCACCGGCGGAACGAACCTAGTTGCGGGCGCCGCCACCTCTTCGGCATTTTTCGTCGGAGCCACCCCCTACTACGTCCTTGAACCCCAGACGGGAGACGAAAGTATTGACGAGTTAGTGATGGAACTTCCTGCTCCAGCCCAACCACTTACGTTCGAGATTGAAGGCCTACAACGTGAGGTGCTTGAAACACTCGGCAACTGGGACGTCAAAGGGCGGACTGGTGTGATAATGCGTGAAATCGGTGATGAACTCGGTGAGGCTCCACAAAAAATCAGCTACCACGTGAACAAGTTAGCAGAACAGGGGCTTGTAGAACTCCAAACGGAAGGCAGATCGAAACAAGTGTACCTTACTGACGTGGGGCGTCTGTATCTCTCGTGGACGGCCTGACAACTGTCTATTTGCCATGTGTACCGTGAAGATACACAGCTCCGATCATTATCGCGAGTGCCAGACCGATCCCCGCCCCGAGTCCTACCCCGGCAATCGGGGAAGTGACTATGGGTCCCGTTGCTTCTATCGATAAGCACTCTATTAGCGTGATCGACTCCACCGTTCCAACCGAAAGCAGTGCTTCAAACATCGTATGCTGGTCGAGGCAGGGATACTACTAAGAGCTTGATTCGAATACTCAAAATTCGGACTTGACTTTTTGTCGTGCAACGTGGTAGGCTGTCCATCCTCGTTCTCCGGATTTGCTATCTTATCCCCCCAGCCGAGGCGAAGCTGTCGGTATGACCACCACGATCAGCAGCGGCGGTAGGAAGTTGCTACGTACCCCTCTGTATACGGAGAAACGATCTGAGAGGTGCTAAATCAATGTTGAGCTTGTATGAGTTCTCAGGTGATTTGGCTGCACATCAAGATGAATTCCACGTCGAAAACAGCACGTAGACAAATTGCCGTCGAATTCACCGTGTTTTTTCTACGGACTCGAGCAATCTGTGATGTCGGGACGTTATCCAAGTTATTCACCTCAATCGATGATCGTGATCCACTTCCGCGGCACAATTAACAATCTTCCATACAAGATCAGTTTGACAGATACTGCAGGGGGCCTCGGGAAGAAGTTATGTAGGTTGGGTTGGTGGTCTAAGAAACATGGCCGACGATCGTCTAACGACCCCGTCGTCGGACGCACCACGATATACACGTCCCCCGTCTTCCACATACGACGACCCCGAATTATTGGATTCGGAAGCGCGCGGCGAGGCTCATGAGTATGTACGCCACCAACTGGTCAACAATACCATAGCCACTCAGTTAGTCAAGCGATTGACCGGCCAGGGAGAGTACGGCAAAACGCTCCGCGGAGCGGACCCAAGCCAACAGTTCTTCGCAGGGGCTCTTTCCAGCCAGTACGACTATCGAAAAGCGCAAGCAGAGGATGAGGCGTTCAAGGATATCGCAGAAGATGTAGCACCTTTCACTATTGGCGCCCGGTTCCGAATACCTGCTGACGTCCCTGATGACGCGAAGGTCAGGATATCCCCGCGCGCTTCGGGCTATCAGCGAAGATATCCCACGTTGGACGAACAACTGGATTACAGCAACGACTCTTCCGGAGCAGAATTCAACTACGAAGACGCTGATTCGGTTTCGGAATCTCAAAGCTCAGAAGCCAGCGCAGATGGCGGCGCGGTGACGGCAAAAGAGTCCTCAACCGCGGAGCAGGCGACGGAAGACGAACTTCGTGAACAGGAACTCCTTCGGGTATACCAGCGGATCGGCGTCAATTTCGACGACATAATTCTCAGCGGCGAAAAGATACGCGAACTCCGCGATCAGTCACTGCCCCACATCGTTGAGTTTGGCGATGCCCTCTCTGACGCCCACGCAGAAGCTGCGAACGTCGATCGTCCCTTTCGGGAGCGCGACGAAGGCCTGGACGAATCGGAGGCTAGTCGCGTCCCTCCAGAATGTCTCGAAAAAGCGGACGACTTCGACGCGTACCTCGCTGAAGCGTACCCAGGTGATGCGGTCGAACCGCTATGGGATGCACGCCTCGAAATCGAAGCACGACGTGACACCGATCCGGACGGCACTGAGTACATCAATCTCACCGCCCGCCTCGTCAATGCACACGGTGAGAACTACGAAGAAGCCGAAGATCCCGAATATGAGCCTTGGCGCGCAAACCTCTACGATGTCGGCGTTTCCGCTGAAGTCGAGGGGGCTGAACTACGAACTTTCGAGTCAGACGAAATCGAGGACGATTACAGGTACGACGGAACCATCTATGGCGTCGGCGAGAACTGTGCAGTAGATCCGATTTACGCAGACGACGTTCCGAACGTCGAATCTGCGCCAGCGGTCGGCGTCGAAACTCGTACTGTCCCGACGTACCGTCAAGCCCGCTATCTCTCACGTAATCCTGACGACGTCGCCGCTCCGTTTTCGACTCTCGCCGGAAAGGAAGGCAGAGACGAGGTCTTCTCGACGTTGAACGACATCGCCGAGGCGATGTCTGAAGCGCATCAGCAGTACGCCGAATTGCAAGACGAAATCACCGAAGAGAAATCCAAAGCAGCAGACGACCAATACGAGGACGCGTTGGAAGCCTTCGATCGGGAACGTGAACGCTTCGAAACGGGAATAGCGGTTCTCTACGACTACGAACGCGCGTATCAGGCGTTTACGATGATGAACGAGGCGTTTGATCAGTTGGGTTACGACAAGTGGAGAACCTTCCAGATCGTCTACATCGTAATGGCATTGCCCGACATCGTAGCCCAGGCCGAAGCGAGCGCTGCGACAGAGGGCATCGACGACGCAGCCGAAGCGCGCGAGGCAGCCGAAAAAGCGCGAGCGGAGTTCGACGAAAATTACGGCCATCAATTGGACGCCGCCGACGTCATCTACTTCCCGACTGGCGGGGGGAAGACCGAGGCCTATTTCGGTCTAGTCGCTTTCACGGCGTTCCACGATAGGCTCCGCGGGAAAGACTTCGGGATGACCGCCTTCACCAAATTCCCGCTGCGATTCCTTTCCTTAGAGCAACTCGAACGCATCACGAACCTGTTGGCAAAGGCCGAACTGGTCCGTCGGGATCATCCAGAAGCTAGTCAGGGGGAAGAATTCTCGGTCGGTTATCTCGTCGGGAAGAACAACACTCCGAATAAACTCTACGAGTCCACAGATTCACAATACGAGTCGAATCTCGATTACGTATCCAAAGCGCAAACCGACGACGGGTGGGCCAAAGAAATCCGACACTTGGAGCAGTGCCCGTTCTGCGAGAAGAAGACGTACGAGGCAGGCGGGGAAGAGCGAGATGTCGTACAGATCGACGGTGACAGCGTTCAGGGACGCATCGTTCACAGATGTTCGAACCCCGAATGCGACGAAGACGTACTACCTCTGTACGTCACTGACCGAGAGGTATATCGCTTCACCCCGACGTTCGTGGTCGCCACCATCGACAAGATCAGCATCGTCGGAATGCAGAGGCGGATGCGGACGCTGTTCGGTCAGGCAAAGATCCGTTGCGACAAGCACGGTTACTCTGGAGAGTCGAGGTGCGTCGCTGCCAGTGCGCCTTTATCGTCGGAAGGCGAGTGCGACGAATCCGACTGGGAGAAAGTGGAATCTGCGGATCCGCCATCTCTCCTCATCCAGGACGAGCTCCACCTTCTAAGAGAGGAATTCGGAGCGTTCGATTCCCACTACGAGACGTTCCTTCAGGCGTACTACGACCGGGTTTCACCAGGATGGCAGACCAAGGTCGTCGCCGCGACTGCGACTATCGAAGGGGCCGAGGATCAGGTCCAGGCGCTTTATCGACGCGACACGATACAGTTCCCGAGCGACGGTCCGAGGCTAGAACAATCGTTCTACGCGTATGCCCATCCGACCAGGGAACAACGTCGGATGGTGGGCCTCGTACCCCGAACGGTGAGTCGGACCTACGCGATCGAAAAGGCCCACGAAGAGCAGGCCAGAGTCGTACAAGAGTATCGGGCGAACCCGGACGAACTCTACCAGGACATAAGCGATCTGGACGGGCCGTACGATCTCTCTGACGCAAACTTCTCTTCGGACGAAGAAGAGAGGAAATCGGAACTACGCGACGTGTTGGACGACTACGAGGTGCAGGTCTCGTATCACCACTCCAAGGACAACACGGACATGATGATGCGCGTTCTCCGAACGATGATCAATCAACATCTGCTGGAGGACGGCGAGCCGTACTCTCGCATCCGTGGACAGTTGATGACGGGGGATACCCCGATCGACACTGTCCGCGAGGTCATGGACGCACTGGATCCGGACGAGTTCTCCGATCCTGGGCCCGAAACCATACGGATGCTAATCGCCACGTCCATGATCAGTCACGGGGTCGATCAGCCAGTTCTCAACTTCATCGCCTTCTTCGGTCTCCCCCGGGACACGGCAGAGTACATTCAGTCGTATTCTCGCGTCGGTCGTAAGTGGCCGGGAACCGTCGTCGTCTTACACGACCCGATGCGTACGCGGGACCGAGGTTATTATCGGCAGTTCCAGCACCACCAAGCCTACCAGGATCTCCTGGTGGAATCGACACCTCTCGAACGCTGGGCAGAGTACGCTATCGAATGTACGATGCCCGGAATCTTCGCAGCGGCGCTGCTCCAGTACTACGACTACCATCTGGAAGACACCCTCGACGATCGACTCTACCTATTCAACGGATTCGAAGAAGCGACGCAAGCTGGTCACGTCGAATACGACGATCTCTATCGGTTCATTCGGAAAGCGTACGGGCTCCCTGCTGACCCCGACGAAGACTCCGCTGGGTTCTCTCGTCCGTCTAGCAGTTCCGACAGCAGTACGGGAATGAGAATATACGAACGCAAAATCGAAGACGAGTTCCAGACAGTTTGGGAGGCGTACAGGAAGGACGACAACAAGGTCCCGGAGGAAGTGGCGAAGAATCCTGAAATGGACGAATCCAATTTCATTTCCTCCGTCTTGGAACGGGACGACGATTCTCGGACGCCAATGAGAAGCCTTCGGGACATCGACGAACAGATTCTAGTAAAATTGGACAGCGAAACGTCTAGCGTCATCAACGGGTACCGACAATGATCCTCGGAAAAATGCTCATGACGACGACCGCAATTGAAAAGAGGAACGCGTAATCCATGGCATCTGACGACAGCGAATTCGCACTAGAGCGTGGGATTTCTCAAGTATTGCATAGCTACGCTCCCGAAGACGTAGTCAACTTCGGGCAGCTGGGCGTCGTAGTCAAAGTAGGCGAATGGACCCACGGAGGCCGAATGGAGGACGTAGACAAGGACCGAATCGCTGACGTCGTTCGCGGGCGCGCATCTCGCTTCAGAAATCGAACTTCGTCTACGGATTGGGATAGTCTCGGTCCCGGCGACATCGACGTCTTTCAACCTGGCAAGGCGAAGGCGGGAATGTTCCCCCTCGTCTTCTACTGCGAAGAGTGCGGGAAAGTAGAAACGGCTTCCCAACCGCAATATCTCCCGAACAGCGGTACCTGTCGCGCTACAGATTGCGACGGCAACTTGACTCAACTCCCCTTCGTCAACGTCCACGAATGTGGGAAAATCGAAGGCCCAGGCCCTAACAATGGTTGCCACTCTCACGACTTCAACGACTATCGCTTGGTGAAAACCAGTGGTGCCCCGGCGACGTGGTACTACGAATGCAGAGAATGCGGTGAAAGGATGGGGAAACTCGTATCGTCGTGTTCGCGTTGCGACGAGGGCATGTCCGGGCCGCTCCCCGCTAGCTCTAACCGAGTGCAGTACACTCAATCTGCCGTCGTCATAGACGTACCATTTCTGGACGAGGATCCCTCCGACGTGCCGAGTGGTGAACCCTGGGCTCGAACCCTGATGGCCGTCTACTTAGGGGAGGCAGAACTCGGAGGCCACACGCTGGAGAGCCTCGCTGCTACGGCGGGTAACGCGGAGAAGTACAAGCAACTCATCGAAAAGTGGGACCAAGAGATGGTTGACGATGTGATCGAGACCATGGACGTGCCCGTACGAGGGCGGGAAGTCGCTGCTGAGCAAACACGTCACGTCGTCCCACCAGAAGTGAACGACGCAGTAGACGGTCTTCCCGAAGTCGCGTACTCTCAAATCGGACGACAGCTGTTCACGTTCCTTCGTTCGACGGAAGGCTACGAAGGAGACGCCGACGATCTTGGCGACACCCGTCATCCAATCCCAGATTCGCTGTCGGACTATCTCTCTGATGAGGAATTCGTGAAGCGGCATCCGCAGTCGAAACGTTACGTGAAACAGCTGGCTCGCACCCACATCAGAGACGCGTGGGTCGTCGATCAGTTCCCGCTCCTCAACCTATCGTTCGGCTACACGCGCGACTCCCCGACGCCTCGTAAAACGGACGTACACGAGTTCCCCCACCCCACGTCACTCAACAACACGCCGGTGTTCGCCGACCGAACGCCCAGCGAAGCAATCGTCTTCGAGGTCGATCGGGCCGCCATCGTCAACTGGTTAGTGAAGAACGACGTCATCAGCGCGTCAGAAGCGCCCGACACGACAGACGAAAGTCAGCTGAAGGCGTGGTTCTTGAACAACCTACACACGACTGAAATGGAGAACCCTCTGACAGAAATCGACGACCCCGTCACGAAATACGTCTATCGACTTCTCCACACACTCAGCCATTGTCTCCTTGCAACGGCGGGAGAACAGTGCGGACTCGCTACGAATAGCCTCAGCGAGCGGATTCTCCCCACTATTCCGGCGATAACAATTTACGCGGCTTCGACCGAGAACTTCGCTCTCGGGGCGATGTTCACGATGTTCAAAACGCGACTCTATCCGTGGGTTCGAGACGCTCGACTCTTGGCTGAACAGTGCTTGCTCGACCCAGCTTGCAGCGACGATCCCGAGGGCGCTGCGTGCGATGCGTGCGTTCACGTCGGCATGACGTCTTGCGAGGCGATGAACCATCATCTCGACCGCCGCTTGCTGGCAGGCGACGACGGCGTCGTCGGCTTCTTCGACGAGTCCGTAGAGAACAACGTTCCTGACCCAAATCCGGACCTACCCTTCCCGGAGAGGAATAATCCTTCCTAACGCGATTCATGAACAACGATGATTCGAACCCGAACGAAGATCCTCCTACGCTCTCTTCCGGAGATCCATTGCCGACCTCTTGGACGCCAGTAGACGTGCTAGAGGGCGCTACCCGAATCCGAGACTTTCGACGTGCTTTACGCGAGAGTGGAGAGGAGAGAGGAAAAAGTAGTGCTGTAGTTACCAGAAACAAGATCAACAGTTGGTTCCAAGAAAACGCAGAAAGTGGTTTACTGACGGTCAACGAATTCAACGCGGTCATTGCTGGGTTGGAGGAGTGCGGCGTCGCCTCTGAGCGTGATACGCGCGGTGCGACCTATGCGGATAGCGAGTTTCGCGTCGACGTGCAATCAGCGGTCAGCGTACTCGATAAATGGCAAGTCGTTGCCCGGTACGACGAGACGCATTCTGGAGCGTCTAAAGAGAGAACGGACGCACAGTTAGTAGCGACGCTCCCCCCGGATACCCCCTCGTGGTTGTCGAACCGACTCGATCGCACGAATCTCGGACTTCGTCATCTCGCAGTTCAAGCGCAAGACTCCGTACGAATTGCGGCTCCGTATTTGGATCCAGACGAGAAATTGATCGAGGACATCGCTTCGCTTCCTGATCGAGGGGTAACGGTTCATCTTCTGACCAGAGAATCGACGGGAGAAGAGGTGGACCCAGGCCAGCGAAAGTCGCTTGAGCGGTTGGCGAACCAGGTATCGCCGTCTGCGTGGGACTGCTTTATCACCCGAGACTTGTATTCAACCGACTCTTCGGGCAGACAAGAAAGGGCAGTACACGCGAAAGCCATCATAATCGACGAGACGCAGGCCTACATAGGTAGCGCGAACTTCACCCAAACTGGCCTAAGCAGTAACTTCGAACTTGGCGTACTCCTGAACGGGGCCTTGGTCGAGGATTGTGTGGCTGTGTTCGATGAAATGTTCGACATGGCGGACCCAATCCCATTGTAGAAGCTATCTTATTCACCTGATGGCTCGTAAATTAATGATGAAGCGAAAGGATGCTCGCTCTCCATGAGTTCTGATTCTACGACAAATTTAATTGGTAATCCTATTCGGGCTGGCTATGAGAGACTCTGATTCCTACGACGAGGAAACGGAAGATGCATTGAGAGAGTTGGATGCTCAAATGTACGACAACCTACACTATGCAATGACTTCGCTGGAAGAAAGGAATAAATCAGAAGCGATGGCGCATATCGAAAATGTAGAAAATATAGTCGATGATATCGCAGGAATCGACGCAAAGGGGGTGTTAGATATTTGGAATCAATATGGGACCCACCAAGGAAAACTCCTAAGCCAGCTTCAGAACAGAGTACAAAATCAAGAATATAGCGATGCAATTGACACGATCGACAAAATGCAATTCTTAGACCCTCTGGCCTTTGATGACAATAACCCCAATTACCGGCACCCTGATGAATGGTAGCATTATAAAGGAATTAGACCCGATCCGACAGTTTTTATCGACTCAATATTGCCACGTGGCTCTGGGTGCTTCATCTCTCGTCGTAAGTTGAAGATCTACGACGAGTTTTCTCACGAGTTCAGGCGGGACAGCATTACCGACGACTCGTTCTGCCGCGCTATTTTTTCCCGGGAGCTCGAAGTCGTCGGGAAAGGCCATCAGAAGGGCTGCTTCGCGGAAGGTGATGGCCCGATTCTCGTTCGGATGGGTGAATCGACCAGAACTGAAGTTCGTGCAGCGGGTGGTCAACGTCGGGGCTGGCGCATCCCAGTCCATGATTCCGTACGCGGCACCGGCCTGCGTGTCGAAGTCCTGATGGCACTCTCGAATATATTCCTCGTCGTCAGTCCCACGCAGATCCTTCCAACTGTCTCCGTGCCTTCGTATCGCCTCCATCATCTCGACCGTGTCTTTTCGATGACGCCGAGAACGATGCGCTGGATCATCGGGATAATCCTCCAAACCGTCTTGCTTCTGTCCGATATCTAAGTCTTGCTTCAGACGGCCTTCCTCGTACTTTTCGCCAAGGACATCGCCGACAGTGACCCATTCCTCCTTTGAGTCGTCCTCTGGATTTTTTGCATGAGTCGGGGAGGGTAATTCGACTTCGTCGTCAGAAGCGCCGTATATACAGAGCCCAATAGTACGCCGTCGTCGCTGAGGGACGCCGTAATCAGCTGCATTGACGACTTCCAGATTCACGCCGTACCCTTTTTCTTCAGGGTCGTCGTCTCGGACCATCTGCTTCATCTGGTCCTTGAACCACTGAGAGTAGGTCGTTTCCCCGTCGCCCTTGTTGGTGATACCCTGAACGTTCTCGAAAAACACTACGTCCGGCTTCTCCTCCTGAATCAGTTCGACGTACGATTGCAGTAGTTCGTCCTTCGGTTCATCTTCCGGCCAAGGCGTCGTATCTCTGAGCTTGCTGAAGTTCTGGCAGGGGGGACATCCCGCGATGACGTCTACGTCTCCCGGCTTTAGCCCGAACTCATTCCGAATGTCGTCAAACGTGATGTGGCCATCATCATTTTGATTCAGATCTCCTTTTATTGGAGACTCGAAACTAACTTCGCCAGGATACTCATCCAGATCGGCGTTACAGAGATTTCGCTCGTAGGTTTTTAGAGCCTCGTCGTCGATATCTACAGCACCGGCTACGTTATAACCAGCTTGTGCGAATCCAAGTGACGCTCCGCCAGCACCACAAAATAGATCGACGACGACTCCACGACTCATATTCGATACCTCGGTTCCACGACGTCTAAATCTGTCGGATAAATGCTGTCGTTCGCTTCCACCGACGCCGTCTTTTTGATTCGATTCCCCATTCTCAATTTGTTATCTCATAATAATCGAATCGGTCCTAATAAAGGCAGGCGATGCACCGGTGAGAACTGCCCTTACAAATTGCTCCGGAGTCTACAGGAGCTAAGTCGAACTGTTGACCTTCTTCGTAGCAGTCAAACCGGAATTTACCGGGAAGTGTTGCACAGATATTCGAACCTTTACCCCCCTTACGACTACCGTAGACTAGTCCACTCATCGGCTTCTTCTGGGTCGTAGGCATCCCCCCAGTTCGGTACCCCATCAGGGTTGACTTCCCGGACCGCGTGGAGTAACTCTTGACCACTCCATTCGATATCGTCAGCATACAGCCGCTCTTCGAGTCTATTATCGACATATTGGGAGAGGTTGTAGAGGACCGTCGCCATCATGAAGTAGAAGGCGCGGGCATTGGGTTCACTTGCCCGACATCTAGCGTGGAAGCGGTTCTTTATCTCTCGTATTGAGGTCTCGACCCCCCATCGATCACGGAACACCCGCCCAAGTCCCTCGAGATCGTGCTCCTCGATGTCCATGTCCGTAAGAAACGCCTTGTGGGGGTAGTCGCGATCCTTTGATCCTGTTTCTTCTTCGGGGATGGGCCATGCGAAGGCATTTGGCCGCGTTGCGAGACTGAAATCGCCAAACGAGACGCTCTCCTTGAATTCGATCTCGCCTTTCGTTGCCGACTTCAGAAGGTCGCTGATATCGCCTTTGTCCTTCGCTTGGATGAGGAAGTCCACATCAGCCTCACGCAACGCTTCGACAGCTTTCTGCGTGTACAGCTCGGAATCGAGATACACCCGGCCAATCTCAAGGTTGTAGACACCGATTGCCCGGCGCAGGAAGCGCTGGAGGTATTCTCCGATCTCTGTCTGGTTTCGGAGAGGTAGCGTGCCCAGTACGTAGGACATATCCCGTCCAACGATTGAGAGGATGGCGAACACCCACGCTGAGGCGGTATTATCTCGGGGGAGGACACCGGACGTCCATTCTGCCGACTGATCGCCGTACCATTCCACTTTCGTTGTGTCGTAAGCGAGGTGCACTGGGGGTTCAAGCGCTTCTTCGGTGGGGTCTGGTTGCGAGGCCTCGTCCTCTTGGTGAAGTAGTGCGGCCGTCGCATATCCGAACATCTTGTCAACGTCCTCGACCGTGAGTTCTCGTACGTACTTGTGGACAGTATCTGCTGCTGGGACCGGGGCTGGAAGGTCCAGCCACTGCATCGTCCGCTGACCAGTCTGGGCGTACGAATCTTCAAGGGCGAGATGTGCAAAAAACGCGATGAAGGCCGCTGGCGGGAGCTTGAACGCCGGTGCATCCGGATTACGCCCGAACGACAAGTGGGGCGACATCACCGCCACCCCCTCCTCAACGAGATGCTTGATAGCGACCAGCTTTTCATCCAAGGCGGGTTCAGAGCTGAGGATCTCTTCGATGCCCCACCCCTCCTGACGTAAGTCTTCAGGGAACTCAGCGCCCGCCCAGAGAGCCGCGTAGCGGGCGCGGTGCCCCAGCTCCGCGATAGCTGTTTCCATAGGCTCATCGTACCGCCAGTGCCTCGACAGCGTCGAATGGGTGGGTGGGTCATCTGGATCGAAGCCGAGGTGTTTCGGGAGCCAGTGACTGGACGCATCCGAAAGCCGGTTAGCAAGCCCTCGAGCCGATCCGTCGCGCGCTTCTGTGATGACTGCACCCCGCCAGAAGGGATACTCTGACTCGTCGAGGTCTCGAAGGAGAAGACTGAGATTGACGTCAGCGTCTAGAGTCGGGACCCGATCACCTTCCAGGCAGGTTTCCTCGACAAATTGTATTGCACAGAGGTCGAAGTCCGTGGGATCTCCTACTGGAGGATGGGCATCAGTACTGGGCCGTTCCCGACGGGACAGTCCAATCTGTGCGAGGCTCCGACGGAAGGCCCGAAGTGTTTCGAGTGAAGGGATGGCGGGGTGAGGAACACGTCGGGCGATCCGTTCTCGCTGGCGGCCGAAGAAGAGACCGATGCTCCTAGTATCTCCGCCGATTGCTTCATCAGGGGGGTAGTTGCCACCCCATACTGACCTGGGTGTGTCCCTCTTGTGATCCATCAGTAACCCGGTATGCTAACCGGGGGATATAGAGGGTAGTGTCGGATGCAACACTCCCCGGTAAATTCCGGCTTGACTGTTAGAGTGCTGCTGCCCGCCTCACTAAGTGATCATCTCCTGTGAGGTTCTGGTGTAATATCTATCTTATCAGCCTTTGTTGAAATCCTTGACCAGTAATGGGTTTCAGCTGCTGTGCTGAATACAGAGCGCGTATCCGTTACGGGATGAAGCCGGGACAGGCGTTCAGTATCGGGGAGCAGTACCTCTGAGACACAACCACCACCCGACGTCCGAGCTACCGGCGCAGGTTGGCTCGACGCTTCCTTTGTAATCTGCTCAACAGAGCAGTGTTGAATCCGCGGACAGCACGGTAATCGGCGTTGAAGACGCTGTTTTCAGACTTTAGTGCTGATGAATTCTCACACGCAAACCTCGCTCGAACAAGTGAGTTCGGATAGCGGAAGTCGGGTCCGACCAGTAACTTGTTGCCAACTTCAGCTCAACCGCCGAATGGCTGCCTATCGATCCGAGCGCCGTCATCGAATTCAACAGAGCACCCTCACGGAAACGGTCCGCGAGTTATTCAATAAACACGACCTATTTTTTTGGAACCCTGGGGACGTCAGTACGACCAAGTGAAGAAACGCTGTGAGATCTTGGACCTCGAACAGATCCCGCGACCACAGTCAAACCAGCTTCGAAGACAAGATACGACAAGATGATCCCGCCGCAACAACCAAGACTATTGGCAGAGTGATCGATACAACTCAGCAACATCTGGTTCTACATCACTCAACAGCATCTTGAGCTGTGGGAGACCGTAATTTCCATTATTGTCGTTGAATTCTGCCCGCGTCAGAATCCCACTTCGAACGAATAGTGCACGGAACTCGTTGTCTGAGTTCCACTCACGTCCGGCGATCGTTTTTAATACCGCCTCAACTTTCCGGTCCTTATTAACCTTCATTCGGTTCAGTGGTGCTGTCGCCTGAATCAGATCCGCTGACTTATTGAATTGTGGGTCTCTGGTTAGTTTCTCTACGTCGGAATCATGATACACCACTTCGAATTCTACCTCATCATTATCATATTCCCTAATGTATTGGACAATACTCAATTCCCCTATACCGAACTCAGTATCAGGGAACTCACGATCGATGAACGAGCTAACCTCGGCGACATCACCGAGCTCAATATCATTCAAATCGGTTGTTTGTGGCTCAGAAAATTCGTCATTCCTTTTTAAGCAGGCCTCTGCGACACATGCTGCCTTTTTAGTTTCCGCCCCCGGAGTCTGCCGAGGACCGGTCAGCTCACCATACACGCCGTTAGTGAGTCGTAATCTGGCCGAGTTAGCAAGAAAGGCGGCACCGAGTTTACTTTGTACTAATGCTATTGCTGCATCAACATCAGCAAGGATTAGCCCCATTTAAAAGTCTGATCAGACCGAAAGATCAGCTGGAATATCGTCTTCTATCGGCTCATCGCGGGATTGTTCGCGCTCGGCAATCGCAGCTTTGAGAAGAACTTCGAATCCTTCTTCATCTCCGAACTGGTCTCGCACCACATCTGGATGCACTTCTTCAGCCACGACAGCATCCATCGCTGCCTCAATGGATATGAACTGACGCTGAGTACTGCTGCGGCGGGTGCTCGACATACAACGATGTATGGATATACCAATAATAAATCTTTGTCTTGTCCCTTGTCACGGACCACAACTGTGAATAGTGCATCCTGCTGGCGCCCATCCGCCGGTAACCGTTCGGAGTCAACCACCAGTTGCTCTGCCGTCTCGGCGCTCGATTCGAGGACTAGCACCGCCTCGTCCCCCTCGAACCGATCGAGGACCGCGGTGTCGGTGCCGTTTGCGACCATGATCAGTATGCCTCCTCAACGACGATGGTTCCATCGACAGTACGGACGAAAATCGTGTCGCCGCCGTTGTTCTAGATCGCTGACGACCGACCCCAGTAGAGGTCGGTCTGGGTATCGGTCCCGATCCCAGTGTGGACGGTGATCTGCTTGCGGTGGCGAGGTTATTGAGAGCGCTCGACGCCGAGTGACGTCATGACGGCACGACTCGCCTGAGTACTCCTGTATAACAGAGGGAGGTGCTGAGTATACTCTCTGCATCCAGCACGTTGTTCGTGCCAGATGCTGAGAGTTTCAACAGAGTGCCTCGTCACCAAGCCTGTCGACTGACTGGTTCCCCCAACTTACTCTTCAGTGTTAGCCATAGCGGCCGGTCGACTTTGGGAAAAAATGACAGGGAAAATGCTCCGATCAGTGTGATAACGCTGTTATCACTCTGAGCCGAACATCTGGCGCATCATCGGATGCATCTCCATCAACTGCTCTTCTGCGATCTCCTCGTACAGCTTGTACGTGA
>ENA-ORCO01000151-ORCO01000151.1-marine-metagenome-genome-assembly--contig:-NODE-151-length-50862-cov-3.961642_pt1 | contig 50862 bp, 49 predicted proteins | sample MGYA00248633_ERZ508508 | MGnify/ENA primary metagenome ERZ508508 (study PRJEB26179, sample SAMN06268845) | marine metagenome | isolation source: A23 P1 aerobic enrichment on pine of planktonic cells taken...
GGACCACATGTAACGCTCCATATTGCCGGTCAGGTGCAGTTCCACCTCGCGCTGGGGTTCACGCTCATCCGGCCAGGCGTGCAGCCCCCGGAGCTGGTCATAGGTCAACACCCTGTGCTCCACGTGTTCAAAGCCCACGCCGGGGTCATCGAGTCTCGGTCCCGGGTTCATTGCCACCATAGCGGCACCGGCGCCGTGGTTGTCCGGGCCATGCGAGATGTGGCGGTCCGCCACCGGAGGCTGGCCCCCGTTGCCGTGCATCATCCCATCCATGGAACCGTGATCCATGGCGCCATCACTGCCATGATCCGCCATGCCCATGGCTGCCATGCCACGCTCGGTACGCGGATAGAGTTCCGGCACCGGCGCCGTCATGCCCTCACGCACGGCCAGGGTGCCGCGAGTGAATCCGGAGCGGTCCTGGGACTGGGCAAACAGGGTATAGGCCTCGTCCTGCGGCTCGATGATGACATCGTAGGTCTCAGCCACACCGATGCGGAACTCATCCGTCTCCACAGGCTCGACCTTCTGGCCATCCGCCTCGACAACCGTCATCGGGAGCTCAGGAATGCGCACATCGAAAATGGACATGGCCGAGGCGTTGATCACGCGCAGACGTACCTTCTCGCCCGGCTCAAACAGACCGGTCCAGTTGTCATCCGGCGACATGCCATTCATCAGGTAGGTGTACTCGGCGCCGGTCACATCCAGTATGTCCCGGGGTGTCATGCGCATGCGGCCCCACATGCCCGCCTTCTCCCAGGCAGCACTCCACCCCATGGTCGCAACGTCCTCGAAGAAATCGGAAACCGTGCGCCGGTTGTAGTTGTAATAGCCTTCCGCCACCTTCAGGTTGCGCATGACCTCCGACGGGTCATTGAAGGTCCAGTCGGAGAGGACAACGGCATACTCCCGGTCGTATTCGAACGGCTCCGGTTCCTCCGGGTCCACGATCAGCGGCCCGTAGTGGCCCAGCTGCTCCTGCAAGCCGGAATGGCTGTGATACCAGTAGGTGCCGCTCTGGCGTACCGGGTAGCGGTATTCGAAGGTCTCACCCGGGGCGATCCCCGGGAAGCTCACGCCCGGCACCCCATCCATCTCGAACGGCAGCAGGATGCCGTGCCAGTGGATGGATGTGGGCTCGTCAAGCCGGTTGGCCACACGTAGCACCGCTTCGCGGCCCTCGCGCAGCCGGATCAACGGCGCCGGTACCGAACCATTCACCGTGATCGGCTGCACGCTCCGGCGGCCATCGATGGTCAGCGGGGTGCGATCAATGGTCAGCTCATAGATGTCCGAGTTGCCCTCTGTACGTCGTGTCAGCTCCCGGTTACCGGTCAGGCCCAGGGCATAGCCCGGCAGGAGGCTGCCAAGCCCAAGCATCAGGCCCATTGTGGAGCCCGTTCTGAGAATGTCACGGCGCGACAGGGGGCGTGGCTTCTGGTGGTTGCTCATGCTCAAACTCCCTCAATCTCCGGATCGTCGGCCCGGTCGACGAGAATGGAAGAATGAGCCTGGCACAAAAAGCTGACATGAAACTGACGGCCCGCAAAACGGCTCTGTCAGCCCCGGTTCAGCTTCTGTCATTATGGTCAGCAGGATAGTGTTCATACGCCGACCAGGGAGATTCCATGCCATCAGACCATGACCGAACCCCCAGGTACGCCCGGAACAGCCTGACACTGCCCGGCGCCGTGATGCTCGGCACCGGTGTAATGATCGGCGCCGGCATATTCGCGCTCACCGGCCAGATGGCGGAGATGACGGGCACCCTGTTCCCTCTTGCTTTCCTGTCGGCTGCCGTGATCGTGGCGTTCAGCGCCTACTCCTACATCAAGATGTCCAATACCTACCCCTCGGCCGGGGGGATCGGCATGTATCTGCACAAGGCCTATGGCAGCACCCTGCCCACGGCATTCAATGCCCTGCTGATGTACTTCTCGATGGTCATCGCCCAGAGTTTCCTGGCCCGGACATTCGGTGCCTATACCCTCCAGCTGTTCGAGATCGGCGACCAGAGCCAGCTGGTGCCGCTGCTGGGTGTCGGACTGCTCCTGCTGGCCTTTCTTATCAACCTGTCGGGGAATCGCCTGATTGAGGGCACGGCATCGGCCATCGGGGTGATCAAGATCGGCGGGATCATTGGGTTTTGACTCGTCGGCGTTGCACTCGCGGACAGCATCGCGGTGGACTTTGCGCGCTCCGAGCCACAACCGACCTACGCCGGCTTCCTGGGCGCCACTGCACTGGGCATACTTGCCTTCAAGGGCTTCACCACCATCACCAACAGTGGCTCCGAGCTCACGGACCCCCACCGCAATGTGGGCCGCGCCATCATCATTTCCATAGCGCTCTGTGTCGTGATCTACACGCTGGTGGGCTTCGCGGTGGCAAGCAACCTGTCACTGCCCGCGATCATCGAGACCCGGAACTATTCCCTGGCCGCGGCCGCCCGGCCAGCGCTCGGTGACTACGGCCTCTGGTTCACGGTCATCCTGGCGATGACGGCTACTGCCGGCGGCATCATCGCGAGCATTTTCGCCGTCTCGCGCATGCTTGCCATGCTCACCGAAATGAAGCTCGTTCCCCACAGCCATTTCGGAATGCCGGGCGACATCCAGAAGCATACCCTGGTCTATACCGTGGTTCTGGGCCTGATCCTGACCGCGTTTTTTGATCTGACCAGAATCGCCGCGCTGGGCATCATTTTCTATCTGATCATGGACATCGCCATTCACTGGGGCGTGCTGCGCTACCTCAGGCATACGGTCGGCGCCCATCCCGCCATCCTGGTGACGGCCATCCTGCTTGATGTCATAGTCCTGGGTGGTTTTATCTGGGTTAAGATCACCAGTGACCCCATTGTCATTGGCGTGGCGGCGCTGGCCATGGTTGTCATACTGTTCGTGGAGAGTGTCTTTCTCGCCAACAACCCTGTGCACTCCGGGAACAGCCACCATCATCACGGTAACTGAGCAAGGAGCATCCTATGGAACTCAAGACCTTCAAAGACCTGATCGACTGGACCCGCACCCTCCACCACCACATGGCCGCGTGCCTGGCACACTGCGCCAGCGAGCACCAGGAAGAGCGTGCGCGGATACTGCTCGACTACCTCGCAACCCACGAGACAGAACTGGAGAAACTGGTTACAGACTTTGAGAGGGAAGGTGACGCCCGGGCCCTGAAGACCTGGATCTATGACTTCCTCTCCCACAAACCGATCGAGACGCACCGGACCTGTGATCTCCCCTACACCCGTATGGGATTCGATGACATCTGCCACGAGATCTTTGATTTCCACGACCAGATCATCGATCTCTACCAGAACCTCAAGGATCGCGCCGAGATTCCAGAGGCCCGGGAAATGGTGGAAAACCTGCTGAACCTGGAACGTCACGAAGCCATGCGGATCGCCCGGGAAATCGGACGCATGCAGGACGTGTGAGAGGCGTGTTTCAGAAGATGGTCCGGGAGGTGGGACTCGAACCCACAAGGCACAAGGCCACTCGATTTTGAGTCGAGCGCGTCTACCAGTTCCGCCACTCCCGGTCAGGCTGGCTCACTGCAATGGGCAGTGACCGCCGGATTATACGCGCGGCCAGTGCCGCGTCAATCACAGAGCGTCGAACAGCGACAGACGTGAGATCCGGGCGAACGACTGCTGGGCCGCCTGGAGCGTGAAGTTCTGCTGGGTCAGACGGCTGATGGCCTCGGCATAATCCACATCTTCCAGGTCTGACAAAGTCTCCTGAGCCAGAAGATCGCTGTCCTTCAGGAACTCTTTGGTGCTTTCCACGGTATTCAGGCGTGTACCCACGCCGGCCTGGATTTCCGTGGCCCGGTCCTCGGCGTTCTGCAGGTTGGCCAGACCCTGGTCGATGGTATCCTCAAGCGCTTCGCGCCCTTCCGGGGTATTGGGGTGTGTCTCAAGCCCCTCGATCATCTTCTCCATGGTGCCGAAGATGCTCTGCTGGTCGCCACTGGTCACCGTAAAGCTATCATCCTTTTTCGGCTCACCGCTGACCTCAAACCGCATTCCATTCACTTCGATGGGATTGCCGCTCACATAGTCCTCACCCGAAATGAACTCCTCACCCGTTCTCTGGGATTTGACGGTGTATTCGGTGTTCCCGCTAACCTCGTCGAAAGTAACCACCAGGTCGTCTGGGTAGAATTGCTCGAACTCCTCCCGGTCGGTTACAACGCCGCTGCTGATCCGGCCGCTGCCCTCGTTATTCTGGGCCGCACGGGTATTGAACGTGGGCCGGTCGCTGGGAATGGCCTCGAACGTCTCCCGGCCATTGTCGTTCACCTTGATCGTGACCCCGTCATCGATCTGCACTGAACGCTCGCCGGAATCGCCCCGGTACTCAATGTTGCCGGACACATCCTCGCCAAACGGCTTTTCCCCGCCCTGGAAACCGGCAAACAGGAACTCGCCTTCCGGGCCCTTGGTGTTGGCCAGGCTGACCATCTGCCCCTTCACCTGCCGCAGCTCCTGGGCGATGGACTCACGATCCGACTCACTCAGAGAACCACTGCCCGCCTGGACCATCAGTTCGCGGGTGCGCGCCAGCGCATCCGTATAGCTGGACAGCGTCCCGTCTTCCCGTTCCAGGCGGGTCTGTGTCATGTCCAGAGTATCCTGGTACTGCTCGCTGCGCGCCAGGTCATCCTTGAGCTGAACGATACGGGTGGACGCCACCGGGTCATCAGAGGGGCTGAGCACCTCCTTGCCAGTGGCCACCTGCTCCTGGGTACGCGCCTGCTGGGCGTTAAGGTTCTGGAACTGCTGGATCCCCTGGTTGAAGATCTGGCTGGTGGAAACACGCATGATCCGCCTCCCTTAGTTGAAGGTGCCGAGCAGGGTATTGAACAGGTCCCGGGCTACGGAGACCACCTGCGATGAGGCGCTGTAGGCGTTCTGGAACTGGATGAGCCTGCCGGCTTCTTCGTCCAGATTAACGCCGGACTGCTCCTCCCACTGTTTCTGGGACTGCTCCATGAGCGTCCCCGCTGCTTCCTTGTCGACCTGGGCAGTCTGGGTGCGCGAGCCCACATCCTCGACCACGGAGCCATAGGCGTCCGTGAAGCTGAAATTGCCGTTATCGAGATAGTTCTTGGCGTTCAGGTCGCCCAGCGCCAGGCCGTTACGGTTGTCCGACGTGCCGCCCTCGTTGGTTTCAAGGCGGAAACTGTCGCCGGCCTCAGGGTTCCCGCTGAGTTCGAACTGGAAGCCTTTGTAGGCCGGGTCGCTGCTGGGAGCAGGATCAAAGAAATTCTCCGGAGATGGATTATCAGTCGCCGTTAGACGCACGCCATCGGCAAGCGTGGTATCCACATAGCCGCCAACGGTTGCCTGTTCACCATCGCTGAGCGTCTCCGATCCAGTAGTCCCCCCATCCCCATAGGGATTCGGTTTCCCAACACCGAGCTCAGCGCCATTGGTTGCGTCGAGCGAGATGCGGATATCTTCACCACGGTCCGACCGCAGCTTCACACTGTCTCCATCGTTTGTAACCGAGAGCCCCAGCGACTGGAAGTCTGAGTTCTCTTGAATAGCTTGGTTAAGGCTATCCGCCGTCAGCGGTCCATTGACATTCAGAGTTACATCTTTGACATCCCCACCTTCCACAAGAGCAACCTCGATATCAGGGTTGTTCCCCTGATTTGAAGGATCTGGAGTCAGCGTTGCTTCCGTGTAAGCCGTCGCCTCTACGCCACGCTGGTTATTGAGCTTGTCGGCAATCGACCGAGCTGATTCTTTATCACCGCCCTCGTTGATAGTGATTGGTGACTGGGTTGATACCACTCCTGTTTCGGGATCGCGGGTCCGTATGGTGATGTTTTGCTCGCCGTAAACAGAATCAGGATCAGCGGTAGGGCCATTTTCCGCTGGCCCTGAAGCCGTTAAGGTCCGACTACCCGGATCCCCACTGAACACGGTATTCGTCTTCCCCGGCTCAAACCGCACATTGTTCATGGGCGGATCCAGTGGCTTGGGGTTGGCAGGGTCGGAAACGTCCACCACCTCATAGCGGTTCTCCGAAAGGAACCGGATCTCCATGGGCGGATCAAGGTTGCCGTTCTCGTCCAGGGCATCCAGCCGGCGGCCGGTCTCCGGATCGCGGATGTTGAGCATGGTTCCCTGGGTGATCTGCCCGGTCCCCTGGTTGCCACTGCTGGCCTCGGCGCGGATGGGGGCTGCCAGGGCGATCTGTTCACCGGCCACAATTTCCGTCGCCATATCCCGGGCGCCATTGTAGGTGGGCCGGATGGTGAACTCATCGCCCTGCTGGAAATCGCCGGACTCCAGTTCGATCTCAAAGCCTTCCATGGAGATGGTCGAGGGCCGGCTGTCACTGATGCTGCCGGTTTTAACCAGTTCCCCGCTGGTGGCATCGCGGATGCGGTACTGCTGGTCATCCGGGCCGGTGAATTCCAGCGTGTAGGAGCGGGTATCCAGCTTGCTGCTGTCGGTGATGTTCACACGGGCCTGGCGGTCGCCGCTTTCGGCGGTTTCAGCGGAGGGCGTGATCCGCCCACGGGCCAGGCTTTCCGAGTTGATATCGCGAAAGAAGTTGCCCCCCAGGTTGCCATTAAGATCCTGGCCCAGCTGGTGCTGCTCGTTCATGCGCTCGGACAGCCCAATGGCGATCCGCCCGATCCCATTCAGGGTCGGCTCCAGGATCTCGTCCCGGAAGGTCAGGTTGCCACCCAAGGCACCACCCGTAATCTCATGGGTGATGGCCCGATCGCGACCAACGCCCTCCAGCAGCACTTCCCGACGGCCCGCCTGCTCGGTGCTGCCTGACAGACGCAGCGTGGCGCTGTTGCCCTTGCTGACAATGCCCTGGCCCTTGCCGATGCTCACATCAACGGTGCCGTCGTTGTTCTCATTGGTCTGGACCTGCACCAGCTCCGAAAGCTGCCGCAGCTTCTCGTCCCGCTTGTCCAGAAGCTCGTTGGCATCGCGCCCACTGGCACGCCCCGGTGACTCCGCGATCTTGAGATTGAGCTCCGCGATACCATCCGCTAGCGAGTTGATCTCGTTAAGATTCGCGGAAATGCGGTCATCCACGGTCTGCTCTCGGGAACGCAGCTGACTGTCCACGGACTTGAACCGTGCCACCAGATTATCAGCCTGGTTCAGCGCCTGCTCGCGCAGCGAGCTGGAGGCCGGGCTCTCTGCTGCATCCTGGAGGGTGCCGAAGAACTGGGTCAGGGCCTGGTTAAGACCGGTTTTCTCGTTCCCCAGGAGATCGTCCATGCCATTCAGGTTCTCGACCAGGGCGGTCTGTTCCGAGTGAAGGGTGGTGTCTGAACGCAGCTGGGTATTGATGAATTCATCGTTGAGGCGCTGTATGTCGGCAACGTTAACGCCCTGTCCAATGTAACCACTCCCCGTAGCCTGGGAGGGATTGGAGACGAAATCCGCCCGCTGCCGGCTGTAGCCGGGCGTATTGGCGTTGGTGATGTTGTTACTGGTGGTCTCCAGTGCCTTCTGGTTGGACAGGATCCCGGTCAGGCCCGTATTCAGCAGACTCATGGCAGCTTACTCCCCTTCCGTCCCGTCATCGATCACGGCACCCAGCGTGGGCCGCTCCATGATGTTCTGGATCTTGTCGGCATAGGCCGGGTCCGTGGCGTAACCGGCATCCTGGAGCGCCTGGGCGAAGGCCTGCGGGTCATCCGCCTGCTGCAGTACCTTCTGGTAGCGCGGGTTCTCGTTCAGGAAGCTGGCGTAGTCCTCGAAGCTGCTGGCGTAATCCGGATAGGCGCGGAAATCCGCCTTTTCCTTCAGCGGCAGCCCATCCCGGTATTCGGTGGTGGTGATCTCGACCTTATCCCCGTTCCAGCGCTCATCCGCCTTGATGCCGAACAGGTTGCGACTGGGTTCCTGCTCACCGCCGATCATGTTGCGCCCCCAGCCGGTTTCCAGCGCGGCCTGCGCGATCATCACCTGCGCCGGCACACCGGTCTGCTCACTGACATCACGGGCGATGGGGCTGAGCTCCTGAACGAAGTGCTCCGGCCCTTTAAACTGTTCCGGCAGCTCGTTGCCGCTGCCCGCAGCAGAGCCCGAGCTGGCATTCCCCTCTTCCGGCATCATCTGGCGGACTTCGTCCACACGCTCTGCCAGCTGCGGATCCGGAGCCGGCATCTGACGGCTGTAATCAGTGATGCTCGTCCTTGCATCCGGGCGGCCTGCGCCCTGCTGTCCTCCGCCCAGCTGGCGCACCAACTGATCGGCGATGCCGATGCTGCGCTCCTGGGTCAGGCTCAGGGTCAGCTGCTTGTCGAACATGTCCTGGTACTGCTCGGTCTCCTGGCTGTTCAGGTAGTTACCCTCGCTGAACACCTCGTTAGCCGAACGCATGGACTTCATCATCTGCTGCAGGAACAGCGCCTCGAACTGCTTGGCAACCTTTTCGAGCGCCTTGTCCCGATCGGTATCGGCCAGACGCTTGAGATCGCTCATGGCACTCATGTCGGTATAGATGTGCGCGTCGCTGGTGCCGCCTGCAGATGACTGGATCATAGCTTCAACCTCAGATGACGATCAGTTCCGCGCGCAGGGCGCCGGACTGTTTGAGAGCCTCGAGCACCGCCATGATGTCGCCCGGGGCCGCGCCCACCTGGTTCACGGACTGCACGATCTCGTTCAGCGTAACCGCCGGCCCGAACTTGAACATGCGGGCCTCCTCCTGCTCGATGGCCACATCCGTCTGCGGAACAACGACCGGGTCGCCCTCGCCGAAAAGGCCCGGAGCCACCGCTTCCGGGTTCTCGGTAATAGTCACGCTGAGATTGCCGTGCGTGACCGCTGCCGGGCTCACCTTGACGTTCTGACCCACCACGATGGTGCCGGTGCGTGAGTTGATCACCACCTTGGCGGCTTCCTCCGCCGGCGAGACCTCAATGTTCTCCACGATGGAGAGGAAGCTGACGCGCTGTGAGGCATCCCGGGGCGCCCGCACCCGCACGGACGAGGCATTCTTCGCATACGCCGTCTCCGCGCCGAGCTTGTTGTTGATCGCCTCAACCACCCGGCGCGCCGTGGTGAAATCCGGATTACGCAGGTTCAGGGTGATGGTGTCCCCTTCCGAAAAGGCGGTAGGTACGCGGCGTTCAACGGTCGCGCCCTGGGGAATACGCCCGACACTGGGAATGTTCACGGAAATCGAAGAGCCGTCCTGACCCTCGGCGCCGAAGCCCCCGACCACGAGACTTCCCTGGGCCATGGCATAGGTCTTTCCGTCCGCCCCCTGCAGCGGTGTCATCAGAAGCGTGCCGCCGCGCAGGCTGTCCGCATCGCCAACCGAGGAGACGGTGACGTCAATTTCCTGGCCGGGGCTGGCAAAGGGCTGCAGATCCGCCGTGACCATGACGGCCGCGACGTTGTCCGCACCGGGGTCAACGCCCGGCGGAATAGTGATGCCGAACTGATCCATCATGTTGCGCAGGCTCTGGTTCGTGAACGGCGCTCCATCCCCGCTGCCATCAAGTCCCACCACCAGGCCGTAACCGACCAGCTGGTTGTCGCGCACGCCCTTGACCGAGGTCAGGTCCTTGAGCCGGTCCGCCTGGACCGGTGTGGCGACCATCACTGCCAGCATCAATACCGCGGCAATCCGGTTCCACATGGCAAACCCTCCTGTACGAAACCTCAAAGCGGCCACCATTCACTGTTGAAGAAGCGGGTCAGCCAGCCCATGCGGTTGGCCTGATCAAAGTCGCCGGTCCCGCCATAGGAAATCCGCGCGTCCGCGATCCGGCGGGAACTCACCCGGTTATCCGAACCGATGTCCTGCTGGCGGATCAGACCGGACACCCGCACGTATTCCTTGCCCTGGGTCAGCTCCAGCCATTTCTCACCGCGCACCCGCAACACACCATTGGGCATGACCTCCACCACGGTGACCGTGATGCTGCCAGTGATCTGGTTGCTCTGATCTGCCTCGGCCTCGCCGTCGAACTGCCGGTCCTGCCCCACATCGGTCCCGATATCCAAACCGGTCTGACCCAGCACCGATGGCGCTTCAAGGCCTGTTTCACTGTCCTTCGCGATGCTCGTGTTGGATGTCTTGGAGGCCGATGTGCTTTCCTGTAGCTGCACCGTCACAACATCCCCGACATTCAGCGCCTTGCTGTCGCTGAACAGGTTATGCCTGCGGGAGTTCTGGTAAATGGAGCCGTTGACCGGCTGATCCGCCATCATGGCCTCTGGCTCCACCGGCGCGAACGCGGGATCACCTGGCTTGGCCCGCTCACGGGTCATCGCCTGGCAGCCCGCCAGCGTCACCATCAGGATCAGCAACGCGGCCCTTTTGAGCAGTATGGACGGCTTGGTCATAACGGTTCTCCCCCTACCCGACGCGTTACAGGTTCTGGGTAATGAACTGGAGCATCTGATCCGAGGAGGAGACGACCTTGGAGTTCATCTCGTAGGCCCGCTGGGTGGTGATCATGTTCACCATTTCCTCGACCACCTCCACATTGGAGCCCTCCAGCATGCCCTGCTCGATGGTGCCGATGCCGTCAATGCCGGCCTCCCCGATCAACGGGTCCCCGCTGGCCGCGGTCTCCTGATAGAGGTTGCTGCCTATGGCCTGAAGCCCCTGGGGGTTCACGAAATCCGCCAGCTCGATCTGGCCCAGCTGCTGCGGTTCCGGCTCGTTGGCAATCTTGGCGCTGACAGTGCCGTCACGTCCGATGGTCACGGAAGTGGCATCTTCGGGAACGTTGATGTTGGGTTCCAGCGGGTTGCCGTTGGGCGTGACAATATCGCCCTCGGAATTGAGCTGGAATTCACCATTGCGGGTGTAGGCGATCTCACCATCCGGCTTGAGCACCTGGAAGAAGCCATCGCCGTCAATGGCCAGGTCCAGGGACTGGTCCGTGACCTTCATGTCCCCCTGGGTATGCTCCTTGCTGGTGGCCGCAACGCGTACACCAGTACCCAGCTGCAGCCCGGAAGGCAATTCCGTATTCTGGGAAGACAGGCCGCCGGGCTGGCGCTCCGTCTGGTACATCAGATCCTGGAAATTGGCCCGGTCACGCTTGAATCCGGTGGTATTGACGTTCGCCAGGTTGTTGGAGATGGTGCTCAGCTGCTTGTCCTGAGCGGCGAGGCCGGTCTTGCTGACCCAAAGTGCTGGATGCATTGTTCTGTCCTCCGATCGCGTGGGTGAGGCGCCCTTCCGGGCGGGCGGCATCGGGTTGCCGCTTTTCCGTCACCCATGACGTTTCCATCAGAGGTCTTGCAACAAGCGTGCCACGCTCTGGCTGTTCTCGTCGGCGGTCTGCATGGCCTTGACCTGCATCTCGTACTGGCGGGAAAGCTGCAGGTTCTGGATCATGGATTCCACGGCGGAGACGTTGGAGCCCTCCAGAAACCCGCTGACCACCTGGACATCGCCGTCCGGCTGCAGGGGGCCCTGCTGGTCGGCATCCGGTTTAAGACGGAAAAGACCGTCATCCCCCTTCTGGATCTGGTCCTCCCCCGGGTCCACCAGCTTGAGCCGGTCCACTTCCACCAGCTGGTCACTGGGCGCCCCGGCCGGAACGACTGAAAGCGTGCCATCCGAGCCGATCTCGATCTTATCCGCCGGCGGCACGGCAACCGGGCCTCCGTTACCCATGACCGGCAGCCCTTCGCCGTTACGCAGAATGCCATTGGCATCAACCTGAAGGCTTCCGGCACGGGTATAGGCCTCATCACCGGGTTCCGGCTCCACCGCCAGCCAACCGTCACCCTTGATGGCGATATCCAGGGAGCGACCGGTCTGCTTCATGGGGCCATGGCTCAGGTCCGCCCCGGGGTTCTCCGTCATGGCATAGGCCCGGGACGGATGATGCTCGCCGTATACCGGCATGCTGCGGGCATTGGCGAAGTCCTGCTTGAACCCGGTAGTGTCCGCGTTCGCCAGGTTGTTGGCGTTGACCTGCTGCGCGTACATGTTCTGCTTGGCGCCGGTCATCGAAATGTAGAGCGAGCGGTCCATGGAACCCTCCTGTGCTCATTCAGCCTCAACCTGTGGGATTACCGCAGGTTGATGATGGTCTGGGTGATCTGGTCCGAGGTCTCAATGGTCTTGGAGTTGGCCTGGAAGTTCCGCTGGGCGGTAATCAGACCCACGAGCTGCTCGGAGAGATCGACGTTGGATTCCTCAACGGAGCTGGACTGGATTGCGCCCAGGGGACCGGTATTGGGGCGGCTGATCACCGCATCGCCGGAGTCGATGGTTTCAACCCAGGCGGTATCCCCAACCGGAGCAAGCCCTTCGTTGTTCCGGAAATTGGCCAGAGCGATCTGGCCCAGCGCCTCGGACTCGCCATTGCTGAAACGCGCCTGGATCACGCCTTCTTCGCTCACATCCAGGCCCGTCAGCCGGCCGGTCGCGAAGCCATTCTGCTGGAGGTCATTGACGGCGAATCCGGAGCCGACCTGGGTAGTGTTGCTGTAATCGATGACGAAGTTGGAGCTGTTCGAATCCGGGTCTAACGGAAGAGTATCTTCGGTCGTATCCGGTCTTTCAGCACCGTTATAGTTGCCGTCCTCATCCTTGGGCACCCAGTTATTGATCAGAACATCTTCCGATTCCGCAGTATCCAGGCTGCCATTTTCCTCAAAGACCAGTTCGAATCCGTCTTCTCCGTCAGGGCCATTCCCGTCTTTACCTACTCGCTCACCGTCAATCTCGACATAGCTTTTCCAGGCATTGTTTGCCGGATCCTCCTTCACGAAGTACTGGGTCATTTCATGAGGGTTGCCCAGGCTGTCGTAAATCGTTGTGGAGGTTGAATGATTATAGGTATTCGAATCATCACGGTTGAATGCATTCTGGGGGTCATCGGTTCCTGTCTCACTACCGCTCAGAACTTCAGTGCCGCCATTTTCGGTAAGATCATACCCCTCGCGCACGGTAAAGGTGAGATTGCCGAGTACCGAGTAGGAAGCATTATTACCGCTTTCGAGCGTTTGCGGGCCGGTGTTGTCGTCATCAGAATCGACTTCAAGCTGTGAACCGTTGCTGCCAGTTAGCCCAAATTCAAGATTGCGTCCTTCGTTGTCGTTGACCTTAAGGTTGCCGCCATTAATAGAAGCGTTCAGTGCGACTGAGCCATCCGCATTGATTGCGTCGGCCACGTTCTGAAGAGTGTCCCCCGCACCAATGGGGTAACCGAAGCTCTCTCCGTCAGAAAGAGTAATCTCAAACTGATCCCCATCCTGCAGGCCGACGCCCGTCTCAGAAACCGTAGCCGCAGAGCCTGCCGTTGCGTCGACTCCATCCACATTGGCGAAGCGCGCAGCAATACTGGCCCCGGATTCACCAGCGTTCGTCGGAATTGGCGTTGTACCCCCATCCGGGTCGGTAACCGTGAACTCGGTCGCATCAAAGCCGGCCGCCCCGTTGCGTAACGCGTCAATGCCGTCACCTGCAGCCTCGTAGACTGTCTGATCCACTCTAAGAACCGACTCCCTAGAATCCAGGTTCAGATTCGCCGCAACATTGGTGGTGGACTTGGGCGCCAGGTTCTCAGTGTTCACCTCAAGATCGCCACGAACATCACCAACCTGCCCGCTTTCATTGGCCTGGAACCCCTGAACCCGGGCCCCCTGGTTATTGGTGACAAAACCCTCCTCATCCACACCGAACTGGCCGGCCCGCGAGAACTGGCGTTCGCCATTGGCGCCCTCCAGAACGAAGAACCCCTCCCCATCAATGGCCATGTCCAGGCCATTACTGGTGGCGGTGATGTTGCCCTGCTGGAAAAGCTGCCGGGTGTTCTGAACGCTGACCCCGTCACCCGCGGACGTATCGCCCAGGTTCTGAAGGCCGGAGCTGTAGAGGTCACCAAACTCCGTCCGCGAGCGCTTGAAGCCCGTGGTGCTGGCGTTGGCGATGTTGTTGCCTTTCACGTCCAGATCCGTCTGGGCCGCATTGAGTCCGCTGAGTGCGATATTGAACGCCATGGTAAACCTCGCCCACTACTTGTTATCAGTTGATCTGTTTGACCTGGTCCAGCGGCACTGAGCCGCGCCCTGCCAAGTTCAGCGTCACGCCCCCGTTCTCCAGGTTGACGCTGTCCACGTTCGCATTGAGCCGGGTAGCCAGCTCCTGGGTCTCGCCGTCGTACTGGGCTTCCGCCTGGACCCGGTAATCGCCCGGCTCCATCAGATCGCCGTCGCCATTCTCACCGTCCCAGCTGAAATCCACTGTGCCGCTGCCCTGCTGGCCCATGTCCATCTGGCGAACCAGTTCCCCGGAAGGGTTGTACACGTTGACCCGCAGATTCGAGGTAGCCGAAGGCACTTCCACCGCTCCTTTCACCTCGCCCTCAGGGCCAAGGTTGGCGATGTTGCCCTCCACCTGAACCTGCTGCCCTACCATGGCGGAGGCCTGCAGCGCCTGGGTCGAGCGGAACTGACCCATGGCATCCTCAACCGAGGTATTCAGGCTCTGCATCTCCTCCAGGGAGGAGAACTGGGCCAGCTGGGCCACAAAATCCTCGTTCTTCTGCGGGTCCAGTGGGTTCTGGTTCTGCATCTGGGCCATCATGAGATCCATGAACTCATTGCGGCCCATATCCGAGGCCTTGTTGCCGCCCTCGCTCTTGCCGCCCTGATTCTGGTTCCGGTACTCCTTGAGGATGTCCGAAGCCGAATTGGTTGAGCTGTTAACGCCGTCCATCGTCGCTACCCCCGTTCCCGCTTACTGGCCCTGACCCAGCGTCATGACGCGCTGCATCATGCTCTTGGCCGTGTTCATCACCTCAACGTTGGTCTGGAAGGAGCGCGACGCCGACATCATGTCCGCCATCTCCTCCACCACGTTGACGTTCGGGTAATACACATAGCCGTTGTCATCCGCCTTGGGATGATCCGGCTGATAACGCTGCTCCAGCTCAACATCGCTTTCCACGATGGCATCCACCTGAACCCCGGCGGATTCCAGTTCGTTGCGCGAAAAACCCGCGTCCTGCACGCCGCCGCCCTGGCCCATCATGTCCGCCTGGATGGCGGAAAAAACGGGCTTGCGCGCACGGTAAACGTCATCCGTACTGGAACTGGCCGTCTCGGCGTTCGCCAGGTTGCTGGAGGTTGTGTTCAGCCGGATCGACTGGGCCGACATGGCAGAGCCGGCAATATCAAAGACCTGATTGAGTGACATGGTTTACTGCCCCGCGAGTGCGTCTTTGAGTCCCTTAATACTGCTGTTCAGGAACTGGAAACTGGACTGGAACTCCATGGAGTTGCGCATGTACTTGGACATCTCCGTCTGGGTATCCACGGTATTACCATCGATCGACGGCTGGATCGGGTTGCGGTACATCAGCTCCGGATTGCCGCCACCGCCACCCTCGCCGGTCATATGCCCGGAGTCCGAGGCCGTCATCGCCAGGCCTTCCTGCTGGCCCTGGGCCTGCTGAAGGGCCGCCTGGAAGTCGATGTCACGCGCCTTGTAGCCGGGCGTATCGGCATTGGCGAGGTTGTTGGCGAGCACTTCGGAGCGCTGGGAGCGCAACCGCAGAGCGTCATCGTGAATGCCGAATGCGTTGTCAAAGCTGATCGTGGTCATGACTGGCCCCTTTTTGCCGGGTAATCGGGCTTTGTCGGTATTAAGCAATAGCGGTGCCAAAGTGCTACACTCCTTTGTATTCAGGCATTAACGCCGCAACGGCAACAATACGGGTGCCATAGCGGCAAACCTGTGCCAGTGCCGGAAACCGCTGTCTTCGGGGTCAATTGTGAGCCCAGGAGTTTGCTGGTAACGTTCCCTCAACATGGATGCGATCGTTGGACAATGATGAACGTACCCCTCATGCCTTCGAGCCTGACGGCCATGGACCCCAAGCAGAAACCGAACGCCATCCCGCCCATGCCGGATTACCATGCGCGGGTGCTCGGCTACATGGCCGGTGCTGCCATTCTCGGCACAGGGGTGTTTCTCGATCACTTCCATGACTACCTGATCTGGTTCGTGCCGCTGGCTCTGATCTGGCCGCACGTTCTCTACTTCCTGTCCCGGGCGATATTCCCCAGGCGCACGCCACAGATCCGCGAGCGCATACTGCTGCTCGACGGCTTCCTGATCGGCTCCCTGACGGTCTATATCGAGTTCAGCGTCATCCCCTCGCTGATGCTGCTGCTGATGATCAGCTTCAGCGGCATCATTGTCGGGGGGCTGAGAGCCTGGGCGCTGAACGTTGCCGCACTGGCGGTTGGGGTGACTACGTCACTGCCGATTGCCGGCGTCAGCTTCGAGCCCTGGGCTCCGCCCACCCTCACCGTGGTGAGCGGCGTGGTGACCACGCTCTATGTATGCGTCATGGCCTTCTACACCTATCTCCAGGCGCGCGCGCTGGTGGCGGCCAAGTCCCAGATCCAGTACCAGCGTGAACAGTCCATCGCCCTATCCCACAAGCTGGCCAAATACCTCTCGCCACAGGTGTGGCAGTCCATCTTCACCGGTGAACGCGACGTGCGGCTGGAAACCCAGCGCAAGAAGCTGGCCGTCTTCTTCTCCGACATCCAGGGTTTCACCGAGCTTTCCGAGGAGATGGAACCGGAAGGGCTGACGGAGCTGCTCAACACCTACTTCACCGAGATGTCCCAGATCGCGCTGAAGTACGGCGGCACCATCGACAAGTTCGTGGGTGACAGCATCATGATCTTCTTCGGCGACCCCACCAGCCAGGGCGCGAAGAAGGACACACAGGCCTGTGTCTCGATGGCCATCGAGATGCGCAAGCACATGACGGTGCTGCGCCAGAAATGGAAGAGCCAGGGCATCCGCACGCCCCTGGAGATACGGATGGGCATAAGCACCGGGTTCTGCACCGTCGGCAACTTCGGCGCGGACAACCGTATGGATTACACCATCATCGGCAAGGAAGTGAACCTGGCAAGCCGTCTGGAGGAACTGGCGGATCCGGGCGAGATCCTGGTTTCCTACGAGACCTTCTCACTGATCAAGGACAGCATCCTGTGCCGGGACAAGGGCGAAATCACCGTAAAAGGGTTCGCACGGCCGGTACCCATCTACCAGGTGATCGACTTCCGCCAGGACGTGGGCGACCAGCGCAGCTTCCTGGAGCATGAGGGGGACGGCTTCGCGATGTATCTGGATTCCGAGAAAGTCGACGAGCGTGAACGCGAACACATCATACAGGCGCTGGACCGGGCGGCCCGACGCCTGCGTGACGAATAGCGCCTACTGGCGCAGCAACCTTGATGCTGGCGCATCGCCCTGGTGGGTCGAGCGCCAGGGGTTGATGTCGAGCCCGCCACGGCGTGTATAGAACGCCCCCACACTCAGCCGCTCCGGCGTCAGGGCATCCCTCAGATCCGTGAAAATCCGCTCCACACAGGCCTCGTGGAAGTCCCGTGCCTCACGGTAGCTGATGACATAGCCCAGCAGCGCCTCCGGCCGCATGCGGGCCCCCGTATAGTGGACCACAAGCGTGGCCCAGTCCGGCTGGCCCGTCACCGGGCAGAGGCTGCGCAGCAGGTGCGAACACAGGCTCTCGGTGACCACGTCGCCGTCCAGCGAACGCAGTGAGGCCAGAGGGCCATCGGCGGGCATGATCACACCTTCCACGTCATCAATCAGGTGTGCCCCTTCCGGCCGTGCCACCAGTCCGGCATCCGCGTCCACATCCCCCAGCACCACGGACACTGCAGCGCCCGCGGCCTCGGACAGATCCCGCTCGATGGTGGTGCGCACCGACTCCACGCCTTCGAACACTGTGCTGTTGAAGGCATTGAGATACAGCTTGAGCGACTTTGATTCGATCAGATTGGGCGAATCCGCGGGCACCCGGAACTCGGCGGTGGCCACCCGGGGCACCCCGTCCGGGCGCAGCCAGCTCAATTCCCAGGCCTGCCAGCGGTCCTCGCCCTGCCAGGGCCAGCCGTCAGCCAGCCCCAGGGAGTCCCGTGCCTGTGCCCGGGCCACAGGATACAGGAGCGCCGGATCATAGTGCTCAGGGTAGGCGCTGGTCCGGCCCAGTGGTGCATCATCCAGTTCCATGTCGCCTCCTCAGCTGCGGATGCCCTTGCCCCGGTCAAGCAGGCGCAGGCTCACCGTGAACAGCACCACTGCAAACACCACCAGCATGGCGATCGCCCACACCGGCCCCACATCCGAGGCGCCCAGGACACCATAGCGGAAGGCGTTCACCATATAGAGAATGGGATTGGCCATGGAGAGCCCCTGCCAGAACGGATCCAGCAGGTTGATGGAATAGAACACGCCCCCGAGGTAGGTCAGTGGCGTCAGCACAAAGGTCGGCACAATCGAGATGTCATCGAACTTGGTGGCGAACATCGCGTTGATGAATCCGCCCAGAGAGAACACCAGTGAGGTGAGCAGCGCCGTGGTAACCACCAGGACCGGGCTGTAGAACTCCAGGGTGGTGAACGCCAGCGACACCAGCATGACCACGAAACCCACGATCAGTCCGCGCGCCATGCCACCCGCAAGGTAGCCGGTCAGGATCACCCAGTTGGGCGTGGGCGAGACCAGCAGTTCCTCAATGCTGCGCTGGAACTTCATGCTGAAGAACGAGGACACCACATTGGCGTAGGAGCTGGTGATCACCGACATCATGATCAGCCCCGGCACAATGAACTCCATGTAGTCATAGCCTTCCATGGGCCCGATGCGGCTTCCGATCAGGTTGCCGAAGATCACGAAGTACAGAGTCATGGTCACCGCCGGCGGCAACAGGGTCTGCGGCCAGATGCGGGTGAAGCGCCGCACCTCGCGCACGACAATGGTCATGAAGGCGATCCAGATCTGGTACGGCGTCATGCGCTCTCCTCCTCTTCGGATGCCGGCAGCGAGCGGCCCACCAGGCTCATGAACAGCTCCTCCAGCCGGTTGGAACGGTTGCGCATGCTGGTCACCTCCCAGCCCTGTTCACCGAGCTGGCGGAAGACGTCGTTCAGTCCGTCCTCCTTTTCAACCTCGACGACCAGTGCCCCCTCATCATTGCGGAAGCAGTGGTAGCCCTCCAGCTGCGGCAGGGTTCCGGGATCGTTGCGGATATCGAGAATAAAATGCTCCATGCTCAGCTGCTGCAGCAGTGCCTGCTTGGAGGTGTGCTGAAGAATGCGGCCACCGTCGATGATCGCGATGTTGCGGCACAACGCTTCCGCCTCCTCCAGATAGTGAGTGGTCAGGATGATCGTGACCCCCTCGCGGTTGATGCGCTCAAGAAAGCCCCACATGGAACGCCGCAGCTCAATGTCCACGCCCGCCGTGGGTTCGTCCAGGATCAGCACCCGGGGCTCATGCACCAGAGCCCGGGCGATGAGCAGCCGGCGCTTCATGCCTCCCGACAGCATACGCGCCGGTGAATTGCGCTTATCCCACAGGCCCAGCTCACGCAGGTAACGCTCGGCATTGAGCGCCGCCCGGGCCGGCGCCATACCGTAATAACCGGCCTGGGTGCGCACGATGTCGCCCACTTTCTCGAACTGATTGAAGTTGAACTCCTGGGGCACAAAGCCGAGCCATGTCTTGAGGCGGGCGGGATCGGTATCCAGATCGGCATCGAAAACCCGCACCTGCCCGGCCGTCTTGCGCACCAGTGAGGCAAGCACGCCGAGCGTGGTGGATTTACCGGCCCCGTTCGGCCCCAGCAGGGCAAAGAAATCACCAGCTTCGACCTGCATATCAATCCCCTTCAGCGCCTCAAGGCCACCGGGAAAGGTCTTGCGCAATCCGCGAATATCCAGTGCGTATTCCATAGAGATCTCTTATCGAATCAACGTCGCTGATTATGGGGATCACGTGCCCTGATGCAAGGGCATTGCCCAATCTGCGACCTGTGTCAGATCAGAATCGGCTGCAGCTTCCTACAATGCCAAAACGCAACAGTTCAGGGCCTATGGACGAGCAATGACCACCCAGACCCCGCGAAACGCAGTACGGATGGTAACCGCTTTCCTCACCACGGGGTGCCTGCTGGCACTTGCCGGCTGCGGCGGCAGTGATGGCGACGGGGACGGCGACCTGCGCACGGGCACCCTTTTCACTGAGGGCGTCGAAAACATCCATTATGAAACGCGCAGCCAGTCCGGGACCACCGGTGAGAACGGTGAATTCCGTTACCACCCCGGCGAAACACTGACCTTCCGGCTGGGTAACCTCGTTCTCGCCGAAAACGTCCCTGCTGCCCCCTTCCTCACGCCCATCGATTTCACGGCGGAGGCCCGCAGGCAGCTGCACAGGGGCAAAACCGATGACGAAGAGCTGCAAACCCACCGCGGGATCGAAGAGGATCTGGCCGAGAATAACGCGATCGCCATCAACATCACCCGTTTGCTGAGCGCCCTGGCTGAACAGGACAGTCCGGCCTCATCGGAGGAAACGCTTGAAATCACGCAGCGGACCATCGATCAACTGAACAGCTACCTGGCCGATGACAGCAATCCCCGCATTGATTTCAGTGTCTCCACGGAGTCGTTCTCAAGACCCGACAACATCTCGGAGGACAGCCGGGAGGATGACACGGGTGACCTGATCGACCCGTCACCGGCCAACCGCCTGCTGGACAGTATCTGCTTCGCTCCCGAGGGCGATGAGCTCTGTGAAGCCCCGCCCACTGAATCCGAGATCGAGAATGCGACCGGTGACCGCGTGGAAGAACTGGAGGATGAACGGCGCAATATCCTCAATGCCCGCCGCACCCTGGATCGAGCCCCCACCGGCAATATCATTGAGTTTCTTTCCCAGGACACGCTCGATTTCAGGAACGACCTGGCGACCGCCTTCTACCTGGAGCCCGGCACCCTGACCATTGGCCCTTCAGACGGCAGCATCAGAACAGTGGCCATAAAACGCACCGGTTCATCCGGCTTCTCACTGAAACGACTGGAGGCGAAAGCGGAAGGCTCGGGCTGGGCGACCCACAGCGTGGATCGTCAGGAAGGCACAGTGGAATTCTACCGGAATACCAGCAGGCCCGCGGAAAGCGGCACGATACTCGTCAACTTCAAGGTGGATTACCCGGGTTTCGACAACTACCGCTGGGTCCGCAAGAACCTGCTGGTGGAAGTCAACTGAACAGCCCCTTGAGACTCCAGCGGGAGCGCTGGCGTGCCGCCGCGCCGGTCACCTCGTACTGCGAGGGATCAATGCCCCCGTAACCGAAGGGTTTGCAGTCCACAATGCGGGCGTTGGCGTCCGCCGCCTCCTCATTCTGTTTGGCCAGATCCACGATGTGGCCCTGCTGGAGGGGCTTCTTGTCGGTATCGGTCAGCACCATAACGCTGGGCCAGAGGCGGCGTTTCGGCGTGTGTGACACCACCACGGCCACCTCACGGGTCGCCAGCTCCACGATCGTGCCCGTCGGGTAAACACCCACCGCCTGAATGAACTGCTCAACCAGATCCTCCTGGAACTGGCTGTTGCGGCATTCAAAGAGCCGCGAAACCGCTTGGGCCGGCGTCAGCTGGCTGCGCCTTTCCCTAGGCTCGATCAGGTATTCATAGTAATCCACCAGTCCTACCAGCTTAGCCAGCAGGGGAATATGCTCACCGTTGACCCGCTGCGGGAAACCCGTGCCGTTATGGCGCTCCCGGTGGTAACGGATCACGTTCACCACCACACGCGGCAGACCGGAGGCCGCAGCAAGGCGGGCCCCAATCTCCGGATAGCGGGAGTAGGTCTGCCACTGCTCGGTGGTCAGCTCACTCTCGGCTATCTGCATGCCCTCGGGCAGACGCGCTGTACCGATGTGGGAAAGCAGCGCCCCCATTGAAAGCTTGTGCAGCACATCCGGATCCAACCCAAGCTGGCGCCCCAGGAGAAGGGCCCAGATGCTGATGTTGAGGGAATGACGATAGGTATAATCATCGCGGCTCTGGACGCGACTGAGCCACAGCAGCGCATCGGGGTTGCGTGCCACGCTCTCCGCCATCGTGCGGGCAACGGAGGAAACCTCCTCAACGTCGACCTCATTATGGCCGGCAGCCAGCATCTCATTAACCCGACCCAGGGCTTTTTCAACGTTATCCAGAACCGGCTGAACGTTCCGGATTTCCTTGCGCAACGGGCGTGTGGTCTCGTAATGGTGGGGGTTGCGCACCTTGACGGCAGGCAGTTTGATCACCTTGCCATCACCACCGTCACGGCGGGCCGTGGTACCCGTGGACTCGGCGGCCCTACTCTCGCGCTTTTCCGCGACATCCACGTGAACATGGCGGCAGTGCCGGATCAGCTCATCCACTTCCTTCTGGTTGCGGATGTAGAACCCCTGGATGGGGAACGGCGTCTCATGCCACGGCCGATCCAGATCCGCAACGAACATGCCGATTTCAAGTTCCTTTACGGAGATCTTTCGCCGCTGTACACCCATGGATTCATCCTCGACGCCCGATATGACTTCTTCGTTCTACTTCTTCTTTTTTGCATTGTTTCAAAATTGAAAGAAGAAGCAACGCGCCGACTGTGACGATTCGTTCCGCAAATGCGGCGAAATGTTACAGGAGTTTTCCCGGCGGAGGTTCAACCGTCATCGCAGACATGGTCACCCAGCTGCGGCGGCCGTTGAGTAAGGCTGCCGGTGGGTACAGTGCGCACCCGGAAGGTATAGGGCACGGAGGAAGCGCGCAGATAGTCAACGTTGACCACCTTGTCTCCCATGTCCACACCCGTCTGGCGGGGGGAACAGCTGACGCGGAGCTCGAGGCGGCTACCCAGATCCCGTACCCGCGTGCTGCCGTCAGCATCGGTCAGCTGCATGCACACCTGCCCCGCCTCGACCGGCTTACCGCTGTTCGTGGCATCCAGCCGCGGGTCACCACAGGCAGCAATCGCGTCTTCCGAGCAGGCGCCATCCATTCCGGGATCGCGCAGTTGCCACTCGCGCCGGCTGCACTGGGTTTTCACGGTGACCGGGGTGGCGCTGTCCTGGCGCCAGTGCCAGGCCGGGTAGCGTGCGGTTTTCCATTTCAGCAGCACACGCCGTTCCTCACCGGCGGAGTTTTCGGCGGTCATGGCGGAATAGTGGGTCCGCTGTGTGCTACAGCCTGAAAGGCCCATGGCCAGCAGCAGAACCAGCACAACGCCTGTCACAGTTCTCAATGGCCTTCTCCCTGCTCGGTCTGCGTATCCATGAACGCCAGGCCGTAACCATCACTGGCCTCGCGCACGACCCGCATCCGGCGCACAGGCGCGGGTACGGGCAACCCCTGGACCTGGACCTCCACCTCACTGCCAATCCCGGGGAAAGGCTCATTATCCACAAGAACGAAGATACCGCCGTCGGACAGATCACGCATTGTGAATACATGCTCGCCAATCTCACTGTGGCGCACCATGATGCGTACACTCATGCTGGTCCGGATGTAACGCCGCTGCTCAGGCATGCTCCCTGTCCACCCTTGATACTGTCCGGAGCAAGCATAGCAGCTTCCGCCATGCATGCAGCCTGAAAGCTGCTAATGCCGCTTGCACTGATGATGCAGCCACCGGGGTTGTGCTGTCGCGCCTGAAAGGCTATACAGTCAGTCACTCATGCAATCTGCCGGAGACCAAGCCGCATGCTGGTGTGCACGAACTGCCGACAGGGGCTTATGGATCCCATCCGGAACGAAGACGAGCCGGAGTACACGGACCGCTACCAGTGCGGCCACTGCGGTCACGCCGCGACCATTCCCTCGCTACTGATCATCTTCAGCCAGTTCATCTCCGCGATACTCGGGGGCGGGATCACGTTCTATCTGCTCCAGCACCACGGGGTTCGGGCGTTTGCGCTCCTGGTTTCGGAAGGGAACAGCAACCTGCTGCTGCGGGAAGGCGGGCTGGCACTGGGCGCGCTGACCCTGGTACTCGCCTTTATCTACCTGCTCTACCTTTCGTTCCGTGGCATCAGCAAGCGCATGCGCTACCGTCTGCCGCCGCAGAACGCCCAGTAGGCCTTCACAGGCCCACGCCCTCGCCGCTCAACAGCCACCGCTTGCGCCGTTCACCACCGCCGTAGTTGCCGGTTCCGCCGGAAGCCGGCAGCACACGATGGCATGGAACCAGAACAGGCACCGGGTTGGCGCCCACAGCAGCGCCCACCGCCCGGGCGGCCCCGGGCTGGCCGATGTGACGGGCGACTTCGCCATAGGTGAGGCACTGCCCCGGGTCGAGCCGCAACAGATAACGCCAGACCCGTTGCTGGAACGCGGACCCCACCATCTCAAGCGTCGGCATGGAGACCGCCGCCTGGTTGGGCCAGGCGTGGAGGATGGCGGCGAGGCTGGAGAGCCGATCGTCGTCCTCCGGTATTGGTTCCGGTTCCCGGCGCCAGACCTTCGCCGCCCGGCGAAAACGCGCTTCCACATCAGAAGGGCTGTCCACAAACGCTAGCTGGGTCAGCGCATCCTCATGCCACAGAGACCAGACCCGCCCCCAGGGCGAATCAACCTCGCCATACACCAGATCCCCTGCGGGCTCCGGGCGCTGCAGCCAGATCACGTTCATTGGTTCCCCTTCCCCATTACCAGAGCGTCAGTGCGGTTCACATCCTCGGGCCCGAAAGTCAGTTCATCGCCTTCCCGCTGGTAACTCAGGCGCCGCAGCAATGCCCGGCCGGAAAAATGCTCAAGGTGAGCCACCACCATGTTGCTGCGGTCGCGGCTGTCGAGGAGCTCGCCCTTACCGGTGGCATAGACCACCAGTGCCACAACGTCGTCTCCCCGCAGAATGGCTTTCAGACTCTCGAAGATCAGCTCAATACGCTCAGTGTCATCCGCCCCCGAAGCGGGATCAATATGCACCCCCCGGACCCCACCGCGGCGGGACAGCACAAACGCCCGCGGGCGGAAACGATCGCCTTCGGCAGCCAGTTCCGTCTTCACCACCGGCAGCGTCTCCCGCATCAACCGGTTCCAGCTCGGCAGGGGTCTGTCGTCAGTGACTGGCTCGGGAGCAACCTGCTGCTCCATCGCCACGTCCGTGGTTGTGCAACCGGCCGCAAGCAGTGCAGCAGCGGCCAGAACGAGCAATAGCAGAAGCCTGATCCGCATGAGGGCATCCATCTCCGAAAACCGCAGGATAACCCATTGCTCCGGAGTCTTCACCCAATACTATATCTAGTATATCGCATACTACAGTTTTCGGACCGCAGCGACCGCCCCCTTCCTAAATCCCTGCCATGGGCGGATTCTGCCGCACCCACCCCCATCTGGCCGCCATGTTCACTTGACACCCCAGAGGCCAAAACCACAAGATACGGGCATCAACAACAAGAAAAAGTCGATATATTGGGGGTTAATCAAAAATGACAGTGCATGTCAACAGGCCAGAGGCATTGCCCCGGCCTGCTCTCCTGTTAAGCCCTGCAGCCGGGAAGATGCCCCGCTTTACCCTCTCCGCGGGGTCCGGCTGAGCCACGGGCTGCTCAAAACCTAAACACAAGATATGGTGGTTGCATTGCGCAACCGGTATCCAAGTAACAACCAGGGACAACGCCACTCATGAACGCCAAGACTCAGGATCTGACCAACAACATTCCCTTCCAGGAAACCTCGGTCGACATCTGGGCCAGCAAGTACCAGCTCAAGACCAAGGCCGGCGAGCCTGTCGACCGTGAAATCGAGGACACCTACAAGCGCGTCGCGGAGTCCCTGGCCTCCGTGGAGACCGCCAAGAAGCGCAAGGCCGTGCACGAAGACTTCGTCTGGGCCCTGCGCAACGGCGCGATACCGGCCGGGCGCATCACCTCCAACGCGGGCGCGGAAGCGCACAAGCCGGCCACCTCCACCATCAACTGCACCGTCTCCGGCACCGTCTATGACTCCATGGACAACATCCTGGTGAAGAACCACGAAGCAGGCCTCACCCTCAAGGCCGGCTGCGGCATCGGCTACGAGTTCTCCACCCTGCGGCCCAAGGGCGCCTATGTGGCGGGCGCCGGCGCCACCACCTCCGGTCCCCTGTCCTTCATGGATATCTTCGACCGCATGTGCTTCACCGTCTCCTCAGCGGGCGGGCGCCGTGGCGCGCAGATGGCAACCTTCGATGTGCACCACCCGGACATCATCGACTTCATCGAAGCCAAGCGCGAAGACGCGCGCCTGCGCCAGTTCAACCTGTCACTGCTGATCACCGAAGACTTCATCGAGGCAGTGAAGAACGACGCGGACTGGCAACTCTCCTTCCCCGTCTCCAGCGAGGAAGCCGAGAAGGAAGGCCTGGACCTGAACGACCCGGAACAGTTCGTCTACCGTGACTTCCCGGTCAAGGACGGCTACGTGACCGACGGCAAGGGCAATGTCGCCTGCCGGATCTACCGCACGCTCAAGGCGCGCGCGATCTGGGACAAGATCATGTCCTCCACCTACGACTACGCCGAGCCGGGCTTCATCCTGATCGACAAGGTCAACCGGATGAACAACAACTGGTTCTGCGAGAACATCCGCGCCACCAACCCCTGCGGTGAGCAGCCCCTGCCGCCCTACGGCAGCTGCCTGCTGGGCTCGATCAACCTGACCCGCTTCGTGGAGTTCCCCTTCACCGAGAAGGCGCGCTTCAACTACGACAAGTACCGCAAGGTCGTGGGCATCTTCACCCGCATGCTGGACAACGTGGTCGAGCTCAACGGCCTGCCGCTGGACAAGCAGCGCCACGAGATCGAATACAAGCGCCGCCACGGCATGGGCATCCTGGGGCTGGGCTCCACGCTCGCCATGCTGCGCATGCCCTACGGCTCTGCGGACTCCGTCGCCTTCACCGAGGAAGTGACCAAGGAGATGGCGCTGGAAGGCTGGCGCGAAGGCGTCCGCCTCGCCGAAGAAAAAGGCCCCGCCCCGATCATGAACGACGAGTTCGAAGTGACCGAGGAAATGCTCGAACTGCGCCCCGAGATGCGTGAAGACGGCTACACCGCCGGCGACAAGGTGCCCGGGCGCATCCTGCACGCGCGCTACAGCCGCTACATGCAGAAGATCGCCGAGGCGGAGCCGGAGGTCGTGCAGCAGATCGCCGAGAAAGGCGTGCGCTTCACGCACCACACCTCCATCGCGCCCACGGGCACCATCTCGCTGTCGCTGGCCAACAACGCCAGCAACGGCATCGAGCCCAGCTTCTCTCACCACTACTCACGCAACGTGATCCGCGAGGGGCGCAAGTCCAAGGAAAAAGTGGACGTGTTCTCCTTCGAGCTGCTCGCCTACCGCGAGCTGGTGAACGAGAAGGCCATGCCCGACTCCGAGAACCCCGAGGAGCAGCTGCCGAGCTACTTCACCGTGGCGGACGACGTGAGCCCGAAGCAGCACGTGGACATCCAGGGCGCGGCCCAGAAGTGGGTGGACTCCTCCATTTCCAAGACCGCGAACGTGCCCACGGACTTCGCGTACGACGACTTCAAGGACATCTACATGTACGCCTACGAGCAGGGGCTGAAGGGCTGCACCACCTTCCGCTTCAACCCCGAGGCCTTCCAGGGCGTGCTGGTGAAGCAGAAGGACCTTGAAGGCACCCAATACGAGTTCACGCTGGAGGATGGCAGTACCGTCCAGGTCAGTGGCGACGAGGAAATCGAATACGACGGCGAATTCCACAACGCCGCCAACCTCTTCGATGCCCTCAAGGAAGGTACCTACGGCAAGTACTGAACCGAATCCAGACTACGGAGACCCGAGAAAATGACCGTCCGAATCGAGAAGAAAATCGTCGACCAGCGCGTTCTCAAGGAAGAGAACGCCGCCAATGAGGCGCAGCAGACCAGCACCGAGAACCAGCCGCTGGTGATGAACGAGCACATCGAGCGGCCCGAGTTCCTGCTCGGCACCACCTACAAGATCAAGCCGCCGATCGATGACCACGCGATGTACATCACCATCAACGACATCATCCTCAACGAGGGCACGGACCATGAAACCCGCCGCCCCTACGAGGTGTTCATCAACTCCAAGAACATGGAGCACTTCCAGTGGGTGATCGCCCTCACCCGCGTGCTCTCCGCCGTGTTCCGCAAGGGCGGCGACGTCACCTTCCTGGTGGAAGAGCTGCGCTCCGTGCACGACCCGAGCGGCGGCTACTTCAAGAAAGGCGGCGTCTTCATGCCCTCGCTGGTGGCCGAGATCGGCTACGTGATCGAGAAGCACATGAAGGCCATCGGCCTGATCGAGACCGAAGAGATGAGCGAGCTCACCCAGCGGATGATCGCCGAGAAGAAAGCCGCCTTTGAGAGCAACGGCGAACCGGCCACCAACGCCGAGGGCAGCTACCCGCCCAACGCCACGGTCTGCGGCAAATGCCACACCAAGGCCATGGTGATGATGGATGGGTGTGAAACCTGCCTTGCCTGCGGCGAAAGTAAGTGCGGCTAACGCCGGATACCAAGCCCCCTGCGGTTCACGCCCCAGGGGGCTTTTTGGTTGGGGTTGATTGAATGCGGGTAAACGGGAATTCAGGATATTACATCGCGGTCTACGCCTGCGTGGTAGACCCCTGATTTTATGGATAGATTCCGGATAAACTCAGCAAAGCAAGCTGGCGCTATACCGAATTCAGGGATATCAATAACGCAGAATTCCTATCATTACCTGTTAAATGCTTATGAAAACGTTCCTGCTAAACAACGATGAAGGGCAGCTCACTGGATTCGAAGTTTCGAATTTGTTCCTGTCGTCGGGTGGTATCGCAAAGTATGTTCGTCGAATCAAGGGGTGCGAGGTCACTGGGAAACGTCGATGGTTCTCGGCTGATGAGGTTCACGTTCGCTTTTCATTTTCTGGGAAACGTTTTATTGTCTGGGAACCCTTTGGAGATAACAGCCGTTTGTGGGTTGGCCCCGAAGATGGAGAGGTAGTTCCGCCAGAGACTATTGATGCTCTGAGGGAGAAGTTTGAGAGTACAGGTAGGTTGGGCCTCTCACGTTGAGCCGGGTCGCATCTAACCATGCCATTAAATTCGCTCCCTTCGGTCGCCGGACCTCGTTTCACTCGGCCGTTTATGGCGGGCGTTATACGTTTTGGCTAGCCCCCTCGGCACAATTAATAGGAAGGTGATTTCTTTGGTTACGTTTAGTCTTTCTGTGCTTGCTTCTACGGCCGCTTCGCTTGTTGTGGCATATCTGACGGCTCGGATCACGATCGGTAGAAGATATGGTGAAGCAACCCAACGGCTATTCGTTGCGATAATGCGGTACTACTTTTCCTACAAAGCGCTTGTGACTGATGAGCGCCTTGAGCAGACCGAAGGTGGTTTGATGTTTAAAGACAGACGTGACCACGACATTTATTTGGAGACATTAAGGGATGTCCATAACTCCGTTTGCTCGATATTAGATTCACCAGCGTCGTCGGAGCTCTTATCAAAGAACCTACAAGTGGCATCGCTACCAATCGCTTTAAGCGTAGAAATATACAACTTCCAACAGTCGTCCTTGATCTCTAACAAGAGCTGCCTGAAGAGCATGTTTGAAATTATGGATTTTCTCCTAGAACAAAAACCTATTAAAAAGCTTAACGGTCAGAAAATTCATGACGAGGTAGTAGCTATTCAAAACGAGATAAACGACTCGGAGCTGGAAAGGCTCCTCGGGTTCAACCCGAACGCTGGCCTGTGAAGCGTATAACAAGTGGCTGTTGTCGGACGTACCTGCGCTCCGCTCCGGCACGCCGCAAAGCCAAGCGTTAGAGTTCCGGGGGACATGAATGTCTAGTGGCATACACGATGAGTGCTTGTCCTTGGTCAGGGACGCGCTGCACGCGATTCAAGAGGGGAAGCCCGGCTCCGTTTCCTTCTCGATCCGTAAGATGGAGCTCGCTGCCGATCTGATCGACGACAAGCGGCTGAAAAAGTGGTGCGCCTTCCAGTTAGGTCAGTACGAGGCGCGTCTCCCGTATCCGGAAACCGTCGATGACGAGTACGTCGAGTCTCTTGCTGCGAAGGTGCAGGAATTGGATCTCCCGATCACAAACGAGGAGATACAGCCCCGTGTAGCGGTCGCGGGTGGTGCTTTCAAGAGCATTGAATTTATTGAGCAAGTCTTAGCACGGCTCAACAAAGACAAAATGGGGAACGACGGGGTCTACTATCGGACAAATCTGCAAGCCACGATTTCTGCTGCCTCAAACGCTACATACGCTCAGGCTAAAAAACTATACAAGACATTAAGCTTCGGAGAAATTCCCAGCAGGCAGTTCAACGCGATTCGAGATAGAGTCGATTCCCTTCTTTTGGAGATCTGTCCGAGCGCAATCGAAAAATTTATGTCGGCCTATGAGCGGCTGGGGTCAAGTTCGTCAGAGGATTGGTCTCATGCGTTGACAGCAGCCAGACGGGTGATTAAAGAAGTGGCTGACTCAATATATCCGCCGACCGAAACAGCCAAAGGGGAGCGTAAGCTCGGAGAAGAGCAGTATATAAACAGGCTTTGGGCGTTCTTGGACGAAAACGCGCAGTCGGGATCCGACAAGGAGCTCGCTAAGGCACACGTGAACTATCTCGGCTCATTTCTGCAGCGGATTAACGACAAAGCATCCAAGGGAGTTCATTCAGAGGTAACGTACTCCGAGGCGGTCAGGGCAGTTTTGTATACGTATCTGACTTTGGGGGACATACTCGAAACCGCTGGCGGTGCTCTTGAGCAGAAGGCGCGTGCGGAAGGGCGAATTAATTTGAATACTGCCGAAATTGCGGAGATCAAAGAACTGCCAGGTATTTCCGACGCTCTCGCTAAAGAAATTGTAAAAAGACGTGCTAAAAAGCGATACCAATCGGTAGATGAACTAGGTGAGTTCAAGGGCGTCGGGCCGAAGACCATAGAGCGGGTTCGTGAAAAGTGCGTCGTACATTAGCTCTAACAATTCGCTCCAGAGCGACAGAAAAGAGCGTGGCTCTTTTCTGCGCCTGAGCGTTTTCGTTAAGAAAAATCGAATACAAAAATGCCGAAGATGCCAATGGCGAGGAAAGTACCCGCTGCGACAACAAACGCCAGGCCCAGTTTGCGGTCCACAGGTCTGGCGTACTGTCGTAGCAGGGGCACATCGACCAAGGGGTCATTAACCGGATTCCAGGGGCCGATGGGCAGACCAATGGCACAGGCATACCACACGACTCGACCTCCTACCCCATCCCAAGGGCAGGGGCGATCCAGACCATCCCGTTTCATGGCCTTTTCGATACGGGCCATGGAAACTCGCGCGAAGGTGACCCACGCCACCGCAAGGGGTATGAAAGAGCATCCCAGGATCAAAAGAAACAGGTTTTTGGCGGACTCCAGAAAGATCATCTCGATTACCAGTCCCAGAGCAAATCGGCTAGATTTTTCCCCATCTGATCGAAATAGTATCCAATCCCGATACCGACCAGAGCTCCGGATACAATAATAACTCCCACTACTGCCAGACCTACGGGCCCGGCAGCTGTCAAACCGATGCTAGCCGCGAGTGTAGTTCCGCCCATCACGGTAGCCTTGCCTGCGGCTATCCCTGCCGCACCGCCAAACCCAAAACCGGTCATCTGCCGGGAACTCTCTTTCAGCCAATTACCACCTGCATCATAGGTCGCCTTAACCTTGCCGACACGGAAGGCACCATCCACTGCCACCGCCGCGTTTCCAAGATAATTGAAACCTTTCGCCAGTTTCGCCATACGGTCAGCTTGAATGGTGTCTGCCACATTCAGGCGGGGATCGGGCGTGGCCGGGCTGGCACTGCGTTCGGCAAGCCGGATCCCCCGCCCGGCACTACTCAGGGCACCCCCTTTGTTCTTGGCCCGGAACGCTTCCGGCGCAAAGCGGTTCAACTCCGCACGGTACTGGCTTTCAAGATTCTGGTAGGCCTGACCTATCTGTTGGCGAATCTTCGCAAGGTAGGCTCCTCGTCCAGGTCCGGAATGACGGCGATAGGAGTCCTGAAGTTCCATCAGCTTTTTCTGATAGTCGGCAACTGCTTTCTGGAAACCGCTCAACCGCGCATAGGCGGCACCGGAGCCTCCATTAACAGCGCTGTTGATGGCCTTCAGGTCGAAAAAGGAAAGATGTTCTTCGGCAAAGGCCGATAGCGTATGGACGCCATCGCCCATAGAAGCGGTGGCGTTGGCGGCGTTCTTGCGCTCGGCGAGCGGCAGACTGTTGATGCTTCGCACAATAGACCGTGTCTTGGCATCCCCGGCATCCAACGAATAAGCGCGCCCTTCAGCAAGGAATGCGTGCTCCCCCACCCCATTGGCAACGCAGAACTGTTTCAGGGTATCGGGGTCATCGCCAACGATGTCACTGGGACGGCGGGTTGAACGGGCAAATCTGATTTCCGGCATGAATACTCTCTCCCTAGAGGTGGCTTCAAACTCCTTCTCTTGGGCAGAATGCTACCCAGAGCAACAGAGCGCTGTCCAGCGAACGATTACGTTGGTTCAGAATGGGCCTGTGCCGACATGGGCTGTGGCGGTGCCGGTATCCTGGGCCCAATGTCGCGCCGTGCGGGTAACTCCGGATCGGTCCTGGGCTTTGACTCCGATCCGGATCTTCTGGAGCAAACATTCGCTTTGCGTGGCGACATCAACATCGGTCGCCGGACGGTCCATATGTTCAGGGCGTGTGGCCTGGAGGATGTGCAGATCCGGACATCTGTCCAGGCGGTGCAGGACCGGCACCCGTATATGCGCATGCCCCTGATTGGCGCCAGGGCAATGCGCGAGAGAATGCTCGACGCGGGACTCACAACGGCGCGAGAGCTTGATCGCTTGATCAGCGGCGTCGAGCAGGCGGTGAATGATCCGGACCGCGTTCAGTTCACATTTACCCTTGTACAGGTCTGGGGAAGCAAGCCCCTCACGCTACAGTCCAGGGAGAGTCCGACTTGGAATTAGCCAATGTAGTCCCATGGGGCCAGTCTTTTATGAGTACCGGGCGATGTTCGGATTATCGGAAGACGACCTGAACCGTCGAATACTCGGTTGTGGTGGCGGCCATGTCGAGGTTTCTTTCTGACTTTGATGACGGTTACCAGCAGGGCCGGTATCTTCCAGCCTCATTGCCGTCGCTGCCCTTCCCTGACGCCAGCTTCGGTCTGGCACTCTACTCCCATAACCACTGGCTGTTGGCAGCCGCACCTACGCTGCGCTCCGGTACGCCGCAAAGCCAAAACGTTATTACGAGAGAGAGTTCGCTAGCATAGTTGCTGGTGATACAGCACCAATCCGCATTCGTACATTTCCTTAGATTAACCAAAATGGCTCGAAGAGCCTAAGGTACTGTATGAGTGATCCCAAAGAAGCCCTGCACTTCCCTCTTTTCAGAGCCCTTGCCGACATCAGCTTTGATTCGGTGATGGTAACGGAAGCCGCCAATGACCATAAGGATTCAGTGGTGGTGTATGTCAACGAGGCGTTCACGGAACTGACGGGCTATTCGGCCGAGGAGGTTCTGGGGAAGACGCCGGGCCTGCTGCAGGGTTCGGAAACGGAAAAGGCGGTTACGGATCGCCTGGCCGATGACCTGAAGAACTACCGGACCTTCCACGGCAGTACGATCAACTACCGTAAGGACGGTTCGCCATTCACCATCGAATGGATCGTGACGCCGGTACTGGATGGAGGAGAAGTCACCCATTACGTCGCGGTACAGCGAGCCGCAAAGTAACTGCGGTTTTGACCGCGACCTGTATTTCCTCCGGAAGTTCCTTCAAAAGTAACGCCGGAACCTCTCGGTTCCGGCGTTCCTCGCAGCTCTTCTACACCTCCCGGTGCCGATCAATCAGCTCACAGAGTGCATCCAGCCCATCCGTGAGCGCAGCAGGCCCCGGCTGCAGAATCAATGGTGACTTCACTTCGTAAAGCGCGTTGTTGGCAACGGCGGGAATGGCATCCCAGCCCGGTCGTTCCGCCACCTGTTCCGGGCGGAATTTGCGGCCACACCAGGAGCCGATAATGAGGTCCGGCTGGCACGCCACAACCTCATTGGGGTCTTCGATAATACGCTCCCTGGCACCTGGCTCCGCGGCCCGCTCGGGAAAGACGTCTTCGCCACCGGCGATATGGATGAGCTCCGAGACCCAGCCAATGCCCGTAATCATCGGGTCGCCCCACTCTTCGAAATAAACACGCGGACGTGGCCCCTGAGCCTGCTTCGCCCGTATCGCCTCCACTCGTGACGCCAGTTCATCCGCGTAGGGTTCGGTGTGGTCATGCAGGCCGAGCATGCCGCCGAGGGTGCGGATCATGGAGAAAATGCCGGCGACAGTGCGGTGGTTGAAGATGTGTACGGCGACCCCGGCGCGTACCAGTTCGGCGGCGATATCCGCCTGCATGTCCGAAAATCCCAGCACCAGATCCGGCTCCAGCTCAAGAATCCGCCCAATCTTGGCGGAAGTGAAAGCGGAGACTTTTGGTTTCTCCTGCCGCGCCCGTTCGGGGCGCACGGTAAAGCCGGATATACCAACAATGCGGTCTTCGGCACCAATGGCGTAGAGCGTTTCAGTGGTTTCCTCAGTCAGGCAGACAATGCGCTTTGGGTAATCCATAGGCTCAGTTCCGGCGCTCCATCACAATAGTTTGCATGTAACGAACTCCTGTTGTTCACTCGCTTTGAATGCGCCTCAAACTACACTTATGGGGACTTCCTGAACACCCGGTTGAAGACAAGGAATGGCAAGAACCCAAAACCCCTCTACGGCAATGGCTTTGATCCTCACTGCAGTTCTGGCCGGATGCACGTCTGATGCTGTAAACGAGCGGTCCGATTCGCCTCAGGCCGAAGCTGAGCAAGGTGCCGCCCAAGCTTCAGAGTGGACGGCTGGCATTATCGACCGGCCGCAGGCCGAAGCGCCCGCCGCGACCCTTGTCGCCGTCCGTACAGGCACCCATGACGGCTTCGACCGGGTTGTTTTCGAGTTCGACGAGCGGGTACCGGGCTACCACCTGGAGTACATCGACCAACCGGTAAGAAAGTGCGGGTCCGGCAGGACCACACAGATGGCCGGCGATGGCTGGCTCGAGATCCGGATGTACCCGGCAAATGCGCACACCAGCGAAGGCGAGCCCACGATTGCCGAGCGGGAGCGTATGCTGAACCTGCCCGTGCTCTCCGAGCTGGAGCTGACGTGCGACTTTGAGGCTGTCGTGACATGGGTCCTGGGCGTCGAGTCGCCGAACCGCTATCGGGTCAGTGAGCTGAGTGGTCCACCGCAGCTCATCATCGACATACGACACTGAGACAGCGCGTGATATCGCTTATGAGCACGCACCGGAGCGATGGCTGAGCCGGTTCAGCGCATTCCCCTTTGGCGCATTGGCATTGTGTCGATCAACGCAAAGATCCCGGCAACATCCAGACCCTGGCTCCGCTGCTTAATCCCGCCATCCTTGCCGATCAGAACAACGCTTACGTTTTCCGGCTGTGCGTCGAGCGTTTTGCGGACATCCCGCTGCAGATCCCTGCCCGGCTCCTCCAGATTCGACTGGATGCCCTGATCCCCGACGACCAACCAAACGATGTCCCGATCATCGATACCTGCAGCATAGCGCCTTAGGGTCTCAACACGCTGATCGGGCTCATTGGCACCTTCAACGAGAATCAGCCGGTTACGCCATTGGAAATCCGAAAGTGAACGCATCCCCTGTTCTCCCGCAATGACTGGGCCAAACCAGAGTAAACTGAGAGCCAGAACGGCCGGCCGACTGATCACCTCGTTTAACCATTTCATCCCGCTATTTCCCTCTGCAAACCTCTTCAGTTATACGCTTGGAGGAGATTCAGGTTTACGATAGGCTCATGCGAAGGAGGCTTCATGAAGAAAGGACTTGAACTGACAATCCCTCCACCCCTGATTGCTCTGACCGTCGCTGTGCTGATGTGGGGTGTCGCGCGACTGGTGCCCGGCGCTGCCCTGCCATTCCCGCGTTCAGCGACGCTGGCGATTGTGGTGGCAGCGGTTGGTTTCGGCATTGCCCTGATTGGTGTCCTGCAGTTCTGGCGTGCCAGTACCACGATCAATCCGCATACGCCCCAGAAATCCGCCCAGCTGGTGGAGCACGGGATCTACCGCTTCAGCCGCAACCCGATGTACCTGGGGCTTGTTGTGGTGCTGCTGGCCTGGGCCCTGTACCTGACCAATGCCCTGTCGCTGCTTCTTATCCCGGGATTCATTGTCTACATCAACCGGTTCCAGATCCTGCCGGAGGAACGCCACATGCGGGCGCTGTTCGGCCAGCCCTTTGACGAGTACGCCGCCCGGGTAAGGCGCTGGATCTGATGTAAAACCTGGTTGCTCGAGAAGGGGGTTAATGGTCCGCGTTTCCTGGCCGACCCGGAGTGGTCAATCTGGCGGACCAACTGGTTCGTTAACAAGGTTTTTGTCCTGGCCTGCTTTGTCCTCGTGCTGTATGCGGCCCTGAGGCGCCCGGAGGGTTTCAGGGCATCCCGTTGATATGACCATAGAAGGTAGGGGCCGATGCTTGTGACGATTGCAAGCTACAGCTTTCCATTCGAAGCTCAGATCGTGCGCTCACGCCTTGAACCAGAGGCGATCTCGGCCTGTGTCGGGAAGCTTCGACCCTTGAGACGTTCCGTCGTGCCTTCGATGTCATCGACAAGAAGCAGCAGGAAATCCCCCTCCTCCGCCTCGGCAATGGCCTTTGCCACTGCCTCCTGTTCACTCAGGATCGTTTCCACCTGAACGGACGAATCGGCATCCGTGGCACCACTGTGAATGAGCTTCGCCGTCTCGCCGGTCTCGCGCCCACGGGCGTCCGTCTCATAGACATAGAGAAGATCGCACATACTGGCGAGCTGCCCACCCAGGGCCCGTAGATCGTCGTCCCGCCGGTTGCCCGGTGCCGTGGCGACACCGATCCGGCGCTTGGTGGCCAGCCCCCTGACCAGGGATTCAAGCGCCTCCAGCGCCGGGACGTTGTGACCGTAGTCGATCAGGCATTTCACACCATCCGCCTCGAAATAATTCGTGCGGCCCGGCATCTGCGCCGGTGTCGGATGGAAGGTCAGAAGCCCCGCACGAACGTCATCGATCTCTACCCCGTGGCCGATGGCGGCCCCGGCCGCGGCCATCGCGTTCTGTACGTTGAATAGGGCATGGCCCTCGAAGGCGATCGGCACATCGTTGACGTCGACGATGTCGACCGTGACCTTGCCTTTCAGCAGAACGATCTTCCCGTTCTTCACGGACAGCACCATGCGGTGGTCACTGAGGTGCTCGCCCAGCTCCGGATGATCGGGATCCATGGTGAAGTATATGATTTCACCGCGCGCCCAATAGGTGCCGTGCTCCATCACCAGTGGATCGTCGGCGTTGAGAACGCAGTACCCGCCCTCCTTCTTTACCGAATCGACAACGACGGTCTTGCAGCGGGCGAGTTCATCCAGGGTATGGATATCGCGCTCGCCCAGGTGGTCGGAGGCGATATTCAACAGGACGCCGACATCGCTCTCGTCAAAGCCCAGCCCGCGCCGCATGATGCCGCCACGCGCGACTTCGAGCACGGCATGCTCGACGGTCGGCTCCTGAAGCACGGCCTGTGCTGCCCCGGGACCGGAATAGTCACCACGCAGGATGACATGGTTGTCGATCTCGACCGTACCGGTACACCCCATGCCAACGGAATGCCCTGCCTGGCGGAGAATATGCGTGGTCAGGCGCGTCGTCGTTGTCTTGCCGTTGGTACCGGTGATCGCGGTTATCGGAATCCGGCCGTTGTTTGTCGGGTCGGGGAATAGCATATCCACCACATGCTCGCCGACGGGACGGGGCGTGCCATGGGTCGGCGCCATGTGCATGCGGAAACCCGGGCCGGCATTGACTTCGACGACACCGGCCGACTGCTGGTCCAGCGGCAAGACCAGGTTTTCGGCCAGAAGATCGATGCCGATCACGTCGAGCCCGACAAGCCGGGCCACCCGTTCCATCGTGAACCGCACTTCCGGGTGTACGTCGTCGGTCAGATCCGTCGCAGTACCGCCCGTTGACAGATTGGCGGTCGATTTCAGAAACGCAATCCCGCCTTCCGGCAGCACGGTATCCAGTGTATAGCCCGCCTGCTCGAGCATCCGGTGGGTCTGTTCGTCCACATGGATCTGGGTCAGCAGGTTTTCATGACCCACGCCACGGCGCGGATCCGAATTCTCGATATCAATGAGTTGCTGGATGGTGTTCGTTCTATCGCCCGTCACATGAGCGGGTCGACGGCGGGCCGCGGCCACGAGTTTGCCGCCGATCACCAGAATCCGGTGGTCCTCGCCCTTGATGTAGCGTTCCACAAGCACGGTTTCATGATGCGCATAGGCCGCTTCATATCCGGCTTTCAGGTCTTCGATGGAGGTAATGTCGGTCGTCACGCCGCGTCCATGATTGCCCGACAGTGGTTTGGTGACGACCGGCCACCCGATCCAGTCCGCCGCGCTTCGCGCCTCCTCGAAGGAATAACAGGCTTGCCCGCGCGGCACCGGGACTCCGGCGTTGTCCAGTATCTGCTTGGTCCACTGCTTGTCATCCGCGATCGAGTGGCCGATGATTCCGGATGAATCCGTCACCGTCGCCTGGAACCGCCGCTGTTTGACGCCATGGCCTAGCTGCGTGTAGCTGGTGCCTTCGGTAAGGTTATAGGCCGGAATGCTTCGAGCCCTGGCGGCATTGACGATCGATCCGGTGGAGGGTCCGAGTGCATTGGCGTCGCGAACCTCTTTCAGACGATCGATAGTGGGATCGAGGTCCACGTCCTCGCCGTCGTAGAGCTTCTGGGCGATCTCGACCGCAGCCTCGCCCGCGGCGAGGCCTGTGGCTTCGTCCCGGTAGCGATAGACTACGTTGTAGATTCCGGGGTCATAGCTATCTATGGTTTTTCCGTAGCCGACCGAAAAGCCAACCAGATTTTGCAACTCGATCGCCAGATGCTCGACCAGATGCCCAGCCCAGGTACCATCCCTGAGCCGCTTCAGGAAGCCCCCTGGTTCCCCGACCGAGCAACGATGATCGTGGATGCTGGGAATCAGCCTCTCAAGCTTGTCAGCTATCCCTGGAACCTTGTCGCTCGGCCGCTCTTCCAGTTCGTCGATAGCGAGCCGCATATAGATGGTTTTATAGCGGCTGTAGTAATTCGGCCCGCGCAGAGCGCGGTGTTCAAGAATTCGCAATCCAGTGCTCCAGACCTGCCGCCCTGAGCTCGTCAGGGCCCAGGACCCGCCGGTCTTTCAGGTTAAACCCATAACCATCGACCAGCGCGTGCATGATGACGTTGTGTACGGTAACTGCTTCACCATCCGAAAGCTCGAACACATTCGAGCCTGATATCTGGGAACTGTCTACGATAATGACATGGCCGGGCCCGAAAGCCCGCATGACATCGCCCTCGAACAGGACCGCCGCATCCTCGCCCAGGCCGACGCCCAGGTATTCGGGGTTGGTGGCGCCGACTTCCATCAATCTCGAAAAGCGTCCACGCTCAAGGAAGTGGGTATCAATGATGATGCCATCAACCAGACCGAAGCCGGCGGCCATCTGTACCGCACCCTTGCGCAGGGAATCGGTGGCCGGTCCGCCATAGACCATCGTCTGGGACTGACAGGCCGCCCCCGCGCTCGTCCCCGCGATCACGGTGCCCGATTGACGCTGCGCACGGATCGTCTCCAAAACCGGAGAACCGCCGAGAATGTTCGTCAGCCGCATCTGGTCGCCGCCGGAGATGAAAACAATGTCCGAGTTCCGGATCATTTCAACGAATTGTTCCGACGCCGCGTCGCTGCGCTCGCGGATCCGGATGTCCAGAACCTCCGACGCGCCCAGGCCCGAAAACACCTCGTGATACTCACCGAATACATCGTCGGGAACGCTGCTCGCCGTCGTGATGACGCCAACCACAGGCGCATCCTTTTTCGACAACGACAGGACACGGCGCAGTATCTCCGCCTCGGAGGTCTTATCCTCCGCGCCGCCAATTGCGACAAGCGGCCCTCCAGGGGTACTCTTGGCGGGTGTACTCATTGACTGCACTCCAAACCCCAAAATGACGATGTCCGCCGAATCTTACATCTCTATGTATAGCACACTGGTTGCCGGCGGTGCTTGAATCTCATTGTCGCTGCAGCCCCGACACAGACTGGGAATCATCCAATCCCGGGGCTTCCGTGTGTCGAGTGCGCAACAGGTAACCTGAACCTTCTGGAGAATCGACATGATGGGCGGCTTCAGTCTCGCAGTTCACGGCGGCGCGGGCGTTTTGCATCGCGATCAAATGACGCCAGAGCGTGAGGCCGACTATCACGCCGCCCTGGAGCGGGTGTTGAGCGCGGGTGAAGCCGTTCTCGACGCCGATGGCTCCGCGCTCGACGCCGTGACGCAGGCGGTGTGCGCCCTTGAAAACGAACCGCTTTTCAATGCGGGTCGCGGCGCCGTCTTCACGCGCAATGAGCAGCAGGAAATGGATGCCGCCCTGATGGACGGCCGCAATCGCCAGGCGGGTGCCGTCGCCGGAATATTCGGGCCGAAGAACCCAGTATTGGCTGCCCGTAGCGTTCTCGAACACACCGATCACGTTCTCATGATTGGCGAGGGCGCACTTGCCGTCGCACGCACCGCCGGGCTCGATTTCGAAGAGCAGGACTATTTCTTCACGCAGCAACGGTGGGACGCATTGCAGGAAACGCTGAAGATGGAAGCGGAAGGGACGCTCGACGATGACCCCTCCCGCCGTCACGGTACCGTCGGCGCTGTCGCACGCGACCGGAACGGCCATCTTGCAGCGGCGACCTCCACCGGCGGCATGACGGCGAAGCGATCCGGTCGTGTCGGCGACAGCCCGGTCATCGGTGCCGGGACCTATGCCGACGACGCCACCTGTGCGGTATCCGCAACCGGCGATGGCGAAGCCTTTTTACGCCTGTGTGCCGCCCATGAGATCGACGCCCGCATGCGGCTCACCAGCGTGTCACTGGAACGCGCCGCCGAGGACGTCATCATGACCGAGCTCACAGCCCTCAACGGAACCGGAGGCATCATCGCGCTGGACCGCAACGGTGCCATCACGACGCCCTTCAACTGCGAGGGCATGTATCGCGGCTGGAGCGTCGAAGGGGACGGTCGAAAAACAGCCATTTACTGAGGTTCCCGGCCATATCAGCTATAGTTTCCCCATCTTCCCCCAATTCCAGAGGAACCCCCGTGGCTGAAAACGACAACGACCGCCTCGCCGTGATGATTGATGCGGACAACGCCCAAGCCTCGCTCTGCCCCGAACTGCTGGCGGAAGTGGCGCGGTTCGGCGTTGCCAGCGTGAAGCGCGCCTACGGCGACTGGACCACCACCAACCTCAAGGGCTGGAAGGAACACCTGCACAAGCACGCGATCCAGCCGGTTCAGCAGTTCAGCTACACCACGGGCAAGAACGCGACGGACTCCGCGCTGATCATTGATGCCATGGACCTGCTCCACGAAGGCAAGCTGGATGGCTTCTGCCTGGTCTCATCGGACAGCGATTTCACGCGCCTCGCCACACGGATCCGAGAATCGGGGCTGACCGTGTACGGGTTCGGTGAGCGCAAAACGCCGGAGCCTTTCGTCTCGGCCTGCGACAAGTTCATCTACACGGAGATCCTGAAAAACCGGACCGATGTGGATGAGCCGCAACCAGTCGATGCCGAGCAGACCAGCGACCTGCGGGATATCCTGATTCCGGCCGTGAACACGGTCTCGAAGGACGATGGCTGGGCGCCGCTTTCCGGAGTGGGCGATTACCTCAACAAGAAATACCCATCGTTCGACTCGCGCAACTATGGGTACCAGAAGCTCGGGCAACTGATGAAGTCACTCGACTACATTTCGGTGGATGAGCGAAGGCCCCAGCCGGACTCTCCGATCACCCACATCTTCGTGAAGGCCACCGCCTGACGCTACGCCCATCTTCAGGCGGTAAGCGGTGTGGAGGAAAGGTGCAGCCCGTCCGACGTGCGACCCACGGAGACCTGGTTGCGACTCTGGACTTCGTCCGGGTTTCCGCCTCCGTTGTTTCCTGCAACAACAGTATGAATTCCTCCCCCCAACGCGCCAGGAGATCGCCATGGCGACGGGATCGGCCAGCGCCCCCCACCATCAAGGGTCGACTTTGCCCCTCAGAGCCTTGGTTTTGCCTTTCCGCGTCTTACTGTCAACGCGGCGTCGCCGCGCTGACCTGGTCGGTCTGGTGGGCCGGCGCACCTTCTGTTGCTTCACGGCGCCCTGGATCAGCGTCTTCAGGCGCTGCATCGCGTCGTCTTTATTCAGCTCAAGGGTGCGGTGGGACTGTGCCTTGATGATCACCACGCCCTCCTTACTGATGCGCTGGTCGGAGAGCGCCATCAGCCGTTCCTTATAGAACGGCGGCAGGCTGGAGTTGGGGATGTCAAAACGCAGGTGCACCGCCGAGGCAACCTTGTTGACGTTCTGGCCACCCGCCCCCTGGGCACGGATCTGGGTGAATTCGATCTCCCAGTCAGCGATTTCAACGGTGTTCGATATTCTGAGCATAACAACATCATCTGCCGCGGGCGCTGACCGGCGTCCGGCCGTGGCCATCTACGAGGAAATCCAGGAGCTTGTGGCATAATGCGTTGACTGGAAGCACCACCCATTCAGACAACCGTCATCAGTGGTTGCCACAACGCCGTTCATTGTAAGCAAAGATGCCCAGAACCAGTACCCATCACAGACAGCTGCAGAAACAACTGGCCCGCGCTGAAACCTACGACCAATGGTTCGCCGCCGCGGAGGCCCTGGACGAAGCCGAGGGCCTGCTGGACTGGCGTGAAGGGCCGGGCTCGGATCTTCTGCATGAAAAGCTGATCCGCGAGCACCTCTACGCCATGCGCGTTCACCGTAAAAAAGGCGATGTGGCGGCGCTGAACCGGGTTCTCCAGGAAAGTCTTTACCGGCATCTGGGGGAACTGTCCAACCCCGAGCTCTATAGCGTGGCCCGCACGGGCACCACAAAACTGGCCACGGAATTCCTGGATGAAGTGGAAAACGCCATGAACTTCATCTGCGACCACCCCATGCCGGGCGTTTCCGAGGCGCACAAGCTGCAGCTTTTCCAGGAGGCCGAGCGGGTATTCGGGCGGCCGGCGCTGCTGCTCAGTGGCGGTGCTGCTTTCGGCATCTATCACATCGGCGTTGCACGTGCCCTCTGGGAACAGGGCCTTCTCCCTGGAGTTATTGCGGGCTCGAGCATGGGCGCGATTGTTGCCGGTGGCGTGTGCTCCCGGAACAATCAGGAGCTGGAACGGCTGTTCTATGAGCCCGGCTACATCCACCTGGAGGCCTTCCGGTGGCTGGAACCCGGTCAGATCTGGCGACACCGCCATCTCATGGACCCGCAGCAGCTGCTGCACCACATCCGGAGCAATGTCGGCGACATGAGTTTCCGGGAAGCGGCCGAACACAGCGGGCGCACTCTGAATATTTCCGTCTCACCCACCCGCACCCGGCAGAAGCCACGACTTCTCAATGCACTGGCGGCTCCGGACGTACTGGTTTCCTCCGCCGTTCTGGCCTCCTGTGCGGTGCCGGGGATCTATCCGCCGGTAACACTCCGGGCGCGGGATCCCAACGGCGAGCGCAGCGCGGAAAAGCCCTACATGGGCACCGAGCGCTGGATTGACGGCAGTGTTCACGGGGACCTGCCGCTGATGCGCATGGCGCGGCTGAACAACGTCAATCGCACCATTGTCAGCCAGGCCAATCCCCATGTACTGCCTTTCATCAACCATCATGAGAACAGTGGCGCCAGGGCCTCGCTCAAGCAGGCGACCACGTCCGTGCTGAAGGCACAACTGGCCACATCCCTTCAGGTCAGCCGCAATGTATGGTCCCGTTCACTGTTGCGGCCGTTGCTGGATCAGGCCCACTCGGTGGCCACTCAGCCCTACCTGGGCGATATCAATATCCAGTTCCCCGCTCAGCCCGGCCTTTACCGCAAGGTGTTGTCCAACCCGGATGAACAGGATCTGGCCCTGTACATCCGGATGGGCGAGCGCGCCACCTGGCCACGCATCCCGATGATCCGCGACCAGACCCGGGTCAGCCGGATATTCACCGACTGCATAGCGCGGCTTCAGGCAAAGTTGCGACAACAGTAGATCAGCACTCCCTGCCGGATGCTATGATCCGCGCAACTATCCTTCGTTCCAATGGACACACCTTACCAGGACCGCCAATGGCTGATACCGAAAACCAGCGCCTCGCTGTCATGATCGACGCGGACAACGCCCAGGCCTCCCTTTGCGCCGAACTGCTCGCGGAAGTCGCACGTTTCGGCGTTGCCAGCGTTAAGCGCGCCTACGGCGACTGGACCACAACCAACCTCAAGGGCTGGAAGGAGCATCTGCACAAGCATGCCATCCAGCCGGTCCAGCAGTTCAGTTACACGGTAGGTAAGAATGCGACGGACTCCGCACTGATCATCGACGCCATGGACCTGCTGCATGAAGGCAAGCTCGACGGGTTCTGCCTGATCTCATCGGACAGTGATTTCACAAGGCTGGCAACACGGATCCGGGAGTCAGGGCTCACGGTGTACGGCTTTGGTGAACGCAAGACGCCGGAACCCTTCGTCTCCGCCTGCGACAAGTTCATCTACACCGAGATACTGAAAAGCCGCAACAGCGCTGACGAGCCGCAGCCCGTCGATGCGGAACAGACCAGTGATCTCCGGAACATTCTCATTCCGGCGGTAAACACCGTTTCAAAGGACGATGGCTGGGCACCGCTTTCCGGGGTGGGCTCCTACCTCAACAAGAAGTACCCCTCGTTCGACTCACGCAATTACGGGTATGAAAAGCTGGGGCAGCTCATGAAGTCACTGGACTATATTACCGTGGATGAGAGGAAGCCACAGCCGGACTCCCCGATCACCCACATTTACGTGAAGGCCACCGCCTGACGCCCGTCCGGGGCCCACTCCGTCGCCAGAGCCAACGGAGCGGTATCACTTGAGATTCGGGGTGGCATGGCTCTGCCCCATGTTGCCGAAACTCTGTTCATAGAGCTCTTGAAAGCTTTCAACGAAGTACCGCACGACCCGATTCGGTGCATGCACCATGTTGTCATCCGAGATGAGGCCGAACTGCACGGTTCCAGCGTAGCTGAGGATACTGAGCCCCACCCCGAGGTGGCCGGACTGGGGCACCCAGACAAGCGGTTGCAGGATTCGAGCCCCGGCAATGCTGAGAGGCGACCGCGGGCCCGGCACATTGGTCAAAACCAGTGACGATTTGTCGCTGAGCGTGTTGAGAGCGAATTTCTCCAGAGCCGCGGGACCGTAGCCAAACAGTTCCAGCAGGCCAAAAGTTGCCCGTGGCTGCTGGGAATTCTTGATCTCCGACAGTGCCTTTTTCACCTTTTTGAAACGCTTTATGGCATCCGGCTCATCAAGGGGTAACTCAACCAGCACAAGACCAAAGTGGTTGCCCAGAGACTTAACGGGCTGATCTTTCGGGCGCAGGTTGAAGGGAATAGTGACATGGATATTCCCTTTGATGTATCGGTCCGCCTCGCTCAGATACCGCCTGAGCGCACCGGTAACAGCAGCCACCAGAACATCGTTGACCGTGCCCTCCAGCTGATGCGCAAGCTCCTTGACCCGCGCCAGCGGCAGGGGATCAGCCCAGGCTACGCGCTTACGCCCCGACAGTTCGGCATGCAGGTGAGTGCTCGGGTCCCGCGGCATCAGTCCAAGATGAGCCACTTCCCCGACAATCGCCCGGCCTTCCTCGAACCAGTGCGTGACATGCTCAGGGTGGCGAGCGAGCTCCATACCCTCCTCGAACAGTTCATGACCCAGGTGAACGCCCTGCTGAGCTATTCGTCGCATGGATCCGGTCAGGGATCTGACCAGACCACCAGCGGGCAGCTGGTCCACATGTTCTGCTTCAGGAAGCCTTCCTTCACTGGCCAGGGACATGAGCACCTGGACCAGCGCGAGCCCGTCCGCGATGCAGTGGTGCAGACGTGCCACAATGGCCGCGCCATCCTCGTAATGGTCCACAAGATGGAACTGCCAGAGGGGATGCCGGACGTCCAGTGGGGTGCTGGCGAGGTCCCCCACGAGATCCTGGAGTGCCTGCTGATCACACGGCTCCGCGAGCGCTATATGATGGAGATGGTTATCCAGGGAAAAATGCGGATCCTCTTCCCAGAAAGCCCTGCCGTCATCCTCAGTAACACGCTGGGAAAACCGGCTGTAGCGCAGCAGCCGCTGTTCCAGCAGTTCCCGGAACGCCTGGATGTCCACCTGGCGATCCAGAACCAGTACCCCCGTGATCATCATGGGGTTATCTTCACTCTCCATGTGCCACCAGGCCGTATCAACCGCCGTCATCTGTTCCCGTGCTTCACCCATCACCAACGCTCCCGCTGCGCTGTAACCGATGCGCTTCACCGGCTCCCTGGCTTCGATTATAGGCCTGTTGATGGCGGCAAATGTTGAGCTGGCTCAATCATCGAGAAAATGACCGCGCCCGATTTATGATGGCCCATCTGACCGACACAGCCGAATAAGGATGACACCTCATGAATGAGTGGTTCGCAAGTACGCCTGTGCCCCTGCTGGGCGTCGTACTCAGTTCAACCGGGATGTACGTCACCATCCTGCTCCTCGCCCGCTGGTCCGGCGTGCGCAGCTTTGCCCAGATGTCCGCCTTCGACGTGGCGGTCACCATCGCCATCGGCTCATTGCTCGCAACATCTGTCGTCTCCACCGATCCGCCCCTGCTGCAGGGAATGACGGCGGCAGCCACGCTCTACGGCCTGCAACTGGTCGTGTCACGGCTGCGCCGCCGTAACGAGGCAACCCGCAGGACCTTCGATAATGACCCGATCCTGCTGATGGGCCCGGGCGGAGAGCTTCTACACGAGAATATGCAAGTGGCCCGTGTGACGGAGGACGACCTGCGCTGCCAGCTGCGCAAGGCCAACGTGATTGATCCCGCCGATGTGGAAGCGGTGATCATGGAGGGCACCGGGACGGTCCATGTCCTGCGGGGCCACGGAACCGCCCCGGCGCCCGATTCCTGGATTCTTGGGAATGTGCGGGACTATTCCGGATCGAGGCTCGAGGGGAGGACCTGACGATCAGCCTCCCTTGATGACCTCGCGCTCAAGCCCCAGAAGCAACGCCAGCCCGACTGCGGCCGAAAGCCGGATCAGCATTTCCAAGGGGGGAATCTCAGAATCAAACACGGCACACCTCCTCTTCTGTTGCTGTTTTCCGATTACGCACCAGCGCTTTGCCTTACAATGCAGATTACATCGTTCTGCTACGCTGACCGAAATGTCTGCCATTAAGGTATCTCAATGTCCGAAGATCCCCTCAAGACCCTGTCCGACCTGGCCAGCGAGGCCCATGCCCGGATCCAGCAGGCGCATGAACACATCAACCCGGTCGTGGAAGTCCGCCAGGGCATGCGCAACAGCGGCATCCCTGCGGACGTGATGACCATTGACTGCCTGCGCACACGCCGGCGGATTGTGCTGATCCTTCACGATGAGCAGCCCGGCACCCTGCTGTTTGAGTTCATTGGACTGGACGAGGAGCCCGGCGGTCCCTTCCGGAGTATCCCCCTGACCGAAGTGGGCGCGGATACATTATTTGACTGGATGCAGGACTATTTCTCTGATTAAGTATCCATTCCCTTCACAATCTTACCGTCTGTAGCGAATTGTATTTCGTAATCAACGATCTCCGGGATATAGTTTATACTCTCTCTAACTTTGTTGGCTCGATGCCAGCCCACTTCCCGGTCGCTGCGCGCTGTTGATGATACGGAAAACCACAGCCACAACCCTGATCGCGCTCCTGATGGTGGCCACGGCTTTTGCGTGGGCCGGGGAGCCAAGAGAGCTGAACCTCAATGCCTCGCACGGCGATCTGGGGCTGGGCGGCCTCAAGCAATGGAACTTCAGCTTGACGATGGATGGGGCGCTGGACCCGGCAGATGCGCCGGATAAGGGCCACGCCCAGACAGAATCCAGAACAAAGCTGAACCTTGATCGTTTCCTTTTCTCAAGCCGCATGGACAACCTGAGTATCCAGTTTGGTCACCACCAGGCGGCCAGACAGGGACTTCTCTTTGACGGGGATACGGACTGGGGGCTCTCCGCCACAAGCGAACTGGAGCCGCTGAACAGCAATCTTTCGGTTTTTGCTGTCAGCGCTGGCGAAGCACCCGATACCGTCCGTGAGATGCAGCTTTCCGGCGATACTCCCTGGTATACCGGGGGTGTCTGGGAAGCGACACTGCCCATCGCCGGCTCCGATACAACCTTCTGGGCGGGCTATGTGGCCGGCTCCCGGAATTCCCGGGCGATGCACCAGCAGGGGTACTCGGTCGGCATTCAGAGTGGCTGGGACGACAACCGGCTGCGCCTGACCCTGGAACGGGCCATCAGCCGGCGCTCCGCTCTTGACCAGCGCCCGGACCACAAGGTCTCGGATACCGCACACACGGTAGCCCTCCGGTACCGTCCGGAGACGCACCTGCCGTTCCTTGGCTGGGAGTTCGGTGCGGAGGCAAAGCACGTGGGCGACGCTTTCCATACGCCTGGTAACCTGTCCATGACAGGCGCCCGCTCCTCCCGGCGGGTATTTCTCAACCTGACCCCCTTTGACAACGGTTCCCTGGGCTACAGCTACCGTCAGCTCAAGGAGAGCTATGGCCCGCACAGGGTCACCAGCCATGGCAACGAACTCTTTGCGGGTCTCACCCTTTCCCCCTGGGGCTGGCTCAGCCTGCAGCCTTACGGTGAGTTCGAGCACCGGGAATACGGGAGTCTGGATATGACGGGCCAACAGAGTCTGTTCCGCCTCACTGCGGACGCCTGGCTGATCCCGGACGAACTCGTGTACCGCAACACGTTCAAGCTGAGCCGCACCCGTGAACCGGTGGACTCCCTGCAGATCCGGGACAGGCGTCGGCAGTACCTGGGCGGTGAACTGCAGTGGCAGGCGCTCGCCCCCACCCACAACCGTACGGGCCTGGATGTTAACCTCAGCTTCAGCGCTGACCGGTACGAATCCCGCCTCAATCGCGGCGGTTCCCTGGATGATTACCAGGTGCTGCTTTCCATCAGTTCCGGCGGTGAGGGCGGTAGCCGGATCTGGTAGCGCCGGTTACATTTTGTGATCCGTTTAACGGTTGATAGACTGCAAAGGCATCATTCAACCATAGGACACAGATACCGATGAAAAAAGCCATTGCCGGCCTCATGCTGATGACAGCTACCGGAGCAGTAGCAGCGACCCCGGAGCTGCCAGAAGAATACGCCTACCTGGGCATCCATGGCACCCAGTTCTTCCATGACACCAACGGCCAGCGCCAGGACAGCTCGGATCTCGACAGTGCCCTGCTGCCCGGTCTCCAGATCGGCTACCGCTTCCAGTCCGACTGGTCCGTACAGGCACTGTATGAGACTGGCGAGCTGGACGCGGAACAGGGCAGCGGTGAGACAGATCTCGACACCGCAGTGATCGAGGGCCGCCGCCATTTTGGCAGCTTTGACCTGGCCGGGTTCGAGCCCTATGCCGGGATTGCCGTCGGGCACCATGAGTTTTCCGCCAATGGCAGCGACGACACTGAAACCCTGACCGGCATCGGTGTGGGCGTTCAGCGTGCGGTCGCAAGCAATGTTTTCATCGATGTGGGCGCGCGCCACGACTTCATCCTTGATAACAGCCGCCAGGATACGCAGGTCTATCTGGGTGTGAACTACGCCTTTGGCACCGGCGGTGACGAACCGGCTCCGACCCCGCAGCAGGAGCCCGCCAAGCCGCAGGACTCGGACAATGACGGCGTCCCCGACAGCCGTGACGACTGCCCTGACACACCCGCCGGCACCCCGGTGAATGACGCGGGCTGCGCCATTGAGCGCGACTCCGACAATGACGGCGTAACCAACCGCAACGATCAGTGCCCGGACACGCCGGAAGGCGCGAAGGTCAATGATCAGGGCTGCCACGAAACGCTCAAGGAAAGCGTGCGCGAGACTCTCAATGTGCGCTTTGAGACCGCCAGCGCCAACGTCACTGAGGGTTCCCTGCCGGAGATCCGCGACGTGGCCGAAGCCATGCGTGAGTTCCCTGAAAGTACCCTGGTACTGGAAGGCCACACAGACAGTGTTGGCAACGCAGAGTCCAACCGGGCCCTTTCCCAGCGCCGCGCGGAAGCCGTCAAGCAGATCCTCGTGGAGGAAATGGGCATCGACGCGGAGCGGGTGAGTGCTGAAGGCTACGGTGAATCGCAGCCGGTTGCTGACAACGACACCGCTGAAGGCCGTGCCAGGAATCGCCGTGTGGAATCCGTTCTGGAAGCCAGCCGGGAAGTCCAGCAGTAAGCGGCGTTTCCACCGCATCCCTGGATGACCCCCGGGAGCCGGCCCAGCCGGCTCCCGTTCCTGCTCCCTCCTCCTCGTCCCTTCCTTCTGACCATTCTCTACCACCAGCAGACGACGCCGTGATGACCTCTGGACGGCATGCGTTCGTACGCGTTACACAGAAGGTGCACGGAGCTGCCCTGAAACCCAGAGAAGAAGAGAGGATTACCATGACCCAACCCGTTGTTGCGGATAACAAGCCGATGAAGGTCAGCCTTACGGCTGGCGAGAGCTACATGTTCTGCGCCTGTGGCCGGTCTGAAAGCCAGCCATTCTGCGATGGTTCCCACAAAGGCACAGGCATTACACCCGAGAAGTTCACCCCTAAGGAAAGTGGTGATGCGGCGCTGTGCTGCTGCAAGCACACCAGCAACGCGCCCTACTGCGATGGCACCCACAAGCGGTTTGGTCCGGAGGATGTAGGCGCCGAAGCGCCCTGACCGGGGGCCCTGAAACAGAAAAGCCGGGGGCGGCTCATGCCACCCCCGGCTTTT
>ENA-ORCO01000152-ORCO01000152.1-marine-metagenome-genome-assembly--contig:-NODE-152-length-50552-cov-5.926261_pt1 | contig 50552 bp, 46 predicted proteins | sample MGYA00248633_ERZ508508 | MGnify/ENA primary metagenome ERZ508508 (study PRJEB26179, sample SAMN06268845) | marine metagenome | isolation source: A23 P1 aerobic enrichment on pine of planktonic cells taken...
CTTCCGACGACACCGTTGTAGCGCCCTCGGTACTCGGAGGTGTCCCACACGTCGCCGTCACCGAAGTAGTTCTGACGACGTTCGTAGGTCAGTTCATTCCACAGGGAGGCGGATGCGTCGAGTAGCCGTCGAAGGCACTCTTTGTCGTTCTCGGTCTGTGGAACTATCTCGAAGGTGTTGACGCGCTTCATTCGTCGCCACCCTCCTGTTCAGCGATGTACTGTTCGATAGCGCCCTTCGAGGTGCTTCCCGCCGTACCGACGTAGTACGAACGAGTCCACTTCACGCGGTCGTCGTAGCGTTGGTTGTACTTCCGCGCCGAGATGCCCTTGACCCAGTTGACGATGAGTGACGGGGCGTTCTTGGGCGGGCTTCCGATGAACAAGTGTACGTGGTCGGGCATGACCTCGGACTCGGCCAGTTCGAGGTCTTTGTCCTCGCAGATTTCCGCAAAGATGGCTTCGAGACGTTTCTTCGTCTTCCCCGTCAGGTGTGAACGCCGATACTGAGCGGAACCCTGTTCCGCGAGGTCAGCGGGACCTTCGGTCCCGCCCGATTTCGGCACGAACACTATGTGGTAGTAGAGTTCGTATTTCGCGTGACGCCGTCTGTGCCACCGTCGGCGATTGAATACTATTGGTCGGCTTCATCCCCGCCCTGAAGGGCGAGGCTTTCGCCTCGAATTTTCCGTAACTCGCTCCGAGACGCGCGGCAGACACACGACAGACGCGCTCGCGGTTCTCAGCCGTCGATTCCTGTTGGACATCTATCCGGTGTGGGGAATCGCCGGACGTCGCGGGGTCCGGGGTGTGAATTGGGCGACATTTCAATAGAGTACCTCATGTCTTTGGCGATAGGGTATTTATCCCTCCCGCGCTAATGTTGAAGTAGCACACCGGAGACAGAGAAAGGACGGGAACGTCGGGCGACGGGCTCCTACCCCTTCCCGACGCGATTCAGTTGGCATACTGAAACGTAGTCCTTTCGGTTGTCTGACGGGTGCGGACAAACTAACTATGAAACTGAACTTCGACATTCCCGACGCGGAGGAACGCGGCGTTTCTCCTGTGATTGGGGTTATCCTGATGGTCGCCATTACGGTCATTCTGGCGGCCGTCATCGGCACGTTCGTGCTCGGATTGGGCGACCAAGTGAGTCAGACCGCGCCGCAGGCGACGTTTAGCGTGGAGGACTTTAGCCAAGGCTCTGAGGACAAACTCACCTTACGACACGGTGGGGGGGACGACATCGTTTCTGATGAAACAAACATCCAGATTTCTGGTGACGCAGTCTCATCAATCACCCTTGATGGAACGGATGCGAACCAGACTACGTCACTTTCCACAGCGAACAATCTGATTATTACTTCCGATGGAAGCAATACGATAACCATGTGGGGAGATACGGGCGTTGGGTACGGTTCTCCGACAAATTTCTCCGTTTCACCTGATAGCGAATTCACCACCACATTCGTTGATACCGCTTCTGGCCAGATAATCGCCGAGAAAAACATTGACACATAAATGAAACTGAAATTCGACATTCCCGACGCAGAAGAACGCGGGGTTTCGCCAGTCATCGGCGTCATCCTCATGGTCGCCATCACGGTCATCCTGGCGGCCGTCATCGGCACGTTCGTGCTTGGACTGGGCGACCAGGTGAGTCAGACCGCACCGCAGGCAACTCTATCTCCCGAGGGTACTCAAAGTGTTGAAGGGGATGTTGCAATTGTTTTATCCCATGGCGGTGGAGACGATATTCAATCTGGAGAAACAGATATCGTAGTTGATGGCACGCCTTCATTCAAGTACGAAAGTACTGGTAGTGGCACTCTTTCTACCGCCAATCAACTCGTGATCTGGGGCAACGGTACTGCTCGGTGGGGCGGAGATCCTGTGACCACCTATTCTGCTAGCCCCGGTGGTCTTACAGACGGTAACGAGTACACTGTCACGCTTGTTGACACTGGTAGCGACCAAATCATCGCTGAGAAGAGCATCAACTAAAAATGAAGCTAGATTTTAACATTCCTGACGCGGAGGAACGGGGTGTCTCTCCCGTTATCGGGGTCATCCTCATGGTCGCCATCACGGTGATTCTGGCGGCTGTTATCGGCACGTTCGTCCTCGGACTGGGCGACCAAGTGAGTCAGACCGCACCGCAGGCGACGATCAGCGTCGAAGGCTCAGATGTGTACGGTAGTGCCGCGGCAACAAACGATACTGTGACCCTCAAGCACGGCGGTGGTGACGATCTCGTCGCCTCCGAAACGGGTTGGAATATCGACGTTGACAACGCCAGCAACAGTGGCACGATTTCAATCCCTGCTTCGGATGGCTCTGATACTAGTCTGAGCACGGCGGGAACGGCGACCCTCGTCTTCGGTGAAGGAGGCGACTCCAATCAGCAAGTCGATAACGCAACCGTTCAGTTCGGTGGCACTACCGTCTACACAATTCAGAGTTCCGTTGGAACGGTTGGTGTCGGCCCCGGCGACACCCTGACTGTCACCCTCATCGACTCTGGTTCTGAGCAAATCATCGCCGAAAAGCAGATCGACGTCTAAGGACCGGTTCGTCGGTTCTCATTTTTCGCGTGCTAACTACGTAGCCATACTCCAAAGCGAGGCAAAGCGCCGGAGTGTATCCTCCCGGAGAACACCTCAACGTCTAACTCACCGTTTCGTTTTCGTCCACACTACTCCCCGACTGCAACCCACCCCCGAGCCAGCAGACTAGAAGGCGTCCAGCGTTTCGAGTACACGAGCGTCCTCGCCGTCCGCGGGCATTCCCCACGCTCTCGAAGAACGTCCCAGCGGAGTCTAGAACACGTCCGACCAGAACGAAATACCGTGGACAGCGCTCATTTCCCTACTCAACAACCACGTTCCCGCTCATTCCCGCGGCTTCGTGAGGGATACAGTAGTACTCGTGCGTTCCAGTTGTTTCGAACGTGTGAACGAACGACTGTCCGGATTGAACCGCGCCCCGGCCGTCCTCCCAGCCGTTCGTGGCCGCCGCTTCCGAATCGAACCCACCGGAGGCCCAGTACGCACCACCTTCGGGAATCGCGTCCTGATCGGCGGTAACCGAGTGGGCTTCCCCAGCGGTGTGCTTCCACGCGACGGTGTCACCTTCCGAAACCGTGAGTTCGGCCGGGTCAAACGCAACAGCCGTCATCTCCACGACGTGATCCACATCGTCCGGGACGCCCTCGACGACGTTCGGCCCACCTTCGAGACCGGATTCACCACCGCCCTCTCCCGAACTTGATTCGCCGCCCGCAGTCCCGGCGAGATTGAGGTCGAGCGGGAGCTTCTCGACGCTGTCAACCAGCGCGAACTGCGCGTACTGTGAGCCACGAGCGAACGCTTCTGCGGCCCCGACCACGTCGCCACCCTCTTCGAGCGCGGAAATGTAGGCGTCCAGCTGAGCCTCGAAGGTGTCGTAGGCGTTGTGGTCCGCCTCCTCGATCAGCTCGTGCACGCGTGCCTCCTCGAAGTGAGCGAACACGTCCTGCATGACGGTCGCGGCGGCATCCGTGTGTGAGCCGCCAGTACGCTCAATGATGGCGTATATCGACGCCACCGCCTCGGCGTTGAATTTCGTTGCGACGGGATAGACGTCGTTGCCGTTGCCGGCCGCCGTAGAAACCCCACCGAGTCGGGTTTCGAACGCCCCGTACGTTGATTCGTCCGCGTCTTCGAGCGCCTCGTGATACCCGCCGGCACCGGACTCGAAGTGTTCGAACGCGTCTCGGGCGATTTCCTCGGCCCGACTGTCCCGGTCCAGGGCATCGAGGACGGCCGCGTCGAACCCTCGGCTGGCCATGTATCCCGCCTCGGCACCGCTCACCGTGGCCGTACTGCCGGCCGTCGTTTCGAACTCCACCAAAGTGGACTGGACCCCCTCGTAGTGTGTTTCGACGGCCGAGTCGTCCGCGTTCGAGAACGCGTCGATCAACCCACTGAGATGCTCTTCTTCGAACTGGGCGTAGAGGTCCTCGCTGGTGGCTTCGACCGTCTCGTGGAAGTCGAGTTCGTTCCGCTCGAAGCGCTCGAACAGCCCCTCAGTGATCGATGCGGCGGCGTCGTTTTGCCCCAACTGATAGCGCTCGTAGGCATCGGCGAACCGCGCCCGGAAGAACGCCGCCTCCAGGAGCGGTGCGTTCGTCCCGGCGAGCGCATCGATCCCGGTCACGAGATTCGAATCGACGCTCGAAACCGCGTCGTCGATAGCCGGGGGGTTCCCGTTCTCGATTGCGCTCTGGAGATCCGAGAGCCCGCCTTCGAACCCTTCGTACGCCTCGCCGTCTGCCTCTTCGAGGGCCTCGTGTGCACGCGCGCCTTCGAAGTGTGCGAAGACGTCGCCCGCCATCGTCGCCGCCCGGTCCGTTTCACCGTGGGCGGCGAGCCACTGTGCGTCGTGCGTGCGGGCCCGATAGATGGTCAGCGCAGCCGCATGTGCGAACGCCGCCGACGGCCCTCCCATCGACGCGAGTGCGGCGGCGTCCCAGCCCCGTGTCTGGAGCGACGCAATGTGACCCGTGCCGGCGATGGGTTCGGACTCGGCGAGTGTGTAGCTGCCATCGATGGCCGCCTGGAACGCCTCATTTGCCTTCGTCTGGACGGTCTGGCCGTCCTCGTTCTCAGCAGCGGCGACAACCGACTCGACGGCTCCTTCGAACGCCTCGTAAGCCTCGCTGTCTGCTGATTCAAGCGTATCGTGAACCCCAGCCTCCTCGAAGCGATGGAGTACGTTCTCCGCTGTCGTTCGTGCCGCATCGAAATCGCCCGCGGCAGCGAGGAACGCCGCGTTCTGCACAGTACCGCCGAGTAACTGGAGATCGAGTAGCCGGGCAGTCGGCTCACCGACGAGTTTCTGCTGTGCTTCGGCGAGTTGGGTGCTGGCGATATTCGTTTCCTCACGGGCACGACCGAGGTCCCCCGCTTGCAGCCCCGCGGTCCGGAGTTCGCCGAGAGCCTCCTCGAACTCGGCGTAGTTCGCTTCGCTCGTGTGTTCGAGCATTTCGTGGGCACCGTACTCCCCCGAGGCTTTCTCGAAACGCCCGAACGTCTGTTGAGCGACTGCGCCACCAGTGCCAGTATCACCGGCGACTCCGAGCGACAAGGCGTCCCAGAGCCTGGCGCGCATCGCGTTCCATTCTGCGGCGACGGCCGTGTGAGCTGACCCACCCGTCTCGGGTGTCGAACTGTCCGCCGGTGAGGTACCCGTCGCCGACGTTGTCTCAGTTGGGTCCTCGGCGCCCCCGCTCCCGAGGGCATTACAGCCCGCGAGGCCGGTTGCAAGTGCCGTCGCGCTCGCCGCCAGCAGATCGCGCCTGCTTTGTTGCATCGTGTTTTAGGCCACCCTAAACAAACATAACGCCTTCGGTTTTTCGGTGGGCCTAAAACAGGGCCGATTCGGGCCCATTGCTGGACGACTAGCGACGTGATGGAAGCAAAGCGCCAACTCGTCGAGGGGGAAACCCACGACGTTACCCACGCGGCACTCCTGTGGAACTCACTCCGTCCGCGGCATCCGCAGCCGCACGCAACTGCCGCTGTCGGACGTCTCGATCTCCATCTCGCCGCCGGAGGCGTCGACACACCAGTAGGCGAACCAGAGCCCGAGACCGTTGAGATGCCGGACCTGGTCACGGTTGCCGGAGAGGACCACGTCCATCACTTCCTCGGGGATGCCCGGCCCGTTGTCCCGGATCTCGATGATAACCTGCCCGAGCGGCGGTTCGTCGACGGCCTGAATCGATACCTCCGGCGCGGACCCGTCGTTGTGTTCGACCGCGTTTTCGACCAGTTCGATTGCCGCCTTCCGGAAGAGGACGTGGGCCTCGATGGGCGCGCTCGGCGGGAACGACGTCGCGACGCGGACCGAACCGTGGGATTCCGAGACGGTGTCGACTACCTCCTCAAGGAGTTCGACGGCGTCGAAGCGGGCGGTCGCCGTCGAGTCGGAGACGCGCTGGATGTCCCGGGCCGTCCCCGTCCGGTCGAGCAACTCCTCGGCTGCGGCGAGGATGCGCCCGCAGTGGTCGGCGACGAACTCGGGGTCCGGGGAGTCGCCCACGCGGTCGGCGAGCAGAGACGCGGAGGCGGTAACGACGTTGAGCTTGTTGCGCAGGTTGTGCCGGAGCACCCGATGGAGGACGTCGAGTTCCTCCTGTTGGCGCTTGAGCCGGGTGTTCACCGTCTTGAGTTGATATCTGCTCCCCTTCGTCAACACGAAGATGAACCCGGCAGTAACGAGGACCTCGGCGAACCCCTTGACGGCCTGGAGTTCCGTGAGGAGTTGGCCGGTGACGTACGAAGGTAGGAGGAAGTCCGAGACGAGGAGCATCACCGAGCCGAACACGAAGTACGTCACGGTGGCCCGGAACGGCGTGATGTCGACCGCCGTCCAGGGCGCCTCGGAGGTGGCGCCCCACAGCGCGCCGTCCGATTCGCCTGTGTTAGGCATTGCTTACGGAATACGTCTCCGGCTGTAAAAAGTTCTTTTCTCCGGCGAGCAGGTTTGAATGCCTGATATAGCGGTTTTCGGATACTACCAGATGGGATGTGTTTCCCGCGGGGTGAGGGACCCAGCCGCCCGCTCGATGGCCGACTGCTTCGACATTCTCTTTTGTGGACGGCCCGGCGAACCCCTGTGGAACTCTTCGCCCTCCTGCGTTGGTCCCTCGTCCTCGCGGCGCTCTGGGCGGCGGGGCTCCCCCTCGGAAAGCGGCTCTTCCCGCGGTTCCCGAGCGCCGGTGGTGCCCTCGGGCTCCCCCTGGCGCTCGCAGTCGTCTCCCTCCCCGCATACTGGGTCGGGAAAGTCGACGCCACGGCCGGCTTCGTCGCCGGCGCGCTCGCCCTGCTCGTGCTCGCCGGGCTCTCCTACCGGGCGGGCGCCCGGCCGACTGTAGGGGAGCTCCGGGTTCCGGTGGCGGTGTTCGCTATCTCCTTCGCCGCGATGCTCCTCGTCCGTCTCGGCTACCCCCGGATTACGCCGGTCGGGGGCGAGCAGTTCCTCGATTTCTCCCTTCTCAAGGCGGTTCTCCGCGCCGACTCCTTCCCGCCCGAGGACCCGTGGTTCGCGGGAAAGCCGGTGCGCTACTACTACGGCGGCTATCTCGTCTCGGGCTTTCTCACACGGCTCGCCGGGCTGGAGGCTCGCTTCGCGTACAACCTCCTCTTGCCCACCTTCTACGCCGCGCTCGCGACGGGCGCCTACGGCCTCGCCGCGGCCGTCGCCGAGCGGAGCGGCCACCCGAGCGTCGGGGCGGGGCTCCTCGCGGCCTTCCTGACGGCCGCCGCGGGGAACCTCGCGACGCCGGCGCGCTTCCTGCTCGGCCTGCTCCCCGACGCGGTGGCTCGGGAGTACGGCCGCGCCGCCGTCACCGGAATCCGGGCGCCTTACGAGGCCGCCTTCGCGCAGGCTACCGACCCGGGCTCGTGGTCCTACTGGCTGGCCCGCTACGTCATCCCGGGGACCCCCGACGTGTTCCCCGCGTGGACGTTCGTGAACGGCGACCTACGCCCACATATGATGAGCGCGCCCTTCCTGGTGCTCGCGGCGGCGCTCGCCTTCGCGTACTACCGGACACCCGCCCACGAACTCCGGCGCCGGCGTGTGCTCTGCTTCGGCGCGCTCCCCGCGCTGGGCGGGCTGTTGGGCGTCGTGAACACCTGGGCGCTTCCTATCGTTGTCGGGCTCGTCTTCCTCGCCGTCGCCTTCGCGGACGCTGACCCGCGGCCGCTGTTCGGTGTTCCGCAGGGGTACCTCCCCCGCGTCGATTCCGTTCCCCGTGTCGTCCGTCGGGAGGCGGGGCGGGTGCTCACCGGGGGCGCCGCCGGGCTTCTCGTGGGTGCCGTCGCGTTCGCGTGGGTCGCGCCGTACTTCCTCTACCGCACCGCGACGAGCGACGGCGTGGGCTTTCTCCCCCCGGGGAGCCAGTTGGTGCCGTTCCTGCTGGTCCACGGGGGCTTTCTCGTCCTGTTCGCACTGGTTCTGTGGGGCCCGAGCCGGAACGCCCTCCGGGAGCTCGGGCGGGCGCGCGCCGTCGCCGTTCTCGCCGCGCTCGGCCTCGGCGCCGCGGCGCTCGGAGCGGCCGGCTTTGCCCCCGTCGCGGTGCTCGCCGCGTTCGGCCTCGCGGCGTGGGTCGTGGGGCGGCGCGAACGGAGCTTCGCCGCCGTGTTGGTTCTCGCCGGCCTCGGCCTCCTGGTTGTCGCGGAGCTCGCGTACGCCGAGGTGTGGCCCCATGACCCGGACGCCGTGCGCTGGAACACCGCGTACAAACTCTTCCACTCGGTGTGGGTCCTCTGGGGTGTCGCCGGGGGCGTCGCGGCCGCGGCGGCCCTCTCGAAGGCGATTCGAAGTGTCTCCGTTCGTCACGGACGCGAACTCGCCCGGCCAGCCGCCGTCCTCCTGGTGGTCGTCGCCGTCATCGCCGGGATGGCCGTCTTTCCGGCGTTCGCGGGGGGCGGCCGGACGAGCGCCGCCCTCGGTGGGGGGACGACCCTGGACGGCCTCGGCTACGTCAACAACAGCCATCCCGACGCGGGGCCGGCCATCGAGTGGCTCGACAGCCGCGAGGGAACCCCGACCATCGCCTCGGCGCCCGGGCGGAACATCTACCAGTGGGTGAACGCCCCCTCCAGTTTGACCGGCGTGCCGACGGTCGTCGGCTGGGTCCACGAGCAGGGCTACCGGGGCAAGGACGCCTACGAGAACCGGGTGCGGGACGTCGAGTTGCTCTACGAGTCGGGCCCGAACACGACGCTCGAACTCGCCGCGGCGTACGGCGTCGACTACGTCTATGTGGGCCCGAACGAGCGTGAACGCTACGAGCTCGGCTCCTTCGGGGCGCACGAGCGTATCGTCCCCGTCTTCGAGAAGGGGGACGTGACCGTCTACGAGATCAAACCTCGCTCGGGTCCCACGTGACCATCCCCTCGCCGACGTAGTTGACGGCGAAGCCCGCACCGATGCCCACGAAGTTCGCGAGCGTCGGCCACAGCGCGTACCCGGCGATTTGAACTGAAATTCCGGTGAAATCCGTGAGCGCGACGAGCACGGCGAAGCCGACCGCCAACCCGACCGCCCGCACCGCGTGCGAGCGGAGGAAGCGCCGGAAGAAGGGGATGATTCCCTCCGCACCGGCGTCCGCGAACGTCCAGCGGTCGTTGAGCAGGAACATAAGCGAAATCGAGAGCTCCGCGCCGACGGCCTTCGCGACGAGCGAGCCGGTGAGCGCGGTCGCCGTGAGCGCGAACACGACGGCGGACTCCGTCAGCGCGCCGGTGACGCCCACGGAAAGGTAGCGCCCGATGAGCCCGCCCCGCGCGAGCGAGCGAACCCTACCCATCGCCGTTCGTGAGGGGCTCACTCGGACAGACGATGCGGGCGAGCGGCGAGGGCGACCCCCGGACGGCCGCGGCGCGCTCGCGGGCGGCGAACAGCCCGCGGGCCATCGAGAGCGTGTCGCCGACCGGGGAGACCGTCTTCCCCGGGCGGTCCTCCCAGACGATGGGCACCTCGACGACGCGCTCGCCCAGCGCGTCGGCGACGGCGACGAACTCCGCGTCCCACGCGAACCCGGACTCGTGGAGGTTGGGGCGGACCGCGCGCCACGCGTCGGCCGTGATGGCCTTCGCGCCGCACTGGTAGTCGGTGAGTCGCACATCCAACAGCGTCTGGGCGAGGCGGACGAAGCCGACCCCGAGGCTCCGCCGGACGACCGACTGGTGTGACCGAACGTCCGAATCGGGGTGGCGGCGGGTGCCGACGGCGACCGAGGCGCCCCGGGTGCCGCCGTCGGCGCTCGGAGCGGCCTTGGCCGTATCTTCGTACTCGCCCGGCGTGTCTACGCCGGCCATATCTCCGTGCTCGCCCGGCGTGTCTACGCCGGCCGTGTCTTCTTTCCTCGTGCCGGGTGCCCCGCTATCGAGCGCGGCGACGATGTCAGCGACCGACGCGGCGGGCGTGCTGGCGTCGGCGTCCGCGAACGCCAACCGGTCGACGTCGGAGACGAGCGAATCGAAGGCGGCGGTGATGGCCGCTCCCTTGCCGCGGCGCTCGGCGGACACCTGCACCGTGGCGTGCTCGCGGAGCGCGTCCGCGACTCCCGGCTCGGGGTCGTCGAGCGCGACGACGATGTCGTCGGCGACCGCATCGGAGAGTTCGTCGAGGTACCTGCGGAGCCGCGGGAGATCGGGTTCGTACGCCGGCACGGCGACGCCGACGCGGGGGCGGTCTGAATCCATGAGGGGCGGCGAGTTGTTTCTTCCTCGGTCCGGCGGTACATATGGGTTTTCTGATGGCGGAATACGGGAGCCCCATACCGTTATGCCCTCACCCACCATCGGGGCCGGTATGCTCGCGGACATCACCGACCCCGAAACCGTCGGACGGAACCGCCTCGCGGCGCACAGCGACGTCCTTCCCTACGCCGACCGGGCGAGCGCGCTGGCCGGCGAACGCGAGACGCCCTTCCGGCGCTCGCTGAACGGCGCGTGGGCGTTCCACTACGCCGAATCGCCGGGCGCGACCCCCGAGTTCTGGGAGCCGGACTACGAAACGGCGGACTGGGAGACCATCGACGTGCCCGGCCACTGGCAGTTACAGGGCCACGGCGCCCCCCAGTACACGAACGTCGTCTATCCCTTCCCGCTGGACCCGCCCGAAATACCGAGCGAGAACCCGACGGGCTGTTACAGGCGGGAGTTCCACGTCCCCGAGGACTGGGACGACCGGCGGGTCGTCCTCCGCTTCGAGGGCGCCGACTCGGCGCTCTCGGTGTGGATCAACGGCGAGGAAGTCGGGTACAGCACCGGGAGTCGGCTCCCCGCGGAGTTCGACGTGAGCGACCACCTCGAAGCCGGCACGAACACCGTCGCCGTCCAGGTCACCCAGTGGTCCGCGGGGAGTTACGTCGAGGACCAGGACATGTGGTGGCTCAGCGGCCTCTTTCGGGAGGTATCGCTGTGCGCCACGCCCGAAACCTACGTCGCGGACGCCGACGTGCGGACGGAGTTGGACGACGACTACGGGGACGCGACGCTCCGGGCCGACGTGACGGTCGCCGGCGCGGCGACGGACGGGACGCTCGACGCGGAACTCGTCGGACCGACCGGGGAGACCGTCGAGACGTTCGAGGCCGAAATCCCCGAGAACGAGAGGACCGTCGAACTCGAAGCGCACGTCGAGAACCCCGATATGTGGACCGCCGAAACGCCGACCCTCTACACCCTCCTCCTCACGCTGGAGGGGACGGTCGTCCGTCAGCCGGTCGGCTTCCGCGAGGTCGAGGTCCGAAACGGCCAACTGCGCGTGAACGGCGAGGCGATCACCGTGCGGGGGGTGAACCGCCACGACTTCCACCCCGACGACGGGCGGGCACTCACCTACGAGACGATGCGCCGCGACGTGGAGTTGATGAAACGCCACAACGTCAACGCCGTCCGCACCGCACACTACCCGAACGACCCGCGCTTCTACGAGCTCTGCGACGAGTACGGCCTCTACGTGATGGACGAGACCGACCTGGAGTGTCACGGGATGATACACGCCGAGCGCGTCACGCACATTAGCGACGACCCGCGCTGGGAACGAACGTACGTCGACCGGATGGAACGGACGGTCGAGCGGGACAAGAACCACCCCTCGGTCATCTGCTGGTCGCTCGGGAACGAGTCCGATTTCGGGTCGAACCACCGCGCGATGGCCGAGCGCGTCCGCGAGTTGGACCCGACCCGGCCCGTCCACTACGAACCCGACACCGACCTGGAGGTCTCGGACCTCGTCGGCCCGATGTACCCCCACCCCGAGGAGGTACGGGACCTCCACGCCGAACACGACGCCCCCGTGATTCCCTGTGAGTACGCCCACGCGATGGGCAACGGCCCGGGCGGCCTCGCGGACTACTGGGAGACCTTTGATGACCTCGAACGGACACAGGGCGGCTTCGTCTGGGAGTGGATCGACCACGGACTGCGCCAGGAAGTAGAAGGGGGCGAGCGCTTCGCCTACGGCGGCGACTTCGGGGACGAGCCCAACGACGGGAACTTCGTCTGTGACGGCCTGCTGTTCCCCGACAGAACCCCCTCACCGGGACTGAAGGAACTGAAGGCGGTGCTCGCGCCCGTTCGGTTCGCGCACGCGGACGGGGAACTGAGCGTCGAGAACCGCTACGACTTCCGCTCGCTCGACGGCGTTCGGGCGTCGTGGACGCTCCTGTACGACGGCGAGGCTGTCGAGCGCGGCGAACTCGACCTGCCAGCCCTCGACGCGGGCGAACGCGCGAGCGTCGACGTCCCCGCCGAAGCCGGCGAGGGCGGCGAGTACACCCTCCGCGTCGAGGCGTCGCTCGCGGGCGGGACCCGGTGGGCGGACGACAGCCACCGAATCGCCGCCGAAACGTTCGTCCTCGGGGGCGAGGCGGTGCTCCCCGTAGCGAGCCCCGAAGAACCGCTCGACGTAGCGGAGACCGACGGCGAACTCCGCCTCTCGGGGCCCGAGTTCGACGCGGTCTTCGACACCGAGCGCGGCGCGCTCGCGTCCTACACGTATCGCGGCGCGGAACTGCTCTCGGCCGCGCCCGAACTCGACCTCTGGCGCGCGCCGACCGACAACGACCGCGGGCTCCCGGTGGGGCGGACGTTCCTCCGCTCGCACGCCGAGTCGACCGTGGACATCGACGACTTCTGGCAGGTCGGCTTCGCGGAGCTCTGGCGCGAGCACGGCCTCGACGACCTGCGGTTCCGGGTCGACTCGGTCGAACACGAGCGCGACGGGGGAGATGTCCTCATTACTGTGACCGGCCGGCTCGCGCCCCCGATTTTCGACCACGGCTTCGGCGTCGAGACGACCTACCGTATCGCGGGGAGCGGCCGGGTCGACATCCGGACGCGCCTCGACCCGGAGGGGGGGTTCGACGACCTCCCGACGCTCCCGCGGGTCGGCCTCACCCTTGGATTGGCGCCCGATTTCGACTCGGTGACGTGGTACGGTCGCGGGCCGGGCGAGAACTACGCCGACAGTCACCAGAGCGCGCCCGTGGGACGCTACCGCGCCGACGCCGCCGACCTCCACACGCCGTACGTCCGCCCGCAGGCGAACGGCTACCGTGGCGGCGTGCGCTGGGCCGCCTTCGGCGACGGCGAGCGTGGACTGCTGGCGACGGGGATGGACGGGTTCGCGGCCGGCCGCGACTCCGAAACCCTCGAATCGGCGGCCCACGAGCCCGAAATCCCGTCCCTGGACGCGCTCACCGTCTCGCTGGACGCCGCCCACTGCGGCGCCGGCACCGGGAGCTGTGGCCCGTGGACGTTCGAGGAGTACCAGGTGCCCGTCGAGGAACACGCCTTCGACGTGTCGCTGATTCCCTTCGAAGGAGGGGTGTTTTGAGCCCGCGGTGAGCGACATCTCCCCTTGCCGTGAACGGGACCCCCACGTGGGGAAGTTAGCGCGAACCGCGCGGCTGAGGGTGCGCTCGCGCGGACGAGGAAACCACGACGGGTGAGCCAAAGCCCTATGCGCCCGGCGGGCGCGGGTCGTCTACATGAGCGACTACACTGTCGCCGTCATCGGCACCGGCCCGGACCCGGAGAACCCCAGCGCGGAGGGGTACGCGATGGGCTATCGCCACGCCGAGGCCTACCGCAACGACGAGCGCTGCGACCTGGTCGCGTGCGCCGACATCGTCCCCGAGAACGCCGAGGCGTTCGCCGCCGAGTTCGACCTGCCTTCGGACGGGATTTTCGAGGACTACGAGGAGATGCTCGCCGAGGCCGACCCCGACATCGTCTCGGTCTGCGTGCCGCCCGCGATTCACGAGCCGGTCGTCGTGGCCTGCGCCCGGAGCGGCGCGCCGGTGGCGATTCACTGCGAGAAGCCGATGGGCCACACCTTCGCGGCCGCGAAGCGCCAGGCCCAGGAGGCGTGGCGCGCGGGCGTCCAGCTCACCTACAACCGCCAGCGCCGCTTCGGAAAGGTGTTCACGGAGGCCAAGCGCCTGCTGGACGAGGGGGAAATCGGCGACTTGGAGCGCATCGAAATCGGCTGGGGCGACTTCCTCGACACCGGGGCGCACACCGTCGACCTCGCGAACATGTTCAACGACGAGCGCTCGGCCGAGTGGATTATCGCCGGCCTGGACTACCGCAGCGAGGACATCAGATTCGGCGCTCACCAAGAGAACCAGATGTTCGCCCAGTGGCAGTACGAGAACGGCGTCTCCGGCCTGGTCTCGACGGGTGAAGGGGCCGGGTTGGTCGACGCGACGATGCGCGTGCGGGGGAGCGACGGCGAACTCGTCATCGACCCCGACGAGGGCGCCATGCTCGAACTCCGGGCGGGCGGGGAGACGGAGGCCATCGACGTGGACGGCGAGGACGTGCACGGCACGCCCGCCGACGAGGGCCGCTTCGGCTCCGCCCTGCAGGACCGCTCCGTCGACGAGGTCGTCACCTGTCTGGAGGAGGACCGCGAGCCCGTCATCTCCGCACGCCTGGGACTGAACGTCGCGGAAACCCTCTTCGGCGGCTATGAGTCCGTCCGGCGCCGCGGCCGCGTGGAGTTCCCCCTCGACATCGAGGACAACCCGCTCGAAGCGATGGTCGAGACGGGCGAGTTGACGCCACAGCCGCGGGAGTGACCCTCAGGAAGGTAGGCGCTTAGATTCTCGGGCGGTTGGCGGGTTCGGGGGCGTAACCCCTCCAGAGTACGAAGCGTTAAGCCGCGAGAGAACTGAATCGTAAACCAAGAGAGCGACGAATGGAACGAACAACGCATTTTTGGAGAGACCAATGAAGGTCGTCGCGGTCGTGGGGCCCTCCGACACGGGGAAGACCGGGCTCGTCGAGCGACTCGTCGGCGCGCTTGAGGGAGAGGTGGCGACGGTAAAACACCTCACCCACCCCCCCGATCGGGACGGCGAGGGCACCGACACCGCGCGCCACCGGGCCGCGGGCGCGGGAACGACCTACGGCCTCGCGGACGGCGGCGCGTGGTTCGCCGACGGGGAGGGCTGGAGCCTGGACGCGACGCTCGAAACCCTCGCTCCCGACCACGACTACACCGTGCTGGAGGGCTTCAGCGACGCGACGGTGCCGAAACTAGAACTCGGAAGCGCCGAGAGCGCGGGCGAGACGCTCCTCGCCGCGCCCGAAGCCGATGCCATCGACACCGGGGACGCCGTCGCGGCCATTCAGGATGTTGAACCCGTCGAGACGCTTTCCTCGCTGGTCGCCGCGGCGAAGGACTCGCCGGCCACCGAACGGGCGGGCGCCGTCGCCACCTTCACCGGCCGCGTCCGCGCGAAGGACGGCCCCGAGGACGAGGAAACCGAGTACCTAGAATTCGAGAAGTACGAGGGCGTCGCCGGGGAGCGGATGGCGCAGATTAGCGATGAAATCGAGTCCCGCGAGGGCGTCTTCGAGGTCGTGATGCACCACCGCGTCGGCGTCGTGGAGGCGGGCGAGGACATCGTCTTCGTCGTCGTCCTCGCGGGCCACCGCGCGGAGGCCTTCGCGGCCGTCGAGGACGGCATCGACCGGCTGAAGGAGGAAGTGCCCATCTTCAAGAAGGAAGTGACCGTCGAGGGCGAGACGTGGGTGGACAGCCATGGATGAGTTGACGCACACCGACGGGGAGGGGAGCGTGGAGATGGTCGACGTGGGCGAGAAGGAACACGTCGAGCGCCGCGCGACGGCCGCGGGCGAAATCCGGCTCTCGGCGTCGACAGCCGAGGCCGTCCGCGGGAACGACGTCGCGAAGGGCGACGTGCTGGCGACGGCGCGCGTCGGCGCGATACAGGCCGTCAAACACACCTGGGAGACAGTGCCGATGTGCCACCAGATTCCGATCACGAACGTCGCGACCGACTTCGATATCGAGGAAGAGGCAATCGAACTCGCCGTCACCGTCGAGACGACCGGGCAGACCGGCTGCGAGATGGAAGCGATTCAGGGCGTCACGACGGGGTTGGGCGTCGTCTGGGACATGGTGAAATCCGCCGAGAAGAACACGGACGGCCAGTACCCCGGAACCGCCATCGAGAACGTCCGCGTCGTAGAGAAAGTAAAAGGCGACTAGGGCTGACTACCGGCCCGCGCCGGGCACTGAATCCAGAATCTCGGGCAGCCCGCGCAGGGCGCGTTCGAGCGCGCGCATCCCCTCCTTTTCAGTCCGCTCGGGGTTCGCGACCAGCCGAATCCGGTTGTGGCCGAAGCGGACGAACTCGGTGTTCGTGCCGGCGGCGTGCCCCCGCGTGCAGAGCCCCGCGTCCGCGTCCCCGGCCGCGACGCGGTGGACGGGGCTGGCGGCGCCCCGGACGGCGGTCCCGTCGAGTTCGATGTCCTCCTGACCAGCCCGCTCGTCGACGGCCGCGCGGAGCGCCGCACCCTCGCTTCGGGTGCAAAAGCGCACGCCGGGGGCCGCGAGCGCGGCCACGTCGTCGACGCCGAAGGGGTTGCCCGGCGCGACGGCCACCCCCCACTCGCGGCGCCACGAGGCGAGCGTCACGGCGTCCTCGGGGGGGTCAACCGGGTCGGCGACGGCCGCGAAGTCCGTCACTCGCCGCAGGCGCCGGGCTCCCTCACTGCTCCCGACGTAGCGGTACTGCGGGGCGTCGAGTTCGTCCAACAGCGAATCGAGAACGGGGTCGGCGGCGCCGGCGCCCACGGGGTCCGGCACACCGGCGCCGGCGAAGCGCGCAACCGTCACGACGTCGTCGGCCGGCAGGAGCGCCGTGTCGGCGGGCATCTCCACGATGCCATCGGCTTCCGCCAGACTCGTCGTCGCGCCGCTCCCCCGGTCGACGGGGTAGGCCAGCAGGTCGCCCGCGCCGTCGGCCACGAGACCCACCGGCAGGAGGCGGTGGCGTCCCTCCGCGTAGCGCACGTCCTCCGTGAGGGCCGCCGCGACCGTCTCGCGCTCCGGCGCCGGCGTTCCCGTCGCGCGGCGCAGGGCGGGCGCGACGAACGTTCGGAAGACGGAGAGCGCCGATACCGGGTAGCCAGGGAGACCCACGTAGGGGGTGCCCTCGATGCGCCCGACGATGGTGGGCTTGCCCGGCTTGATGGCGACGCCATGGAGCAGGCGCTCGCCGCGCTCCTCGACCACTCGGTAGACGACGTCGCGGGTGCTCGCGCTCGTCGACCCCGAGGAAAGCACGGCGTCGCACTCCGCGGCCGCACGGGTCAACACGTCGGCCAGTTCCTCGGGGTCGTCCTCGGTCCGGGCATACTGGACGGGGTCGGCGCCAGCCGCCGCGACGGCGGCCGAGATAGCGGGGCCGTTCACGTCGTGAATCTCGCCCGCGCCCGGGTCGAGAGGCTCGCCCGGGGGGACGAGTTCGGCGCCCGTCGAGACGACGGCCACCGTCGGGCGGGAGCGAACAGGGACGGACTCGCGGCCGACGGCGGCCAGCAGGCCGATTTCGCGCGTCGAGAGAACCGTTCCCGCGCCCAGACAGCGCTCGCCGGCAGCGACGTCGGTTCCGGCGGGCGAGACGTCCGCGCCGGGCGCGAGCGGCGCCCGGAGTTCGACGCGCGCCCCCTCGCGCTCGGTCGTCCGTTCGACCGGCACGACCGCGTCCGCGCCGGGCGGAATCACGGCGCCCGTGGCGATTTGCGCGGCCTGGCCCTCGCCGACCCGGACGCTCGGGCGCTCGCCCGCGCCGACGCTCCCGACGAGTTCGAGCGAAACGGGGTCGCGCTCGCCCGCGCCGGCGGTGTCCGCCGCGCGAACGGCGTAGCCGTCCATCGCCGCCCGGTCGAAGCCCGGCACGTCGATGCCGGCGTCCACCCGCTCCGCAAGGGTTCGACCCGTCGCCTCGGCGAGGGGGACTTGTTCGGTTCCGGCGCCGAAGTCGAGCGATTCGAGCACGTCGTGGACCGTCTCAGGGCTTGCTAGCTCGTTGAACTCGCGTCTGCTCACCGTTCCCACCTCTGGACCTCGACCTCCGTGCCCGCGGGAATTCCTTCTTTTGACTCGGAAATCTCGACCCAGCCGTCCGCGCGGGTCACGCTGGAGAGGACGCCCGCCCCGGCGGCCGAAACCGGGTTGGCCTCGCTGCCGTCGAGCGACACGCGGGCGAACGTCCGGACGCCGGGTTCGCTCCGTATCTTCTCCGCGAGCGTCGCGGTCGTCGTCGGATGCGCGTCAAGCGGCGTCCCCACGAACGCCGCCAGCGCGGGCCGGAGGAACTGGACGGCGTTCACCAGACAGGAGACCGGATAGCCGGGCAGGAGAAGCGCCGGCGTCCCGTCGACCTCGCCGGCAGCGACGGGATGGCCCGGCTTGAGCGCGACGCCGTGAAAGGAGAGCCCCCCGAGGTCGGCCACGACGTCGGGGACCAAGTCGCGCTCCCCGACGGAGGAACCGCCCGTGGTGACGACGACGTCCGAACCCGACGCGGCGTCCCGGAGCGCCGCGCGGAGCGCGTCGGGGTCGTCGGTCACGGGCTCGCGACGCTCGACCCGGGCGTCCCACGAGGCGGCGAGGGCGCCGACCGTGAGCCCGTTCGTCTCGATTATTTCCCCCGGTTCGGGGTCCGCGGCGACGAGTTCCTCCCCCGTCGGGAGCACCGTCACGCGGGGCCGCTCGCGGACTCGGACGGCGTCGACGCCGGTCGCGCGGAGCAGGCCCAAATCGGAGGGCCGCAGGCGCCGCCCGGCATCGCAGAGGCGCTCGCCCCGCTCGACGTCCTCGCCGACGGGGGCGACGTTCGCGCCGACGCCGACCGCGGCGAACACCGCCAACCCGTCGGGCTCCTCGTTCGTCCGTTCTATCGGGACGACCGCGTCCGCACTCTCGGGGACGGCGCTCCCCGTGTGGACCGGGACGGCCTCGTCGGCGTCGGGGTCAGTGTTGGTGACCGAGAGGAAGACCGGCGAGCGCTCGCTCGCGCCGACCGTGTCGGTAGAACGCACGGCGTAGCCGTCCATCGCCGCGCGCCGGTAGTGGGGGACCGCGCGGGCGGCGGTAATCGGCTCCGCGACGGCCCGGCCGGCCGCGTCCGGAAGGGGGACCTCCTCGGAGGGGAGCGCGTCGATATCCGCCAGCAGGCGCTCGCGGGCCTCGTTCAGGCGGGTTCGCTCGGTGAGCCGACCGGTCATTCCGACTCCGTGCCGCCGTCCGCCGCGGCCGGGGCGTCGAGATAGTCGTCGTTGACGACCCACTCGCCCTCGGACTCGACCATGTACTCGCCGTAGTAGGGTACCCGGTCAGCGACCGTCTCCTGGAACGCCGCCCGGATTTCGGGCTTCGTGAGCCCGCCCATCGAGCGGAAGTCGTCGGTCCGGTTGAGACAGCCCGTGAGCCGGCCGTCGTGGGTGACCCGGACGCGACCGCAGTTGGCACAGAAGTCGGGGTTCTCGACGGGGTCGACGATTTCGACCATCCCCTGTTCGTCCTCCGAATCGCCGCCGACGTAGTAGCGCCGCCGGTCGTGCATCTCGCGGCGCTCGACGCTGTCCGCTTGGTCCGCGAGCCAGTCGTGCACCCGCTCGATGTCGATGGCCCACTCCGGTTTGCCCACGAGTTCGGGCATGTACTCGATGAGTTGGAGCTGGAGCCCGTCGTTTTCCGCGACGTGGTCGACCATCTCGGGCACGTAGCCCGCGGTGTGCTCGAAGACGACCATGTTCAACTTCACGGGCGCGAGGCCGGCGTCGACGGCCGCCTTCACGCCCTCCAGGACCTGTTCGTAGGCGCCGGTCTTCGTGATCTCCGCGAACGCCTCCGGGTCGAGGGCGTCCTGGGAGACGTTCACCCGCTCGACGCCCGCCTCGGCGAGCCCCTCGGCCCGGTCGGGGAGGAAAGTGCCGTTCGTCGTGAGCGAGACGGCCATCCCCTCGGGCGCCCGGCGGACGATATCCTCGACGTCCTCTCTGAGGAGGGGCTCGCCGCCCGTGAGCTTCACCGAGTCCACGCCGAACTCGTGGACGGTTTCGAGCACGCGGACGACTTCCTCCGTTCCCATCTCCCCCTCGGTCGCCTCCATCGGCCCGCGCGTGTCGCCGAGCCCCTCGTTGTGACAGTAGACGCAGTCGAAGTTACACCGGTCGGTGAGCGAGACCCGAACGCCCGAAACCTCCCGGCCGAAGTCGTCAGCGAGCATGTCGTGAAACTGTGTGTTTGACCATCGTTTTGCTATACAATCAGTCGTGTGTGTGGATTGGTCCGAACAAAATAAGGCTTTCCGTCCTCCCAGTTGCTGAGAGCCTCATCGCCCGGCGGCGGCGACCTCGCGCTCGGCCGCCGCGAGGTCCGCCCGGGTGTTGACGTTCCGGAACGCCCCCGAGGGGAAGTCGTCGGCGGGCACGCGCTCAACGTCGAGACGCGAACACAGCGCACGGAGGCTCCGTTCGTCCGCGTCCAGGGCGGCCGCGGCGGCGCGGCGAGTCGGGCCCGCGCGGTAGACCGCACAGAGGGGCTGAAGGTGGCCCTCGCGGACGGGGACTGCGGCGTCGGCGTCGGCACCCAGCAGGCGCTCGAACAGCCCCGGCGGGAGCGCCGGCATGTCGCAGGCCGCGACAGCCACCCGACCGGAGCGCCCCGCGAGCCCGCACCGAAGGCCTGCGAGCGGCCCCTCGTCGGGGGCGTCGTCGATGGCGAACGTCGGGTCGTGGCCCGCGAGCGCCGTCTCGAAGCCCGCCCGCTGGTCGGCCCGGCAGTTCACGACCAGGTCGTCGGCGTGCGCGGCGAGGGCGTCCGCGACGTGCCGAATCAGGGGGATGCCCCGGAAGCGCGCGAGCGCCTTCTCGCCCCCCGAAAACCGGGTCGAACGCCCGCCCGCGACGACGAGCGCGGTCGTCGGGGGTTCGCGTTCAGTCCCCATCCCCGAAGCGCACGGCGCACTGCTTGAAGTTCGGCTCGTCGGAGTCGGGGTCGGTCTCCGGCACGGTCAGTTCGTTCGTCGCGGGGTGGTGAATCGAGAGCCACACCATCCCCTCGGGGATGGAGTCGTCGGGTTCGACGCGGGCCTCGATGGCGCCGCGGCGGGACTCGATGCGCGTCCGGCGCTCCTCGCCCGCGAGTTCCGCCTCGTGTGCCGCGACCGTCTCGGGGTGGACCCGGGCGACCGGCGCGTCGGGGTCGCGCTCCCGCGAGCGGACGCCGGTGTTGTAGCCGTCGGCCTCCCGGCCGTTCGTCAGCGTGAGCGGGTACGCCTCGTCGGGGGACTCGGGGAGGTCGCGCCCCGTACCGCCCGCGAACCGGGCCCTGCCGGAGGGCGTCGGGAACGTCCACGACTCGCTTGGGGATAGGCCGCCGTCCGCGACGGCACCGGTATCGGGTTCGGCCTCGTCGGGCGAGCGGTAGTACCGGTAGCCGCCGCCCGTCTCGGTGTCGGGCGCGGGCCAGCGGACCGCGGTCTCGGCCTCCAGTCGCTCGTAGCTGATGCCCGAACAGTCAGCCATCGTTCCCTCGGTGAGCCCGACGAACTCGTCGAAGACCGACGAAGGGGTCACGTCGCCGAAGAGTCCGTCCGCGAGCCGGTCGCCGAGGGTGGCGATGATGTCCAGGTCCGTCCGCACGCCCCGTGGGACGTCGCTGGCGGCGCGGACCCGCGAGACGGTGCGCTCCATGTTCATCGTCGTCCCCTCCGTCTCGCCCCACGTCGCCGCCGGGAGGACCACGTCCGCGAGCTCGGCGGTCTCGGTCATAAAGGCGTCCTGTACGACGAGGAAGGCGTCGTCGAGGTTCTGTGCGACCGTCGTCGCGTCGGGCATCCCCGCGACGGGGTTCGTGGCGACGGCGTAGACAGCGTCGACGGGACCGTCCTCGATGGCTTCGACCGTCCCGACGGGGCCGGGACCGGTGTCGTCGGGAAGCCGTTCGACGGGAACGTCCCACTCCTCGGCCACGTCGGCGCGGGCTTCGGGGTCGTCGAAGTCGCGCTGGCCGGGCCACCCGCCCTTCGAGGAACAGACTCTGGTGCCCATCGAGTTCGCCTGGCCCGTCAGCGAGAACGGCCCGCTCCCCGGGCGCAGGTTGCCGGTGGCGAGACAGCAGTCGATGAGCGCGCCGGCCGTGTCGGTCCCCTGGACGCTCTGGTTGACGCCCATGCCCCAGTAGACGAGGGTCTTGTAATCGAAGGCGTCGGCCAGGAGCTCAACCTGTTCCATGGGGACGCCCGCCTCCGCGGCCGCCTCGGCCGCGTCGGGCAGGTCCGCGAGGAGGTCCTCGAAGCCCACGGTGGCCTCGGCGACGAACGCCTCGTCCACCCGGTCCGTCTCCACGACGCGGGCGAGCACTGCGCGGGCGAGCGCCAGGTCGCCGCCCGGGTCGGGGCTGACGTGGACGTCGGCCTTCTCAGCCGTCTGGGTTTCGACGGGGTCCACGACGACCATCTCCTTGCCGTCCTCGTTGGCGGCCTGGGCGATCCAGCGGAACATCACCGGATGGGCGACGGCGGGGTTCGCGCCCCAGACGACGTGGCGCTCGGCGTCGGGGATGTCCTCGTAGGTGCAGGGCGGCGCGTCGCTGCCGAAGGCGTCGTAGTAGGCGGTAACCGCGCTTGCCATGCAGAGGGTGGTGTTCGCGTCGTAGTAGCGGGTGCCAAAGCCCCCGCGGGCGAGTTTTCCCAGCGCGTACGCCGACTCGTTGGTCTGCTGGCCGCTCCCGAGGACGGCGACGGCGTGCGGAGACGTATCGAGGGCGTCCGAGAAGTTCTCGATGACCCTGGCGAGGGCGATGTCCCACGTCGTCGAGACGAGTTCGCCGTCGCGACGGACGAGCGGCCGAGTGAGCCACTCCCCCTCGGGGTCGGCCGTCTCGCTGACGCCGCGCTGGCAGGCGAGGCCTTGGTTGACGGGGTGGGTGGCGTCGCCGCGCACGGTGTCCAGCCCGTACCCCACGTCGACGCCGCGTTGCATGTGGCCACAGCCGACGGCACACCGCATACACGTCGTCGGAACCCAGTCGCTCACGGGACCACCACCGCGGGGAGCCGCGCGCTCCGTCCCCCAATTACCTGTTTGAGCAGTTTTTTCGCGATAAACACGGCTTGAGACCCAAATATATTCCCAATCAGACCTGTTTTTAGTATCTCAGTCACAGTTACGGTACACAAACGAACGCTTAAAACGTTATCTATGCCCGCATGCAAGAACTGAATACACACACCGCTCTCGGAATATGCTCAATATATCCTAAAGGAATGAGCGTTCTCGGAGTTCGTTCGTCACGCAAAACGCGGGATTCGGTGGGGAACCGATGGCTATATGATTCGTCGGGCGAGAATCCCGGGTGATGCCAACCGTCGAGTATCTGAACTACGAAGTGCTGGACGACCACGGCTGGTCGATGGACGACGATGACCTCTTCGAGCAGGCTGCCGACGCGGGCCTCGATGACGAGGACTACGGCACCCTTGAGGTCAACGAGGGCGAGTACATCCTCGAGGCCGCCGAGGCCCAGGGCTACGACTGGCCCTTCTCCTGTCGTGCAGGTGCCTGTGCGAACTGCGCGTCCATCTGTGTTGAGGGCGAAATCAACATGGACATGCAGCAGATCCTCTCCCAGGAGGAGGTCGACGAGAAGAACGTTCGGCTCACCTGTATCGGCTCTCCCGAGACCGAGGAAGTCCGAATCGTCTACAACGCCAAGCACCTCGACTACCTCCAGAACCGCGTTATCTGATGGAGTGGCGGCTGTTCGGCGACATCGGCGAGACCGCGGGGACGGACAGCGTGTCCCTCGAGTTGCCCGCGGACGCGACGGTCGGTGACGCCCTCGACGCGCTCCTGGACGACCGACCGGCGCTCCGCGAGCGCGTCCTCGACGGGGAGGGCGAGCTTGAAGGGCACGTGAGCGTGCTCCACAACGGCGAGACCCTCCCCCCCGGTGAGCGCGAACAAGAAATAGAAGAAGACGACGAGTTGGCGCTGTTACCCCCGGTGAGCGGCGGATGAGCGGCCACGGACACGCGGACGAACCGGGCCACGAAGGCCACACGGGTCACAGCCACCCCGGCGAGGCCGACCGGCTCTCCGTTGCGGTGCTCACGGTCTCGACCTCCCGGGCGAACGAACAGGACCGCGGCGCGGACGAGCGCAGCGAGTCTGAGACGCAAAACGGCACGAACCCCCCCGTCGACGACCCGGGCGGCGATGCCCTCGTGGCCGCGCTGGAGGCGGACGGCCACCGGGTCGTCGCGCGCGACCTCGTCGCGGACGTCTTCGGGGAGATTCGGACCGCCGTCGCCGAGTTCTGCGCCGACGAGCGGGTGGACGTCGTCGTCACGACCGGCGGGACGGGCGTCGCCCCCGACGACGTGACCGTGGGCGCCGTCTCCCGGCTCTTCGACACCGAGCTCCCGGGGTTCGGCGAGGCCTTCCGTCGCGAGTCCTACGACGACATCGGCCCCCGAGCCATCGGGAGCCGCGCGACAGGGGGGCTGGTGACGGGAACGCCCGTCTTCTGCCTGCCCGGAAGCGTCGGCGCCGTCGAACTCGGCGCGGAACTGATTCTGGGCGTGGCGCCCCACCTCGTCGAAGTGGCACAATAGTATTGTTTCGGGGCGCCGAACGTCTGCCGTGCTCGATGCGACCCGGCGAACGGTCCGCCAGCACTGGGCGGCGGAACTCGGTTGCGCGAGCGACGCGCTCGGCTCTGGAACCACCGTTACGACGTGGAGCGGGCCGGGCGTCGAGTACCTCACATACGATTCGGGCGCCGTTGTTGGGCTCCCATCCGAACTGGCGAGCGAGCCCGCTGACCCACCGGCGTTTGACCGAGAGGCCCTTCGTGCGTGGGTCGCCCGCAACGCCGATGTCGGGGCCGTTCATGGACCGCAGTTCGTAGGATACTGCGACGAATCGACGTTCGTGGCCGCGGACGGAGACGCAGTGGAAGTCGGAGCCTCGGAACTCGAAGCGCTGAAAGCCGCCGCGCCCGCCGACGAGTGGAACCGGAGCGGTCTCGCGCTTGACACGGACGCGCCGACGTACGCAGTCCTCGACGACGGCCCGCTCGCGGCTGCACAAACCGGCGCTGTAGACGGGGTGGCAGGCGTCTGTGTTCTCACTCATCCCGACTACCGTGGTGAGGGGAACGCCGCGGCCGCGGTCTCCCGCGCCACGCAAGACGCTCTCGGATCGGGCGCTGTGGTTGAGTACCGAACCCTCGAAAAGTGGGCGTCGTCGGTAGCGCTCGCGGAAGGGCTGGGTTTCGAGCGCTGGGGACGAAGCCTGCTGGTCGAAACGACGTAGTCGGAACCGCTCAGGCTTCGAAGGAGCCGCTCGCGATCCGCTCGCGGAGGGTCGCGAGGTCCGCGTCGGCGCCCTCGGAGACGGCGATGGCGACGACAGCCTCGACCTCCTCCCGTGAGACCTTCACGTCCTCGCCGGTGAGCGCGCCCGTCGGGTGGGCGTCGAGTTCGCGCAGCGTGCCGACGGCAAGGAGGAAGGGGACGGCCCACGCGGCGACGCGGTTGCCCTGTCGCTCGGGCATCTCCACCAGGTAGGCCTCCGCGTCGTCCAGAAAGCCGCGAGCCGTGTCGGCCGTCTCACGGACGACCGCGGCGGCGCCCTCGCGGTTCTCGGGGGAGAGGACCTCCTCCTGGTCGACGCCGTGCGCCTCTAAGGACTCCGCGGGAAGGTAGACGTTGTCCTCCTCGCTGAAGTCGTCGTGGACGTCCTTCGCGATGTTGACGTGCTGGAGGAGTTGGCCGAAGGACTCGCTGTTCTCGCGGAGCGTCGTCTCGGTCTCCTCGGGGAGGTCCGCGCGGCAGACGATGTTCGTGATGAGTTCGCCGACGGTGCCCGCAGCGTAGTGGCAGTAGCGTTCGAGTTCGGCGGGCGTCTTCAGACGCAGGCCGCCGGCGTCGGCGTAGCGCTCCACGAAGGTAGTCATCCCGGTGACGAGTTCGCGGACGGGGCCCCGAATCGCACGCCTGACCGGCGCCGGTTGGGCCGCGAAGGCGTCGAACACCTTCGGGGTCCGTTCGACGACGCGCCAGTCGGCGTTCGGTTCATCGGGAACCCACTCCTCGGCCGCGTCGACGAACGCCTCGGGCGTGGCGTCGTCGTCGGGGTCGAGCGCGCGTTCGTAGAGGGCCAACAGCTCGGCCTGCACCGTCGCGGGGATGTGGCCGGCGTCCTCGATAGTGTCGGGTATCCTACAAAGGAGGTAGCCGACGCAGATGTACGTGGCCATCGGGTTGGCGAGTATCTCTATCGTGAGCGCGAAGGTTCTGGAGACGTCTTGGACGGCGCCGTGACACCAGTCCACGGCCGCGTCGGCCCGACGCCCGTCGGAAGCGGAAGCCATCAGTTGTTCCCCTCTACGTGTCCCTCCGGGAAAAACTACGGGCAACCCGGTCGGGACTGGACGCGTGGTAAATTAGGTTGAAGAACAGACCTTCACTTCACCTCCGATAGAACGCGTATAAGGTGATAATATTCCCAAAGTACTGGCCGTACGGCCAGTTTTATGGCCATATACTCCGGTATCCCAACAGCAAATTATATAAAGTGACATGCCATTTCCTCTCCCGTGAGAATGAGACAAACGCCCGACGTTCTGGCATCTAACTAGCCGTACAGCTACCTATACTACAATATGCCTCACAAAAAGGAAGAATACAAGGACGGGATGTACGGGGACGCGGCGCGGGAGAAAATCGAGGAGTTCGCGGAGCGCGGGTTCGACTCCATCCCCGAGGAGGAGCGGGAGAAGTGGTTCACCCGCTTCAAGTTCTGGGGCGTCTTCCACCACCGCTCGGGACAGGAGGGCTACTTCATGATGCGCTTGGCCAACGCCAACGGCCAGCTGAACGCCGAACAGCTCCGTGCCATCGGCGAGGTCGCCCGGGACTACGCCAACGGTCCCGCGGCGAACCCCGAGTTCGGGCACAACTACATCGACCTCACCACCCGTCAGTCGGTCCAGATTCACTGGCTCAGACTGGAGGACATCCCCGACGTCTGGGAGAAGTTGGAGAGCGTCGGCGTCACCTCCCGCTCGGCGGGCGGCGACACGATGCGCAACATCACCGGCTGTCCCGTCGCCGGCAAGGACAAACACGAGTACGTCGAGAGCGCGCCCGTTCTGGAGGAGATTCAGAGCGAACTGCGCGACGACGACGACCTCGCGAACATGCCCCGGAAGTTCAATATCTCAGTGACGGGCTGTCGCGAGGGCTGTGCGCAGGACTCCATCAACGGCATCGGCCTCGAACCAGCGAGGAAGGAACTCGACGGCGAAGAGCTGAGAGGATTCAACGTCCGCGTCGGCGGCGGTCTCGGAGGACGAGAACCCCGCGAGGCCCGCCCGCTCGACGTGTTCGTCACGCCCGAGAACGCCTACGAGGTGACCCGCGGCTTCGTGGAGCTCTACCACGACAACGGCAACCGCTCGGTGCGCTCGAAGAACCGCAGTCGCTTCTTCGTCGACGAGTGGGGCACCGAGCGCATCCGTCGCCTACTCGCCGAGGAGTACGTCGACTTCGAGATGCACCGTGCCGGCGAGGGCCTCCGCGAGGAGTACACCTACAACGCTGGCCGCCCGGCCGAGGCGGGCAAACACGACCACACCGGCGTCCACGAACAGCCGGACGGGAGAAACTACGTCGGGCTCTCGGTCCCAGTGGGGCGGCTCACCGCGAAGGAGACTATCGAGTTGGCCGACCTCGCCGCCGAGTACGGCTCCGGCGACATGCGCCTGACGCGCCGGCAGAACCCCCTCATCATGGACGTACCCGACGACGAGTTGGACGCGCTCCAGGAGGAGCCCTTACTCGACGTGCACACGCCCGAGCCCAACCCCTTCCAGCGCGGCGGGATGGCCTGCACGGGCACGGAGTTCTGCTCGCTCGCGCTCACGGAGACGAAGGCCCGCATGGCCCGCATGTTGCGCTGGCTCCGCGCGAACGTCGAGTTGCCCGACGACGTCACCCAGATCAAGATTCACTACTCGGGCTGTACGGCCGACTGTGGGCAGGCGCTCACCGCCGACATCGGCCTGCAGGGGATGCGCGCCCGCAAGGACGGCGAGATGGTCGAGGCCCTCGACATCGGGGTGGGCGGGGGCATCGGCGAGAACCCCTCCTTCGTGGAGTGGATCCAACAGCGGGTTCCGGCCGACGAGGCGCCGGGCGTCCTGAAGAACTTGCTCGAGGCGTTCGCCGCGCACCGCGAGGAGGGCGAGACCTTCCGTGAGTGGGTCGAAGCCACGGGCGAGGAAGCGCTGGTCGAACTCGCCGAACCCGAGGAAGTGGCGGGCTACGAGGACCCCTGCCTCTACGACGGGAAGCAGGCGTGGTACCCCTTCGCCGAGGACGGGAGCGACGGGCCGACCCCCGCGAGCGCGGACGACTGAATGCGCCGGCGCCTGCTCGACGTGACGGCGTACACGACCTTCGACTTCGTGGACGCCGAGATGCGGGGGCCGGACTGGACCGACGAGGGCGCCGCAGTACTGGACGTGAGCACGCCCGACGCGGGCGACGAGGTGCACCTCGATATCGAGTTGGACCCTGCGGCCTGCGAGCATGTCGAAACCCACGCCGACAGGGTCAGGCTGGACCCGGCGGAGGCGCGGGAGTTGGCCGCGGCCTTAGAGGAGAAGGCGAGCGCAGTGGAGAAAGGGGAAGCCGAAGGAAGCAGACGGCGCGGATAGGGAGCATACTTTTCAATCCTCGAACGGTTCTCCCGCTCGTGTCAGTTCCCCTTTCGAACGTCCGGATCGGCGGCGCGCGGGCCCTCCACCTCGTCGGGGCGCTCCTCGTGGTCGTGGGCGCGTACTCGGAGCTGTTCGCGTATGTCGCCGAGCCCCGCTCGACCGCCCGAATCGCCCTGCCGCCGTACGGGTTGTCCTCGGGGTTCGACGACTTCGGGCTTCTCCTGTTTGTCCTCGCAGTGCTGGTGGTAGCCCTCTCCTTCGGCGTGTTCAGGGGGACGAACCTCCGGACGAGCGCCCTCTACCCGCTCGCCGTGGGCGCCCTCGTGGTCTGTCTCGTCGTCGTACAGTTCACCCTCGCCGCCGGAACCGAGGGCGTGTGGGCGGTGTTCACGACCGGCGCCGGGTTCGTCGTGAGCCTCTGGGGCGGTTCATTGCTCATCGCGGGGAGCGCCCTCCAGTCAGTCAGGGATGACCTCGCGCGCGTCGCCGGCCCCGTTGGCGCGCTCGTTGCGCTCGCCGTCGTGAGCGCGTTCGCCACCTTCGCGTTCCGGTGGGTCGTCGAATCGCCGCTCGGGCCGGGAACGGACCCGCCCCCACAGCCGGGGCCGGAGCTCGTCAGCGGGGTTTTCGTCCTCGCCGTGGTGGCCGGCGTCCTCCTGTGTACAGCGCTGGACGCACGAGGACAGCGTCGCCACGCGGGACAGGCGCTATTTCTCGGCGGCGTGGCCGCGGCGCTAGTCGTCCTCTGGCGGACGAACAGGCCCGCTGACCGCGACCTCTGGTGGAGCATCTACTATCACATGGGACCGAGCGTCCTCCTCGGAGTCTTCGCCGCGTTTCTCTTGCTCGTCGCCGGCGGCCTGCTGTGGGAGCGGTCGGTCGACGACTCCGGCGCGCTCGCGCCGGTCTCGAACGAGGATGGCCCCGGCCTCGCGGGGGTGTTCGGCGGCGCCCTGTTCCTCGTTGCGACGGCGCTGGCGTGGTCCATCAGAATCAGCGGGAGCGACCTCCACGGGGAAGGGTTGCTGGAACTCGACCGCGCTCTCCCCGCGGACGCCCTCGTTTCGACCGTCGCGCTCGGCGTCGTGTTGGTGGCGTCGTCGGCGTTCACGGACGGGCTCCGTCGATACGCCGGCATCTCGTTTCTCGCGCTCGGCACTGCCATCGCCGGTCTCACGGCGCACGTCTGGGGAAGGATTCCCCCGGCGGGAATCGCCCTCGCGTCGAGCGGGGAAGCCATCGGTCCCGGCGTTCCGGTGGCAGTTTGTGCGACAGCGCTCCTCCTCACGACAGGGGCGCTCCTGCACGCGAGCGACACGACGGAGGGAAGCGAGAGCGCCCCCCACGAATCGCCGTAATGACGTGTCGACGTTCGGCCGACGTACTGGTTAGCGGGGACCGACCGGGGGACTTGGCCCCGCGCCACGGGGCGCTCCTCACCCAAACGTCACACCGCTGATCTCGAATCGCGCACCCCCCTCGTCGCTCTCGGTCACGTCGATGTCCCAGCCGTGGGCGTCGGCGATCTCGTTCGCGATGGAGAGCCCGAGCCCTGTTCCCAGCTCCGCGCTCGTGTGACCGGGCTCGAAGACCTGCTCGCGCTCGTCCTCGGGGATGCCCGGACCGTCGTCCGCGACGTAGAATCCCTCAGAGTAGTCCCCAACGGTGACGGTCACGTCCTCGCCGCCGTGCTCTATCGGGTCACCAGAACTCGTCGGGTTCTGGTTGCCTGTCGAGCCATGCTCCACGCTGTCGTCGGACTCCGTCCGGTTGCCCGTGGAACCGTGTTCCGCGCTGTCCTCGGAACGCGAAGCGTTCCGGTCCCCTGTCGAACCGTGTTCGACAGAGTTGCGAACGAGGTTGGCGAACAGCTGGCGCAATCGACTCTTATCGGCCTCGACCGTCCGCGCCGTCTCGACGTCGAGCGTCGCGTCCGCAGTGTCGACGGTCTCCCACGCGTTCGAGACGCACGCCGCGAGCGCGACGGGTTCCGTCTCGTCGATGGAGCGGCCCTGTCGCGCCAGCATGAGGATGTTCTCGATGAGCTCCTGCATCCGGGAGAGCGCGCTCCGAATCGTGTCGACGTGCTGGTTCTCGTGCCCGTCCGCGTCGGCGAGCATGTCGAGATGGCCCATCGCGACGTTGAGCGGGTTGCGCAGGTCGTGGCTGACGACGTTCGCGAAGTCCTCGAGCTCCTCGGTGCGCCGCCGGAGTTCCTCGCGCGTCCGCTCCAGGTCCGTGATGTCCGTGTACGTCGCGAGCGCCTCCGTACCGTCGTCCCCGAAGGGGGTGGCGTGGAGCAGGAACGTCCGTCGCTCGCCGGACGTATCGGAGCGCGTCACCTTCCGGTGGACGTCCTCGCCCTCCCGGAGGCGTTCGTTCACGTCGTGGGCCTCCGTCGCGTCGCCCTCCGCGACGATGAACTGATCAAGGGGCAACCCCGCGAGGTCGTCGTCGGTGAAGCCGAAGGCCTCCCGGAGCGCCCGGTTTTCCTGTTCGACCACCGCCTCGTCCCCGTCGAGGTCGACAATGACGAGCGGAACGGGAACGGCGCCGAGGAGGGCCGCGAAGCGGTCCCGCTGGCGTTCGAGTTGTTCTTGGGAGGCCCGGAGTTCGGTGATGTCCTCGTTGACGGCGACGAAGCGGACGACCTCCCCCTCCGAGTCAGTCACCGGGGAGATGGTCTGGTTGGCGACGTAGCGCTCGCCGTTCTTGCGCTTGTTGATTATTTCGCCCTCCCAGACCTCACCGGAGAGGATGGTGTCCCAGAGGTCTTCGTAGAATCGGGCGTCGTGGACGCCCGACTGGAGGATATTGGCGTTGTTCCCGACCGCCTCCTCCGCGGTGTACCCCGTCTGCTCCTCGAAGGCGGGATTGACGTACTCGATCCGTCCGGTCAGGTCCGTCCAGTAGATGGAGTGGCCCGCGTTCTCGACGGCTTCCCGGAAGGCCTGCGTCGGCTCCGCCGCGTCGCCCATTGGTGGAGGTAGCGGGGGGACGCTGTTAAATCCGTGGCTCGACGGGAACGGCGAACAGATAGTTAACTCGACACGGGAGTCGTGGTCGCTCGTCTCAGTAGACACTGCTTGCCGAACGAACTCATCCGCCGTTCCCAATCGCATAGCCTCCGGCGACCCCGAACGCGGGAGGGGACCCGCGAGCGCGCCGAGCGGGGCTTCGAGGGGAAGTACGAACGCGCCGTCGAACGCCTGCTCACCGGTACCCACGAGGGGTGCCGGCGGGTGCGCTACTACGCGCTGCGGGATTTGCGCTGTCTGGGCGAGTTGACGCCCCTCGCGCTGGACGAGCGTGTTGAGGTGGGCGATACGACCGGCGAGGAACTACTCGTTCACACGGGTTAGTCACAGGAAACGCTCAGTAGCCCTCCTGTGGGAAAGCGCGTTTGAAGCACTTCCCGATCCGGGCCGAACTGTCACCGTGGCAGTTCTATTCTGACGATGTTGCCGGCTGGCGAATTCTCCGCAACCGTGACGGTACCGCCCGACCGAGCAACGACCAACTTCACGAGCCACAATCCGAGGCCGCTCCCGTGGTACAGCGGTGTTTGCTCCACTTCATCTACCAATAAGTCTCGCTCCATCTCGGGGATACGTGGCCCGCTGTCGGCTATTTCGATACGAACCGTCTCGTCAGTCTGGGTGACGGTGACAGTGACTTCGGGTGACGACGAATCGTTGTGAACGATCGCGTTCGTAACGAGTTCTTTGATTGCCTGACCAAACTGTGGCGTCGCTTCAATAGTTACGCCGTCAGGGCATTCAACGGCAATTGTCGCGTCCGGGTGATCCGAGTCAATACTCGAAACAACGCCCTGTATACGGTCACATACCTCGATTTCGTTATGTGTCGGATCCGCCCGAAGCAGTTCCGTTATCCGGCGTTCTTTTTCCGCCAGTCCGAGCAGTTGATCGCTCGTGTCGATGATCACTCCAGCGGACGCCGCCACGTCGCCCGAGGTTTCGGAGTGAATCGTCTCGGCCTGTCCCTTAACAACGTTCATCTTGTTTCGAATATTGTGGCGAAGTACCCGATCCAGAACCGATAACTGCCGTTGGCGGACCTTACGCTCGGTCACGTCCTGCTGGAATCCGATGTAGTTGATGACCTCACCGGCATCGTCCCGCACGGGCGCGATTTCGAGGTGATTCCAGAACTCCGTTCCGTCCTTGCGATAATTTTTGAGGTCAATCGATATCGGCTTCTCTGCATCGATCGCTGCCCGGATGCGGGCAACACGATCCGAGTCAGTGTTTTCGCCTTGGAGGAACCGGCAGTTCTCTCCGAGTGCTTCCGCGCGTGAGTAGCCCGTCATCTCCACGAACGCGTCGTTCACGTAGATGATCGAGTTGTCTTCCTTGCCGGGAGCAGTGATAGTGATACCGACTGGCGCTTCGTCAATCGCCTGCGTCCGCCGTTTGAGTGTCTCTTCTCGCTCTTTGCGTTCCGTAATGTCGTCCTGGACTGCAACGAACGCGTGAATCTCGTCGTCGTCGGTCACAGGTGCGACTGTCTGCACTGCAGTGTACGTCTCGCCGTCCTTCCGACGGTTGGTTATCTCCTCTTCCCACACCTCACCCGAGAGAATGGTGTCCCAGAACTCCTTGAAGTAGCCGTCCGGCATTTCCCCGGAGTTGAGCACACGTGGTGTCTCGCCGACGACCTCGTCGTGGGTGTATCCGGTCGTCTCCTCAAACGCCGGGTTGACGTACTCGATTCGTCCGTCGGGATCAGTGATGAAGATTGCGTGCCCCGAGGCCTCAACCGCCTCCTTAATGCGCTGGAGTTCGAGTTCGCGGTCCTTGCGCCCGGTGATATCCTGAATCGTCCCCCGAACACCGGTCAGTTCCCCGTCCTCGTACTGCGGTTCGCCCCGCGTCCGAACCCACCGTTGGTTGTCCTCCGCATCGACGATGCGGAGTTCGAGGTCGTACGATTCGCCCGCTTCGATAGCCTTCTCGAATGCCTCCTCAATGACCGGTCGGTCCTCCGGGTGGTAGTACTGCAGACTCAGGTCTGGAGACGGAGTTGTGTCCTCGGGAAGGGCGTGGATGCGACTGGCCTCCTCTGTCCACCACCCCCTCTCAGCATCGAAATCGTACTCCCAAGCTCCAACATTCGCAATCTCCTGGGCTTTCTCGAACAGATCGACCTGGCGTTCGAGTTCGCGCTCGCGTTCGCGCAGGGTGAGCGACTGATTTCGCAGTCGGAGCAGCGCTTCGAGTCGCCAGTTGAGTTCGGCCTGCTGGATCGGCAGCCCGACGATCTCGTCGATCGTTTCCGTGACCACGTTGTCGACAAGTTGGCCGGAATCCGTGTCGATGATTTCTGCCCCAGATTCGGGAAGCAACAGCAGATACGGGAGCAAGATGGGAGCCGCCGCCGTCTTCTTCGCACGGAGCGCATCGAGATGTTCCTCGAAGGCCCCTTTATCGAGGATACAGACGTCGAAGTCGGCCTCCTCGATGTCTCCGGCGAAGTCCACGGATTCGTAGGAAGGGTGCTCGTTGATCCACTCAATAAGCAACCGGTGATTGCCCGCATTCGCAATGAGTGGGAGGACTCGGTTCTGGGATTCGGACCCTGCTTCAGGAGTCCTCGTCACCCTTGTTCACCTCCGTTGGTGGCTCTTTGGGGAGTTCGATTTCGATGCTGGCTCCGCCCAAGGTAGCGTCGCTGATCTGGAGTGTCCCGCCGTACTGCATGACGAGTATATCGACCAGGTAGAGACCGAGTCCCGCAGCGGGATGATCAAGTCCCTGGTCGCTTCGGCCTAAGACGGCGTCCCGCTGGTTTGGTGGAATACCCGGGCCGTTGTCGGCAATCGTGATAGCAACTGTTTCAGCGCGCTCTCCGACGGTGATCTCCACGCGAGGTGTGTCACTGTCGTTGTGCTGGACGGCATTATTCAGGACGTTTCTGAACACCGACGCGAGGAGGTCGTTTGCACAGACGTGGACCTGTGGAATTTCTCCATCGACGACGAACTCGGCATCCTCAAACGTGGCGCGGCGCTTCGTGAGTTCGTCGGTCACCGCGTCTTCGAGCGCGACCGCCTCCAGGTTCGGGTCCCCAGCTATCTGAAGTGTATCGACGAATTCCCGCACGGCTTTCGTAAGATCGACCACGTGCTGGCTACTGTCCAGCACTCGTTGGCGTATCCCGTCGCCTGTCTCGTCGGTGTGGTCTGCGAGCTGTTCGGTCCAGCCGAGGACGACGTTCATCTCGTTGCGAATGTCGTGGCGGGTGATGCGATTCAACAACAGCAACTGGTCGGTCTTGCGCTCTAGGGCGAGTGACTGGGCTCTGATACGAGCGAGCGTATCGAGTCGCCTCCGCAACACTCCATTCTCGATCGGCGTCGTCAGAATCTCATCGACAAGCTGTGAGACCTCCGGCTCTGTCTCAGTCTTCTCCCCCGCATCGAGTGTAGCATCCCCGATGTCAGACTCCACGAGTAACACCGGGAGAAGAGCGTCTGCATCTGCCTTTCGCTCCCGGATCTCGGTGTCGTACTCACGGAGCGAGTACTCATCTAGGACAACGATGTCGGCCTCGGAGAATGCAGCGACATCGTCGGAGACGATCTCGTACTGGTCCTGTTGCTGGAGCCAGTTGACGAGAACGCGCTGATTGCCTTCGTGGAAGAGCTTTGGTGCGATCCGGGCGGGTGATGTCTCTGTACCGAGTCGATCAGCGGTTCCTAGTTCCGGTGACTCAGTCCTCATCGTCGTCCCACGTCGGTGTGCCGGTGAGAATCCCCCGGAGTTCGGGCAGCGAGTCTCCCACTCGGAGCCCGTGTTCGGTGATCTCTAGTTCTCGGAGCTGGTTTTCGTACTCGCTGGTGCGCATCTTGAGGACGCCGATCACCTTCCGGAGTGAGCCCTTGTATTCGACGTGGCGCAGAACTACAATACTATCAGCCAAGTAACTCATACCCTGGTCCGTCGCGCGGAACTCGCCGGTGATGTTGTGGACCTCGTTCGTGACGAGACCGGTTACCCCCATTTTACGGAGGTAGCGTCCGATCTTGACGAGGTCCTGCATCGGCTCCTCGTCAACGCCGCGGAGCGACTGTGCGAACCCACTAGTGCCGTCGATCATCACGATCTCCGCGTCGTTGTCTTCGACTTCCGTTCGGATGTGATGGATGAATTCGTCGATCGTGAGTTCTTCCGGGCCGATTACCTCTACGTTGAGTGTCCCCCGTTCGATCATTTCTGAGACAGGAATGTTGACGGCCTCGGCGCGCTCGAAGAGCGTCTGTCGGTCCTCCTCGAAACTGTACAGGACCGAGCGCTGTCCCCGGCCGGCGGCCTCTTTCATGAACTGAAGGCCGGTCGTGGTCTTGCCGACGCCCGTCGGACCGCTCAGAAACGTTATCGTCCCGGTGGCGAGTCCACCGGAGAGCAGCGAGTCTAGTGCCGGGACGCCCGAGGAGAGTTTAGTGGAAGTGTGCTCGCGCTCGTGGCGATTCGGATCGAGTCGTGGCCACACCTGCATGCCTTCCGCGGAGATCTGCAGCGTGTGGTGGCCGGATCGAACAGAGGAACCGCGGAACTTCGAGACGCGGATCGTCCGGCGATCCGGGTCTTCTCCCATGTTGATGACGGCATCAACCAGGAACTGCAGGTCGTCGTCGGGCATCGAGGCAGCGGCCTGTGAGGTGAGCAGGGTCGTCGCGCCCTCGCTTTTGAGAAAGTTGATCAGCCCCAGGATCTGTGAGCGAAACTGGTGTTCGTCCGGGGCGAGATACCGGAACTCAGTGACCGGATCCACGACGACTCGGTCCGGGTTTATCTCTTGTATTTCTGTGCGAATATGCTCAACTATCGAGGGTGTTTCCACCTCGCCGGACTCGAACAAGGTGTACGTCTCTTCGCCCTGAAACTGGTCGCCAGAAGCAGAGAGGTTGAGAAACTCAATCGCATCTATGTCGATGCCGAAATCTTGCGCAGTGTCTCGAATGTAATCTTCAGGTTCGCCAAGGTTGATATACAGCCCTGTCTCGCCAGTATCGAGACCAGCGGCGAGAAAGTGCAGCGAAAGGATCGACTTACCCGAGCCGGGTTCCCCTCGCACAAGCGTGGCAGATTCAGGGAGATAGCCGCCACCGAGAATGTCGTCCATGCCCGGAACGCCGGTTAAGAGCCGCTTTCCCTCCATACGTAAATCGGAGTGACGTACTGCATTACCTCTTTTGCACTCTTTTTATACTGGTGACTGTTCTCCGTCCCCAATCGCATCCGCCTCAAACTCGCTCGCTCGTACCCGAAGCGGGAAGCGCCCCTCCCCATCAATACTCAGGAGCGCCTCCGAGTAGCCGTCCTCGTCGTTCCCGGCCTTCGCGCTCCGGACCCACTCCACCTCCCTATCACTCAGGTCGAACCACTCCGCGAGTTTCTCCGTTTCTTCCTGCACGCGATGAATGAGCGTCATCGAACAGAGATTCGCGATGGTCCGCGCCTCGGGTGTGAGCGAAAACTCACCCCCAGTCTGGGTGATGAACTGCAGGGAGAGGTCGTAGTGACGGCTGTGGCGAACGGCCGTCTCCAAGAACTCCAGAGAGGTCGCGTCGTTCATCAGGTAGTGTGCCTCGTCAATAGCGAAGACGACCCGTTTGTCCGTTTCCTTCGCCCGCTCGTAGACGGCGTTGAAGAGCACCTGCATCATCAGGCTCGTCTCCGTCCGCCCGCGGGTGCCCTCCTCTTGGTGGAGGTCCAAGTAGAGTACGCGTGAATCGAAGTCGAACTCCGTCTGTTGGGCGAGATTGGCCAAATCACCGCCCTCGCGAAAGGAGGGACGGAGGTCCGTCAAAAGCGATTGGGCGTCTCCGGCCACCTTCTCCTGCTCGCCGGTCGTCGCATAGCCGAACGTCTCGGGGGTTTCGAGGAGAGATTCCAAGACCGAAATGACGTCTCGAACGGTCGGTGATTGGTTGTGGTGGGTCTCCGGGTCGCGCGTGATTCCTTGGCGTTCGTACGCTTCCTGTACAGCGCGCCTGAGGGTTTGCGTGCGCTCCGAAAGCGGGTTCGCCGCGATGTGCTCGAAGAAAGTCTCGAAGAACGTCATCACCCAACTGATCTGCTCCGACCACGGGTCGAGGTCCGGAACGCTGGCGAGGACTTCCTCCGGTGTCTCGCGCAGTTCGAGCGGGTTGAACCCCCGGGTCCCGCCCACCGTGATTCGCTCGCCCCCCAGCGTCTCGTTCACACCGGCGAACCCCTCTAGGGGGTCGAGCATCACGAGTAGCGTGTCGGCGTCGAACATCGCGCGGCGCACGAGTTGAAGTTTCGTCGAGAAGGACTTCCCCGCACCCAGTTGGCCGATGACCATCCCACAGTAGCCGGTCTCGCGGTTGAATCGATCCAGAATGATCGGGCTCTCGTTGAGTGCATACGTGCCGTACTCGATACCCGGTTCCGCGAAGGCGCCCGCAACGAAGGGGAACATCGCTCCGACGGCACCCCCGAGCATCGGCGTCGTCGTATCGAGTGACTCGTTCAGGCGGTCCTTCCCGATGGGACTCCCCGACTGAAGGCTCACAGGTTGTGCCCATCGAGGCGTGACCGTGGTGAGATTCGCTGGGGAACGGGCCGCCGCATTTGTCACCGTCGTCGCGTTCACGTCCTCGGAGCCCTCGCCGTGGAGCGTGAGATACATCGACGTATCGAAGGCCTGCATCGGCGTGTTGCGCAAGACGTCGTACATCCGCTGGTAGTCCTCAACGTCTTTGGCCACACCACGTGAACCGGCGCGCCGCCGCTCCGCGAGGTACTCACGGTCCGCTTCGAGGTCCTCGATTTTGTTCTCCAACGCATCGAGCGTTCGGGGTGTGTCCCGTGGGTCGATATGGATAGACACGTCCGTTCGGCGGGTTTCCGTGCCCGAATAGATGGATTCGAGGAACCCATCGATTGGCGCATCAGGATACTCCGCGACCCAGAGGGTGCGCGCCCACGCGTCGTCCGTCCGGACGGCGTTCGGTTTCCACTCGACATCTGTGGGCGCGATGGCCTCACGGTGAGCGCGGACCGCAGGGTCCACGTCCAAGTCTTTGTTCTCGTGTTGTTCGTCCGCTTCGTCGTCGGTCCCGTCGTTCCAGAAGGGAAGGTAGTCGCGTATCATCGGTTTGCATACTCCGCTTCGCGTTCAGCCAACGACCGGGTGATACTCTCGCGGGACGCCCCGTTCCAGAACTCCGCGAGGATACCCGCTGCCTCGTTGGCGTCGATGCGACTCGCGTCACAGCCCTCGATACCGCGTATCCCGGACACGACCCGCTCTGCCCGGTCATCGACCGCCTTTCGGAGGCGCTCCGTTCGCTCCGCTTCGGGGGGCGCGAGCCACACCTCGATGAAGAGCCCCAGTAGAGGAACGGAGATGAGCCGCGAGAACGGACTCTCGGATTCGAACTGGACGGCGCGGGGTTCGACCGGTACCACGACGTAGTGGTCCCGAATCGTCATCTGTCGGGCTTCGAGGTCCGTCTCGTACCACGCCGTGTACTCCTCGATGAGCGTACGGAGTTGTGGGTTCGCCTGTACGTCTGGGTCCGAAAGGCGTGCTTCGTAGCGCGAGAGGTACTCCTCGACGGGAAACGGTTTGGTCGTCGAGAAGATCTGAATCGGGAACCCGAGAGTCGTGTTACAGAAATCCTGAAACGCCTCGGCCTTCCGTGCCCACTCGGCGTCGGTTGCGAGTGCCATCGTCGGGGGCGACACTTCGACGAGCGCCAGATACGCGCCATCGGTGCGCTCGATGACGTTCGCATCGGCGTGAATACGCCGGATGCCCGTCGCCTCAGTCGGGTCCGCATCAGCGTTTCTCAGTCGTTGTGTGTGGAACGTCGTGAAGGCCGTAAGCCACTCCAGACTCGACGCGTACGCGGGGGTGAGATACACGAAGAGTACCCCAACAGCGACACCTGCTCCCGCGACAGGAATCGTCAGATCTTGGATAACGACCCCAGCCACTCGGGACGAAGGGGAGAGGACGATCTGCATGCACAACATCACAAATACGCCCGGTAGAAACGCCACAGCGAGGTCCGTCATCGTGTACGTCCCGAAGAGGTCAGTATCGGTGTCCAGTGACTTCGGAATCCGTTTCGATGGGTCCGTCCCGTTCATAGCTTCCTCTCGCTATCGGTGTCTTGGCTGTCGGTCGTCTCCTCTCGCTCTGCCGGCGTCGAGAAGAGATCGGGGCGCCGGTCGGCTTCCTCATTCTCGCTTTGGTCCGTAGTGCTGTCTCGGTTCTCGCCCGTCTCTGTGCGGGTGTCCGGCGTGTGTGTCCCCGAAGAATCACGCCGATCGGAGGTTCGACTCTCGGTCGGAGTCCCAGAGGGGCGCTGGCGTGGCGTTCTCGTTGACTGCTCGCCGTCAGCGCCATTCCGGTCCTCGGTGTCGTTACCGTTGTCGCCGGTGGCGTCACTACCACCGCCCAAGCCACCCGTCACACTTTGGGCGCGCGAGCGGAGACGAAGCCCGGCCCGGTTCGCACGGGTGCGATCCGATGCGCTGGCCCCACCCGCACTCACCGCGTCCTTCCCGCGCACTCCACGCGCGAAGTTCCGAGCGCCTCTCCCACCGCTCGTCGCCGTATCGTGTATCCCGGACCCGCGGCCCCGCGCCTGTTGTGCGGAGACACGCTTCGAGAGGCGTTCGGTCATCGAGAACACGCTCCCCGCTTGCCAGAACAGGATGAGCGGCGCCGCGACCGCCAGTATCGGAATCACGAGCGCCGTGAGCCACGCTCCGAATCCACCTGCTGACAGCGAGAAACCCTCGCCGAGAACGCCCCCCACACGGAACAACATGGCGACAGGAAGCGTCATGAACAGGAAGGGCACGTAGAAGCCCGCGACGCGTTTCATCAGCCCCGAAACCATCGCGAACGGTCCGACGCCGGGTATCCAGAAGGCGATAAGCAACGGCATCAGGGGGACGAACAGGTAGAGCGCCATCTCGCGGACGAAGTAGATGACTGCGATGAGTACGAACAACAGGAGGTCCGCGCCGAGGGTGAGTACGACCCCGAGCGCTCCCATCGCGCTAAAGGAGAGCGTCTCGAAGAGGGTGATATCCGCGAGGCTTGGGACGAGGAACTCTCCGAGCGCCCCAACGAGACGCAACGCGAACGCCGACACCCACCACCACGCGAGGATACCCAATAGCCCCGAGAACGCCCGGCGCTTGAGCTTCGCGCGGTGATACCCGCTGAAGAGGACACTCGTTGACTCCAAGAAGATGATCAACGCGACCGAGAGCGCCCACAACAAGAGCGCGAGCGGGATGATCGTCTCCCAGTAGAAGTCATAGAGGCCGGGCCACGGACCGTTCGTCGGGCGTGCGAACACCGCGTCCGGTGCCGGCGTTCCCACGACCGTTCGTATGACCGTATCACCGTGCGTTTCGATAAGCGAGCGGACCGGCGAGAACAACACCCGGAGGAGTTCCTGAAGCGCGTCGACGATGGTGTCCCCGAGTGCGCTCATCGAGTGTCACCTCCGAGCGGGAGTCCGACGTGAGCGTCTCCGGCCATCACAGCCCCCTCCACGGTGGCCACAACTCCCAGCCGGTGATGCGGTCGATGAGAAAGCCCGCAAACAGAAACATCCCAACCGGAACGGCGATTCTGAAGGCGGTCGCGAGCAACGAACGAAGCGTGCCGTCAACGGCGACGACTGTCGTGTCGCCGACGTGGCTCGGCTCCGAGTACCACCACACCTCGGGTTCGTAGCGCGCCGAGACAGCACCAAGTGGGTTCTCGACCGTCACCTCAACCGTGCCGTTGCCGGTCGTGTTCGTCCGCTTCCCCTGGATGACGAGATACCCATCTGTGTCGGTCGTGTTGATGGGCTCGCTCGTGTTCGCATCGAGGAGCGTCGCGCGGACAGTCACGTTGTTGTCGGTGCTGTTCACGAGAACCAGCGAGAGGTTGCTCCGATGGATGGGCACGTCCGCGAACGGTTCCGTCTCAGCCTGGACCCGACTCCCGCGCACCAAGCCATGAGCCGTCACGTTTTCCAACGTGGTGTCGGTCGTCTCCGTCCGCGTCGCGATACCGTAACTCGCGTTGTACCGGCCCACATGTGCGTCGAGTTTTACGTTCTCGGGGAGCGTCGGGCTCCGAACCGTTCGTCCGTAGGTTTCGATAATGGAGACATTCGTCCGCGGCGACGCCGTCGCACCCGCCTCGAAGGGGTATGCGTTGACCTGCAATGGGTGCAGCGGCGAATGCGTTCGCTCGCGTCCGTCCTTCGTCATCGTGACTAGCGTGTCCCAGCCGGTATCGCGTGCCGAATAGAAGCGCCAGACGCCGTGTACCTCACCAGTCGGGAGTGTGTACCCCAACCACGGTCGGTTCTTGTAAACCAAGAGCCCCAAATCTCCATTCGGGTACACAGCGCGTACCCCGGAGACCTCCAAACCGTATCCGACGACTGCCGTTGTATTGGTCACCGTCATGGTCTCCACGACCGGCGTTACCGTCGGGTCCTCCCACTCGGTACACGTGTCGTTGGTCAGGTTGGCACACGGCGTGACGTGCTTTCTCGCACGGACTTCGATATCGGCCTCGACGCGGAACTCGTAGGGGCGATTGGGCTCCGCCAGCGTGTAGTTGTGGAGTGGGGTATGGCTCCCGCTCGTCGTCGAGAGTGTGGTGCCGTTCGCGACAAGTCGAGTCTCGGTGATGTCGTGGGAAACGTTCGACCACTCGATACGCGCCTTTGATTCCGTGCTTGTCGCGGGAAGCTCGACGCGGTAATCCGCCGTCGCAAGGACGGACCCGTTGGCCGCGACGTACAACGGCGTCTCGTTCGGCGCGATACGGGCACGCGTTGACGGCTGGATCGCGAACGTCTCGATGTACGCGTCCTTGATGAACCGGCCATCGCGGCGTGTTGCGTCACGCGGACCGACCGAGGTGCTCGCGTTCGTCGCTGGAAACGCACTTGACTCCCCGCGGTTCCATCGTTCGACGGCCATTGGTGGCGTATTCAGGGGGATATCCGTGCTCGCGGCGAGCGCACACGTCCCCGAACTGTTCGCTCCGGTACGAGCGCCTCTCAGCGCTTCGGCCGTACTTGTGTCGTTGTCGCCCGCCCACAGGGTGCAGTACGTCGACTCGTCGATACCGTGGGCCGCGTCGTTTGGAGGGTGGGCAGCCACCGGTGAGGGCGCCATCGAGAGCAACGCGAGCGCGAAGGCAAGCAACCCGAGTCGAGAGGCGTTCAGAATCCGCAACTCGAAGCCCCAACCACGACGTTGTTGAGAATGAATCCGAGAATCGCGGTCCCTATCGGAGCGACTATGACGCCCCAGAGGAGCCCCTGGGTGCGTGCTTCCTTGAGTTCCTGCTTCCGGTCAGCTCGCCGGATTACCGGGAGGGCGACGGTTGACCCGAGGAAGATGACGCCGCCGATGAGCGGCCCCGAAAGCAGGAGAACGATGAAGATGTTCTGCGCCGTCGCCACGAAGGAGGTGTTACAGAACGCGTCGGCCGTCGATTGGGCCGCCGCGGAGTCAACTACGAAGAGGCTCGCAAGCAACAAGACGATACTGCCGCGTACCAGCAACGAACGCGCCGTCGTTTGTGGACTGTCAGTGGCTTCGGACAGTGTATACGTAAGGTCAGACATGGTGAGTGGATTGTTTGGGTGCCGGCAGCCATTCATTGCCGGCATCTGATGATTACAGTACATTCAGGCAATGGAAACCTAAATAAATAGTTTTCTATTCTATTTTGATATTTCATATTATTAGGTTAGAGTCTTGGGAAAGTTTTTAATGATAGTTTGTCTATTTGCGCTAACTTTGGACCATAGAGATACTCTATTGAAGTACCCATCGCTGGTTCTGTTGAAATCTATTGTCTCGGTAGCCCTCCCACTGAATGGGCTCGGTATCCGCGGCCGCCCAATCGTCAAGCAGTACCACCAGAATGTCCAGCCCCGTGTCTATCCGCGTTGGAGTGTCGGTTATGAAATTGAGTTCGCAAAACGACTACTTACGCGGCTGTACTATCAGTACACGTCATGTCACGCGAAGATGAGTCAGGTGACTATGGGCTGATCGTGTATTTCTTGGCTTCTCTCGGAGCCATCTTCATCGGGCCGCTCGAAGCCGTGCTTGGCCTGGCAGCCTACTGGCTTCTCATAGACGACAGTACCGAGACGCAGTCAGCTAGCCGGTAAAACTACTCAACCCCCGTTTCAAGACCTGTTCGTCACTGCTTCCCAGTTGTCCTACTTCGTCTCAGGAAGCGGGACCGCGTCGCTCCAGAGCGTCTGGAAGTAGTGTTCGAACTCACCTACAACGGTACTATCTTGGACAGCGACAACACCGAGACGATCTGTATCCACCCGGGGGTGTGGGATGTCAATCGTTGTGGTCGCGGAATCCACAATGTCGAACGAGAGTTCGAGATCCGGGTAGATGCGGATTCGAATGTCGTCGTAGACATCGAAGCGCTCAAAGAACGACTCAGGAATCGTTTCGAGAACCTGTTCGCTCAGGAGAAGAGAGACACAAACGTCGGACTCGGCACCGGTGAGAAACGCGTCCACCTCCCGTTTGAGTGTCCCCCACGAGGCCTTCTCGTACGGGGGCCCGACAACTGCGTGGACAGACGATGTTGCTGTCCGCATGTGTTCTCGAAGCGCCACCTGCATCTCCTCGCTCCCGAGTGACCCAAGCCATATGTTACCCTCGGCCGGCTGAGTCGGGAGAAGATTCGACCGAACAGCCGAAGCAACCTCACAATACCGCATCCATTCCTCTTGCAGTTCGACAGTGCGCTCTGCCAGAAGCGTCGATACAGCCGTATCCGGTTCGACCGCGACGTATCGCGTCGGCTCTGTCGATTTCCCATGGACGAGCCGGCGTGTTTCGAGATTGTTGAGGACATCGTAGATTCGTCCTCTGGGTACACCACTCGCCTCCGAAAGTTCAGCCGCGGTCGTCGCACCGCTGACGAGCAGCGTCCGATAGACTTTCTCTTCGTAACTTGAGAGACCGAGTTCGGTGAGTTCCGTCATTCTTGGAGGGGGCCGCGGTCCGTAACTCCCTGTATCAATGGTTCGAGAGGACTGACTTGATACCCACGTCGAGTGCCGTCGTTGTGGGACTTGCTCATCAGCCTCAATCGGGATGGAGGTCAAATCGGGAGAGAATATATCCTCGGAAATCCGCTGCAAGTGACACCCCGTTTCAGAACACACAACGTGAACCACGAGACAGTCGCAGCCATGAATCCGTACGTCGTGCTCGCCGGCGCAATCCTCTCCGAACTTCTCGGAACGACAGCTCTCAAGCTCTCTGATGGGTTTACGAACCCCGTGCCGAGCTTGGGAGTCGTCGTCGGATACGGACTCGCATTCTACCTCCTGTCGGTAACGCTCCAAGACCTCCCAGTCGGCGTCGTGTACGGAACATGGGCGGCACTCGGTATCGTCGGCGTCGCAGTGATCGGGTTCGTCGTGTTCGATGACCCGATCGACTTCATCGGCATTGTCGGCCTGCTACTCATCATCGCCGGGGTTTATTGTATCAATTTCCTTTCAGGAATGTCGGCACATTAGCTTCCCGATTCCTTCTCTCCATACTGTTGCACTACTGCTTCTGCTCATCGCTGGTGTGACTCTCAGTTTCGCGTTCCACGCGGTGACTAGCAGTGTTCGAAAACGTTTCTGGACCAGTAGCCGACGCTCTGAGTGAACGACGGCCCCACCGTGCGGTTCGGCGCCGATGAAACATCTCTGAGACGACTGCTCAACTACTCCCGTCTAGGAATTTCTCGACGACCACTCCGAACACACTCCCAGCAGGGAAACTCCTCGTCAAGGTGCTCACAGCCGGGGTAGGGCTCCTCTTCGGGCAGGTCTTCTTCGGGTGGTTCTCTCGTCTTCATGCCGCCGTCGGTGAGCGTCTGTACCTCCGTCGCTGATTCGATGATCGAGGGGCGAATGGCGACCCCGACACGGTGTTTGCACGCTTCCTCGGCGTGTTCGTCCGCAGGGCACTCACAGGAGACGGGGAGCCCATCCTCAATGGTGACCCGGTACTCGTGATTTTCTGGGTCGGCATGACTCTCGTTTCGGACGAGGACGTTCCCCTCGTAGAGCGAGAATTGGAACGCCTCGTATTGGGCTCGTTTAAGCACGCGTTTCGACGGGTCGAGTTCTGCGAGTGGAATTGACTTCGACATAGCGAGTGCGGGGTTCCCCCGCACCCCTCAGGGGGCGATAAAATCCGGGCTGGGCGCTAGAAGACACCTCTCGATTCGAGTTCGAAGGTGAGCCCTCAGAAGCGATGCGTCTCAGCCGTCCAGTAGTTCGGGAAGCCGTTAGTAACGCTGCATATATATTGGCCACATGAACAATGTCATCTATGGGCAGAACGCTGGACTATCACATTGAACGTGATGGGTTGGTTCTCTCTTTATGCTATATAGAAGAAACCGAACATGGCGCTGAGACTGTCGTTGCAGACTTTCGGAGCAGAGCCGATGACGGTGTGGACGTATATGCTGAGATTATGGAATTAGAGTTCGAGAATGCGATTTATCGGCTCTGTTGAAATCCTTAGAGAGTTACAGGTTCGCCTAGTAGTCTGACCGGATGGAAGCCCTTCCGAAGTCGCGGTTACTCCGATTCGTTGAGCAAGCGATGCACTTGGCTCGGCGAGCTGTAGCTCGTTACTCCTCGGAGTTCTCGAAACGGCGGTACACACTTCATCAACACATCGCTCTCCTCTGTCTCAAGGTTCGGAAGAATACGACGTACCGGACGCTTCTTGACGAACTTATTGAGATGCCTCGGGTTCGGAGCGCCCTCGGCCTTGAGGAAATTCCGTCTCCTTCGACGTTATGTAAGGCGTTCAACCGCCTTGATATGACGGTTTGGCGGGTTCTTCTCAATCTCTCAGTTACGCTTCTCTCGACCAACGGTGTCGTCGGCATCGATGCCTCCGGCTTCGACCGGAGTCACGCCTCGAAGCACTACACGAAGCGAACGAAGCTGACGATTCAGCAGTTGAAAGTCACCCTTCTCGTGGACACGAGAGCGAACGCAATCATCGATGTACACGTGACGACTACACGAAAACACGACTCGAAAATCGCTCCGTCACTCATCAAGCGGAACACCGAGGAAGTAGCGATTCTCCTCGGCGACAAGGGATACGACGACCAGAAGATTCGCGCGTTAGCCCGTGAAGATGGTGTTCGTCCGGTCATCAAGCATCGAGAATTTTCGCCGCTCCACAAGGCTTGGAACGCTCGGCTGGATGCCAACCTCTACGGCCAACGAAGTCAGAACGAGACAGTGAACTCCCGCCTCAAACGGAAATATGGCGCATTCGTCCGCTCACGACACTGGTGGAAGCAGTTCCGTGAACTCGTGGTCGGCTGTCTGACTCATAACATCGACAAAACACTCTAAACGATAAATGCAGAGGACTTAGGTAACGCTTAGCATCGGCTAAGCATCTGTGGCTACCCGGCGGAATGGGCGCATAATCCGACGTGGGAGCCACACAAGGAGGTCAACGACGGGAGTTATTCGGCCCCACCGGGGCGGCTCTGCACGATACTGGTCTCCCACTCGCTCAACACGCCCCTGGCTTTCCAGAAACCCAAGAGCACTTTCGACGCGTGATTCAGTGAGGTCTACATTTGTAGCAAGCTCAGGAGCTGTTTGTGGCTCTGGGGCGTCATTCAGTGTCTGGTACACAACGTTCAACGTCTGCATACGAAGCATCGTTTCACCCATTTCGTCGTCTTCAAGGTCGGACACGTACTCGTGGGTCGTCCGAGACGCTCCGTATCGGAACGTCGTCACGCCATCGAAGACGAACCAGAGACCGGCGATGGTCAATAGACCGCCGACCCATGGGGCCGGGTAGCTGAGTACCCAGTATGCACCTACTATGGAGACAGACGCCCCGTAGACGAGCCAGTTCGCTCCTTCAGGGAGACCGTACGCCTCGTCTACGACTTCCTGCGCGCTCACCGCCATAAATATGAATGCTAACGGAGCAATTCTTTGGAACGTCATTTCAGTAAAAATAACGAGTGCGGTGATTACACCGATTGTGCCAACGATAGTTCGAAGGGGCTTGTTCTCGTAGAGGGACGTAAGCTGGGAGACCATACCTACACAGGACTGTACGGGCAAATAAATACTCTTGTGTGATAAGTCACCTAAACAAGCCCACTTGCGGCTGTTTCAGCAGGAAAGGTGTCGAACCAATAGGATTTCAACAGAGCCGATTTATCCAGTTTATATGGCCGAGTCACATCCACACCGACTACCCGAAAACTGGGAGTCAGGGCTAAGTGAATCGGATATCGTACTCGCTGACGCTCTCATCGTCTCATTTACCGGAGTTATGGAAACATGGCAGGAAAATGGAAATCCCCTCAATTGGTACAAGAAGCCCGAGCCGTCTCAATTCGGTGCCGCGTTTGAGCGGGTCGAATGGCGCCAGACTGTCCCCAAAGTCGCTGGTGAAATCATGTCCAATTTAATCTGGACACATGCGCTCCCGAACGCGAACCACCGGACTGCAGTCGCTTTCATCCGAACCTATTTGCAATCTGTAGCGAACGATACTACTGGCGAAATTCCTTCAGCAGGGAACTATGACGGCGAGTGGTTCGACTGGGCAAAGGAGTACATCTATGAGTCAAAACGACTGCTCTTGCTTGGTCGCAAGCGTAGGTTGTTGAAATATGCGAAGGCCCAGGGTGTCGAAACAGTCACACGAAAGGGTGGAGTTGAGGTCAACCTCACAGCCCACGAGTTCAACAGAGAGACGAAACACAAAGCGAAGACAGGGCATCGGAATCGATGCATCTCGTTCTCCCAGGATTTGATCGAACGGAGTGACTACGATCTACTGGATGCGATTGATCCTGGAAAAAGAACGTTTGTTGATCGACTTCGCTAATCAGTCAGGCAGATACGCCACGGCTCTGCCATTCTGATACGCCTGCTGACTGAGCGTGGAGCGTTGGCGGACACGCCGTGCCACCCTCTCAAACCCCTGACCTTCGGGCATACACGCATCTTGGAGTTTCGGAATCATAAAGGTACCGTGTGGTACATCCGGCAGTAGAGCCCCCGAAACCCCATCATACGGGAGGCATCATAAATAACTCCGATATCAGGACTATACTATCTAAGATATAAAACGCAGTCAGACCCATCCGGAGAGCGCCTCGGTCCGCGCCAGGTTCTTTCGTGTCACTATCTACTGTGAGGAAGAGGCCCGCCTCGTAGGGCCGCTCTCGGGAAGGGCCGCGCTCCTTGAGGGCGGAAAAGCCACTACGCTCATGAGGACGTACGAGACATATTCCATAATGCGTTCTCGTCCCATCGTCGTCGTCCTCGCGTTCGCGCTCGTGTTCGCCGGTTGTAGCGGCGACCCGACGATGAATTCGGATGGGGACAGCCCGACAACCACGACCACGACAGTCGATACGGCGAGTTCGACAACCACGACCACACTAGTCGATGCGACGAGTTCGACAACCACGGGGACGACCACCGTCGACACTCCGAACGGCACACTCTCCGTTCACATTATCAATGTTGGCCAGTCCGCGAGTATCCTCGTCGTCGGTCCCGACGGCGAGACGATGCTCATCGACACCGGCGATTACCGGAGCGACGGCGAGTACGTCCTCTCCTACCTCCGCGAAAATGACATTACGCGACTTGACCATCTCGTCTCGACGCACAACGACGCGGACCATATCGGGGGGAACGCCGCTGTCATCGAGTACTTCGAGACGGAGGGCGAGGGTGTGGGCGCGGTGTACGACCCTGGGATCGCGGCGAGTACACAAACCTATCAGGCATACTTGGATGCCGTCGAACAGTACGACGTCACGCTCTACGAAGTCAGAGCAGGCGATACACTCCCCTTCGAGGGGGCGAACGTGTCGATACTCGGCCCACCCGACCCCTACATCGACGGGGAAGCTCGCAACGAGAACAGCGTCGTCCTCAAACTCGCCTTTGGACAGTCGAGTTTCCTGCTTACGGGGGACGCCGAGGAAACACAGGAGGAGTGGCTCGTCGAAGAGTACGGCGAACGGTTGAACGTCACCGTCCTGAAGGCAGGACACCACGGGAGTTCCTCCAGTACGAGCGCGGCGCTCCTCGATGTGGCGACCCCGAAGGTCGTCCCGATTTCGAGCGCGTACGACAGCCAGTACGGCCATCCGAACGAGGAGGTGCTCCAGCGTTTGGCCGACCGGGACGTTCCCGCGTACTGGACCGCGACACACGGCGACATCGTCTTCACGACCAACGGGTCTGCGGTGACGGTCGCGACCCAGCAGCCGGCGCCGACAGCGCCGCTCTCGCTTCGGGAGGGAGCGCGCGTTGAGCCGAGCGCGAGTGGAGGCGTGGAACGCCGTGCCATTTTCAGCGCGACGGGTAGTGGGACAGGAACGATTGGTTTCTCGCCCCCGGAAACAACAACGACGACGACCACAGTCGCTGACGGTGGTGCCGACCAGAGCGCACTCACAATCGCTCAGGTTCACGCTGATGCGGAGGGCGAGGAGAGTTCGAACCTGAACGACGAGTACGTCGTCTTCGAGAACACGGGCGGGACGGCTCTCGACATGGGTGGGTGGACCGTTCAAGACGAATCCGGGAAGACCTACACCGTCCCCGACGGCTTCGTCTTAGATGCCGGCGCGCAGGTGACGTTGCACACCGGGAGTGGCAGCGATACGGCGAGTGATCTGTATTGGGGTTACGGTAGTGCGGTCTGGAACAACGGCGGCGATACGGTGACGGTGACAACGGATACAGGCGAGGTCGTCATCGAGGAGTCATACTAATGGACGGGAAGTATATCGCCGTCTTGGACCGCTTTGAGGAGG